>Ga0126377_10004320_pt1 | contig 10320 bp, 8 predicted proteins | sample PanSoiMetPlot_22_FD_92647 | JGI IMG/M metagenome (GOLD analysis project Ga0126377, IMG submission 92647) | Tropical forest soil microbial communities from Panama - MetaG Plot_22 | ecosystem: Environmental > Terrestrial > Soil > Tropical forest > Bulk soil | place: Panama | collected 2016-02-17 | reverse complement strand
TTGTGGCCGGCCACGATGAGATTGATCTCGTCGCCACCCTTGGCGCCGTGCTCCTGCTCCCACAATTTGCCGTCGGCGGGATTGATGGCGAGACCCTGCGGATTACGGTGGCCATAGGACCAGATTTCGGGACGGGCGCCGGCTTTCTTGACGAACGGATTGTCGGGCGGCGCGGCGCCGTCAGTCGTGATCCGGATAATCTTGCCGAGGTCGTTGTCGAAGGTCTGCGCCATGTCGCGGTCGGTGAAATGCTCGCCGTTGGTGAGAAATAAAGTACCGTCCGCGGCCTGCACGATACGGCCTCCGAAATGCGCTCCTCGCGAAGCAGGGCCATGTTGACGATAGATGACCTTCACATCGGCGAGCCGCGGAACCTCACCGGCCTCGAGCCGGGCGCGCGCCAGCGCGGTGCGTGCCCCGCCGTCAAACGGTTCGGCGTAGGAAAAATAGACGGTGCCATTCTGCGCGAAATTGCGGTCAAGAATGACATCCAATAGCCCGCCCTGGCTGACGGCAAACACCTTCGGCACGTTCGCGAGCGGCGGTGAGAGTTGGCCACTTGGTGTGACGACGCGCATGCGGCCGGGGCGCTCGGTCACCAGCATGCGGCCGTCGGGAAGGAAAGCAAGCGACCAGGGGTGCGACAGGCCTTGCGCCACAGTGTGGACTGCGAGCTTGCCCGCAGAGCTCGGGAAAGTCGGATCAGCCGCAAACGCGGCGCTGCTCGTCGCCAGAACAGCGCCCAATGCCAAAATCGATCGCATGCCGGCCTCCGTTCGATGCCGCCTCAACTGTGCGCCATCGACCCGGGTTCCGGAATACACGATTTAGCTATGGGTCTTTTTATGCCTGGGATGCGGCAGTGACAGCGCGGTCAGGCCGCCCATTCCGATGAACAGAAGCCCAAGCAGGAGCGCTACGGCGAACAGCCCGCTTTCGTTGTCGATGACGTTGGTCGCGACATCCGCGCGGGCCACGCCAATGGAGACGACGGTTGCGGCTACCAGAACACAGAGCGCGAGACCGATGGTGGCCACAAGCTCGGCCATGACGACGGTCCGGCGCTCCTTGCCTAAGGCGTGTCCTGCCGGAGACGTAAAGCCCACAAACTGAATCCGCTTGCGCATGATCAACCTGAAATGACTCGCGCGAACAATGGTGTCCTGATAACGCCGGAACCCGGCATCGGTTCGGCCCGATTGAGGCAGAGCCGGTCACGAAGCGGGGCGTTTTCAAGGCAGTGAATTAGAACCAGGCCCGCAAATCGGCCCTACTGCGCGGCGGCGAGCTCGGGTTGCCAGGCCATCGGGATATAGCCTGGCTCATCGGCAACGCGGGCAAGCCAGGCCCTGATGGCCGGAAAGCGGCTGAGGTCGAAATCGCATTGGTCCGCGACATGGGTATAGGCGTAAAGCGCGATGTCGGCGATCGTGAAATGATCCGCGACGAAAAAACGGTGTCGTGTCAGGTGGGTCTCCATAACGCCGAGCGCGCGATATCCGTTTTCCATCCAATCCTCGAGCGCATGGCTTTGCAATTCACGGCCGCCCTTGATTAGCGCCAGCCAGAAATACGCCGCACCGATGTTTGGCTCGAGGCTGTGCTGCTCGAAAAACATCCATTGCAACGCCTCGGCGCGCATAATGCGGTCTTCCGGCGCCAGCGTCGATCCGCCGGCGACGTACCACAGAATGGCATTAGACTCGGCGAGATGCCGATCCGGCGCGACTTCCAGCAACGGCACCTGGCCGTTCGGATTTTTTGCGAGGAATTCGGGGGTACGACTCTCGCCCTTGAGGATGTCGACCTCGACGAGATTGTAGGGAATTCCGAGCCGCGCCAGCGCAAGGCGAACCTTGTAGCTGTTGCCCGAGCGTTGCATCGAATAGAGCGTGTACATTCGAGACCTGGGTCTGTTGACGTGTCCCGCTCCCGCGGCCTTTCCATTAGGACGGAGAAAGTCCGGCAATTACAAGGCCGGAGCTCCTCTCGTGGCATAACGAAAATGTTAAATCGTTCGCTGCGCTGCAACAGCGAATGCGCGGTCTGTCGCAGGGACGAATAGAAGAATTCTATTTCGTGACGACAGCGCTACTTCAGCGGACGGATCGCAAAACGCCACAGCGTCATTGTGCCCGTTTGCGTCATGGCCCGGCGCAGCAGCCATGCAAAGGCTACCAGCATCACGGGAACCGCGAGCGGGATCAGCGTCGCGTGCGCAATCGGGCGGGTGAGAATAGGCACCAGCCACAGCGCAGCGAGCAGGGATTTTTGCCAAGGGCGAAAGCCGCGTTGCAGGCCGTCGGCAGCGAGGAAGGCAATCGCCGGTGCGAGCAGCATAAGGTCGTAGTCGAGGCTGTAAGGCGTTGCGAGGATTGTGCCGATCGCGAGCGCGGCCGCCTTGATCGGGAAGGCGGCTCGGCTGCGCCAAAGCCAGGCGAGCCCACCGGCAACCGCAAGCGTCACCAGAATCTGGACGGCATAGGCGAGTGGAATTCCACCACCCCACATACGCACGACGGAGAAAACGCTCTGGATCTTGTGCCAGCCCGTGTCGCCCTGCTCCAGGACGACGGTGCGCGTGAACCTGGTCGAGGCGAGGAACGCGTTCCATATGTCCATGCCAAACGTGATCGTAACCGAGATTGTCAGCACGGTGACCGTGGCGGCGGCGGCGGCAAACGCCCGCCACCGCCCGCTTGCCGCGAGCACGACAGGAATGATAAGTCCGAATTGCGGCTTGTACGCGATGCAGCCGAACAGGATCCCGGCAAGAACGGGCTTGCGTTCAAGTTGTAGCAGCGCCGCACCAAACAGGGCCGCAGTGAGAAAGCCGTTATGCCCATGGCCGAGATTGACGAACGCCGCCGGGAAACCGATGACGAGCGGGAGCCACAGCGGATCGGCGAGGGCGCGGGCCCGTCCCGTATTTAGAATCGCCCGCGCCACCCAAAGATAAAGTGCGAACGTGATGCCCTGCCAAAGCGCGAGCGCCAGCGCATAGGGCATCGCGGCAAACAACGCCGCAAGGCCGAGGAAATACGGCGGGTAGTGCCAGCCGTAGAACTGCGTGTCGGTGCCGAAAATTGCCTGCTCACGCGCATATTGCTGCCGCGGGTCGAAGGGAGCCGCGGCATTGCCGTCGAGTACGTAAGTGCCCGCGGCATAGACATTGGAAAAATCCGTTCCGAGCGGCCGTCCAAAGCGGTCGTTGAGGCCGTCCGACGTCCCCACAATGTAGACGACGGCGATCAGGCTGGCCGCGAGCAGGCCGAACACAACGAGCTTTACCCGTTCGCGGGTCAGCCAAGTCCCGGTGCGCAGAATTTCCACGGCTTGTGCCATGGGAAGGAACTAACAATTGTGCATTAAAGGAAGGTTAGGCCATCAACAGCCTTGATAATGGCCATCAGTCTTTGCGACTTGCCGTCGCCGCAATGGGCCATTACGACACTGCAGCAGGGCATTTTCGCCCCGGATTCGGAGCTTCCATGGCCTTTCTCGCGGAGCAGCTCAAGCGTATCAAGCCGTCGGCGACCATCGCCGTCACGGATAAGGCGCGCGCGCTCAAACTGGCCGGCCGCAACGTGATCGGTCTTGGCGCCGGCGAGCCGGATTTCGACACGCCCGACAACATCAAGCAGGCGGCGATCGAGGCGATCAAAAGTGGAAAGGCTTCGAAATACACGAATGTCGACGGGATCGCCGAGCTCAAGGACGCGGTCGTCAAGAAGTTCAAGCGCGAGAATGGGCTCGATTACAAGCCGAGTCAGGTCACCATTGGCACCGGCGGCAAGCAGGTGCTGTACAACGCATTCGTCGCGACGCTGAACCCTGGCGACGAAGTGATCGTCACTGCACCGTATTGGGTGAGCTATCCCGAAATGGTGCTGCTCGCCGGCGGCGAGCCGGTGGAAGTCGTCACCAGCATGGCGAGCGGCTTCAAGATGACGGCGCAGCAGCTCGAGCGCGCGATCACGCCGAAGACCAAGTGGGTTCTGCTGAACTCGCCATCGAATCCGAGCGGCGCTGCCTATACGCGCGCCGAGCTCAAGGCGCTCACCGACGTGCTGGTGAAGCATCCGCACGTGCACGTGATGACGGACGATATGTATGAGCATCTCGTCTACGACGATTTCAAATTCACGACGCCGGCGCAGGTGGAGCCCTCGCTCTATCCGCGTACGCTTACGATCAACGGCTGCTCAAAGGCCTATTGCATGACCGGCTGGCGTATTGGCTATGCCGGCGGGCCGGAGCCTTTAATCAAGGCGATGGCCACAGTGCAATCTCAATCGACGTCGAACCCGACGGCGGTGTCGCAGTGGGCGGCGGTCGAAGCCTTAACGGGGCCGCAGGATTTCATTGCCAAGCACAACAAGGTCTTCAAGGAGCGGCGTGACCTCGTCGTGTCGATGCTCAACCAGGCGAACGGCATCAAGTGTCCGACCCCGGAGGGCGCTTTTTATGTCTATCCGTCGTGCGCGGGCACGATGGGCAAAATGGCCCCGACCGGCAAGAAACTCGCCACCGATCAGGATTTCGTCACCGAGTTGCTCGAAGCCGAGGGCGTCGCGGTGGTGCAAGGCACGGCCTTCGGGCTTGGTCCGGCCTTCCGTATCTCCTACGCAACCAAAACCGAGGATCTGGAAGAGGCCTGCCGCCGCATCCAGCGTTTCTGCGGCAATTTGAAGTAACTCTATCCTAACCGCTTCGGGCCCATTCACTTTCTCTTATGCCGCGCTCCGCTAATCTGCGGGCATGATTCGGCTGGCCGCGATTTTTATTTTCATTTCCAATCTGTCGTTCGCAGGCTATGCGCAGGAACGTGTCGTCATCGGTACGCAACGACTGAGCGAAAATGGCGCGCTGTTTCTTGCTGCGGCGCAGGGCTACTTCAAGGCGGAAGGCATCGACCTTGCGATGACCGCCTACGATTCCGACAAGGCTGTTGCGGAAACGCTGGCCTCTGGCGCGACCGATTTTGGCCTTGCACGATTTACCCCGGCTGCGTTCGATGCCGCGGGGAGGGGCCTGATCAGGGCAATCGCGGCGCAGGCGCGCGAGAAGCGCGACTACGAGGGCAATCAGATTATTGCATCGAGTATTGGATTCCAAAAAGGCTTGCGTAAATTCGACAATCTGGCGGACAAGACGGTCGCAATCGATGCGCTTGGATCTGCGGCGCACTACCAGTTGCTACAGATTGCGCGCATCAAGCACGTCGATCCAGCTCGTATCACCGTCAAGCCGCTTGGAACGGTCGACGCCATCGCTCGTGCGGTTGGCACCGACCAGGTCGACGCAGCGATCATGCCATCGCTCTATGCGCGTGAATTATTGATGGCGAACCAGGCCAAGTTTCTCGGCTGGTACTCAGAGATTGACGAGCAGCAACTGGGTGCGCTGTTTGTTTCGAAAAAAATGCTGGAGACGCGACGGGCCGTGGTAGAAAAGTTCGTGCAAGCCTATCGCCGTGGCGCCGCCGACTACGCCGCAGCGTTATTGCGGAAAGACCGCAGCGCGAAACGGGTTTCCGACTTTAAATCGAAGGAAGCTGCGACAACGATCGCGCGTTACGCCTACCCTGATCGTGGAACGGACGCAGCCGCGGCCGTCGAGCTCGGCGCCTATTACATCGATCCACAGGCGCGACTCGATGTCGCCGACGTCGCGCGCCAGATCGCCTGGTACAAGTCGCAAGGCCTGATCGACAAGGCTGTCGACGCGCGCACCGTCGTCGATGGGAGCTTCGTCAAGTAGCAAATTTCTGCACCGACGAATCTCTGCCCTTGCCAGCTTCCCTGCGTCCTGAGACGATAACGTCACAGGGCCGGGAAACCAGGTCCGACCTCCCGGCCGGCGAGGGAGGCGTTTATGGGACAAAACGGCTCAGGTCCCAATGGCACAAGGAATTCGGGTCCACGGTGTATTGCGCTGGTGGGCCCATTTCAAAGCGGCAAAACCACACTTTTGGAAGCGATCCTTGCCCGCACGGGCGCAGTCCAGCGCCAAGGCACCGTTGATGCGGGTACCACGGTAGGCGACGCAAGCAAGGAGGCCCGCCACCACAAGATGAGTGTCGAGGCGACGTTCGCCACCACCACCTTCATGGGCGACAACTACACGTTCGTCGACTGCCCAGGTTCCATCGAGTTTATCCAGGACATGCGCAGCGTGCTGCCAGCGGTCGATGCCGCGGTCGTCGTCTGTGAGGCTGACGAGAAGAAGGTCCCGCAGCTTCAGCTGATTTTGCGCGAACTGGAAGACCAGAATATTCCGCGCTTCCTTTTCCTCAACAAAATCGACAAGGCCGACAAGCGCGTTCGCGAGACGATCAAATTGCTGCAGCCGGCATCGCGTGTGCCGCTCCTGCTCCGCCAGATTCCGATCTGGAACGGCGACATCATTTCCGGGTTTGTCGATCTCGCGCTCGAGCGCGCCTATGTATACAAGGAGCACGCGCCGTCGGAGATCATCGAACTCAACGGAGAAAACCTCGATCGCAAGAAAGAGGCGCGCTTCACCATGCTGGAGACGCTGGCTGACCATGACGACCAGCTTATGGAGCAGTTGCTCGAGGACATCGAACCGCCACGCGACAAGGTGTTCGACGATCTTTCGAAAGAATTGCGCGATCGCATCGTTTGCCCGGTGCTGCTCGGCGTTGCCACACGCACCAACGGCGTGCTGCGGCTGCTGAAAGCATTACGCCATGAGGCTCCGGGAGCAGGTGAAACGGCACAACGGCTCGGCGTCAAGGCGGGCACTGACGCTGTGGCGCTCGTGCTCAAGACTTTCCACACGACTCACGGTGGGAAGATGTCGGTTGCTCGCCTTCTTGCAGGCCAGGCCGGCGACGGCACCACGCTGACCACGGGGGGAGGCGGGACCGGACGCGTGTCGGGCGTGTTCAAGCTGATGGGGCAGCATTTCGAAAAACGTGGGCAGGCCGCGAGCGGCGAAACAGTCGCTTTTGGCAAGCTCGACGGCGCCAAGACCGGCGACACGCTGTCATCGGGCAAGCAGCCCCACGCGGCGATGGTAGAGATCAAGCCTTCTCCGCCTGTGCTTGCGATCGCGGTGCAGGCCAAGGAGCGCAAGGATGACGTCAAGCTCGGGCCAGCATTTACCAAGCTCATGGAAGAAGATCCGTCGCTGACCGTCGTGCACAACGCAGAAAACCACGAGGTGGTGATCTGGGGGCAGGGCGAAATGCATCTGCGGGTCGCGGCGGAACGGCTCGCCGAGCGGTTCGTTGTGCCCGTCTCGACGCATCCGCCGTCGGTCGGATATCGCGAGACCATTCGCAAGCCGATTTCGCAACGTGGCCGCCATAAGAAACAATCCGGCGGTCACGGCCAGTTCGGCGACGTCGTGCTTGAGATCAAACCGCTGCCGCGGGGGACCGGCTTCAAGTTCGAGGACCGCATCACCGGTGGCGTGGTGCCGCGCAACTACATTCCGGCGGTGGAAGAAGGCGTGGTTGACGCGCTCAAGCACGGGCCGCTCGGTTTCCCTGTGGTCGATCTGGCTGTGGCGTTGATCGACGGCTCCTACCACACGGTAGACTCGTCCGATCAGGCTTTCCGGACTGCCGGGCGCATCGGCATCTCGGAAGGCTTGCCGCAGTGTCAGCCGGTTCTGCTCGAGCCGATCCACCATGTCGAGATCGTGTGCCCGAGCGAGGCGACCGCGAAGATGAATGCGATCCTGTCCGGGCGGCGAGGTCAGATCCTGGGCTTCGATACGCGCGAAAACTGGGATGGCTGGGACACGGTGCGTGCGCAGATGCCGGAGGCGGAAATCGGCGATCTGATCATCGAGGTCCGCTCGGCCACGGCCGGCGTCGGTTCGTTTATCTTCAAATTCGACCATATGGCGGAGCTCACCGGCCGTACGGCGGACCAAATCATCGCGGCACGGCGGGCAGCAGAATAAATTTGCCGTAACCGGAAGCGGTCGCGCACGGCTTGCCAGGCGCGACCGCAACAATTTTTGTGATCGCGGTAAGCAGATGCAAAGCAGGTTTGGCGGCAGCTTCTTGCCGTTAACCGGCCAGCCGCCGGCCTCCCGCAAAATTCCTTCGAGATGCGAGTGACGCTGCGTCGGTATGCGGGCAGGCAGCATGCTGGAAGGTTTTCGCAATCTGTTTACATCGGAGCCGGTGCCTTACACCGATCCGAAGTCGTCGATTCCGCTCAGCGCCGTACTGCGGCATGACTGGATGGAGCTCTGGTATCAGCCGAAGGTCGAGTTACGAACGACGCACCTCGTCGGCGCCGAAGCGCTCGTGCGCGCACGCCATCCGACACGTGGCATCATTCCGCCTGGGCTGTTCCTGCCCGGCGCCAGCGAGCAGGACATGCTCGAACTCACCGAGAGGGTGATCCTCACTGCGCTGGCCGACTGGGAGGACTTTGCCGAATACAGCGCGCACCTAAAGCTTGCCGTCAACGTTCCGGCTTTCGCGCTGGTGCAGCTGCCAATTCCGCGCATGCTGCGCGAGGCGCGTCCGCGCGCGTCGAACTGGCCGGGCCTTATCCTCGAAGTTACTGAAGACCAGATCATCAACGACCTCAACCTTGCCAATGACGTCGCAGACGCGTTGCGGGAGCTCAAGTGCGAACTGGCGGTTGACGATTTTGGTGCAGGCTATTCGTCGCTGGTTCGTCTCAAGCAGCTCCCATTCAGCGAGCTGAAGATCGATCGCAGCTACGTCGCCAACTGTCACGAAGATCACTTTAATGCCGGCCTGTGCGAGACAATCGTCGAACTCGGCCGCCGGTTTGGCCTGCGCACCGTCGCCGAAGGCATCGAAACCACCCACGAGAGTCACAAGCTGCAGTCGATCGGCTGTCAGATCGGGCAGGGCTATCTGTTTGCGAAACCAATGCCCAAAGCAGATTTCCTCAGTCGCCTGCGTGCGCGCGTTAAAGGCGCCGGGATGCCTCTGGCGGTCCACGGGCGCATCGCGCTCAGTTGACTTGAGCCGGTAAATCCAGGCCCTGCGGCCGGATTTGTCCTGCAAAAAAGCGTGACTTGCCTGTGAGCCGCCCGGCTTTTACCTCTGGATGACGATTCTGGAGGATCTTGCCGATGAACGTTATTCGCCGCCGCGGCTGGGAACTGTCCGACCGCCTCGCCACGCCAGAGCACCTGGTTTTCAACCGCCGCAATTTTCTGGCTGGCGGTGCCAGCGCGCTCGCGATTGCGCCCTATGCCGCGCAGGCACAGCGTGTTTCCGACGTCGGCCAATTGCCCGACCCGAGCGCCGACCTCTATCCCGCCAAGCGCAATGCGAAGTACACGCTGGACCGGCCGATCACCGACGAGAAAGTCAACGGCAGCTACAATAATTTCTACGAGTTCGGCACCTCGAAAACGATTGCGGCGGCCGCGCAGGCGCTGCCGATCAGGCCGTGGACGGTGAAAATCGACGGCATGGTTGAGAAGCCGATGGAAGTCGGCGTAGACGATCTCATTCGCAAGCTGACCCTTGAAGAGCGCACCTATCGCCATCGCTGCGTCGAAGCCTGGGGTATGGCAGTCGCGTGGACGGGTTTCCCGTTCGCCAAGCTGGTCGAGTTTGCGCGTCCGCTCGGCTCCGCAAAATATGTGCGGATGGAAACCTTCATGAATCCGAAAATAGCACCTGGGCAGAAGCAGCCCTGGTATCCGTGGCCTTACATCGAAGGTCTCACCATGGCGGAGGCGACCAACGAACTTGCATTTATTGTAACCGGCGCCTACGGCCATCCGCTTGCCCGCCAGCACGGTGCGCCGCTGCGGCTTGCTGTGCCGTGGAAGTACGGGTTCAAATCGATCAAGTCGATTGTGCGGTTTAGTTTCACCGACGCGCGCCCGAAGGGTTTGTGGGAGGCATTGCAGGCGTCCGAATACGGCTTCTGGGCAAACGTCAATCCGGAAGTGCCGCATCCGCGCTGGAGCCAGGCGACCGAAGAGATCATAGGCACCGGCGAGCGGCGGCCGACACTCGTATTCAACGGCTATGGCGACTACGTCGCCGGTCTCTACAAGGGTTTGGAAAGCGAACGTCTTTGGGCGTAAGGCGCAGGCCTTACGTTTCTTTTTCGGCTGTCTCGACTTCAGCCAGCTTGGTGCGCCAGTCGGCCCGGTGCATCACGAATGTGTACGCTGCAAGGGCGAGCAGCCCCATGCTGACGATCATCAGGGCCAGCGAGATCGGGCGGCTGAAGAAGATCAGATAATTGCCGTTCGACATGATGAGCGACTGGCGCAGGCTTTGCTCCAGGATCGGCGCAATCACCAGTCCGAGCACCAGAGGTGCCGGGTCAA
>Ga0126377_10004319_pt1 | contig 10320 bp, 10 predicted proteins | sample PanSoiMetPlot_22_FD_92647 | JGI IMG/M metagenome (GOLD analysis project Ga0126377, IMG submission 92647) | Tropical forest soil microbial communities from Panama - MetaG Plot_22 | ecosystem: Environmental > Terrestrial > Soil > Tropical forest > Bulk soil | place: Panama | collected 2016-02-17 | reverse complement strand
GCCGTGTAGTCGCGGATGGAGTAGTAGCTGCCGAGTTGTCCCTTGCGATTCTTGACGCCGATCGGTTGGACGGGCATCAGCCACAGAATGTCGACGCCAAGCGAATCGAGATGAGGCAATCGCTTCTGGAGCGCGGCAAACGTGCCCTCGGGCGTGAACTGGCGCACGTTGACCTCGTAGATCGCCGCGGACTTGGTCCATGCGGCCGGGGTCGGCTTCGCCGGCGTAAAAGGCGGGGTAGCGGCGCGGGGAGAGTCCGTGCGGCACGCCGCCGCGGCAACCAGAGCGAGAGCCGCGATCGAACGCGAAAGCGAAGCGCTGCGCATTGTGGACATATCTCCCGAGGGCGATGAGCAAACGGTAAAGACTCGCGGCGAACTGCTCGGTGCTTCATCTAGTGCCTAGCCTAGTGCCCAGCGCCTTCCATGATGTTACTGCTTGGTCGTAGCGAGCGAAGCGTGGCCAGTCACCGGACCGATGATCGAGCCGGCGTCGTACGTGACAATTCTCTAACTGCGAGGGATGGGCGGCTGGTCACGCCCCCGCGTGCACCGATACAGCAGTTGCCGGAGGTTCGCGCACGCCCTCCTCGGCGAGCGATTGCACGGAAGCGCGCGGCGAGGTGGGCGTCGAACGTCGCGCGCCGCGGCGGCAGGACGTCAGGGATTCCACGTGCTCGATCAACAGGCGCGGCGACCGCGCCCATCTCGCGTTTGGGCGTGGAGTTACGGCCGCGTACACTCATTCGAAACAGGTCGGGCGGGTTAGAATGAGGGGGCGTTGGTGCGACGTCAAGACGGCGGACGCTAGGCACTGGGCACTAGGCGCTAGTTGTGGCGCTCGTTGCCAGAAGATTCGGAAGGGGATTTATGTGTGAACGGCACACCGAAAACAGAAGAGTGTGCCGTTTACATATACGTCCCTTCCGAATCATCTAGCGCCTACAGCTAGCGCCTAGCGCCTAGTGCCCAGTGCCTTCGAAGTCGATGAATCCCTTTGCCGGATCCGCGCCAACGAGCTTGACCCGCACCTTGTCTCCCACGTCGAACCCCTCGTGGTGGCGGACGACCATGCCTTCCGCCGGCGGGTGAATCGTTCGCGCGAAGATTCCTTTGTCGCTGGCGCCCGTGACGATTGCGTCGAACACCTCGCCGATGTGATCGCGGAGCATCAACGCCGCCGCCGTCTTTCGAATCGTGCGCTCGACCTTGTTCTCCGCATCCTCACGTTCGGTACAGCGCGCGGCGATGTCGGTGAGAGCGTCGTTCGAGTAAAGCGTCGGACGATCCGCCAGGGCCGCCTTCACGAGACGCTGCGTCACGAGGTCGGCGTACCGGCGATTCGGTGCCGTGGCGTGCGAGTAGTCGTGTGTCGCCAGGCCGAAGTGGCCGCCGGGATCCTTGCCCGGCAGGTCGAGCGCATAGATCCCGCGACCCATCAACTTCACGATCGACAATGAGAGATCTGGAAAACGTTCTGGATCAGCATGACGGCGGGCGATCAGGAATTGGGCGAGAGCAACCGAGTCGGGCTCCTCGGGCAGTGTCGCCCCGTAGCGCGCGGCGAGCTCGACGATCCTCGCCCAGCGCTTCGGCTCGCGCACGACGCGACGGATGCCGGACCGGTTCCGCGACTCCAGGTACTTCGCGATCGCGACGTTGCTCGCGATCATGAAATCCTCGATCAAGTCGCGCGCACGATTCTTCTGGATCACCTTCAGGTCGACGATCTTGTCGCCTTTCGTGATCGGCGTCGCTTCGATCGTATCCAACTCGAGCGCGCCGTTCCGAAGGCGTTCGTCCTTGAGTCGTTTCGCGGCTTCGGCTTGCAAGGCCAACTGCTCGATCAGCGTGGCGTTGCCCTCCAGCTTCGGCGGCAGCGGACTTCCCTCGAGGTACGCGCCCACGCCCTCGTAGGCGAGCTTCGCGTGATTGTGCACGAGTGCCCGGTAGACGTCGTGCGAGACGACGTCGCCCGTCGCGCTGACGACCGTCTCGACCGCGATCGCCATCCGGTCTTCGCCCTCGTTCAGCGACGTGAAGTCGGTCGAGAGCTGCTCCGGCAGCATTGGGAACACGTCGATGCCCGTGTACACCGACGTGCAGTTCGCAAATGCGTGTTCGTCCAGAGGTGAGTCCTTCGGGACCAAGCTGTCGACGTCGGCGATCCCGACGATGATCCGGATCGCACCATCCGCCAACGCTTCGGCAACTTCGACCTGGTCGAGGTCGCGCGATTCGGTGTTGTCGATCGACGACCAGGGCAGATGTCGCAGGTCTTTCACACCGGGGTCAAACGGTGCGGGGCCTTTGATCGCCTCGAGCTGTCGCTTGGCGGCGCCGCCCAAATCGGGCTCGAAGCCGGCCGCGCTCAGCACGCGCCGCGCGGCGGCGTGCATGTCGAAATCCTCGTTGCGGCGGCGCGGGCTGCCGGGCCGCGATCCCTGTGGCTGGCTCATGAGCCGCGAAGACTAGCGGCGACTCGCGACTCGCGCCATTCATTCGAGCATGCCCCCGTGCCACACCATCCCGTTCATCGAGCCGGGAATCGTCATTACGGCCGCGCCCGAGGCCCAGCCGGACGTCAACGACGCCGAGTGTTGCGACTATTGCGGTTCGGAGCGGCTCGAGTGGCGGAAGTGCAAGTTGGTGTGCAATGATTGCCGGCAGATCAACAAGAGCTGCGCGGATCTCTAATGAACGGTTACAACTTTACCGAGCGGGTTCGGAAGGTCCTCGCGATGGCGCGCGAGGAAGCACACGGCTTGAAGCACGAATACGTCGGCACCGAGCACATGCTCCTCGGCCTTCTCCGCGAGGGAGAGGGTGTCGCGGCCACGGTGCTTCAGAATCTCAACATCGAGCTCGATGCGCTTCGTTCGACCATTGTCGACGTCGTGAAGCGCGGTCGCGCAGGATCGACTCCCGGACCCGACCTCCCCTACACATCGCGCGCAAAGAAAGTACTCGAGTTGGCAATGTCCGAAGCGCGCGAGCTCGACCACAGCTACGTCGGCACCGAGCATCTGCTTCTCGGGCTGCTCCGTGAGGAGAAGGGTATTGCTGCTCAGGTGCTCGGGGACGCGGGCCTTACTCTCGAGAAGGCGCGCGAAGAGACGCTGCGCATCCTGGGCACAGAGACTTCGCATCGCGAAAACGAATCCAGACGCTCGTTTCTCCAGGGCACCCACGTGTTAGTCGCTCGCAACGCCGCGGCGGCGGAGCATCTCCCGAAATCCGCGCGACGGTTGCGCGAGATCATCGGCTCGGCGCACGACGTCGCCGTCGAGCGTCAATCGCCGATCATCGCGCCGACCCACCTCGCGATTGCGCTGCTCCGACACGAAGGTGGAATGGCGAACGCCGCCCTCGATCGGCTCAACTTCGACCGCGCTGCAGTTCTCTCGGCTTTGAATGAGGTTGCGCCGCGCGGTACCACGCCGGTCGATCCGGAAGGCGTCGTCACGCCGGCGCCGGAGGTCGTGGTCGCGATCGAGGCGATGGAGGAGTTGCGACGCGAGTCGAACGCCGCGACGGCCGGGAGCCACCACTTGCTTCTCGCGCTCATCATGACCGCGCCCGACGTCGACTTCGCGTTTGCAGGGCAGCATCTCGACGTGAACATGATTCGCGAATCGGTGCGCTGGATTTCTGGATGATACGGGGCCAGGGCGCCTGCCACGTGGCCCTGCCACCTCATATCAGATGAACCGCTACAACTTCACCGAGCGGGTTCGGAAGGTCCTCGCGATGGCGCGCGAGCGGGCAGTCCACTTGAGCCACGAGTACATCGGCACCGAGCATATTCTGCTCGGCATTCTCGCCGAGGGTGAGGGCGTCGCGAGCACGGTGCTTCAGAATCTCGGCGTCGATTCCGATGCACTGCGTTCGGCCATCCTCAACATGGTGAAGCCCGGTCGCGGGATACCGACGGGTCCCGACCTCCCCTACACAGCTGCGGCAAAGAAGGTGCTCGACCTGGGGATGTCCGCGAGACGGGACCTCAATCATACCTCTCTCGGGACCGAGCACCTGCTGCTCGGACTGCTCGGTGAGGCGAAGGGTATTGCTGCTTGGGTGCTCGTGGGCGCAGGCGTCACTCTCGAGAGGGCGCGCGGAGAAGTGCTCCGCATCCTCAACGAGTCTCCATTTCCTCGCGCCATCGAACCGGGAACCTCGCCTCGCGAGCGCGCCGTCATTGAGTTCGTCGTTCGGAACGCCACGTGGAGGCGTCCCTCCCAATCCGCGCAACGCTTCGAGGAGATCATCGACGCGGCGCGCGCTCTCGCCGTCGAACATCAGTCACGGATCATCCTACCGGCGCACCTCACGATTGCCCTCCTTCAGCACCCGGGTGGGATGGCGAATGCCGCGCTCCAGCGGCTCAACTTCGACCGGGCGGCGGTTCTCTCTGCGTTGCATGACGTCGCCCTGGGAGCCTCGCCGCCGGCCGATCCAAACGGCGTCGTCAAACTGGCGCCCGAGTCGGAGACCGCGTTCAAAGCGATGGAGCAGCTGCGATCTCAGTCCAACGCTGCGACTGCCGGCACCCATCATCTGCTGCTCGCCCTCATCATGACGGCGCCCCACGTCGACTGGGCATTCGCAAAACAGAATATCAGCGCGGACATGATTCGCGAATCAATTCGCTGGATTTCTGGATGATACCGGCGCCAGGCGCCAGGCATCTGGCGCCCGGGCTACTCGAAATCGAGTGCGAGATCTAACGCCCGCGCCGAGTGCGTGAGTGCGCCGACGGAAATCCAATCGACGCCCGTCTCGGCGATCGATCGCACGGTCTCCAGCCGCACACCGCCCGACGCCTCGAGAGTCGCTCGGCCGTCAACGACCTTCACACATTCCGCGAGCGCGTCGTTCGACATGTTGTCGAGCAGAATGATGTCAGCGCCCGCCGCGACCGCGTCGACAACTTGCTCGATGCGATCGCACTCTACCTCGATACGGACGCCCTTCGGCGCGAGCGCGCGGGCCCGCGTCACGGCCTTGGCGACGTCCCCATCGAGCGCAGCGAGATGATTGTCTTTGATCAAGACACCAGTCGACAAATCCATGCGATGGTTCGTGCCACCGCCGGCGCGCACGGCATACTTCTCGAGCGATCGCCAACCAGGCGTGGTCTTCCGCGTGTCGAGAATCTTCGCTTTCGTCCCCGCCACTGCCGCGACGTATCTGGCGGTGAGTGACGCGATCCCTGACAGCCGCTGGAGGTAGTTCAGCGCAACACGCTCAGCCGAAAGCAATCCGCGAACATGACCCGTCACGAAGAGGACGGGCTCACCCGCCGTCAATGCCGATCCGTCTTCATGCTCGACGCGGATGGCTGCTTTCGCGTCGAGAATTCGAAAAGTCTCAAGAGCGAGCGGCACCCCGCAAATCACGCCGTTTTCGCGCGCGACGAGGGTCGCACGAGCGCGGCGGTCGGAGACGACCGTCGCGATCGTCGTGATGTCGTTGAACGCGCCGTCTTCCTGCAGCGCGGATCGCACCGCGACGTTGAGCGCGTCTTGTTTGAGCGGGAATCGCAGCAGGGAGAAGTCCGTGACGGCCGGAATCGAAAGCGGCGTTATCGTGCGAGGCCGTGATTTACGGTCGCGCGGGAACTCCGGAGTTTCCGTCATTCCCCTGGATCTACGCCATTCGCCGCCGGGGACAAGGGCTGTTTGGCCGAACCCCCGATCGCGACCATGCGTTCGATGGCCAGCCGCGCCCGCTTTGCGATGGAGTCCGGAACGGTGATGCGATGCTGATTGAACATGAGCGCATCGCGCACTTTCGGCAGCGTCGTGACTTTCATGTACGCGCATGACGCGCGCTCGTTCGCCGCGAAGAATCGTTTACTAGGATTCTCACGACGAAGGCGATGCAGAATCCCGACCTCGGTGGCGACGATGAACTCGTTCGCGTCGGACAACGCCGGGCGCTTGATCATCCCCTCCGTCGAGAGGATCTGGACGCCTTCCGGATCGACGTCGCCGGCCGACATCGCCTCGAGCACACTCGTCGAACAGCCGCACTCCGGGTGAATCAGAAACTCGGCTTCGGGATGCAAGCCGCGCTGCAGGCGAATGTTCTCGGGGTCGATGCCCGCGTGCACGTGACATTCGCCCATCCACACATGGATGTTCTGGCGGCCCGTCACACGGCGCACATGTGCGCCGAGGAACATGTCGGGGAGAAAGAGAATTTCCTGATCGGGGGAGATGGCGTTGACCACTTCGACCGCATTGCCCGAGGTGCAGCAGTAGTCGCTCTCTGCCTTCACTTCGGCCGTGGTATTGACGTACGACACGACGACTGCACCCGGGTGGTCTGCCTTCCATTTACGCAATGCGTCCGCATCGATCGTCGCGGCCAGCGAGCAGCCAGCGGCGAGATCGGGAAGCAATACAGTCTTGTCCGGCGACAGGATTGCCGCTGTTTCGGCCATGAAGTGCACGCCACAGAAGACGATGACGTCGGCGTCCGTCTTCGCCGCTTCACGCGAGAGCCCCAACGAGTCGCCGACGAAGTCGGCGACGTCCTGGACTTCGGCGCGCTGATAGTTGTGCGCGAGAATGACGGCGTTGCAACGCTTTGCCAACGCCTTGATATCCCCCTGCAGCTCGGCGATGACCTCAGCCGAGGTGAGTTTAGAACCGCTCGTGGTCATACCTCAAAGATAGCGACGTCGGCCGGGGCTCTTCGTCCGGCCGGGCTAGACGTCCAGCACCCGCTCGAAGTACGCGACCAGGTCGATCTCGAGAGGCGTCGCCGCGGAATCAGGCGTCCAGGTCAGCCGCTCCGACAGAACCTCCGGTCGTTGTTCGGTAGGCGTCCACCGCTCGATCGTACGGGCGTCGAGATCGACGATCCAGTACTCTGGCACCCCCTCGTCGCGAAACAGATTCCGTTTCTTCACGCGGTCGGCTCGCGCGGTACCTGGCGAAAGAACCTCCACGGCAAGATGCAGTCGATCGACTTTCTTCGGACGCCGGCCGTCGACGGGAGGTGTGACGAAAACGTCGGGCTGGACTCCGCGTCGAGGCGAAAAGATCACGTCGGCAGGGGCTACGAACGTGTAGCCAAGCTTCTGCGCCGTCACATAAGGCGCGAGGAGAAGGTAGAGCTCACCCACTGCCGCCTGATGCGGCAACCCCGGCGCTGGCGTCACCAGCAACTCGCCGTCGATGACCTCGTACCGATTGCCGTCGTCCGGCAAGTTTGCGAGATCCGCGACGGTCCACTGTCGCTCGAGCATTGACATGGACATACGCTATATCTCTCGGCGCCGAGTGAGCAAGCGAGCATGAGCAAAGCTGCGTTGCCGCCGCTCCGCTCCCATCATCACCATATTGCACATCTGTCGATTTGATCGCGTCAGAGCTCGGACGCCGCCGCCTTCACGCGAACCACTGATGTGGACGCTATCCGTCGAGCACGCGCGAGAAGTAGGCACCCAAGTCGATTCAAGAGGGTTCGTCCCAGCCTCAGGCGCCCAGATGAACCGTTCGTCGATCACCTCGGGCCGCGACTCCGTCGGCGTCGACCGCTCGATCGCACGGGCGTCGAGATCGACGATCCAGTACTCGGGCACTCCCTCGTCGCGGTACAGAAAGCGCTTCTTTACGCGATCCGCGCGGGCGGTGCTCGGCGAGATGATTTCCACGGCAAGCATGAGGCGCTTCACTTGGTCGAAAGCCGTGGGACGCTTGCCTCCAAACGGCGGCACTACGAACAGGTCGGGCTGAACGCCACGTCTCGCAGAGAATACCACATCGGCTGGCGCGACGAACGCGTCCCCTAACTCGTACGCCGTCACGTGCGCGGCGAGCAGCGTGTACAACTCCATCACTGCCGTCTGATGCGGCCAAGACGGCGAGGGCGTTACGAACAACTCGCCGTCGATGACCTCGTAGCGATTGCTGTCGTCTGGCAAATCCGACAAATCGGCGACGGTCCACTGTCGCTTGAGCGTGGGCATGGACATAGGCTATCCCTCTCAGCGCCGAAGGAGCAAGCGAGCTGCGCGAAGCTGCATCGCGGTCCATCGACTACCATCACCACGGCGCCGCACGTCCAACCATTTCACCGCGCAAAGATGAGTGTTAGCTTGATGCCCGGAACGAGCCCACCTCGAGGGAAGCGATGCGCCCGAAGACGAACGCGCTGCGATTGTTGGCGCTGTCGGCGATAATCGGAGCCTGTGGGAGCGGCACCAAAACTCCGGTGCGGCGTCCCCTACTTGTGGGACTGCCGATCGACAGTCTCATCAAGACGCTTGGCCCCGACATCGCCAAACATCACGTGTCGGGGAGCTCCTCAGTCGGCAGCGACAACACCAGCCGGTTCGAGGAGACGTACATCGCGGATTTCGACGTGCCGATCGCGGACCCCGCGCTGATCAAAGACCTGGCGGCGAAGGTGAGCGCGGTCGTCGCCCAACGTGGCGGCAGAGTAAGAGGAAGTTCGTCAATGGGCCCGTTCACAACATTCGACTATTCGGCGGATTCGCTGTACGGCTTGGTAGCCATCGCGGCGATCAAGAGCGATCAGCCCAATGTCGAGTCTTTGGCTATTTCCGTGCGGGAAATCGTGGCATCCGTTCGGTGAAGCGCGTTCAGAGCTCGATATGCCGCCCTTTCCACGTGCGCTTCGCGCGCGGATAGTCAGCGCGGTAATGCCCCCCGCGCGACTCTTGCCGCAACAGAGCCGCCTCGACGATCAGGTAGGCCGTCTGATGCATGTTCAGCTCCTCCGTAGCACCAGGAGGAAGTCGCGATCCGATCTCCTCGAGTTGCTCCAACGCGGTGCGTAACCCGCGGGCGTTGCGCGCGATCCCCGCGAACTCCCACATCACGGCCCGAATGTCGTCGGCCGCGACCTGCGCGGCACCGCGGTCGGGGAGCGGCGGCACCTTCCACTTCGACGGCGGAGGCACCTTCGCCAACGGCCGTTGCTCGGCGAGATCACGCGCCACGCGCTCGGCGAACACGAGACCCTCTAGCAGCGAGTTCGACGCAAGCCGGTTCGCGCCGTGCACGCCCGTGCGTGCCACTTCGCCGACGGCATAGAGCCGCGCTGCACTCGACCGGCCGCGTAAGTCGGTCACGACGCCGCCCATCATGTAGTGCGCCGCGGGAGTGACTGGAATGAGGTCTTTGCGCGGATCGATACCGCGCGCCTCACACAGAGCAAAGATGCCCGGGAAGCGCTTCACGAAGCCCGACCCGAGCTTGCGCGCGTCGAGATAGACAGGCCCGTGCTTCCGCTCACGAAAGATCGCCCGCGCCACCACGTCGCGCGGCGCAAGCTCGGCGAGACGGTGGCGGCCCTTCATGAACCGCACACCCCGCGAGTTGACGAGAATTGCCCCTTCCCCGCGCACGGCCTCGGAGATCAACGCCAGCGGATTCTCGGGCGTGTCGAGCGCGGTTGGATGGAACTGCACGAACTCCATGTCGGTCAACGTGACACCGGCACGATGCGCGATCGCATAACCGTCACCCGTTGCGACTACGGGATTCGTCGTGTGCCGATAGACCTGCCCGCAGCCGCCGGTCGCGAGGACGGTTGCATCGGCGATGATCTCGGTCGCGCGACCCTTGAAACTCGCGCGCACGCCGTAACACGTCCCGCGTCTGACGATGAGGTCCAGCACCCGGGCGCGCTCGAGCACACGCACGTGCGGCGACTCTTTCACCCGAGCCACGAGCGTCCGCGCCACCTCGGCTCCCGTCTGATCGCCGTGCGCATGGACGATCCGGTTCTTCGAGTGTGCGGCTTCGCGCCCCAGCTTCAGATGACCAGCGGGGTCGAGATCGAAATCCGCGCCCGCGGTCTGCAGCTCGCGCACGCGGGCCGGTCCTTCCTCGACGAGCACCTGCACCGCCGCGGCGTCGCACAGGGCGGCGCCGGCCGCCAACGTGTCCTGGCGATGGAGCGCGGGCGAATCACCTGCGCCGAGCGCCGCGGCGATGCCGCCTTGCGCGTATGCGGTGGCGCTGTCGAACAGCGAACGCTTGGTGAGCAGCAACACGTCCCCGTGCTGCGACGCGCGCCAGGCCGTGTGCAGCCCGGCGACACCGCTGCCGACGACGAGGAATCTCGCGCGAATGCGATCGGACATGCGTGAAAGGTATCATCCCTTGCCGCCATCTTTCCCCGCGGCGAAACTTTCGAGATGCGTAAGCTGCTGATTCTCGTGGGCGCGCTGCTCGTCGTCCACGTTGCCCTCCTTTTTGTTCATGTTCCCGGCGCGGCCCAACCCGCGCCGCGCGACGCCGTCACCGTCGGCCTCGTGCTCGACGTCGGTGGTCTCGGC
>Ga0126377_10004318_pt1 | contig 10321 bp, 9 predicted proteins | sample PanSoiMetPlot_22_FD_92647 | JGI IMG/M metagenome (GOLD analysis project Ga0126377, IMG submission 92647) | Tropical forest soil microbial communities from Panama - MetaG Plot_22 | ecosystem: Environmental > Terrestrial > Soil > Tropical forest > Bulk soil | place: Panama | collected 2016-02-17 | reverse complement strand
TCCGCGCCGATCTGCTCATCGATATCGCGGATTGTGCTGCCCGCACCGTGCACGCGCCCGACCTCCACCTCGCGCTGCTCGATCGCGTTCAGCAGCGACTCGTGCGCGCCCGCCGCGACGCCGCTGATGCGCCGCTGCTCGGCGCGGATCTGCTCATCGATCGCCTTCGTGCCCTCGCGCACGCGCCCGCGATGCGCCCGCTCGACCTCCTTGAGATGCGTGCGCGCGGCCCGAGCCTCGGCGTGCGCTTCGTGCAGGGCGTCATAGAGCTGCCCGACGCGCTCGGCCTGCGTCGCGGCGGCGCGGCCTGCGTGCCCGGTCAGCTTGCCGGCGCGGAACTGCCCAACGGTGACGCCCTCCAGGTGCGAGGCGCGCTCCTCAGCCTTCTGCACCTGCTGCTCGATCTGGTTGACGCGCTTGTCGGCGTCACTGACCCGCTTGCGTGCGATCTCGACGCCCCAGCCCTTGCTCTCCAGGTCGGCCTGCTCGACGCCCTTGCGCTGCTCATGCAACGCCGTCAGCTTCGGCGAGGTCTTCGGCTTCGCCGCCGAGGTCGCCGCTCGGCCCTTCGCCTCCGCGAGCCCGACGCGGGCGGTCGCGTGTCCGCGCTGCTCATGGGCGAGCTGGCGCTGCGCCGCCTCGCGCTGCTGTTCGAGCGCGTGCAGGCTCGGTGCCTCCTCGGGCGAGAACGCCTGGCGGGCGCGCGCCCGCTCGTGCTCGACCCCCTTGCGCGCCTGCTTGACCCCGCGCCGACGATGGCCCTTCTGCTCCTCGGCAGCGGTGCGCGCATCCTCGGCCGCCTTGACGTGCGCGGCGCGGACCTCGGGCTCGCGGTTGGCGCCGAACGTGCGCGCGAACAGCTCATCGGTCTTGGTACGCGCGTCGTCACGCGCCCATTCGGCAGCGTCACGAATCGTCTGCTCGCGCACATGCTTGGGCTGGCCGCGCGTGAACCGCTTGGCGAGGTCGGTCGTATGCGCGACGCGGCGCTCCTCGATGTGATGCGCGAGGTCAATATGCTCATCGACCTGCCGCTTGACCTCGCTCTCGGTCATGTGGGCGCCCGCGCGCCCGGTCGCACGCCTGGCGACGTTCAGCGAGCCCGGCTGCTTCGGCGCCGTGCGCGGCTCCTTGAGCGCGGTGCCGGGCACGGTCGCCGGCGGTCGCCGCGTCGATGCCTTGCCGGCCAGGCGAGCCGCCCTCGCGCCGGCGCTCAGCGGCGCCTTGACGAACGGCTGGAGCATCAGCGCCGTCGTGACCGGGCGCTCCTCGGCCAGCTTCGGGTTCTTGGCCAGCTCGATGTACGGCGCCGCCTGCTCCTTGCCGAGCCTGGCGACCCGCTTGCCCGCCTTCGGGCCCTGGCCGGTGCCGACCTCGTATCCCAGCTTCGCGCCCTCGACGCCGAGATGGGCGAGCGAGGTCGGCGTCGTCACCGCCAGCTCGGCCACGTCCTTGGGGACGTTCGAGAGCGCCTTGACGAGATGCTTCGGCGACATGATCGTCTTCTCCAACAGGCCCGCCTTCTTGAGCCCGCCGGCGAGCTGGACCTTCGGATCCTTCGAGACGCGCGAGGCATCGACCAGCTTCGTCTGCTTCTTGCCGCCGGGCCCGGTGATCGTGATCGCGACCTTGCGGTTGGCCTCGCGCTGGGCGCGCGCCTGCTCGGCCTGCTTGGCGACCGACTCGCCCTGGCTGCGGTACTCCATCTCGCGCGACTTCGCGAGCGAGGTCGCGGCCGCCTCCCGGATCCGCTGCTGGGTCAGCACCTGCTGGCGGCCGGGCGGGCGCACCGCCTTGCCGGGCCCGAGGCCCTTGAGCCGCTGCGTCGCCGATGCGCGACGCACCGCGCCGGCCTGCGACTTGTACTGCTGCTCCTGCTGGTGGGCGACCTGCGTCGGGCGCGGGGTCGGCGGCGCCGGCGTCTTGACCTTCGGCTTGACGCGCGCGCGAGGGTTGTACGTCTCGAAGCGCTTCTGCGTCTTGGCGACGACATCGCCGATCTGGAGCACCTTCTTGTGCTTCGGGCCCGCTCGCGGCGGCGCCTTCTTGCCGTGCTGGGTGTCGGCCGCCGGCATCTACTTGTGCCCCATCGGGGTCGGGCCCGAGCCCTCGCCGTAGGCCTTCGTGTTCGCCTTCGTCTGCGCCTTGCCGGGCCCGCGCTGCTGACGCAGCCATGCCTTGCCCGCCGGCGTCTTGAGCCACTGTCCGTGCGTCGTGGTGCCGAGCGCCGACGCGACCTCGCTCGGCTTGTAGCCGCTGGAGATCAGGTGCTTGACCGTGTACGCGCTCAGATGCCCGTCATAGACCGCATCGAGCGCAGCACGCAGCAGGAACGGGTTCTTGATCTTCGGGCCGAGGGTGGCGTTGATCTTCGCCTCGGCGCCGGCCCGGTCCTTGGGCACCTTCTTCCACTTCTTCAACTCCTCGGCCGTGTACTGCTTGAACGGCTTGCCCTCCTTCGCCAGCTTCGCGAGGCCCTTGAGCGCCGTGGCCTGCGAGAGCCCGGTGCCCATCTCGCCCTGCGTGACCCAATCCGGGCCCTTGCCGCCCGCACCCTTGGAGCCCTTGCCCTTGCTCTTGTCGTAGGCGTCGATGAGCCGCTGCTTCTCGGCGTCGCTCGCGCTCGACAGCCACGACTGCGACTTGCCGGTGAACGGGCCGGTGAGGATCGTCTTGTTCGCGTCGGCCGCCGCCTTGTCGGCCGCCTTCTGCGTCTCGGCGTCGATGCGCGCGGCATCGTTGCTCTCGGTCGCCTTGTTGTGCCGCGTCGTCTCGGCCTGCTGTGCGAGCTGCGCCGCCGTCTTGCCGGTCGCGACCTGCTGCGCGAGCACGTTCTTGGACTCGCTCGCGCGCTGCTCCTCCTTGTACTGCTGCGTGAACGCGCCCTTCTTGGCGGCCGTCGCGGCGATGTCCTCGCGCGCCTTCGTGACCCCGCGCGCGAGCGAGGCCTGGCCTTGCAGCTTCTGCCCGGGGGCGACGACGTTGGCCTGCGCGCCGGCGTACGTCTGCGCGGCCGCGTTCTGCGCCGCCTGCTGCGCGGCGAAGGAGCCGGCGAGCGACTGCCGGACGGCCGCCGCGTTGGATGCCATCTGCGTCACGTCGCCGGCCGGGGTGCCCGGCATCCCGCGCTGAGCGGCGAGCTGGTTCGCCTGGCCCTGGAGCTGCGTCAGGTCGGCGGCCGCGAGCCCGGTGACGCCCTGCTGGATTCCGCCGACCGCCTGGTTGGCCTGTGCCGCGATGTTGTTGACGTTCGCCGCGTGCTGGGCGACTTGCGCGAGGTACTGGTCGTAGAAGCCGCCCGCGCCGCCGAAGTCGCGCTGCTGGGACTGCGCCTGCGCGAGATTGATCTTCTGCTCGCGATCGAGGTCGCCGAACTGCGTCGTCGTCGCCGCCTCGGCCGCCTGCGCGAGCTGACGCTCGGTGATCGAGGAGCCGGGGACGATCGGCGCCGCCAGCTTGGCCTTCTTGACCTTCGCCTTCTGCGCCTCCCAGGAGATGCTGTGCACCTTCTTGGCCGGCGCGCTCGGCCACGCGAACTTGCCCTTCGGCTTCGGCTTGGTGGGGGTCTTGGCCGCCATCGTCTACCGCCTGTGTTTGGCCACGAACTTGTTGACCATCCGCTGCCGCTTGTCGCGCCGCTCGGGCAGCCCCTTCTGCGGCCCGTACTCCTTGCGCCAGCGCTTCGCGATCTCCGGGTGGCGCGCGTACATGAAGCGCCGCTGGGCCTGCGAGCGGAACGGCATCAGCGCCGCCTGCGCCCCGCGGCCGCCATCTGCGCCATCCGGTGCTTGCCGTACTTGGCGATCCCGGCAGCAGCGGCGACGGCGGCCGGGTCGCGTGCGCCGCTCGCGCGGGCGCTGCGCTCGACGCCGGCGAAGCGCGCGCCCGAGCCGAGCCGCGGCTTGCGCGGGTTCTTGGCGACGAAGCGACGAATCATCGCGTCACGGGATTCGGCCATCACGGCTCCTATGGGTGAGGGACTACGGGCGCTTGACGCCGGTCGTGTACGTCTTCACGCGCGGCTTGCGCGTCGTGCCGACGCCGGTCGCGACGTTCGGCGGCTTGTTGGTCTTGCTCGCCGGCTTGCCGACGCTGCCCTTCGCCGGTGCCTTCGGCGCGGTCGGCGCGGCGGGCGCGGCCGGGGGCGCGGCGATCGAGGAGTCGGGCGTGTAGAGCGGGTTGTTGGCGATCCGGTCGAGCCGGTCGGCGTCGTAGCCGGCGACGGCGTTCTCGTAGCCGACGCCCGCGTTCGTGCGCGCCTGCGTGTTCTGCGCCAGCCACGAGATCAGCGACTTCTGCAAGCTGTCCTCGGCGCCGACCTGGCCGATGTTCACGAGGTCCTGCGCCTTCTGGTAGGCGCCCGTGTAGAGCCCGCCGGTCGAGCCCATCGACTGCCCGGTGCGCGCGCGCTGCTGGTCGTAGTTGCGCTTGAGCAGCATCGCCTTCGAGAACGGGTCGTTCGGGTTGAAGGTCAGCGCCCCGGTGACGGGATCCTCGCTGTAGCCGTAGCCGATCAGCCCCGCTGTGCGCTGCTGCGCGAGCCCCGCCAGCGTCGTGTCGAGCTGCTTCTGCGCGCCGGCGACCTGGCCCTGGTAGGTCGGGTCCACCGGCATCGCCAGCGGGCCCGTCGGCGCGGCCGGTGTGGCGGGAGCTGCGGCGGCTCCCGGCTGCCTGCTCGCGATGAGGTTCTGCACGTTGGTCTTGTGCTGCGCCTCGGGGATGGTGTGCGACGCCGGCTTGCCGGGCGGGTCCGTAGACCAGCGGTACTTCGGCGGGTTGGTGGATGCCGTCGGCATCACTTGAGCCCGTAGAGCGTCGCGCGCGAGCGGGTGCGCATGGCACCCGAGCCGGGGAACAGGGTCAGCCGGTTGATCGCCGCCGTCTTGAAGTACAGGACCGTCGTCACGTCGATCCACATCGTCGCCGCCGCGCCGCCGGTCACGATGCCGGCGAGCGAGAGCATCAGCTTGTAGGTCGAGCTGACGTAGTTCGGGATCAGCAACATGCCCGCGCCGAAGGTGTCCACGCCGCTGGCCGCGTTGGCGGCGGGGATGCCGCTGATCTGCGCGCCGGTGCCGGCAAGGCCGGCCGAGACCGAGGCGGCGTTGTTGTTGCCGCGCAGGAGCTGCGTGTAGTAGCTGGCGGTCGTGTCGCCGTTGCATTGCAGGTTCAGCGGCACGGTGTCGGCGACGGCGGTGCTGCGCGCCGAGTGCGTCAGCAGCAGGTGCGAAAACGTCTGCGGGATCGCCGTGAAGTTGAAGTTCGCCGTGTCGGCCGCGAGGTTGAGATCGGCGATGAACGACAAGCCGACCGTGGCGAAGTCGGCTTTGGTCGCCACGAGCGGGTCGAGCTTGTCGGCGAGCGCCTTGATATCGCGCGGCACGTCGGCGGTGTCGGAGCCGACCGGGTAGGGGAGGGCAAGGTTCGGCGTCAGGGGCATCAGGACCTCATCCGGTGCGGAGCTGGTCGTAGGTCGGGTCGGTGGGCACGATGCGACCGAGCGGGAGCGACGGCCACGCGCCGGCCGCCTTCGGGCCCCACATGCGGCCGCTCGCGGTGTCGAGCAGGATCGAGCCGTCCACGCCGTCGCCGGCGACGGGGGCGCCCGCTTTCGATACGAACGTGGAGGCGCCCGACGGGCCGGCCGGACCCTGGGGGCCCGGGTCGCCCTGCGGTCCCTGCGGGCCGGTCGCGCCGGTCGCGCCGGTGTCGCCCTGTGGGCCCTGCGGCCCGGTCGGGCCCTGCGGGCCCGGCGGCCCCTGTTGCCCCTGATGGACGATCGAGACGAAGACGCGATGATCGCGCAGCGCGGTCGGCCCGGCGCTGTTGAAGGCGACCGGGACCTCGGCGTAGTCGGTCTTGTCGATCGCGTCGGCGGTGACGTTGTAGGCGGCCCAGCGGGTCGAGTCGTCAACGTCTTGGAGCACGATCGCGTGACCGGCCCTGACGAAGTACCACGCGTTCTTGGCGTCATTGCCGGGCGCGGTCGTGTACCTCGGCCACAGCTTCGTCGCGGCGGCTGGGGCGGCGTTCATGCGCACCTGGCTGCCCGTCGGCGGCTCCGCGGTGTTCGAGTCGTAGTTGTATTCGAGAACGCTCGTCGAACCGCCGGCCGGACCTTGGGGGCCGGGAACGCCCTGCGGTCCTTGCGCGCCCTGCGGTCCTTGCGCGCCCTGCGGGCCCGGCGAGCCGGTGGGCCCCGTCGGGCCGGGGCTGATCTTCTGCCAGCCGAGATGCCAGACGTACTCGGAGCTGTCGGTCGTCAGGAACACCGCGTCGCCGTCCGAGCCGGTCGCCGGCAGCGACGAGACGACGGTGACGGTGCTCGCGCCGCCGCCCGAGCTGCCGCCGCCACCCGAGCCCCAGCGCAGCGCGATCTGCTCCAGCGCACGGCGCGCGCTCGGGTCCGACACCTGGCCGAGTTCGAGCGCGAGCGTCATCGCAGCGCCGACGGCTCCCGGATCTCGCGCAGTTGCCGTGCGAAGCGATGCACGCTCCAGGTCGGCGCGTCGGAGTGGTTGGAGAACTGCAACGAGAAGACGGTCGCGCGCGTCGCGTAGCGCACCTGCGCGTCGCTGACCTGCTGGATGCCCGGCCACGCGCCGCTGGCCATCGCGTCGTAGCTGGCAAACGTCGCGTTCACCACGTCGTAGCTCGGGTAGGAGGCGTTCAGCTCATCGTAGGTGCGCTGCGGGTTGCTGAACACGGTGCGCAACGTCGCGAGCTGCGAGCGGTTGAAGTCGGTCGAAAGACTGACGTTGACGATGCCGGCGCCCCACACCTTCGTCTCGCGGATCGTCTTGACCTGCGAGGAGCCGTAGTCGCCCCAGCCCGAGCGCCAGAACGACCTGATCGGCGCGTCGCGGTCGGTCGCGCCGCCGTAGTTGCGACGGCCGATGCGCTGCGGCCCGAGCGCGTAGCCGTGATGCAGCTCCATGCGATCGACGCGCCGGAACGACGCGAGCGCCGAGGCGGCGATGTCGTAGACCGTCCACCACTGGTGCTGCGTGTCGTAGAGCAGCATCCGATCGTTGACCGTGCTCACGCCGGTCGGCACCGCGACGAACACCTGTTCCTGCTGCCACAGCAGCCGCGCCGACGCGTACGCGGCCAGGTTGATCGGGGCGCCCGTGTAGTAGATGTCGGGGTCGCCGGTCCACAGCGGGCTGATCACGTCCGACAGCAGCACCGGGTCGCCGCCGCTCGTGCGATACACGCCGCGGCGGTTCATGAAGTACACGCCGTCGCGGCCGGCCGACACGCCCAGCGGGGCGGCGAGCCCGACCGAGTTGACGATCTCGCGGAACTGGAACGTCGGCGTGCCGTCGGCGTTCTGGCCCTCGCCCCACAGCACGAAGAACTTCGTCTCCTTGAAGACGAAGACGAGTTCGCGCCAGGTGACGGCGGCCATGATCCGCTCGCCGTCGCCGGGCGTCAGATCGACGTAGTTGCGCCCGCGCGGGAGCACCGAGCCGGGCGTGCCCGCGAAGCCGTCCGTCTCCCATATCTCGGGCTGGCCGGGGTTGGAGAAGAACACGCGCGAGGGCGTGCTCGCGAAGCCGCCGGGCCCGCCGTTGGTCGTCGTGCCGAACGCGGTCGCGACGAGCCGGTTGGACGCGTTCGAGCCCGAGGTCGCGCCCGACACCGAGGCGGTGACGCAGATCGAGCCGGCCCGCGGCATCGCCTGCGCGGCCGCGCCGTTGACGGTCGCGAGCGCGTCGCCGCCCGTCCACACGGCGCCGTCCCAGCGTTGCAGCGAGTCCTTGCCGTTGCCGGCGTACAGGTACTCGTGCGCCGGGTCGGCGAAGCGGGCGAAGCTGTACGGCCCGCCGTTGAGGCCGCTGCGCGAGGCGACCGGCAGCCCGAACTGATCCACCACGTCGATGCGCGTGCCGGCGCCGATCACGAGCTGGCGCAGCCCGGCGACGGTGTAGAACGGGCTGAGGCTGTCGGCGCGGTTGGTGAGGTCGGTCGGCGTGAAGTCGGTGAAGCCGTCGCGCTGCCTGATCGCGCCCCGCTCGGTGAAGGTGACGTTCAGCAGGTCGATCGCCTCGCGCTCGGTCACCACGTCGGCCTTGTCGCGCAGGTTCAGCCCGGCCGAGAAGTCCTTGAAGTCGAACGGCCGGTACCCGTCGATGTAGGCCGCGCGAGGCATCTCAATCGTCCTCGTGGAAGTTGCGCATCGCCATGAACGGCGAGTGCTGGCGGTTGCGCGTCTCGTAGCGCGCGATCACGTCCTGCATGCGCAACCCGATGTCGGCGCGCAGCGCCTGCGCCGCCGCGTAGTTGTCGGAGTCCTTGTAGGCCTCGACCACGGCGAAGTCGATCCACAGCCCGTGGTAGCGCGCGGGGATCAGCGGCGTGTCGTCGGGGTCCACCAGCGGCGGCGACTCGGCGACCATGACGCCGGCCACATCGGCGCCGTCGCCCGGCCACGCATGCAGCTCGCCGGTGCCGTTCAGCCACCAGTAGCGCGGCGTGCCGGCGAGCGCGAGATCGCTGCCGTCCTGCGCGACCTGGCGCAAGTCGAGCCCGAGCAGCTCCAGGCCGCCGCCGTAGCAGGTGATCATCAGCTTGAAGCGGTCGAGCGCGAGCGGCGTCGGCCCGCCGAACGGCGTCCACAGCCACGGCCACTCCCAGGTGTCCTCGAACTCGTCCTTGCCGGTGTTGAGCATCAGGTCGAGCTGCGGCGTCGAGAGGTAGTCGAAGCCGCGCAGCATCAGCGCCGAGCGGCCCTGGTTGAGATTCACCGCCGCCGCTTCCGGTTGCGCTTGCCGCCGTGCCGATGGCCGGCCTGGTTCTGTCGCCACGGCGTCTCGTCGTTCAGCGAGACGCTCGTGCGCGTGTACGCGTTCACGAGGTCGCGACGGTGCTCGATGCGCTCCTCACGGTCGCGCTGCTGCTCGCGCTCGGCCGCCGCCTGCTTCTCGGCCTCGATGCGCGCGAAGCGCTCCAGGTTGCGGCGCTCGCGCATGTCGCCGGCGTGCAGGCGCTCGAACACGCGCGAGGTCGGGTACACGAACTCGCCGTGCTCGCCCTCGATGCAGGTGATCGTCAGCGGCAGCGACAGGCCGCCGTCTTGGAGCAGGTGGTAGTAGCCCGGGCGCATCGGCACACCGGGGACGATGTTCGGCAGCGCTCGAACCATGATGATGCGCGGGTCGATGCGCTGGAGGCGCTCGGTGAACTCGTCGCGCAGCGCGTCCGGCCCGAGGTCGATCGAGCGGTACACGTCCTCGCGGAAGCTGCGCGTGCGGTCGCGCAGCCACGGCGCGACCGAAGGGGGAACCCAAAGACCTGTCATGAGAAGGGGGGCTGGCCGGGCACCGGATCAGGCGAGAGGAGGTGCCACGAGTGGGCGCCCGGCCAGGGCTTGGACTACTTGAGCGCGGTCGCCGCGGCGTGCGTGTTGCGCCGCTGGCAGCCGAGCTGCATCGGGTACACGACGCCATCGACGAACCGGGTCGTGCCCTGCTTCCAGCGCGTCGAGCCGCCCGCGCCCTCCAGGTCGGAGGCCCACGTCGGCTTGTCGATCGCGCTCTTGATGCGAACCAGATCCGACAGCGTGAGCTGGTACCAGTCGCTGTCGAGAATGTCCGCGAACGCGTCCACCTTCATGCCGTTCCAGGTCGGGCCGTTCACGTTGCCCGACGAGAGGTTCTGCTCCGACGTGAAGTTGATCGCGTTGCGCAGCAGCGCGTAGAAGTTCGCCTGCTGCCGGTAGCCGGTCCAGACCGTCGAACCGGGCTCGTTGGAGTTCTGCAGGACGTAGCGCTGGAGGTTCAGCGGCAGGTCGAGCGAGAACGTCGTGGTCGTGGTGTCGCGGAACGCCGGGCGCCAGTAGTCCTGGCCGGCGGTCGCCGGGTTCAGCCCGCCGAGCGCGCCCGAGCTGACGATCGAGCGCAGCCCGTTCAGCTCCGGGTTCGGAGCCGTCGCGCTGTTCGGGTTGGGGATGTACGCGAAGTGCGTCCCCAGCGTCGTGGCGACCGCGGTCGTGACCGTGATCGTCGGGTTCGCCGGGTCGGCCACGTTGACGGCGGTGATCACGTTCTCGGTCGCGAGCGCGTCCGTGTCGGCGGTCGTGCCCATGTCGATCGGGAGCTGCGAGAACAGCCACCCGCGGACGGCCGCCGAGTAGCCGTAGGCCGCGCCCTCGCCGGCCGCGTTGACCAGCTTGAGCGTCGTCGCCGAGGCGTTGGTGTCGAACGCCGCGACGATGCCGTCACCGTTGGTCGCGACCATGCGCGACATCTGGTGCTTGGTGTTCTCGATCGCGCCCTCGATCTCCAGGTCCTTGCCGCCGACGATCGACTGCGCGGAC
>Ga0126377_10004317_pt1 | contig 10321 bp, 6 predicted proteins | sample PanSoiMetPlot_22_FD_92647 | JGI IMG/M metagenome (GOLD analysis project Ga0126377, IMG submission 92647) | Tropical forest soil microbial communities from Panama - MetaG Plot_22 | ecosystem: Environmental > Terrestrial > Soil > Tropical forest > Bulk soil | place: Panama | collected 2016-02-17 | reverse complement strand
TTTATTGAAGCCGCCCGCCTTGAGGCGGCGGACATATTGCGGCAGCCGGAAGATGCCGTGGCCGTCGGCGCCAGTCAGGTCCGCCTCGGTCATCAGCTCGGCGCATCTCGCCGCGTCTGCGTCCGGCAGGCCGGCGGCGACGAACGTGTCCTTGATCAGCGCGTATATTGCGCGCGCCGGCACGCGCACCAAGGCAGGTGCCGTCATTGCCTCAGCCCGTCCGCGCGGCTTGCTTGCCGTTCACGGCGCTCTCGCCGATCAACGCCAGCGGGCCGCGGCTGAGGATCATCTCCTTGTCGACATCGGAGATCGACAGCGCCCGCACCTGCCGCGCGCATTCGAGCGTTCCCATGTCGTAGGGATAGTCGCTACCGAGGACGACGCGGCCGGCGCCGGCGAGGCTCACCAGGCATTCGAGCTGTGGCTTGGCGTGCAGGATGGTGTCGAAATAGAGCGTCTCGAGCGCGGCGTCCGGCGGGTGCTTGATATGGACCTTGGGCTCCGGCCGCACGTGCCAGCCATGGGAGAAACGGCCCGCCTGCCATGGCACGAAGCCGCCGCCATGGACGAACAGGAACTTAATCGCGGGATAGCGGTCGATCACGCCGCCGAATACCAGCGAGGCCGCGGCGATGGTCGAGTCGAGCGGATTGCCGATGAAATTGTTGAGGTAATACGACTTGAGCCGGTCCATGCCCGCAACCTGCGTCGGATGGATCATGATAAAGGCCTTGAGCTCGTTCGCAGCGGCCCATACCGGCTCGAGGGCGGGATCGTCGAGATTGCGGCCATTGATGTTCGACCCGATCTGCGCACCGCGCAGCTTCAGGCTACGCATGGCGCGGCGCAATTCGGCGGCAGCCTTGTCGGGCGCCTGCATGGGCAAGGTCGCGATGCCGTCGAGCCGATCGGGATGGGCGGTGACGACGCGGGCGATCTCGTCGTTCTGGATCGCGGCGAGGGCCGCATTGAGCGAGCCGTCCTGATTGTACAGGAACGTCTGTGGCGTGTTGGACACGATCTGCATGTCGACTTCGGCCGTATCCATGTCCTTGAAGCGCTGCTCCAGGTCCCAGGCTCCGAGCGGGAACGGCCGGTAGGACACGCCGTCGACGTCGATCACGGCGGAGTCCCGGTCGATCGGGGTCAGCCGTGGCCCGATCTTGGGCGCTTCCTTGGCCATGAGGTGGATCGCTTGTTCGGTCAGGATATGTGCGTGGGTGTCGATGGTTTTCATCGGACGACCTTGCTCATGTGAATTTTCCCGCCGGCCTTGTAGCCGGTGCTGGCGCCGAGAGCCAGACCGGTGGAACGAGGCGGCGCCGGGCGGAGCACTGACACAGTTCGTCCACAGGACACATTGTGCCAACACAGAATCGCTCGTTAGAGTGGCGTTCCAAATCGTCCGATTCTCTGCGGTCGCCACCAACTTACGCGGCCGACCATTCCTGACGTGGCGTCCCATGCGTTTCCACGCGGATCTGCACGTCCATTCGAAATATTCACGCGCGACCAGCCGGGACCTCGATCTCGAGCACCTCGCTCATTGGGCCGCACGCAAGGGCGTCAGCGTGGTCGGGACCGGGGATTTCACCCATCCGGCGTGGCGCGCCGAACTCAAGGACAAGCTCGTGTCGGCCGAGCCCGGGCTGTTTCGCCTGCGCGAGGACATCGAACAAGGGGTTGCTGCAACGCTGCCGACGCCATGCCGGGCTTCGGTGCGCTTCCTGCTCGAGGTGGAAATCTCGACCATCTACAAGAAAGGCGACCGCACGCGAAAGATCCATCACCTGATCTATGCGCCGGATTTCGCCGCCGCCGACCGAATCTCGGAGCGGCTGGCGCGCATCGGCAACATCGCCTCTGATGGCCGCCCGATCCTTGGACTCGACTCGCGCGACCTGCTCGAGATCACGCTCGAGTCGGATCCCGGAAGCTATCTCGTGCCAGCCCATATCTGGACACCGTGGTTCGCCGCGCTCGGCTCGCAGTCCGGCTTTGATTCGATTGTCGAATGCTACGGCGACCTGGCCGATCATATCTTCGCCGTCGAGACCGGGCTGTCGTCCGACCCAGCCATGAACTGGCGCATTTCGTTCCTCGATCGCTATCGGCTGGTGTCGAATTCGGACGCGCACTCGCCAGGCAAGCTCGGTCGCGAAGCGACCACATTCGACTGCGACCTCGATTACGGCGCGATCCGGCGCGCGCTCGAAACCGGCCAAGGCTATGCCGGCACGGTCGAGTTCTTCCCGGAGGAGGGAAAGTATCACCTCGACGGCCATCGCAAGTGCGGCGTGCGGCTCACACCGCGCGAGACGCTGGCACAAGGCGGGCGGTGCCCGTCGTGCGGCGAGCCGGTAACGATCGGCGTCGAGCACCGCGTCGAGATGCTGGCGGACCGCAGCGAGGAGGAGATCATGCCGCCGGCGACGGCGGGAGCGGTGTCGAACCTCGTGCCGCTGTCGGAGATGCTGTCCGAGATCGCGGCGAGCGGCCCGGCAAGCAAGACGGTGGAGCGCGGTTATGACCGCGTGGTGGCGACGCTCGGCCCCGAGCTGTTCATCCTGCAGGAGGCGCCGGTCGAGGATGTCGCACGTGCCGATCCGCTGCTGGCCGAGGCGATCACCCGGCTGCGCGCCGGCAAGGTGATCCGCGAAGCCGGCTATGACGGTGAGTATGGCGTGATCCGGCTGTTCGAGGACAACGAGGTGGGGCGCCTGAGCGGCGGCGCGCTGCTGTTCGACGGACCGGTCCAGACGCGCAAGAAGGCGACGAGACCCACGACCAAGTCGACGGACGACCTAGCCGCGCCGCCGAACGGCAACGGGCGGCATCGTGAAGGCGTCAACGATGGGGATGGTATGAGCATCAAGTTGAGCATCGATGCCACCGGCATCCTGAGTGAGCTGGACGACGATCAACGCAAGGCGGCCGCGATCGTCGAACGCCCGCTGCTGATCGTCGCCGGGCCCGGCTCGGGCAAGACCCGTACGCTGACCCATCGCATCGCCCATCTCGTCGCCGAGTGCGGCATCCTGCCCGCGCAGTGCCTCGCCATCACCTTCACGCGCCGCGCCGCCGCCGAGATGCAGGAACGGCTCGCGCAGCTCGTTCCCGCCGCAGCCGAGGCGATCGCGATTCACACGTTCCATTCGCTCGGGCTCGCGATCCTGCGCGAGCACCCGGACGCCGCCGGGCTCCAGCGCGGCTTCCGCATCGCCGGCGAAGCCGAACGGGTGGCGATGCTGGCCGAGACGCAGGCGATCTCGACCCACAAGGCGGAAACGCTGCTGCGCGCCATCTCGACGGCCAAGCGCACGTCGTCGCCGGACCAGGAGATCGCCGATGCTATGACGGGCTATCGCGATGCGATGGCGGCGCGCAACTGGGTCGATTTCGACGATCTCGTTGGCCTCGCGGTGCAGGCGCTGAACGCCGATCCGGCGCTGGCCGCATTCTGGCGCCAGCGCTTCCAATACGTCTCGGCCGATGAATTCCAGGATGCCGACCCGCAGCAGTACCGCCTGCTGATGCTGATCGCGCCGCCGCCGCGCGGCAATCTCTGTGTCATCGGCGATCCCGACCAGGCGATCTACGGCTTTCGCGGCGCCGATGCCTCCTGCTTCGACCGCTTCCGCGCGGACTATCCCGAGGTCAAGACCGTTCACCTCGGCTGCAACTATCGTTCGAGCGGCACCATCGTCACTGCCGCCGAACAGGTGATCGCGCCGGCACGGCTGGAAGAACGCGCGGCCAAGCTCATCCGCGACATGCACGAGCGCATCACCGTGCATACCGCCGCGTCCGAGGTCGCCGAAGCGGAGTTCATCGTCGCGACCATCGAGCAGCTGATCGGCGGGCACAATTTCTTTTCGATCGACAGCGGGCGCGGCAACGGCCGGCAGCAGGCGGACTTTTCCTTTGCCGACTTCGCCGTGCTCTACCGCACCAGCGCGCAGGTCGATGCGCTGACCGAAGCCTTCGCCCGCTCCGGCATGCCGTTCAAGAAGCACGCGCATGCGCCGCTGAGCGACGATCCAGCGGTGCGCGCGCTGCTCGCGGAGATCGACGCCGGCGGCGACGACGCGCCGAGCGATCCGTCGGTCGCCGCCATGCTGCGCGCCGCCGCCGATCGCGTGAAGGCCCGTCGCGAAGTCGATGCTGCCAAGATCGAGACGGCGCTGCAGCGATTGACCATCCTCGCTGCAGATGCGTCCGACCCCGAGCGCCTGCTCGACGTCGTCGTCACCGCGAGCGAGGCCGACTTCTGGGACCCGCGCGCCGCCCGCGTCTCGCTGCTCACGCTCCATGCCGCCAAGGGGCTGGAATTCCCGGTCGTGTTCATTGTCGGCCTCGAGGACGGCATCCTGCCGTTCTATTTCGACACGCTCGACCCGCGCGCCGCCGAGGAAGAACGCCGACTGTTCTACGTCGGCATCACGCGCGCCAAGGATCGTCTCATCCTCAGCAGCGCCAGCAAGCGGCTGTGGCGCGGCCGCATGCGCAGCCTTGGTCCCTCCCCGTTCCTCGCCGACATCGAGAACGAACTGGTCAAGCAGCAACGCGCCGAGCCTGCTCGGGCGCGGCCCGACCGTCTGCAGCTCAAGCTGTTCTAGCCGCGCCCGCGGGTGCTATCCTTGCTCAGGCCCGCCCCCAGGCGGGAAAGAAAATCCGAGGGGAAGCACCAATATGCGGATATCGTTGATGTTTCGGGCCGTGATCGTGATTGTGGCGGCGCTCCTCTGCGGACCAGCGCCGACCGCCGCACAGGACTATCCCAACCGGCCGATCACACTGGTCGTGCCGTTCGCGCCGGGCGGCAGCACGACCATCGTGGCGCGCCTCATCTCCGACAGAATGGCCGAGGTGCTCGGCCAGCAGTTCGTCATCGACAATCGCCCCGGCGCCGGCGGAACCATCGGCATGCGCAGCGTCGCGAAAAGCGCGCCCGACGGTTACACGATCGCGCTGGGCTACACCGGAACGCTGGCGATCGGGCCGAGTCTCTATCCGAACGTCGGCTATGACCCGCGCACCGACTTCGCGCCTATCGGCCGCATCGGCACCGCGCCGAATACGCTGGTGGTGCACCCCTCGTTCCCGGTCAAATCCGTGGCCGAGCTCATCGCCTATGCCAAGGCCAATCCCGGCAAGGTCAATTACGGCTCGGCCGGCGTCGGCACCGTCAGCCATGTCTGCGGTGAATATTTCGCCAACGCGGCCGGCATCACGCTCACCCATATTCCGTACAAAGGAACCGGACCGGCGCTGACCGATCTCCTTGGCGGGCATATTCCGATGGCGTTCGCGCCGATTCCGGCGACGCACGAGAACTCGAAGAACGGAAGCCTGCGCATGCTCGCGGTCACCAGTTCCGTGCGCTCGGCCTTGACGCCGCAGACGCCGACGATCGCGGAATCCGGCGTAACGGGATTCGAAGCCGTGCTGCGCTATGGCTTGGTCGCGCCGGCGGGCACACCGCGCGCGATCATTGACCGCCTCAACCGGGTGCTCAACACCGTGCTAAAAAATGAAGACGTCCGCAGCCGGCTCGCCATCGAAGGCGCCGAACCATTGCCCGGCACGCCCGAGGATTACGGCGTCGACATCGACCACGAGGAGACGCAGTGGTCGAAGGTGGTGAAGACATCGGGCGCCAAGGCGGAATGACGGGCAGACGTCGATGACCAGGCGACCGGTGATGGGCGCTGCGCTGCTGTCGGCGGCACTCGCCGTCGCGGTTTCCGCCGCGGCGCAGGATTATCCCAGACATCCGATCACGCTGATCGTTCCCTATGCTGCCGGCGGCGGTAACGACGTTATGGCGCGCGTCGCCGCCGAGAAGATGAGCAAGTCGCTCAGCCAGCAGATCGTGATCGAGAACCGCGGCGGCGCCGGCGGCTCGATTGCGACGCGCCAAATCGCCAGGGCCGAGCCCGACGGCTATACGCTCGGCCTCGGCGGCACCGGGACGCTCGCCATCAACCCCACGCTCTATGGCAATGTCGGCTATGACCCGCGTAAGGATTTTGCACCGGTCGGCCTCATCGCCACCAGCGCGCTGATCGTGCTGGTGCACCCGGCCGTGCCGGCAAAATCCATCCACGACCTGATCGCGCTCGCCAAGAGGGAGCCGGGCAAGCTGAACTACGCCTCGGCGGGCAGCGGCAGCGGCATCCATCTCGGCACCGAGTTGTTCGCCTATATGGCCGGCGTCCAGCTCACGCACATTCCCTACAAGGGATCGGGTCCGGCGCTGACCGACCTCCTTGGCGGCCACGTCGCGATCTATTTCTCCTCACTGCCGGCGGCGATCGGCCTGGTTAAGGACGGCAAGGTGCGCGCGCTCGGCGTGACCGGGCCACAGCGGTCCGTCATCTTTCCCGACGTGCCGACGGTCGCGGAATCCGGCCTGCCCGGGTTCGAGGCCGTCCTGCATTACGGCATCGTCGCGCCCGCCGGCACGCCGCAGCCGATCATCGCCAAGCTCAACACGGTGCTGCGCGAGGCGGTCGCATCCGACGACGTGAAGCAACGCATCGCCACCGACGGCGCCGAGCCATTGCCAAGCACGCCGGAGGAATATGCCGCAGACATCGACCGCGAGGAGATCAAGTGGTCGGCGATCGTCAAGAAATCGGGTGCCAAGGCGGAGTGACACACAATCTGTTGCCCCGGACGCGGTGTCATGCGAGCGAAGCGAAGATCGGAGATGTCATGAATTTCGATTTCACCGACGAACAGAAGCTGCTCGCCGATCAGGTCCGCCGCTTCGCGGCAGGAAAGCTCGAGAAGGACGCGCTTGCACGCGCGCACAATGCGCGCTTTCCGTTCGACGTCGCGCAAGCGATGAGCCGGCAAGGCCTCCTTGGCATCACCATCCCGGAAGTGGACGGGGGCCAGGGCAGCTCGCTCATGGATGCAGTGATTGCCATCGAGCAGATCGCCGCCGTCTGCCCGCGCTCGGCCGACGTCGTGCAGGCCGGCAATTTCGGACCGATTCGCACCTTCGCCGAATATGGTACGCCGCAACAGAAAGCCCGCTGGCTGCCCGATCTTCTCGGCGGTCGCGCGGTGATGAGCCTCGGCATGTCCGAGCCCGATGCCGGGTCGGCCGCCACCGATCTGAAGACCACGGCCAAGCCAGACGGTGGTCACTTTGTCGTCAACGGCAGCAAGGTGTTTTCGACCTTCAGCGCGGACGCGCAGATCTTTCTTATCTACGTACGCTTCGGGCCGGGCGTCGACGGCATCGGCTCGGTGATCGTCGAGCGCGGCACCTCGGGCTTCCGCATCGGGCGGCCGTCGAGCTTCATGAGCGGCGAGGAATGGTGCGAACTGCATTTCGACGACTGCCGCGTGCCGGCCGAGAACGTCCTGCTTGGGCCAGGCGGCTTCAAGAAGCAGATGGCCGGGTTCAACGTCGAGCGCATCGGCAATGCCGCGCGCGCCCTCGCCTTCGGCCGTTATGCCTTCAACCGGGCCCGCGACTATGCGGCAACGCGCGAGCAATTCGGTCGGCCGCTGTGCGAGTTCCAGGGCCTGCAATGGAAGTTCGCCGACATGGCGATCAAGCTCGACAGTGCGCAGCTTCTGCTCTATCGCGCGGCGATCAACGCCGACCGCGGCCTGCCCTCGGCCTACGAGACCTCGATCGCCAAGGCGGCGTGCAACGTCAACGGCTTCGCGGTCGCAAACGAGTCGGTGCAGGTGATGGGGGCGCTGGGTTACAGCCGGGAGTCGCTGGTCGAATATTGCATGCGGCGCTGCCGCGGCTGGATGATCGCCGGCGGCTCCGTCGAGATCCTCAAGAACCGCATTGCCGAGCACATTTTCGATCGTCGCTTCGACCAGCGCAGGCGCCATGCCGACGCCGCCGAATGACGGAATGGTTCCCGCCGTCGTGGTGACGGTGTCGCGCCACACGGCACGGCCTGCCCCCCTCCTTGCGGGGGAGGGAACCCGCAAATTCACGCCGAGTTCGTGGTGACTGCAGTGAGTCCGCCATTTGCCAGAGCGAGAGCAACGCGCTCCCTCAGCCAAGCGCTGCTCGCGCCGTGCTCAGTCGCGCTCATCGGCCAGTCGAACGATGCCGGCAAAACCGCCGGGCGTCCGCTGAAATATCTGCGCCAGGCCGGCTATGCCGGCCGCGTCTATCCGATCAACGCGCGGCGCGAGCAGGTGCTGGGCGAGCGCGCCTGGCCTTCGCTCGCCGCGTTGCCAGAAGTGCCCGAGCACGCCTATGTCGTCACGCCGACCGACGCCGCGGTCGAGGCGGTCGAGGAATGCGGCCGCGCCGGCGTGACGGTCGCGACCGTGCTGGCGAGCGGCTTCGCCGAGGCCGGTCCAGCAGGCGAAGCGCGCGAGGCGCGGCTGCGCGATATCTGCGCGCAGACCGGTATCCGCATCGTCGGGCCCTCGAGCCTCGGCGTCGTCGACCTCCGTCACAAGGTGTTGCTCACCGCCAATGCCGCGTTCGACGAGCCAGACCTGCCGGTCGGCCGCATCTTTGCGGCCTCCCATAGCGGCGGCATGATCGGCACGTTCTTGTCGCGCGGCAAGGCACGCGGCATCGGTTTTGCCGGCCTCGTCTCGGTCGGCAACGAGGTCGACCTGTCGATCGGCGACATCTGCGCCGCGACCCTCGATGATCCCAGCATCGACGGCTACGTCTTGTTCCTCGAAACCATGCGCAAGGCCGAGACGCTGCGCCGCTTCGCGCTCGCCGCCGCCGAACGCGGCAAGCCGGTGCTCGCCTACAAGCTCGGCCGCTCGGCGGAAGCGCGCGAGCTTGCAGTGTCCCACACCGGCGCGCTCGCCGGCGAGGATGACGTCGCCGACGTCTTTCTCGCCGAGTGCGGCATCGCCCGTGTCGACACGCTCGAGGGCCTGATCGAGGGCTTCCCGCTGATCGCCCGCATGCCGATCGCCAGAACCGGCGCGTGCCGGCCGACCGTCGCGGTGGTGACGACAACCGCGGGCGGCGCCACCATGGTGGTCGACCCGCTTGCCGTCCGTGGCATCGCTGTCGAGCCGCCGAGCACGCAAACGCTCGCACGACTCAAGGCGGCCGGTGCCGACGTTGCGCCCGCGCGCCTGATCGACCTGACGCTTGCCGGTGTACGCTACGAGGTGATGAAGGGCGCGCTCGACGTCCTGACCTCGGCGCCGGAATTCGATCTCGTTGTCGCCGTCATCGGCTCGTCGGCGCGCTTTCATCCCGATCTCGCGGTCAAGCCAATCATCGACAGCGCCGGCGCGCACAAGCCGATCGCGGCGTTCCTGGTGCCGGAAGCACCCAAGGCGCTCGCGCGTCTCGCCGCTGCTGGCGTCGCGAGCTTCCATACCCCGGAAGCCTGCGCCGACGCGGTCGCGGCCGCGCTCAAACGGCGCTACCCGCGGGCTCTCCCCGCGCGCGCCGAGGTCCGTGTCGGCGGCGGCAGACGCATGCTGGACGAACGCGAGGCCTATGATGTTCTCGATCGTCTCGGCATCGGCCATGCACCGGCGGCCGTGATTGCGGCCAACATCGCAACGGCGCCCACCCTGCCTTTTCCTTATCCGGTCGCCGTCAAGGTGCTGTCGGCCGCGATTACGCACAAATCGGACGCCGGCGGCGTCGCGCTCGGAATCGGCGACGGCGAAGCCCTCCTTGCCGCCGTGAAGCGAATCGCCAATAGCGTCGCCGAACTGCGGCCCGGTGCACGGGCCGATCGCATGCTGGTGCAGCCGATGACCGCCGGCATCGGCGAAGTGCTGGTCGGCTATCGCCGCGACCGCGACGTCGGCCCGCTGATCATGGTCGCTGCCGGCGGCCTCTATACTGAAATCTATCGCGACCGCGCGCTGCGCCTGGCGCCGGTCGATCTTGACGAGGCGCGCGCGATGATCGCCGAGGTTCGCGCGCTCAAAGTGCTCGCCGGCTATCGCGGCAAGCCGGCCGGCGACCTCGATGCGCTGGCGCAGGTGATCGTCGCGCTGTCGCAACTTGCGGTGATGGACGATCCCACGGTCGTCGAAGCCGAGATCAACCCGCTGATCGTGCGACCCGCCGGCCAGGGCGTGGTCGCGGTCGACGCCCTGGTGGCGCTCGCGTGATGGTCCATCTCTCCTCCCGCAGGCAGATGCGCCCGATCGCGGCACTCTCCATCATCACGTTACCGGGCATGGGAAGGCAGGCGAAACCAAATAGGGTAAGCTGGCGCCATATCGGAGAAGCGCCATGTCCCATGCCGAAGCCGTTCACACCTTGCAGCCCGCCGCCGGCGCGACCGACGCCATCGTCAGCTTCGCCAGCGCACTGCGCTTCGACGCCCTA
>Ga0126377_10004316_pt1 | contig 10322 bp, 21 predicted proteins | sample PanSoiMetPlot_22_FD_92647 | JGI IMG/M metagenome (GOLD analysis project Ga0126377, IMG submission 92647) | Tropical forest soil microbial communities from Panama - MetaG Plot_22 | ecosystem: Environmental > Terrestrial > Soil > Tropical forest > Bulk soil | place: Panama | collected 2016-02-17 | reverse complement strand
TGTGTTTGTCGCTCAGCTGTATGCTGACTGCGTCAGCATACAGCTAGCGCTTAGCTTTGTCAACAGGTCAAGCGCTTTGGTTCGAGCGCTGGCAGGCGTCGTCAGGCGTCAGGTTTACGTGTTTGGTAAGTAGTCCGGAGCGAGCTGGGCAGGCGTCAGGGCGCGTCATCGCTGCAGGTCGACGCGATACGCGTCAGGACCTGCGTTCGTCGCTCCTGCGTCAGTCTGAGCGCTTGTCAGGCAGGTTGGCGAGCACGATGCCGCACAGCATGCCCAAGTGCAGGTAGAGCAGGCCGCGTGGTGTGCGCTCAGCGCGGTCAAGGTCGCCGTAGTATCGACGAATCAAGAATGCCGTGACGACAGGATCAGTCGTGAACATGATCTTGCGCAGGAGCACAGCATCGTCAGGCTGCATACCGGCAATCAGCTGTTCAGCCAGCAGTATCCCGTCATCAGTCATTCGCGGCTCCGTTTGCGTGCAGGTGTCAGGCGGTCACAGTAGATGACGTCGCGCGTCGCTTCAATCTTCTCGATGAGATCGTCGATCACGTCAGCGAGTACCGCGCGCTCTTCAGGTGTCTCAGGCAGGTTCACGAGTGCGCGCAGCTCGGGGACAGAGACGTGCAGCGCCCCGTCGCGGTCGAGCCAGAAGCCAGGAGCGAGACGTCGACCGCCACGCCGATACTTCTCGTCGAATTGTTCTTCGGTCAGGTATTCGCGTGGCAGGCGCATGAGTTCACTGCACACGCGGAAACTGCGCGAGCTGCCTGCGCGAGATGCCGCGCTCCAGAATATGACGCGTCGGCACGCGATAGCTGACTCCTGTGACTGCGTCAGTGACGACACGTGTCTCGCCGACTTCTGCGACGATGCTATCGATCCAGATGCGGTGACAGTCTGCGCTGCAGGTGAATTGATGCGTGCGTGGTGAGCAGAGCTGACGACGACAGGCGGGGCAGACGCCTGCTTCCATGTGAGCGAGCGCAGTGAAGACGAACTCTAAGCCGTTGATGTGCATTCAAAACCTCCGTCCGGTGCATCACGAGCTGTCGGGCCGCGTATCGCCTGATGCGCGAAGTCGTGTGTCTGCACGTTAGACGACGAACTCTTTCGACGTGCGCACGTAGCCTGCTTTCTTGCCCTTGCCACGCTTCGCGAGATAGCCGCGTCGCACGAGCGAACCGATGCCGCGCAGACCGCGCGTCGTGTCAGGTCGCCCCGGCGTCGTCGTGCTGAACTGTTCAAGCAGCGCCAACGAATCGCGCCGTCGTTCAGTGCGTGCTCTATTCGAGAACCGTCCGCCTGCTGATCCCGGCGAGTGCTTTTTGTAGGGGCCGCGCTTACCGGGCTTGTGCGACCTGCGCTGTGCATCAATCGCGAGCGCGTCGCTGATGACGTCTAAGCGCTTCTGCTTCACTGTGCGTGCTTCGTTCGTCAGCAGGTCGCGTGTCACGCGCAACGCAGCTGCAATGCTTTCGTGATGCGCGATCAGCTTGTCGATTCTGCCGAGATAGCCGGTTGTGTGTCCGTTGTTCTGATGCTCGTTCATACAGTCTGTCCGTTCTCAGCGCGTTTGAAGTGTCGCTCGACACGAAGCGAGTGCGCTTGATCTCGTCGTGCCGATTTGCGTCGTTTGATGGCGCGTCGTTCTTTCGCTGCCGCTTCTACGTCGCGGTGATACTTGTGCTTCAAGCTGTCGAAGGTGACGAACTCGCGTGTCGCGTCTTTCGCGCGATGCTTGATGACCCATGATTCGAGCGGCGCGTCGCCACCGAGTCGTTTCGATTCGAACGCTGCGCCTAACACCGCGAGCGAAACAGCGCCGAGTCGCGGAAGCACGAGCGCAGTCGGGTTCACGTTGTCGAAGACGTCGCGTGTGTTTTTGACCTGCAGTTCACTGTTCAGAATACGACTGAGATTCGTCGCGGCGACGAAGTTGAAGCACTTCACGACAGACAGGTCATGTCGTGTGAACGCATCTGCGCCGATGCGCAAGACCGGCGCGTTCGTGCGTGCTTCGAGTTCAGTGACGACTGACTTGCCGAGTACTCGGATCGATAAGTTCATGATGAGTGTCCTTTACGCGTCTCGTTTCAGTTTGTCGATGTGTCGTCGTGTGCGTGTGATCGTGCGCTTGAAGTCTGCCGTCTGTCGTGCGACTTGTCCGGTCTGAAGTGCGTCGAAAATCTCTTGAATCGCGCGCTTCACTGGTATCGGCAGCGTGCGCAAGATCAGGAGCAGCTTGCGCTCTTGTAGGCTGACGCGATCTGACAAGTTCATACGTCGTTCAGCAGGTGCACCGTAGAGATATTCGAGCAGGTTCGCGGCTTCGCTGCGACCAGCTGCACGCAGCACACGTGACGCCGAGCACTGCAGGCTGTGTGCGATTCTGAGACAAACTTCGATGCTCGGCTGCGTGTCGTGCGGCACGCGCGGTCGCAGAAAACGGCTGAGCTGCGACGGTGAAATACCTGCTGCGTTTGCGAACCGCCCCTTCGACGCGCCGTAGTCTGCGAGCAGCTGCCGCATGAGCTTCGAAAATGCTGTCGAAAGTGACATGTCGGAATAGCTCTTTAGCCGTCTGCAGTTTAGCCCCTATATTGGAAATTTGGCAAATTTGGCGAACTATTTTACGTGCTGTCAACTTTCCGTATTGACAGTCAATTCTGCCACGTTCAGACTGCCACTTTCGTGACTCTCACGAATATTTATTTGTGAGAATGGAAACGCAATCCTAACAGCCTAACTACGGTTGAGTTCGGTGCCCGTGGACGCTCGAAGTGTGCCTGCTATGCCTGACGAAGTGCAGCGCCTCAACGCCTACCGAAAAGAGAAAGGCTGGAGCTTCAAGCGGCTCGCGCAGGCAATGGCGAATGTCGGCGCGCGTATCTCACCGAGCACGCTGAACCACATCTGTAAGCGTGAAGACGACGACGACGTGCGCCTGCACGATACGACGCTCTATAAGATCCGAAAATTTCTCATCCACGTCGACCAGCGTCGACGCGCGCAGGAGCTGTGATGCAACGCTGCTATACCGTCGCGCAGCTGCTCGTGCTCCTGCAGATGCCCAAAGCGACGTTCGAACGCCTGCGCGCTGCACGCCAGCTGCCGTTTCTGCAAGAGCTGCGGCCACGTGTCGGGCGGCTGCGTCGTTATCGCGCTGATCTCGTCGACAAATATCTCGCGGGGCAGTGGGGCCAGACTGTCAAACGAGTGTAGTCGTCGTGCTGACAGATGCTTTCTGATGGAGTGTGTCTGACATGTTTCACGTCCCTGAACCTGCACGCGTGCTCGACCACCCCATACTCGGCTCAACTGCTGACGATGGCAACAACGGCGCGTTCGATCTCGACTCGCCTGAACCGGGGTGGCGTCTCGCGATCATCGCGTCTGACGGTGCGGATTGCGCAGGCGAATTCGAACCGTGGGAGCACGTCAGCGTGCACGCCTATCGTCGCGCACAGCGATCTCGACTGCGCAGCCGTCACCAGACCATCTATGAAGCGCAAGAGCGCACGCCGACGTGGAAAGAGATGAGCTTCGTGAAACGTCTCTTTTGGGATGGCGACGACGTCGTCATGCAGCTGCACCCGCGCGAAGCGGACTACATCAATCAGCATCCGTACACGCTGCACTTGTGGCGTCCGGTCGAGCGCACGATTCCGACACCACCGTCGATCTTTGTCGGCGTCAATAAAACACATCACGTCGGCTGCGTCTGCGAAGAGTGCAGCGCCGCCTACGCACGGCAGCACCGATGATCGCTTTTGCCGAGCAAGCGGCGAACAGACGTCGCGCAGCAATTCCGCTGCGGGATAAGGAACCGTGCTCGGCATTCTCGCTGGAGGCAGCACGATGACGACGACCGCACTCGAACGCGCGCAGGTGCAGGTCAGCTTCAATGAATCACAGATCGCGCTCATCAAACGCACGATTGCGCGCGACGCGACTGATGACGAGCTGAAGCTCTTTCTGGCGCAGTGTCAACGCACCGGCCTCGACCCCTTCGACCGACAGATTTATTTTTCGAAGCGTCGACAGTGGAACGCGAAGCTCAACGACTACGAAGAAGTCGGGCGCGCAGAGACGACGATTGACGGCTTTCGCGTCGTCGCAGATCGCACAGGCGAGATGGACGGGCAAGACGTCGAGTGGTGCGGGGCTGATGGCGTGTGGGTTGACGTCTGGCTCGACGACGACGTGCCACCTGTCGCGGCGCGTGTGCGCGTCTATCGGCGTGGCTGCGCGCACTTCTTTCCGGGCATCGCGAAGTATCGCGAATACGTGCAGACAAAGCGCGACGGCTCACCGAATGCGATGTGGGTCAAGATGCCAGCGAACCAGATTGCGAAGTGCGCTGAAGCGCTCGCGCTGCGCAAAGCCTTCCCCAAGCAGCTGAGCGGCATCTATACCGCAGACGAGATGGCGCAAGCTGACGTCATCGACGCGCCGCGCACACTCGACGAGCGCGCGCAGCAGGCGGCAGCGGTTGTCGCAGCGCGTGAGAACGAGACAGCAGCTGCGGACCTGCGCGAAGCAGAGCGCACGGTCGTCAGCGGTCACGAGATCGCGCCGCCGGGGTTCTTCTACGTGCGCGGTTACAAGTTCAGCCCTCGCACCGGCATGCACGAAGCGACACTATTGAAATACGACGCGCAGGGCGGCTCGCTCAAAGTCGCGACGAAGAAACCGCGCGGCGCGCTGCTCGAAAAAGCCGAGACATACGGCGTGCCTGTGCGCGTGTCGATCACGCCGAAACAGCCAGCTGTCAAAGGCGAAGCGTGGCTCGAAGAGATCGACCTGCATGACTCCGCTGCGCACGGGCCGATTAAATGACGACGCGCCCTCGAGCGACGTGCGTCGTGCAAGCGCGCGACTATACGCAGCACTGGGGTCAGCGTGCAACGGACACGCACACGTGCAGCACAGGCGTCGTCATCGGCGTCTTCACTGAGCGACGAAGCGGCGTCACAGATCGTCGCAGCGGTTTACATGATCGACGCTGGCAGGCTGCAGTCGGGCGTCGCTACGGTCACGCAGAGAGGCGCAGATCATGAAGAGAAAAAAACAAAGACGCGGAAAAGTCACGCAGCCAATGACAGCTGAAGCACGGATCAAGTCGCTGCGCAAATACACGACGCCAGTGCCGGATACCTATCGCGGTGTGTTCACTGCGGTCGGCTGGCTGCCGCACGACCGACCGTTGCATGCAGATGGCTCGACGCAGTGCCGTCTCTGTAACGGTGTGAAATATGCCGAGCACTTGCACAGCGGCTACTGCGAAAGCTGTCTGCGGCAGCTCGAAGGCTTAGCTGACATCATCATCGCTGTGAAAGCAGCTGTCAGCGTGCGGCGATGATGCAGCGTGCGACGTTCATCTGTGACGATTGCAGCGCGACCGTTATCGTCAGCGCGACAGCGGACGTGCGCAGGTTCGATTACAGCTGCACACGCTGCTCGAATCGTGGCGTGATCGCGTGGGCGACTGCGCTCGCCCCGCCACGTTTCGAGACAACGCAGCTCACGCTGTTCGAGGCTGCATCGTGATCGCACGTCTGCTGCGACAGCTCGTCGCATGCTGGCGTCGCGCGCAGGCGCGTCGCGCAGCGCTGCCGTCGTTTCCGATTCGCGAGTTCGGCAAACGCGGCTCTGTACGGCGTCGTCGCTCTGATCTCCTGCCGACCGCGACGCTGTATCGACTGCGAGGTGATGAATGACGACGGATAGGCGTCTGAAGCTCACGACGCGACAGCTCGCAGAATTCGTGCTGCACACCTATCGTGCACGTGGCATCACGGTCGATGATCTCTGTCGCGTCGGGCGTGCGCGCTTCATGCAGACGCACATCGCGGAGCGCGACGCAAAACCTGAGCGCTGGCTGCACGTCGTCGCGCCGACTGATGACGAGATCAGCGCGATGTATGACGAGCTGCTGCTGTTGTTCGCGCTGACGCCGAGCATGCAGCACTGACGGTCATGGGGTATGTGAAGCTCGACGACAATATCGCGGACCATCCGAAGTTCGTCGCAGCTGGCCCCGAAGCGTCGTGGCTCTGGATCTGCGCGCTCTGTTATTGCCAGCGACTGCAAACTGACGGCTTCATTCCGACGCGCATTCTGCGCGAACTGTATCTGCAGATCGTCGATACAGCTGAGCAGGAATCGAACACGAATCGAACACAGATCGTTGCCAGATCGTACAGAGTTCGTCGCAGACTCGTTGAAGTCGGCCTCTTAGAGATCGTTGCGGAAGGCTACATGGTGCACGACTATCTTGACTACAACGCGAGCCGCGCGGAGCGACGTGCGCGCCGCGACCAACATCATGATAAGAAAGTCTTTGCAGGTAAGCTCGGCGCGAGAAAACGTTGGACGGGTCATCTCAAGCGCGATAGCAAACGTGCTAACACTTTTGCTATCGGCGTCGATAGCAAAAATAGCAAACCGTTAGCAGACGAAAATAGCCTCCTCTCCACTATAACTAGTGATCTCTCTCTTAAAGAACAAGAGAGAGATCACGCTGTGTCTCTCTCTCCAGCTGAACAATTCAGAGACGCACGGCGCGACCCGTTTACAGACAAGACCGTCACAGAACGCGCAGCGCGCTTCATCGAGCGCTACGAACAGCTTTATCCTGAGCATCGCAAAGGTGCGCGCTACGCGAAGAAACCTGTGCGCGATTACGCGGCAGCCGTGACGCTCTGCGAGACGTGGCCTGACGATGCGCGGCTCGACAAGCTCGCGATTCTGTTCTTGACGACGAATCACCGTTTCGCGACGGAGGGGTCGCGCACGATTCCGCAATTTCTCGCGCTCGCATCGTGGTGCGACGGTCAGCTTGCAGAGTGGGAAGCGCAACGACAGCAGGAGCAAAGGCGATGACGATGGTTGAACAATTACAGCAGCTCGCTGCTGATGATGCGCAGCAGCTCGCGCATCAGATCGCGAAAATTGCTGACGGCGTCGACGCGTTGATGCGCAGCGGTCTGACGGAACGTGCACTGGTCCTGCTCGTCGCTGACGCGTGCAATATGACGAACAGTCGGCGTCTTGTTCGCGATGTGCTGCACGCGCTCGTATCGTTGCGCGCAGTCTATCTAGAACCAGACCCGTCAGTAGAGCGCAGCGCGAATGACTGAGACAACACTGCAGACGCTGCGTGACGCGCTGACGCTGCGCGAGCAGATGCGCGCTGACGGTGCGTCGCAAGCCGAGTGCGACAGTGCGCTCGAAGAGATGCTGCGCGAGCGCTGGCCGTTTACACGCGAGTGGAAGTATGTCTGCAAAGCGTGCTACGACACCGGCCTGCGCATCGAGCGTCGTCAGACGCGCATCTACGGCGACACGTTCGTCGACGTCGGCGTGCCGTGCACCTGCAAGCTCGGTGATCGTTTCAGGCCGCGTCAGAAGCGTGATGACGACTTCACCGCAGCAGGCAAAGTGTCAGGGCCGACACGGTTCGGACGATGACGACAAACACCGTGACGCTGAACGCTGCAGAGATTCGCATCGTGCGCTGGATTGGGCAGCAACGCCTCGCCGCGAATCGCGCTGCAGGATTCACGAACCTGAAAGTCGGGCCTGAGAGTGAGATCGATACCGAGACACTCGGCTTCGCAGGTGAGCTGGCTTTCGCAAAACTCTTCAACGTCTACCCGGACTTCGTGATCGGGGCGCGCGTCGGGTCAGCAGACTGCGAGCGCTTCGGTGAAAGCATCGACGTCAAGACGACGAAATACCCGAACGGCAAGTTGATCGCGCAGCTGCGCAAGCGCGAATTCGCCGCTGACGTCTACGCACTGATGATTGTCGAGTGGCCGACGTTTCGCTTCGTCGGCTTCGCGCGTGGTGATGACCTGCTGACGCCTGCACGCGTCGCAGATCTCGGGCACGGCGACGTCTACGCGATTGAACAAGACGAGCTGACGGCTGATCAGATTCGGTGGAGCTGACGCGATGAAAGACGCTTCTATACATCGACCGTGTGAACGTCAGTGTCAGCAGTGTCACCAGTGGTTACATCACTCACGATTCTGCAGCCGCATTGATAAACGTCTCACAGACCGTACTGTCTGTGTGTTCGATGCAATCTGTAAAGCCTGTCAGCAGATCAATCGAAACGACGCGAAGAACACGAACCGACCATTAGCGCTGATAAAAAACCGAGCGCATGCGCGCGCAAAAATGTACGGAGAGTCGACGCAGTTCTTTATGGTGAGGATGAACTGGCGTGCTCTTGTGCCGGATATGCGTGGCGCGATGTCAGCAGAAGGGCTGTGTAAGAGCTGCGGTCATGCATTTCTCAATGAACGCGATATTCAGATTGATCACATTGATCCGCCACCATCGACGCCGAGTCGAGTCGATTGGGCTGCGTATGAACACGCGCGCAATATCCGACTATTGTGCGCTTCGTGCAACAACCTGAAGGGCGCGAAAGCGAACACGCGTTTTCTCGAAGAGCAGAACGCAGCGCGCATCAGCAACGAGCAGCATCAGTGGTTCGCTGACGACAGCGACGCTGGAGCTGACGAGAAGGTCGATGATGCTGACGACGCGCAGCTCAGCTTGTTTGATGACGAGTTTGATGACGAGTCGTGAGAATGCAGAGCGGCTTCGAACGGAACCTGCAGTGGCAAATGGTCGCAGCGAAACTGCCTGCGCCGCAAACGCAGTATCGGTTCCACCCGACGCGGAAGTGGACGTTCGACTTCGCGTGGCCTGAGCGCTTGCTGTATCTCGAAGTCGAAGGCGGCATCTACAAGCGCAACGGCGGCGTCGGTCGACACACGCGTGGCAAGGGCTTCGAGCGCGATTGTCTGAAGTATTCCGAAGCCTGCATCTTGGGCTGGCGAGGCTTGCGTGTGACGACAGATCACGTGCGCAACGGTCTAGCACTGCAGCTCGTCGAACGCGCGCTTGAGGCGACACGATGAACGGCGACGCAGCTGTGCTGAACGCACCTGACGAGACGTTCGTCGATGACGCGCAGCTCGTGCTGTTCGAAAACCCTCCGACATGGGTCGATCACTGGCGGGGCATGCCTGTGTTCGCGCAGCAGAACCTCATGCCGTGGCAGACGATCAAAGTGCACTTTCGCTCACGCGAAGATCGTGTCGACTTCGCGGCGCTGCTGCAGCAACACGTGACCGAGAAGACGAAGTTTTTGTGGTACCCGATGAACGAACGACAAGAGCGCACCGAGACAACGATTGACTACGAACCGCCTGCCACTGATCCAGATGGCGTGCAGAGTGACTTCGCAGAGATCGATGACGGCTTCAGGCTGACATGAATCCACAATTTCCGGTCTACATCGTCTCGAAGGGGCGACACGACACGCGACAGACGATGCGTGCACTCGACAAGATGGGCGTGCTGTATTACGTCGTCGTTGAAGCGCAGGAGCTTGACCTTTATGCGAGCGTCATCGAGCGCGAGAAGCTGCTCGTGCTCGATGCACAGTTTCAGCGCGACTACGACACCTGCGACGATCTCGGCGACAGCAAGAGCAAAGGCCCCGGCGCTGCGCGCAATTTTGCATGGGCGCATGCGCTCGCTGCAGGTGCCGCGTGGCACTGGGTCATGGACGACAACATCGCGCGCTTCATCACGCTGCGCCACAATCAGAAGTTTGTCGTCACTGACGGCACACTCTTTCGCTGCATGGAAGACTTCTGCTTGCGCTATACGAACGTCGTGATGGCTGGCCCCAACTATCACTACTTCGCGAAGCGCAAGCAGAAGCTCCCTGCGTTCATCTGGAATACGCGCATCTACTCCTGCAATCTGATTCGCAACGATCTCGCGTTTCGCTGGCGCGGTCGCTACAACGAAGACACCGACCTGTCGCTGCGCATCTTGAAAGCAGGCAGCTGCACAGTGCAGTTCAACGCGTTTCTGCAGGCGAAAGCGCCGACGCAGACCGTCAAAGGCGGCTGTGATCGCGACTTCTATAGCATCGAGGGCACGAAGCCGAAGTCTGAGATGCAGGTGCAGCTGCACCCCGATGTGTCGCGACTCGTCTGGAAATTCAATCGCTGGCACCATCACGTCGACTACAGCCGTTTCCGGAACAATGAGCCGATTCTGAAGGTGACACATGGTGTGTGACAAGTGCGCTGTCGAGCACGCAAGCGTCGTCAGGCGGTTATTCAGTCAAGAGATGCTGCGTGCACATGGCTTCGTGCGCCCCGTCGTCGTGCACGATGCGAGCAAACCACCGGCTGAGACGACGTATGACCCGAATCTGTGTAATGCGTGCTGTGCTGAGATGCCAGGGCGTGAGTGGATGCGTGACGCAGCGGCGCGTCAAAGGA
>Ga0126377_10004314_pt1 | contig 10323 bp, 9 predicted proteins | sample PanSoiMetPlot_22_FD_92647 | JGI IMG/M metagenome (GOLD analysis project Ga0126377, IMG submission 92647) | Tropical forest soil microbial communities from Panama - MetaG Plot_22 | ecosystem: Environmental > Terrestrial > Soil > Tropical forest > Bulk soil | place: Panama | collected 2016-02-17 | reverse complement strand
CGTTGGGCAGCAGACCGCGGCGATGCGTTGTGGGAACGGATTCCACGCGACGAGATTCGCGAGCATGTTTCGGAGTACTTGACCCGGGCACGCGAAGCGATCGACGATGCGGTCGAAATTGAGCTCAAGGATTTGCGCCGCGCCGTGCGGCGTCAGCGAAAACGTCTTGGCATCTAAGTTGGAACGTCGAGCGTGGACCGCCAAACGCATTGGCGGCTGCGCTGTGATCGCTATTGCAATACTGTTGCTCGCGCCCACGCTTGCTCACGCGTGGACGCCGGGCACGCACGTCTTCCTCGGCGATGCGGTGATGCGGTCGCTCGCCGTCTTGCCGCCGACGGTCGCGATGCTGCTCCGCGACTTCCCGCACGATTTTCTGTACGGCTCGATCGCCGCCGACACGAGCATCGCGAAGAAATACGCGCCGGCCGGACGGCACTGTCACTCGTGGAACGTCGGGATGGAGATCTTCGACCGGGCGCGCGACGAGCCGCTTCGCGCGTTCGCCCTCGGGTACCTCGCCCATCTCGCCGCCGACTCCATCGCACACAACTACTTCGTGCCCCGGCAACTCGCGCTCACGTCGAGTACGTCGGGATTCGGCCACTCGTACTGGGAGAGCCGGTTCGAGACGCACCTGGGGAACGAGTGTGCCCGTCGCGCTCGCGAGCTGATCCTCATCGACCACTCGCGGTCCGATGGGCTCCTCGATCGCGTTCTCAGTCCGACGATCTTCAGCACACCCACCAATCGGCGAATCTTCCGCGGCATGGTGATCGTCGCGGACAACGAGGGCTGGCAGCGAATCTTTCAGATGATGAAGGAGAACAGCCGTTGGGATCTTCCCGAGATCGACGTCGGCCGGTATCTCGCGCGCTCGTACGATTTCATCATGGATCTGCTGTCACGCATGGACGCAGCCGATCCGTTCAAGCTCGACCCGTCGGGCGACAAGGCGCTGCGTATGGCAAAGCGGATTCGGCGCAACGTTCTGCGGGCGGGCGGCGGCGGCGACTTGCTGCGCGAGGAAGCCGACAAATACTTCGGGATGCCGGCCAGCTCGCTCGCCTATGCGTCGGAGCTGCTTCGACCGCTCTACGAACCGAGCCGCGCCATCAGCAACTGATTGACGCGTTTCGGGTCGGCGCTGCCCTTCGAGCGTTTCATGACATGACCGACGAGCACGCCCTGCAGCCGCCGCTCCCCGCCGAGGAAACGCTGCGCTTCCGCTGGGAATTCAGCGAGCACTTCGTCGATCCATTTCACCAGCGATGCATCGTCGCTCACCTTGAGCAGACCATTCCGCTCCGCGATTTTCCCCGGCGGATCACCCGTCGTGACCATCACGCCGAAGATCTGTTTTGCGGCGCTGTGACTCACGACGCCGTCGCGCACCATCGTCAGCAGCGCGGCGAGATCGGCCGGACGAACGCTGAAGTGCGCGATGCTCTGGCCTGTCGTCTTCAGAGCCGCCAACACCTCACCCATGATCCAGTTTGCGGCGGCCTTCGGATCGTCGGCGGGTCGCGCCACGTGCTCGAAGTAATCGCCGAGCGCGGGAGCTGAGGTCAGGACTTCGATATCGTAGTCGGTGAGCACCGGATACTGCGCTCGGTATCGCTCGCGACGAGCGCGTGGGAGCTCGGGCATCGTGCGCCGAATCGTATCGATCGTCTCGGATGACACAACGAGCGGCGGCAGGTCCGGTTCTGGGAAATATCGATAGTCGTGACTGCCCTCCTTCGACCGCGCTGGCCGCACTTCTTCAGCACGTTCGTCCCACAACATCGTCTGCTGTTCGATGGAACCGCCCGTTGCCAGCACGCCGCACTGTCGCGCAAACTCGACGTCGAGCGCACGGACGACCGACGAAAACGAATTCAGATTCTTCAACTCGGTTTTGGTGCCGAGTTTCGAGGCGCCCTTGGGTCGCGTGCTGATGTTCGCGTCGACGCGCAGACTGCCCTCCTCCATGCTCACGTCGCTCACCGCGACGTACTCGAGGATTTCCTTGAGCGCGTGCAAATAGGCACTCGCCTCCTGCGCGCTGCGGATCTCCGGCTCGCTGACGATCTCGATGAGCGGCACGCCCGCGCGGTTCAAGTCGACGGCGGTAAACCCGGAAAACCGATCGTGGATCGATTTGCCCGCGTCTTCTTCCATGTGGACGCGGGTGATCCCGATGTCGACCGACGCGCCGTCGGCGCGAACGATGTTGATCTTCCCGCGCGTCGCGAGCGGCCGGTCGAATTGCGAGATCTGGTATCCCTTGGGTAGATCGGGATAAAAGTAGTTCTTTCGCGCGAAGATCGACGTGGTCTGCACCTCACACTCGAGCGCGACGGCTGCGCGAATCGCCAGCTCGACCGCGTGTTGATTCAGCACCGGCAACGCACCCGGAAGCGCGAGGCAGACGGGACACGTGTTCGCATTCGGTGCGTCGCCGAAGCTCGTCGCGCACCGACAGAAGATCTTCGTCGCGGTCTTGAGATGCACGTGCACCTCGAGTCCAACGACCATCTCGTACTGCTGGGCGACGGCGAGCGTCGTCATCGATTCGCGTCCTCGCCCAGCACGCGCTCGAGCGCGTACGCCGCGACGAACATCTGCCGCTCGTCGAAGTGATTGGCGATGAACTGCCCTCCGACGGGCAACCCGTCGATGCGACCAATCGGCACCGACATCGCCGGAACACCAGCGAGATTTGCCGTCACGGTGAACACGTCGCTCAGGTACATCTCGTACGGATCGGACTTCGAGCCGAGCGGAAAGGCCGGCGTCGGGGTCGTCGGCGTGAACAGCAAGTGAACGCCGCTGTCGAACACACGCGTGAAGTCGCGGGCGATGAGGGCGCGCACTTGCTGGGCCTTACGATAATACGCGTCGTAGTAGCCCGCGGAGAGCACGTAGGTCCCCAGCAGAATGCGTCGCGTGACTTCGGGGCCGAAGCCGCTCGATCGCGTCGCTTCGTACATGCCGCGGAGACCGTCGCCGTCGATGCGCAAACCGTAACGCATTCCATCGAAGCGCGCGAGGTTCGACGACGCTTCGGCCGGCGCGATGATGTAGTAGACCTCGATCGCAAGACTCGAGTGCGGCAACGAGACGTCGCGGATCTCCGCACCAAGCCGCTGTAGCGCGTCGAGCGCACGATCACACCGCTCGCGAATGCGCGGATCGAGATCGTCCGGAAAGTATTCTTTCGGCCGTCCGATGACGACGCCCGTCATTCCTCCTCGCGCCGCGGCACGGTACTCGGGAACGGGACGGTCAACACATGTGGAGTCGAGTGGATCGGCGCCAGCAATGATCTCGAGGCCGAGCGCCGCGTCGTCCACCGTCTGGCCGAACACGCCGATTTGATCGAGCGACGACGCGAACGCGACAAGACCGAAGCGGCTGACGCGACCATACGTCGGCTTCACACCGACGATGCCGCAAAACGCCGCCGGTTGCCGCACGGAGCCACCGGTCTCAGAACCGAGTGCGATGCGCACAATTCCGGCAGCTACCGCAGCAGCGGATCCGCCAGACGAACCACCGGGCACGCGATCCGGCGCGAGCGGATTCCGCGTGGGGCCGAACGCGCTGTTCTCCGTGGACGAGCCCATCGCGAACTCGTCCATGTTCGATTTCGCGAGAATGATCGCACCGGCTTCGCGGAGACGGCGCGTTGCCGTCGCCTCGAATGGACTGACGTAGCCCTCGAGAATGCGCGAGCCGCACGATGTGGGTAGCTCCGTCGTGGCGATGTTGTCCTTCAGAACGACAGGCACTCCGAACAACGCGCCACGCTGGCTGGGCTCGATCTGCTCGAGCGCGGCGGCCTGCTTCAGCGCATGATCAGTATCCTGATATAGCAGAATGTGGAGGTTGTCTGGACCGGCGCCTACACGGTCCGCCGTCGCAATACTCTCCCTGACCGCCCCACTCGGCGACGTCACGACGACGCCTCGCTGGCATCCTCATGCGTCGAGAGCCGAGGAACGAGGAAGAATCCGTCGCGGGTGCGAGGCGCGAACGCGTCGATGGGATGCGCCAATGGAATAGGCGGGCCAACGTCTGCTCTCACGGGCGCAGCGGCTAAGCCGACGGCGCCGATCGCGTCGACAGCGCTGGTGTCGACCTTGGAGAGCACGTCGATGTGCTCCAGGATTCCATTCAACTCGCGAACCAGCGCGACAACGCGTGCCTCGCTGAGCTCGAGGCGAGCCAGCGACGCGATGTGGCGAACGTCATCGAGCGTGACGGCCACTATTCTTCTCCGCGCTCGAGGTTCGCTTGAGCGATGACGAGCGTCTTGCGACCGACGGCTTCGTCGTCGAAGTCGATTTTGACTTTCGCATCGCGACCGGCGCCTGCCAGCTCGGCGATGGTTCCCGTGCCGAACTTGCGATGTTTCACACGCGCGCCGACGACGAACACCGCGGCGTCCTGCGATTCGTCTTCTGCCCCGCCGCGCTGACCGTAACCGACGACCGGCACGCCTGGCCGACGATTGGATGGTGAATACCGCGGCACGAAATCGTCGGCGTCCGGCGAGCGCGAGCCGCGACCGTAGCGGCCCGCGTATCCGCCGTATTCTTCGCCACCCGCGCGCATCACGGCGCGTCCGGAGCTCCGCACCTTGATGGTGCTCCGCTTCTCGATCATCGACTCCGGGATCGCGTCGAGAAAGCTCGACTGGCGGCTCGGCATCAGCTCTCCATTGCGACGCCGCTCCTCGGCGAACGACAGGTAGAGCTTCTTCTCGGCTCGGGTGATGCCGACGTAGAACAAACGCCGCTCCTCCTCGAGCAGCGGCGGATCCTCATATGCCTTCGCGAGTGGGAAAAGACCGTCTTCGAGACCTGTGATGAACACGAGCGGAAACTCGAGGCCCTTCGCATTGTGCAGCGTCATCAGCGTGACGGCATCGGCGTCGGCGCCCTGTCCATCGACATCGGAAACCAATGCCGACCGTTGCAGGAAGTGGTCGAGCGGCCGAAGACCGACTTCGCCCAGCTCGTCGGCGACTTGCTCCGCCGCGCCGGAGATCAGCTCGCGAACGTTGTCGAGGCGTTCCTCTGCGGACTCCGGTTCGTCGGCACGCAGGTAGTCCCCGTAGCGAATGGCTTCCACTAGCTCGCGCAGTAGTTCATCCACTGCCGCTTCCTCTGCACGCTCCCGCAGACCCGCGATGATGCGCACGAACTCCGCGAGCGACGTGCGCGCCGCGGAACGTAAAGCGGATGTGATCTCCGCGACCTGCGCGCCCTCGAACATCGGAAGCCCGCGCTGGCGCGACGCTTCGGCGAGTTGCTCGAGCGTGGTTTCCCCCAATCCACGCTTCGGCACGCCCGCCGCGCGTCGAAACGCTTCGTTGTCGGCCGGGTTGGCGATGAGCTTGAGGTATGCTATCAGATCGCGGATCTCGCGACGATCATAGAAGCGCACCGCGCCAACGAGTCGATACGCGATGGCGCGGCGGCGAAGCGTATCCTCGAGCGCTCGACTCTGCGAGTTCGTGCGATACAACACCGCGACATCGTTGAGACGCAGCGAGGCATTCGCCGAGCGTCGCGTCAAGACTTCGTTGACGACGAAATCTGCTTCGTCGCGTTCGTCGAGCGAACGAACAACCGTGGGTGTTTCGCCCGCGTTGTGCGTCGCGCGCAGCGTCTTCCCCATTCGCGCCGTGTTCACACTGATCACGACGTTCGCGAGATCGAGAATCTGCGGCGTGGAGCGGTAGTTCTCCTCGAGGCGAACGACGGTTGCGTTCGGGAAATCCTTGTTGAAGTCGAGAATGTTGCGAATGTCGGCGCCGCGCCAACCATAGATCGACTGGTCGTCATCGCCGACGACACAAACGTTGCCGTGCTCGCCGCCCAGGAGGCGAATGAGCTCGTATTGCGCCCGGTTCGTGTCCTGATACTCGTCGACGAGGATGTAGCGAAAGCGCTGCCGGTACTGCGCGAGCTTGTCGGGATGGTGCTGGAGCATTCGCACCGGCAGAACGAGCAGATCGTCGAAGTCGACGGCGTTGGCAAGCTGCAGTGCCTCGCCGAGCGACGAGTAGATGGTCGCCACCGCCTTCGCGAACGGATCCATCGCAACGTGCGCGAACTCCGACGGCATCACCATCCGGTTCTTGGCGTCGGAGATCGTGGACTGAATCGCCCGCGGCGTGAACTGCTTTGGCGACACGCTGTGCCGCTCCATCAATCGCTTGACGACGGCGAGCGAGTCGTCTTGATCGTAGATAGTGAACGACGGCGTGCGCGCGACGAGGTGCGCGCCGGCACGCAGCATTCGCGCTCCGATGGAGTGAAACGTTCCGGCCCACATCCCCGCCGGCGACGTGCCGAGGAGGCGACCGATCCGCTCGCGCATCTCGCCGGCCGCCTTGTTCGTGAACGTCACTGCGAGAATCTGACGCGGATCGACTCCCTCGACGTCGATCAACCGCGCAATGCGCGATGTCAGCACACGAGTTTTGCCAGAGCCTGCGCCGGCGAGGACGAGCAGCGGTCCATTGACGTGGAGCACTGCCTCTCGCTGCGCCGGATTCAGCCCGGCGGTCAGCCTTTCATCGAGCAGCATCGACATCACTGAAGGATAATCTCGAAGGTCGCTCCCTGCTCCGTGTTCGCCAGCACGAGCTCTCCGCCATGGTTTTCTTCGACGATGCGTTTGGCGAGCGACAGCCCGATGCCCCACCCACTCTTCTTCGTCGAGAATCCGGGGTCGAAGATGCGCGCGCGCAGGTCACGCGGAATGCCAGGACCATTGTCGGCGACCGAAATGATGACGCCGTTGCCGTCGAGGGGAGTCGCCGTCACGGCGATCTTGCCACCGCGCCCGGCGAGCGCATCGATCGCGTTTTTCGTGAGCACTTCCACGGCCCACTCGAGCAACACGGGATCACCGTTCACGTGCGGTAGATCGGGGGCAATCGACGCTTGAATGTCGATCGTATTTGCCAACGTCGGCACGCGCGCTTGAAAGTATCGCGTAACTCGATTCACGATCTCCGCCACGTTCACCCGCTCGAGCTTCGGCTCGCGTCCGATGCGCTCGAACCGGTGTGCGACGCGATCGAGCCGGTCGAGATCCCCGCGCATGTGTCCGACGGCCGCATGCGTCGCCTCATCCGGCGCTCGCTCTTCCATGAGCTCGACCCAACCTGCGAGACTCGAAAGCGGCGTACCCAATTGGTGCGCCGACTCGCGCGCCATGCCCGCCCACAGTCGTTCGCGAGCCGCGTCGTAGCGCGTGCGCAGGATGTAGAAGGCCGCGAGCAGCAGGACGGCAGCGGTGATCGCTTGCAGAATGGGAATGACGCGGAGCCCCTGAACGACCCGCGGATCGCCGTAGTAGACGCGCCCGACCAACGAGTCGATCACCGGCGGATGCCGCCGGGCGAGCACTGGGATATACGCTTTGACGCGCGGGTCATCGTCCGCGACGGTATCCCTCGGGTCGAACGGCAGGTTGACGTGGTCCACGGGCGTGCCGTCGAGCTTCGTGAGAATGAGCGGAACACCCTGATCGGCAATGCTCTTCGACAAGTCGAACAACGCGGCATCCGTGCCCGATGCGCTCGTGTCGCCGACCGCGCGGAACACACGCGCGAACATCGCGCTCGACCGCTTCGCGCCCGCCTGAAGATCGACAACCACGCTGTGCGTGTACCACACGTACCACACGAGCAGGATCAGCGTCAGCAGCGCGACCAGCACTTCGGGCCTGGCGCGTCGCATTCGGATCAGCTCAGTCGATCCGTGCCCAGATACGGCCGCAGGACTTCGGGCACCGTCACGGTCCCGTCATCGTTCTGGTAATGCTCGAGCAGACAGGCGATCGTGCGCGGAAATGCGAGGCCTGAGCCGTTTAGTGTGTGCACGAATTTCGGCTTCTCACCCTTCGCCGGCCGGTAGCGGATGTTCGCGCGACGTGCCTGATAGTCGGTGAAGTTGCTGCACGACGACACCTCGAGCCACGCGCCGACACCAGGTGCCCAAACCTCGAGGTCGTACGTCATTGCCGAGCTGAAGCCAGTGTCGCCTGCCGCGAGCAGCTTCCGCCGGTACGGGAGACCAAGGTGCTCAAGAATGGTTTCGGCGTGACGGGTGAGAAGCGTGAGCTGCTCGCCCGACTTCTCCGGGGTCGCGTAGCGAACGAGCTCCACCTTGTCGAATTCATGCGTCCGCAGGATGCCACGCGTGTCCTTCCCCGCCGATCCCGCCTCGCGCCGGAAGCACTTGCTGTACGCGACGAACGCCATGGGCATCGACGCGCCGTCGATGATCTCGTCGCGATAGAGATTCGTGACAGGGACTTCGGCGGTGGGGATGAGAAAAAGCTCATCGCCGCGCGTGGCGTATGCGTCGTCCTCGAACTTGGGGAGCTGGCCCGTGCCGGTCATCGTCGCGCGATTGACGAGGAGGGGCGGCCAGACTTCCTCGTAGCCGTGCTCGTCGCGGTGGACATCCATGAAGTAGTTGAGCAGCGCACGAATCAGCCGCGTGCCTTTGCCGCGATAAAACACGAACCCCGAGCCCGACACTTTCCCGGCGCGCTCGAGATCGATCAGACCGAGCCGCGCGCCGATGTCCCAATGTGGTACAACGCCGTCCGGCGAGCGAGGCGTGCCCCACTCGTGCACGACGAGATTGCACTCTTCGCCACCGGCGGGAACTTCCGGTAGGGTGATGTTCGGAATCTCGAGCAGCACCTGATTCAGCGCACTTTCGACGCCGGCCAGCTCTTGCTCGAGCTGCGCGATCGCGTCGCCAAGCGAGCGGCCTAGTGCGATGAGATCATCCGCCGGCTCGCCGGCGCGTTTTCGCTTCGCGACTTCCTGCGCGTTGGCGTTGCGGAGCGCTTTGCGCTCATCCGTCGCCGCGATCAACGTGCGGCGCTCGGCCTCGAGCGTTTGCCCGCGATCGATGACCGGCCCGAGCGTGTCGAGTGCGCCGCGCCGCCTCATGCCGTCGCGAAGCACATCGATCTGCTCGCGGAGCACGCGTAGGTCGTGCACGAAATCAGTCCTTGGGAATACCGGGCAGGAACGAAACGAAGCCGCAGTTCGGATCGACGGTGTACTGAATCGACATCGTGCGGGCGATCGGATTCATCGAGAGAACGACCAGTTTTGCGTAGATCGACGATCCGGTGACCGAGAACCCACAGAGGCCGGCGTCCAGGCTTTGGATCGCAACGGTCTGACCGACGCGGGTCACGAGCGCGGTGTCGGCGTGGTAGCCGGACTTGGGCGCTTGTTCCAGCGTCGAAAAGTCCTGGTCGACGTTCTGCAGGCTGACGGTGTGCGCCCCCGCCAAACCGCTGGCAACGGTCCGCAGCGGAAGGATCACCGGGTTGCCGCTCGCGTCGATGTCGAACGCAATGTCGAACGTGAAGCTCGCATCGGCGGCGAGCCGCGTCCCGGTGTAAAGATGCAACGCCGTTGGAGCCCTCGCCGGAGCACCGTTCAGCGCGAAAACGGTCCCGCTGTCCGTGAGGGTGGCGAGCGAGGCAGGAATGCCGGTGAAATCTTTGCACGCGGCGGCAAACGTGACAATCACGCTCGCCGCCACGAGCGCGTGAAACGTTCGCTTCGTGCTAGTCACTGTATCTGTCATATCGTGGGTTCAAGGGCGAAGGATATGAGGGCGTCGAAGATACTTCAAGCGATTGGCGTCGCTTGACTTCGCTCATGTGCAGCCATAGCTTCGCCACCACTTTGCAGGGGAGCCGAAGAGCGGTCATGCCGAGCATTCGTGATCTAGTCGCGTCCATACGGCAGCGAGAAGGCGTCGAGGCGGTAATCGTGCTTGGCCGGGACGGACTCCTGATCCACAGCCAAATCGGACCAGGCCTCGAGGCTGAAGACGTCGCCGCGAGAGTCCCAGGCATTATCGGACCCGCAGACGAGTTCGGCGCCGCTGTCGCCAGGGGCCAACTCGTCACGGCGGTTCTCGAGCACCGGAATGGACTCGCCGTCGTGTCCGTCCTTTCCCCCGAAGTCATTCTGCTCGTGCTCCTTACGTCGCGCGCGAACATCGGGCAACTCCTCTTCGAGCTGCGCCGCAACCGGGAACAGATCGCGGCACTCGTCTGATCGTGTCCAGCTCCACCCCGACGTGTCACGTGTTGGTCGCCGATGATGAGCCACACATCGGCCGCATCATAAAAATGAAACTCGAGCAAGGACCGTTTCGGGTCACACTCGCGTATGACGGGCGCGAAGCCCTCGACGTGCTCGATCGGGAATCCGACATCTGCCTCGTGCTGCTCGATCTCATGATGCCGCACCTGAGTGGCCTCGACGTGCTCGCG
>Ga0126377_10004313_pt1 | contig 10324 bp, 2 predicted proteins | sample PanSoiMetPlot_22_FD_92647 | JGI IMG/M metagenome (GOLD analysis project Ga0126377, IMG submission 92647) | Tropical forest soil microbial communities from Panama - MetaG Plot_22 | ecosystem: Environmental > Terrestrial > Soil > Tropical forest > Bulk soil | place: Panama | collected 2016-02-17 | reverse complement strand
TTAAAGTGGCCATGCCGTTTAGATCAGTGTCTCCAGAAAACCGCGCGACGTTCACCGTAGCCGTTCCTCCTGTAGGCGCCGCCGACAATCTCACTCCGAATTGCGCGCTGGCGCCTTCGTTGACGCTCAACGTCGTGACGCTGGTCTGAATCGCGATTGGAGGAGGAGGATCATTGTCTACCTCATTCGCGGTGACATCGACATTCGGAAGTCCCGTCGAGGAGGCTCGAAAAACCGCCGAGCCGTTCGTCGAATCGGCGTCTTCGGCGGCGCTGATCGTGACATTTTGGAACGTGCCGAAGTTGGTCGGCGTGAAGGTCAACATGGCCCCGCCGGTCACTGACAGGTCGGTGTCGCCCGACAGCCGCGCGACGTTCACAGTGACGTTGCCCGCGGGCGCCGAAGACAGCCTCACGCCGAATTGCGCCGAGCCGCCTTCATTGACGTTCAGCGTCGTCACGCTGGTCTGAATCGTCGGGCCGCTCACGCCGCACGGTTGGCCGTTGAGGGTAAGCCCCGTGGGCGCCGGATGGCTCCCCGACCAGTTGGCGTTGAATCCGAAGACGATGCTCCCGCCTGTCGGGATATTCGCATTGTAAGGGGCGTTGCTCACAGTCACGCTTTGGCCAGACTGTGTATAAACACCGTTCCACAACTCGTATATGGTCTGAGTGGTTGTTGGAAACGTAAAAGCCACCGTCCAGCCGTTTATCGGAGGACCGCTATTCCTTATTGTCACCTCGCCCTGGAAGCCTGTAGGCCAGAAGGTGGTCTCCCTGTAGCTAAGATTACAAGTCGAACTTGATTGCCCCTGAGTCTTCTTCAACTCTCCTATGCTGCTCGCGATCAAAATAATCGCCAGCGCGAACAGCAGCAGCCTGAGCCCGCGCCAGGGTGGAGTAAATACATTATTCCAAACTTCACGTTTCAACATTTGCGCTGCCTCCTGAATAGTTTTAGCGGTTTCAACCGTCGCTGACGCGACGGCGCAATGAATTGAGTCGCCCACCGCGCGCTGGAACACACAGCTAAGAACAAGCGCCGCTGTGGCTGCGGGGAGAGTTGTCGCCGATCACACGGCGGGGAGAACCGTCGCCTTTCGCGCGGAATGGAGAGTCATCGCTGATTGCGCGGCGGGGAGGGAGCCGCCGATCGCACAGCGGGAAGAGCCCCCACCGATCGGATGACCGGTGGGGGCCACGAGGTAACTAGAATGTTCCCGTCTGCGTGTAGGTCACGCCTCCGGTAGTGTAGGTGACCGTGTAAGTGTCACCGCTCGTGGGATGGACAGTTCCGCTCCCACTCATTTGAGCGGCGAAGAGACGATTAGCGCCCGTTCCGAGCGTCTGGCCCGACGCCAGAGTGAACTGGTATGTGATCGTCGTCGCCGTGCTGCTGCTGCTTTGGAGAATCTGTCCGCCGACAGTGTTGTACTGCCCGCTGAAGCCGACGCCGGTGGTGCGCTGGATGACGATGGTGATCGAGAGCGAGGTGATGACGCCCGTGTTGCTCAATTGAATGGCCTCTTCGTTGAACCACGGGCCGCTAGCGTTGATCATCGGCGTCACGGTGACGCCGCCTGTGCCACCGCCGCCGTCGTTCACTGTCAGACTGATTGAGGTCGTCCGCGTCAGACCTCCTCCAGTTCCCGTAACGGTGACAGTGGCCGGTCCCGGAGTCGCTGCGCTTGATGCGGACAAGGTCAGCGAACTGCTCGTCCCGGTCGTAGAGTTGGGGTTGAAACTCGCCATCACGCCACTCGGCAATCCGCTGGCGCTGAAGGCTACGGCGCCGGTGAACCCGTTCAGACGCGTGATGGTGATCGCGCTCGTCCCGCTCGCGCCGCGATTGACTGTCAGGCTCGTCGGACTGGCGGAGAGGGTGAAGTCCGGATTCTGTACCTGGTTCACGGTCAGATTGATCGTCGTTGTTCGCGACAAACCTCCGCCTGTTCCAGTAACGGTAACCGTGGCGGCGCCGAGAGTCGCCGCGCTCGACGCGGCTAACGTCAAAACGCTACTCGTTCCGGTGGTCGAGGCCGGGTTGAAGCTTGCGGTCACGCCGCTCGGCAATCCGCTCGCGCTGAACGCGACGCTGCTGGTGAATCCGTTCAGACGCGCGATGGTGATCGTGCTCGTCCCGCTCGCGCCGCGATTGACCGTCAGGCTCGTCGGACTGGCGGAGAGCGTGAAGTCTGGATTCTGTAGCTGACCCACGGTCAGGTTGATCGTTGTTGTATGAGTCAGACCTCCGCCAGTTCCCGTAACTGTGACAGTGGCCGCGCCCAGCGTCGCCGTACTCGACGCGGACAAGGTGAGCGTGCTGCTCCCGCCGGTCGTTGACGACGGACTGAAGCTCGCGGTCACGCCAGTCGGCAATCCGCTGGCGCTCAATGCGACGCTGCCGGTGAATCCGCCTGTTCGGGTAATGGTGATTGCGCTCGTCCCGCTCGCGCCTCGATTGACTGTCAAACTCGCAGGATTGGCCGAGAGCGCGAAGTCAGGATTGACTACTCCGCTCGGCTCGCCGTAAATGATCCCGCGCCCGTTCGTGCTGACGTAGACTCGTCCGAAGACGCGCGGATCGCCGGTGATGGCCGCGCTCGTCGAGCCGTACTGATGCTGATCGTCGTTGATCCGCACCCAGGTAGCGCCGGTGTCGGTGGAACGGAATATGCCGCGCACGCCGTTGACCTGGGCGCTGGAATAGAGCGCCATGTAACTCTGGCCCTGCGCGGCCATGCCGAAGCCTATAGTATCAGCCTCCTCGACGCTGGTTATTCGAGTGAAGCTGGCGCCGGAGTTGGTTGAGCGCCAGAGACCTCCTTCGGCTCCGGCGAGCCAGATGTCTCCTTCGCGTCCCGGCACGGCTTTGAACTTGGAGTTCGACGGCAACCCCGTCGCCGCCGCAGTGAAATTGGCCCCTCCGTTTACGCTTACATAGAACGTTCCGTTGGCGAAGCCGTAAAACTTCATCGGATTCACGCGATCCGATCCAACTCTCGCGCCCGAAGGAATCCCCTGCGATAGCGTCCATGAACTGCCGTTGTTGGTCGAGTAGTTAACCGAGGCGCCGGAAGGGCTCCAGACCACGCGGCTCGCGTTGGCCGCAGCCGCCACTGTTCCCCCGCCGGAAACACCGCCCGGCTCAGTACCGCCTTGAAACCAGCTCGTCCCCCCGTCAAAAGAAAAACCCGAACGGTTCGTCCCCGCGTTGGCGTTGCCGACGCGGACGATGAAGCCCGGAGAGAGTTCCGCGTAATCGAGACTGGTCGTGCTGACGAAGGTCGGGGTTCCCATCATAGTCGTCGGCGCCGTCAGGCTGTTGTGGCGGAAGCCGCAGATGTCGCCCACCCCGCTCAGCAGCGGCGCCCCCGATGGCGGACTGATCAGGTCGAGCACGGCGGTCTCTTCAAGACCGCTCGCCTTGACCGAGATGTGTATCTGTCCGCCCGTGTCCCAGGTCGTCAGATCGTCGGCGCCGTATATGGTCGCGCCAGTGCCGTACATCATCCGGTTGGAATTGAAAGGATCGATCTCCAGGTCCCCGACCATCCAGCCGAGCTTCGGCGTGATCTCGGGCAGTTGAGGATTGGCGTTGAATGTCAACCACGGAGCGGCCGTAATGTCCTGCAAATAACGGAAGCTTCGAATGGGGTATGAAGTCCAGTCCCAGATTCTGGTCCACGTGGAGCCGCCGTTGACGCTGCGGAAAAGGATCGTGTCGGGCCACCACGAGTTCAACGCGGCGACCATAATGACGTTGGGATTCTGCGCGTCAACCGTCAGACCGCCATAGCCGAAGTAATCGTCGGAGCTCGAAGAAGGCACAGGGCTGATCATCGTCCAGGCCCCGGTCGACGTGTCGAAGCGCCAGACATCGCCCTTCTCACCGTCGTACGGGCCCGCGCCGTCGCTGTAGCTGATGTACAACATTCCGTTCGACGCCAGAACGCCATGATGTGGAAGAAAACCAGTGGGCTGCCCCGGGACGGCGGACCAGGTGGCGCCGCCATTAGTGCTGCGGTAAACGCTATTGCCGGTATCCGCGACGCCGACATAAATGGTCTGAGTCGTATTGCCAGGAGTCCCGGTTCTGCGGTCGAAAGTCACCCAGACGACGCCGACGATGTCGCCGGTGTAGGAATTGCTGGGGTCTTCGACGTAGGTCCCCGCGACCGGAAAACTCGTGACTCTGGACCAGGTGGCGCCGAAGTCCATGCTCCTCCAGAGGCCGTTGCCGCTGCGGGCGCCGAGATAGAGGATGCTGTTGCGATTGGGATCAATGGCCAGGCGCTCGCCCATCGAGCGCCCCGGCATATTGCCGCCCACCTTGAAGGGTAGATTCGCGCGCTGAAAAGTATTGCCCCGATCTGAGGAGCGTAGGATCGCGCCGTTCTGATTGGTCCATTCGTTTGTGTAAGTGCCTGCGGCGATGTAAAGGCGATTGGGGTCTACCGAATCCGTGGCGATGCTGTCGACGCCTGTCAGATTCCAATCGTCGAAGCCGATCCAGTCGAGCAAAGGAATCCAGCGACCTGCGCTCTGGTCCCAGCGGTAAGCGCCGCCGATGTCTGTGCGCGCGTAGATCAGGTTACGTTCGGACGTATTGAAGACGATGCCTGGAACAAAGCCGCCGCCTCCGCCGATGACGACGTTGCGCCAGACATAACTCTCGGTTGTTTGGGCGAGCGCTGGATCAGGGGTCGCGCTCGATTTATAGACGAGCGTCGCCGCAGTAACGACGAGAGATAAAGCTAGGATCGCGGCGGCTCGAGACAGAATAGTCCTGAGGGCGTACGACGTATTCTTCATGTAACCTCCGTAGCTGGCGCCTAAATCTGAAAAAGCAAGGGTGGGGCAGGCTTTAGTCTGCCCGGCGCCGACGCCAACTCACGCCACGGGCAGACTAAAGCCTGCCCCACCCTTGCTTTTTCAGATTTAGGCGCCGTGTTGATGGATCGAAAGGTAACTGCTCAACCCGGTTCGTCGGGCGGCGATCGCTCCAGGACAGGCCACGCATTACCCGCGGGACGAACCAGGCAATCCCCCCGGTCACGCAGCGTCGGTTGAGTTCCGTTAGCCCATAGATTCAACCGGCGGCGACGCGACCAATTACGGTTCGTCTCCCCGCGCCACAAAGGACGCGACCTAGATCGAACGCCGCTGCGACGAACACAAAAGGCCGAGCAGTTACTTTTCAGCGCGCCGCGTGTGACGGGCGAGGGTTTGGTTAAGCGGATTCTCGCCTGCCCGCGCGCGCCGCGCTGTCTCGGCGTCACGCGGGAGTGGGACGGACTTAAAGATCATAAGTCTGTCCCACCCCCGCGCAGCGTTACTTAAAATGTCCCGGTTTGAGTGTAAGTAACTCCACCGGTCGTATAGCTGACGACCCAGGTATCACCAGCGGTGGGATGGGGCGTGCCGGTTCCACCCGCCTGAGCCGCGAAGGTTCGATTTGTGCCAGAGCCAAGCGTCTGTCCAGACGCTAAAGTGAATTGGTAAGTGATCGTTGATGACGTGACGGTGTTACTTTGGAGTATCTGACCACCCACGGTGTTGTAACTTCCATTGAGACCGACCCCGGTGGTGCGCTGGATGACGATCGTCACCGAAAGCGCGGTGATAGGATTGTTGTTGTTCAGCCGTATCACTTCTTCAATGTACCAGGGTGTGTTGGAGTTGATCGCCGGCGTGACGGTTACCCCGCCATTGCCGCCGCCGCCGTCGTTCACCGTGAGGCTGATCGTCGTCGTCTTCGTAACGCCTCCGCCGGTACCGCTCACAGTGACTGTGGCGCCTCCGAGCGTCGCCGCGCTTGACGCCGAGAGAGTCAGAACGCTGCTATTACCCGTCGCCGGATTCGTCCCGAAATTCGGGCTCACTCCAGTCGGCAATCCGCTCGCGCTCAATGTCACGCCGGCGGCGAATCCGCCTGTTCGCGCGATGTTGATCGTGCTCGTCCCGCTCGCGCCGCGATTGATCGTCAGGCTCGCAGGGTTTGCGGAGAGAGTGAAGTCGGGAGGTTGCACATCATTCACGATGAGACTGATCGTCACGTCATGAGATATGCCGCCGCCGCTTCCCGTGACTGTGACCGCGGCCGCCCCGAGCGTCGCAGTACTCGACGCCGAGAGTGTCAAAACGCTGCTATTCCCCGTCGCCGGGTTGGGACTGAAGCTCGCGCTCACGCCCCCAGGCAAAACGCCCGTGCCGAACGTTATGGCGCTGGTAAAGCCGCCCGTTCGAGTAATGTTGATCGTGCTTGCGCCACTCGCGCCTCGATTGATGGTCAGGCTCGTGGGGGAGGCGGACAGCATAAAGTCGGGGGGCTGTGGCTGGTTCACGGTCAGACTGATTTGGGTCATCTTCGTCAGACCGCCGCCGGCGCCGGTGATCGTGATCTGCGATGTTCCGAGCGTCGCCGTGCTCGACGCGGACAGGGTCAGGGTGCGGCTATCGCCTGTCGGCGGGGCGATGCTCTGGGTCACGCCAATCGGCAATCCGCTTACGCTCAAGTTCACCGGGTCAGCGAAGCCGCCGGTTCGCGTGATGGTGATCGCGCTCGTTCCGCTTGCGCCTCGATTGATCGTCAGGCTTGAGGGATTGGCGGAGAGCGCAAAATCCGGCGTCGGTGGGCCCGGTTCGGCTCCAAAAACCTTCGTCGGGCCGTCGTAGACGGAGATGTTTGGCGCCTTGATAGGCGGCGCGCCAGGCGTGGTGGCTATTCCCTGGAACGAATGGTCGTTGCTCGGATTCCACGCGCCGGAGCTCGTCATCCGGAATTGAACCTCTTTACGAAAGGCCGATTGCCCGCCGGGATAAATCTTGGTTCCGGTGAAATTCACCAGGACGTAATAGGTCGAACCGGAGAAGAGCTGCGGAGCCGAAACCGTCGCGCCCTGATTGAAGTTCGTGTTGATAGTGATCATCCCGGGCGTCACGCCGGGTTCTAGCGTAAAGAAGTAGCGGAAAGAGAGCCGGTCGCCCATCCGCGCCGGGAAGGCCGACTTGTTAACGACGAAGGCTCTGATCTCAGTGAAGTTGGTTCCCGAAGCGTTGACCCCGGCCTCCACGTACATTTCATCCGTGTCGGGAGCTTCCGCCGTCGGGAAGTTCGCCAGCGGCTGTCCGCCGAACTCCTGGTAGAGGCGCGCCAGAGCGCCAGTAAAGCCGGCGTTGTAATCGGTCGCCACTTCATTCTTGGTGAAGTCCTGGCGATTGTCTGTGTAATTGTCATTAGTGTCCGGCCCGCCGACCAGCGCGCCATAAAGGATGTGCCGGCTCAGGGTCGGATCGTTGATGTTGTCGCTCCAGGAGCCGTGTGTGGTGCGGTGGTGCACGTTGCGCGGCGAGTTGGCGCCGAAGCCCACAACGTAACTGCTGTTGCGAGGGTTTTGGCCCAGCGCGTAGTTGATCTGGCGGACGGCGAAGTCATGGTATCGCTGGCGTTTTGTCGCATCGCTCAACTGGTCGCTATAGACCAGAGCGAGAAAGGCCGTGTTAGCCGCGTAACGCAGCGCGCCCCATCCGGCGGTGTCCACATAGGCGAGCCCGCCCGTGGTGCGCAGCCCCCCGCCGACGCTCCACCAATCGAGCCACCGCTCGGCGTCCGCGCGATAGGTCGGGTTGTTAGTCAGATTGGCCAGCAGCACGTAACAGCCGTAGGACTTGTCGTCCCAGGCGTGCGTCCATTTAAATGACTTGGTAGTCGATTGCGGCTCGGTGCCCAGGTTGGCGTAGTAATTCTGCGCCTTGGTCAGATACGCCGCTTCATTCGTCGCGCGGTAAAGCCATATCGCGCCCCAGACCAGCTCGTCGTTGAATCCGCTCCACGAATTGTAATAACCCGCCGCGTCGGTGATGCAGGAGCTGTATTTTCCGCGGAAGTTGTCCGCGAAGTCGTAGAGCTGCCGCGCGTGCTGAAGCAGAGTGTCGGCGTAAGCGGGATCGGTCTGACGAAAAACCATTGACGAAGCCGCCATGGCCGCAGCCGTCTCTCCGGCCAGATCAGAGCCGGGGCAGGAGGCGGTAATCCGATACGCCGGGCGGGACATTTGCATAACTTCCGCCGGCCCCCACCAGGCGTGATCCGTTCCGCCGTTGCCGATCTGGCCATATAACTCGGTCGGCGCCGTATGAGCCTTGATGAAATAGTCATTGACGAAACGCAGGTTGTTGAGAAGGTGCGTGAGCTGACCGCTCTGAACATATGCGGATCGATATTCGACCGCGCTCATGGCCAGCAGGGTTACTGAGGCCGCCATCGGAAAACCGAATTTGACATGATCCCCGGCGTCATACCATCCGCCCGTCAAGTCTCTGCTCACGTCAGCGCCGTCGTTTAACCCCGAATCGCCGCGCCAGTTGACACGATTCCAATCGGGGAGGACTCCTGATTGCTGCGCTTCATAAAACCAGAGCGACTTCTGCAGCGCCTCTCCGTAATTAAAGATCGGGCCTTGAGCCTTGGTTGTCTTTGACCTGTCGGAGCCAGCAATGAGGAGGGCCGTCAGTAAAACGGCCAAAGCCAGCGCCCATCTATGCCTTTTGGGAAAAGACCTCCTGATCGAATCAATCACCGATTTCATTTTTCCTCCGTAGCTAGGCAAGTGTTTGCGCCACTTCATTTATGGAGCAAACCTTGGTTGATGGACTTACTGCTTATGGACACACTACTACCTACAGCGTCTTTCGCGCCTTCTGCGTGAGATTTCTCCACTCACTCAACTCACCCAAGCTTGGCCGTTCTGATTTAGCTAAAACCCAACAGATTGAGAACTTACATTTTCTGATGATGTCGCTACAGACGATGTCGCTACAGATAATCGTGTTTCGGAATGATGTGAAGAACGATCCTAATAAATCACGCCCTGTTACTTCAGGTTACTAGTTGTCAGGGGATTTAATGAACTTTGAATCGCGGCAAGCTTATTCAGGCGTCTTCAAGTGGTCAATAGGTTTACGGCTAGTAACAGGTTAATAACACTCATCATTGATCCTGTTAATAACGCCGCCAACGGCTAATGGTGTTAAGCACATCGGGCCGCAATCGGCCTGTTGATAATATTTTCCGCGGCGAGCTGAAGTTTGTGGGGACCGACGGCGGAAGCGCCGTTTTTTAATCTCAGGCTCTGATCATCGTCTCGGGCATTGGCGGACTGGGTAAGCGAGCGTCGCAAGCGACAGTTTCAGCAGTCAGCCGTTTGCTTACGCCCCGTTCTGTTCCCAAAAAATATTGACCCCGCCGAAAAATCGCCAGGCAAAATTCTCTCTGTTTTGCGTCTTTATGAATGTGGGGAGTGTTTTTGCGAACTTTTCTTTTCCTGTTTAGCGCGCCATCAACAGGCCTGAGCCCATCTCGACCATCGAACTGACTGTTGAATAATGATTTGCAGATTTTCCGGCGAATCGGGAGCTCGCCGCCAGAGCCAGAAACATTATTTACAAGCGAAACCCACTGTGCGATAGTCCTCTCTTCAGCAAGCGGATTTTGAATACGCATTCATCGCCGGCGTCTTCTAGCAATAGCCATGCGTAGAACCAGTCAGTAAATGAAATCCGCGCGTGCCGTCGCCCAAAGGCGTGAAATGGTTTCCGCCTTTTCTTCACTATAAACGACAACGATTCGGGGCTTCTCGAGTCGGCAAGAATCAACCGGTTGATCGCCAATGAAGAAACTACTTTCCTCAATCGCCCTGTTTCTCTTTTGTCTGGTCATTGCCCCGGCCACACCCGCCCAAGACACGGTGACCGGGGCGTTCGAGGGGATCGTCACCAACAGCCTGACCGGCGATCCGATCGAAGGCGCTCTTGCCGAGATCACCAGCGTGGGGACCGGCGTCACCTACACCCGTCGCACCGACGCGCGCGGGCGCTTCTATCAGGGACAACTCCCACCGGGCGCTTATCGCATACGGGTCTCGACCACGGGCTTCCAGCCACGCGAAGTCAATCAGCGACTGCAAATCGCGAGCACCGGCGAGGTCGTGCCCGTGCCGGTCAGTCTGGACCCTCTGGCCGCGGTGGCGGCGCCGCTGCCGCCCCCGACTGTGGCCGATACCGAAGTGCGGGCATCGATCAACACGCTCGACGCCCGGCGCAGCGGCTCGTTCAGCGAGGTCGAGGTCGTATCGCTTCCGCTCGGCTCAATTTCTCTGACGCGGACATTCGACGAATTGGCGCTGCTGCTGCCCGGAGTCGCGCCTCCGCCACAGACGTTGGGAAGCGTCGCCGGGCCGGGAGTCGGAGCGGGCGTGGGATCGGCGGGACAATTCTCGGTCAACGGGCTTCGTTCGCGAGCCAACAATTTCACGGTTGACGGC
>Ga0126377_10004312_pt1 | contig 10324 bp, 11 predicted proteins | sample PanSoiMetPlot_22_FD_92647 | JGI IMG/M metagenome (GOLD analysis project Ga0126377, IMG submission 92647) | Tropical forest soil microbial communities from Panama - MetaG Plot_22 | ecosystem: Environmental > Terrestrial > Soil > Tropical forest > Bulk soil | place: Panama | collected 2016-02-17 | reverse complement strand
TCGGCGATCGCGGCGCCGGCGCGGACGGCGGTCTGGCAGAGCGACGTCGTGATGCCGACGCCGACGCCGATCACTTCGTTGATCTTCTCGCCTATCGCCTCGCAGGGCACGATGTCCTCGAGAAGATCGCCGAGGTTATCGGCCGCCGGGTCGAGGAGCGGGATGATGAGGTAGTCGAGCGCCGCCACCAGGATCTCCAGGTCATCCTCCTCGGAGATCACCAGGACGCGGCAATCGGGCGTCCGTTGTCCGATCATCTCCGTGGCGCGGATCCCGTCGAGCTTCGGGAGTCTGGCGCCGACCACGGCGACGTCCGGCAACGTCCGGGCGACCTCCTCCACGGTCTCCAGGCCGTCCTGGGTCTCGCCCACGACCTTGAGATCCGATTCACCCTCGAGCACGATGCGCAGGGCCTCGCGAAACAACCCGCGCTCCTGGGCCACGAGGATGCGGATAGGCCCGGTTGCGTCCTCGCCCACCATCCCTCCTACCGGTCTCAAGGGCCGTAGCGTAGCCCGCGCAAACCTACGGATTCGCCCGGCTTATGACGCAGCCTGACTACGACGAACGGACGACCCGCGACGCCAGTCGTCGTCCATCACGAGGTCGTTGCGTATGGCGAACGACGCAGCCTCGAGGCGGGAATGCACCTGGAGCTTCGTGAGCACGCTTTGGACGTGCGTGCGCAGCGTGTTCGGACTGATGTCCAGGCGTCGTGCCATCTCTACGCTGCTGGTTCCTTGCGCGAGGAGGGCAAGAACCTCCCGCTCGCGCTGGGTAAGTTGATCCGCGAGCAGCGTCGCTCCGTCGTTCGTCGAGCCCCTGGATCGGCTGGCCATCCGATTGCTCGGGACGGCGACCGCGACACCCCCCGCCATCGCCTGCGTGATCGCCTCTCGAAGTTGTGAGACGCGGCAGTCCTTGCTGACGTAACCGCGAAAGCCCGCGCGGATCGCCTGCTTGATGAGCTGTGGGTCGTCCTGTGCGGTGAGGGCGACCACTACCGTGCCCGGCGACTGCTCCGTGATGGCCTCGCCGACGGCGAGGCCGCTCTGATCGGCCAGCGTCAGGTCGAGCAACACCAGGTCGGGCCGCTCGTCCTGGAAGACCCGCAGGGCCTCGGCGCCGGACTCGACGGCGGCGACGACGTCCATGCCGTCGCCCTCGAGGGTCTTGTGGATCACCTCTGCGAACAGCAGGTGATCGTCGACGATCAGGACGGAGATCGGCGCATCCGGGCCCCCCGGCTCTACGTCGGCAGATGGAACGTCCGTCCGGATGCGTCGTGGTCCACCCATGTCACTCCTCGCTTGTGCCTTGAACGTCCGCTGCGGGGTTCGACCACGGCACGCGCCAGACCTGCCGAGACTCGTGCCGTGCTCCGTGCGCCCCTGCCGCCATCCGCAGGGGGCATCGGGTTGCGTGACCGGTCATCCCCCAACGAGCGTACTTGCGTTTCCTAAGGCACATGGTTTACACGGAGAGTGCTCGGGATGTCAAGTAAATCAACCATATGGGGGACCCCTTCTTTAGTCGTAGAACGTATGAAGCACCACGCTGGTTGCCTTTCCACGAAGCAAAAGTTTCAAACGGGGGCTCCTCATTGGAACTTTCTTGCCGATCACGGCGCCCGATATCGGCAACGTTGTTGACCTGCGCATCCTCGGTGGTACACCTGGGCGACGTCGGAAGCCGAAGGGCCTCCATCGTCGCGAAGCTCACGAGGGGGAGCATGCCGGAGACGCTCGCGAAGGAGATCGGCATCGTCCTGCGTGTGGCTCGAAGAGCACGAGGGCTGACGCTTCGCAACGTCTCGACCATGAGCTCGGGCATCTTCAAACCCTCCTCGCTCGCGAGCTACGAGAGGGGAGATCGCGCGCTGACCGTCGAGAGATTCCTCTCGCTGGCCGATCTGTACGGCATCCGGCCGGCCCGACTGATGGCTCAGATCTCTCAACGGGTGGAGGGGCGGCCCCCGATCGTCGTGGCCATAGAGACCGCACACAGGATCGGGGGCGTCGAGGGGGCCATCCTGACCGGCTTCGTCCAGGAGGTCATCGCCCTCCGCCGGCAGCCGGCGCCGGAGGCGATCTCCCTGCGAGACGGCGACCTCGAGGTGCTCGCCACGGCGGCCGGACGTCGGGTGGAGGAGTTCATGCAGGCGGTTGAGCCGGCGCTACGACAACCCTGAACACGCAGACTCACCTGCCCCTGGCGAACGCGACCGTCTCGCGCAATCCGTCCTCGAGGTGCGTCCAGGGCCGCCAACCCAGCACGTCGGCGGCGAGCCCGATGTCGAGAGCGTTCCTGCGTAGATCGCCGGGCCTGGCTTGACCGGATCTGGGTTCCCCGGACACACCCATGATCTGGGCAAGCATGAGGTACAAGCCATTCACCGAGGTTTCGACCGAGGTGCCGATGTTGACCAAACGACCGTCTCCCCGCTCCGCCGCGAGGGCGAAGGCGTGAACGACGTCGTCGACGAACACGTAATCGCGTGTCTGGTTGCCGTCACCGAAGATGGTTGGACTCTCGCCGGCGATCATGCACGCCGAGAAGATCGCGATGACCCCCGCCTCGCCGTGCGGATCCTGCCGGGGACCGTAGACGTTCCCCAACGCGAGTGCCGTCCATCCGATCCCGTGATGTCGATGATAGAAGTCCAGGTAGTCGAGGGCGACCTTCTTGCTGACCCCGTAGGGCGAGACGGGCCGCGCACCGCTCAGAGCCGTTTCTCGTACCGGAAGCTTGCGCGGCTCGCCGTAGAGCGTCCCGCCCGACGCCGCGTAGACGACCTTGCGCACACCGGTCTTGCGTGCGCACTCGAGTACGTTCAGCGTCCCCATCACGTTGATCGATGCGTCCAGGATGGGGTCCTCCACCGAAGTCGCGACGGCGGCCTGGGCTCCCAGGTGCATCACGATCTCGGGGCGATGGCGCTCGAACAGGGAGAGAAGGCCGTCGGCCCGGATATCCATGTTGAAGAACGTGAAGTCGTTGCCGTACCCGCGCGCCTCGTTGAGGTTCGCGATACGGCCGGTCGACAGGTCGTCGAGCGCGACCACGCGATGTCCCTCGGCCAGCAGGCGGTCGGAAAGATGCGACCCGATGAAGCCGGCGCCGCCCGTCACCAGGACGGTGCTCATCGAAGCTCCATCGACGGGTCTGCGCCGATGGCGAGCGACGAACGCTCGCCGCGCTCCAGGCGCCATGCACCCGCGAGCGCGATCATCGCGCCGTTGTCGGTGCACAGCTGCACCGATGGGATCATGACGCGGAGGCCCGCCTCGGCTCCGGCCTTGTCGATCCGTTCGCGAAGCCGGGAGTTCGCTACGACGCCGCCGCCGAGCAGGATCGACTCGACGCCGAGATCCCTCACCGCCTGCATCGTCTTGGAGACCTGCACGTCGACGATCGCCTCCTGGAACGACGCCGCGAGGTCCGCCGCGTCCACCTCTCGTCCCGCGTCGCGCTCGGCCTTGACGTGTCGAAGCACGGCCGTCTTCAGACCGGAAAGCGAGAAGTCGTAGTCACCGGAATCCGCCATCGCCCGCGGGAACCGTATCGCGTTTGGATCGCCGTGCCGCGCAAGCCGATCGACGGCGGGACCGCCGGGGAACCCAAGCCCGAGGAAACGAGCCACCTTGTCGAACGCCTCCCCCGCCGCGTCGTCCACGGTCTGCCCGAGGATCTCGTAGCGGTGCGGCTCGGGCATATGGACCAGCATCGTGTGTCCGCCGGAGACCACCAGGCAGACCGCCGGCACCAGGTCGCGTCCGTGTTCGACCGCGTTCGCCAGGATGTGGCCCTCGAGATGGTTCACGCCGATCAGCGGTCTGGACGTCGCGAGCGCGACGGACTTCGCCGCCGCGATCCCGACCAGCAGGGCGCCCACCAACCCCGGTCCGGCGGTGACGGCGACGCCGTCGAGGTCGCCGAACCCGATCCCCGCCTGCTCGAGCGCCGCGTCCAGCAGCGGCGTGAGCGCCTCGACGTGTGCGCGGCTCGCGAGCTCGGGGACGACGCCGCCGAACCGCTCGTGCAGCTGGACCTGGCTCGCGAGGAGGTTGGCGAGGACGGTCTCGTCCTCGACGACGGCCACGCCGGTCTCGTCGCACGACGTCTCGATCCCGAGGACCTTCATCGGGCGTCCCACGTTCGGGATGCGGTCGGGCCGGGGTTCACGGAGCGGAGGGTCGGATGCCCTCGGGCAGCTCGTCGGTCAGCCGCTGGACGCGCGAGCGGAACTCCGCCTCCCGGATCCCGTCGAGCCACATGATGAGCGCGTCCTCGCCGATCTCCTGGTAGTAGTTCTTGCGGATCCCCACCGGCCGGAAACCGAACCGCGCGTACAGTCGCTGCGCCCCCCAGTTGGTCACACGGACCTCGAGCGAGATCGCCTCGGCGTTCATGTCGAGGGCCGCCATCACCAGGTCGTGCAGCAGGCGGGTGCCGATCTTCTCCCGCTGACGCTCGGGGTCGACCGCGACGTTGGTGACGTGCGCCTCCTCGCCGTAGCAGATGAGGCCGCCGTATCCGACCACCTCGCGATCGATGCGCGCGACGAGGTAACAGCGGTTGCGAGACTCGGACATCTCGGAGAGGAACAGGTTCGGGCTCCACGGGCGAGGGTAGACCTGGCGTTCGATGGCCATGACGCCGCGCAGGTGGCGACGCCGCATCCGGGTCACCTCAAGCCGAGGCGCCCCGAGCTCGTCGATCCCAACCGATCTCCGCATCCGTCTTCCTCAGGTACAGGGGTACCACGTCCACCGGCCGGTCCGTCTCCTCCCGGATGAACCGGGCCGCCGAGAGCTCGACGAGCGCCGACGCCCACGGGTGGGCCAGCGCCGCCGGCGCGAACCCCACGTGCGCGCCGGGCTCCTCGAACACCCTCCGATACAGCATCGCACCGTTGCCGACGAGCAGCACCTCCTCGGGGTCGGCTTGGAGCTCGGCGGCCAGGGCCCCGGGCCGGTCGACCCGGTACTCCCCCTCGCGGATCACCCCGCCGTGGACGCTTCGGTAGAAGGCGAAGAAGACCTCCCCCCGCCGCGCGTCGAGCACGGCGCCGATCCGCCGTCGCGTCGTTCGAACCGCGAACGCGAGGACGTCGAGCGAGGACACGCCGACGATGGGGACGCGCAGGACCTGGGCGAGTGTCTTGGCGGCCTCGACCCCGACCCTCAGGCCCGTGAACAGCCCCGGGCCGATCCCGACCGCGACCCCGCCGACGTGCCCGAGCTCGATGCCCGTCCACTCCAGGAGGCGCTCGACCGCCGGAGCCACGTCGTCGTGCCTCCGGACGCCGGCGAACTGCATCGCGCCCACCAGCTCGCTGTTCGTCCCGAGCGCCACCGAGGTCTGGCTCGTCGACGTGTCGATGCCGAGGACGATCACGTCGGCGGCTTCTCCCGGCCCCTCACGCGGCGACCCTCCACGGATCCAACGCGCGTTCCAGCCGCTCCCATCGGGGCAGCCAGGCGTGGCCCCGGCTGCCGACGCTCACCGATCGCTCGTCCTCGGATTCGGGCACGGTGAGCTCGACCTCCAGGTAGCCGGCCGGCAGCAGCGCGTCGATGACGTCGCCCCACTCGACCAGGAGGACGCCGTTGCTCGATGACTCCTCCAGGTCCAGGTCGACGACGTCCTGTAGGCGCTCGAGGCGGTAGACGTCCGCGTGCACGATCGGGAGCCGGCCCGAGCGGTACTCGCGCACCAGGGTGAAGGTCGGCGACTGGACGTGCCCGCCGAAGCCGAGGCCACGGGCGAGGCCCTGCGCGAAGGTGGTCTTTCCGGCGCCCAGCTCGCCGGTCAAGGCGATCGCGTCGCCGGCGACGAGCAGGGGCGCGAGGCTTTCGCCGATCGAGCGGGTGTCCTCGGCGGTGGCCGCTCGCAGGTCGAGCCGCATCATCGGCGGCGGTGGCCCGGCATCAGAACAGGCCGAGCTGCTGTTCCGCGGGCTGCGGGCGTTCGGCCAGCGCGGAGCGGATCTCCTGGAAGTCGGCGCGCAGCGCGACCATCTGCGACGAGGCCTGGCCGCCGCCGTGCAGCACCGCCGCCGGGTGGAAGGTCGGGATCACGGTGCGGCCGTTCCAGGGGAACCGCTGACCCCGCACCCGACTGATCGAGATCTGTCTCCCGAGGATGTAGCGGGTCGCCCAGTTGCCGAGCGTCACCACCACGGCCGGGTCGATGATCGCGACCCGTTCGTCCAACCAGGGCTGGCACGCCTCGAGCTCGTCCGGGAACGGATCGCGGTTGCCGGGCGGGCGGCACAGGATCACGTTGTTGATGTAGACGGCCTCGCGCGGCACCTCGACCTCGGACAGCAGCTGGTTCAGCAGCTGCCCGGCCGCGCCGACGAACGGCTCGCCCTGCTTGTCCTCGTGGAACCCCGGGGCCTCGCCGATGAACATCAGGTCCGCGTTGGGGTCACCGACGCCGTAGACGACCTGGGTGCGCCCCTCGGCGAGCCGGCACTTCGTACACGTCGACGCGTCCAGCGCCGCCTCCTCGAGCGTCCTCATGCGCTGTCTCCCCTCGGCTCGCTCACGGCCGGAACGCCTCCGAGCGACACGGCCGAACGGACGCCTCGACGGATCGCCTCCGCGACGGCCTGCGTCGCCATCGCCTCGAGGTCTCGTTGGGGAGCCTCGACCTCGCCCGTGGCGATCGCGAAGACCGTGTCTCCGTCCCACATCGTATGCGCGGGCGACACGACGGTCGACACGCCCTCGCTCCCGGCCTGCGCCAGGAGCTGCGCCCGTTCCTTCGTGAGCCGCCCGTTGGTGGCGACGATCACGAGCGTCGTGTTCGTGCCGGGCCACGGTTCGGGTTCGGCATCGGGGTTGCGGTTCTCGGCGACCGGCTCGCCGTCCTCCCCCAGCACGGTCCCGAGCGCGTTCACGGCCGCCAGGGCCGTCACGACCCGGTCGCCCTCCTCCACGGCCGCCGTCCCGACCCCGCCCTTCCAGCAGGCGCCGGGATCGGGCTGCTTGGCGAAGGTCGCCCCGGTCCCGGCGCCCACGCTCCCCTCCTCGACCACGCCGCCGCTCGCCGCCTCGCAGGCCGCGTAGCCGGCCGACTCGTCTGGTCGCGCGGACGCGTCGCCCAGCCCGAGATCGAACAGCACCGCGGCCGGCACGATCGGGACCCTGGCAACCGGCGTCTCGAACCCGATCCCCCGCTCCTCCAGCCACCGCTGCACTCCGGTCGCGGTGGCCAGCCCGAACGCGCTCCCGCCGGTCAGCACGACCGCGTGCACCTCGTTCACCGCGGTTCCGGGCCGGAGGGCGTCGGTCTCGCGAGTGCCGGGAGCGCCCCCCCGGACGTCGACCGACCCGGTCGTGCCCGCCGGGCACAGCACCACCGTGCACCCCGTGATCCCCTCCCGGTCGGTGACGTGCCCGACCCGAACGCCGTGAACGCGCGTGATCACGCGCTCTTGCGCCTCCGCCGGCGCGGTGCCAGGACCTCCGCCGCGAACGCGGCCAGCCGCATGTTGACGTCCTCGTGCCGCTCCATCATCGGGAAGTGCCCGGCGCCCTCGACGATCTCGAGCCGGCCCTGGGGCAGCTCCCCGGCGAGCGCCACGGACGAAGACGGGGGCGTCATGCGGTCCTGATCGCCGACCATCACGAGGGCGGGGACGCCGATGTGCTCGACCGCGTGGCGCAGATCGATCTCCATCAGGCCCGCGAGCCCGTCCGTCCAGACCTCGGAGGGGGCCTTCGCCGCCAGGCCCACGACGTAGCGCACAAGGTGCGGGGACGCGTCGGTCCCGAACTGTGTCGCGCGAGCCACCATCTGACCGACGTCGGCCGGGCTCGACAGGACCACCTTCCGCAGACGGTTCACGCGGCCGGCCGCCTGCCGGAGCGAGCCCAGCTTCGGCCGCAGCAGCTCGGTGACCGACCCGAACGCCCCGCGCAGGAGGTCGCTCGCCGCCGAGCCGACGAACACCACGCCCGCGACCGGGTCGCCGAACAGCTCGGGCCGCGTCTCGGCCATCGCGAGCATCGACATCGCGCCCATGCTGTGGCCGACGATCAGGACCGGCCCGTCAGCGACCGTCTCGAGCACGGCGGCCAGGTCGTGGGCGAACGCGAGCGGCGACAGGTCGCCGCCCACGGCGCGGGCGCTGCGGCCGTGCGAGCGGAAGTCGAACAGGACGCACCGGAACCGGTCGGAAAGGCCCGTCCACTGGTAGTGCCATGTCGTCATGTCGAGGCTGAAGCCGTGCACGAACACGATCGTGGGCCTCGACCGGTCGCCCGCCGCCCGAACCGCGATCTCGGTGCCGTCGGCCGAGCGGACCGGCCCGAGATCGTCGGGCGGCAGCTCGGACAGGTGCTCGTCGGCCTCGGGGTCGTTGCGGCGACGGGCGTTCAGCACGGTGCGGCCGATCATGCCGCCGGCGACGGCGCCGGCGGCGATCCCCGCGGTGACGAGCGCGGTGCGCTTTCGGCTCACTCGGGGGCCTCCGTCGACACGTACTCGCGCGGAACCCGCCGGCCGATCCCGGTCGCGATCGCGCGGGCGATCGTCCCGGCGCGCTCGGCCAGCTCGTCGGCGGTGATGCGCTCGTGGCCCCGGGTACCGATCAGGACGACCTCGTCGCCCGGCGCGACCTCGCCGTCGCCGCAGTCCACGACGATCTGGTCCATCGTGATGGTCCCGGCCACGGGGCGCCGAACGCCGCCGATCAGGACCTCGGCCCCGACCGCCGTCCGCGGGTAGCCGTCGTCGTAGCCGACCGGGACGGTGGCGATCGTGGACGCGCGTTCGAGCGTGTAGCGGCCGCCGTACGACAGTCGTTCCCCGGCCGGCAGGCGCTTGACCATCGAGACGGCCGAACGCCACGCGAGCGCGGGTCGCAGGCCCGCGCGATGGGCCAGCCCCTCGCCCGGGTCGAGCCCGTACACCGCAGCCCCGGGCCGGACGAGGTCCAGGCGGGTCTCGGGCAGACGGATCGTCGCGCCGCTGTTCGCGGCGTGCAGGACGCTCGGATGGACGCCGGCCCCGGCCAGCGCCTCGACGGCCGAGCGGAACGACGCAAGCTGGCGAAGCGTGCCCTCGTCGTCGCGTTCGGAGTCGGCGAAGTGCGTCCAGACGCCCTCGATCTCGAGGCCGGCGTCCAGGATGCGCCGCGCGAACGCCGGAGCGTCCTCGGGCGGCCACAGGCCGACCCGGTGCATGCCGGTGTCGAGCTTGAGGTGCACGCCCACCGGGCGACCGATCGCGCGGGCGGCCTCGGCCAGCCCCTCGAGCCCGGCCACCGAGTACACCGAGGGCGTCAGGCCGGCCTCGAGCGCCTCCTTCTCCGATCCAGGCGGGAGCTCGGTCAGGACCAGGATCGGCGCGTCGATCCCGGCCTCGCGCAGGCTCAGGCCCTCCTCCACGAGCGCGACGCCCAGGCGCGACGCGCCCACGTCCAGCGCCGCCCGCGCGACGGGGCCGGCGCCGAGCCCGTAGCCGTCGGCCTTCACGATCGCCATCAGCTCGGCGTTCGGGGGGTTGAGGAGCCGCACGTTGTGCCGGATCGCGTCGAGGTCGACCTCGACGACCGTGGGTCGGTACCGCGTCACCCGGCAACGACCTCCAGCATCGCCGCCGGAACTGCATCGAGCACGTCGACCGCGGTCGCGCCGTCGCCGCGCCCGTCGCCGGCGATCCGCCCGGCGATCCCGTGCACGAACGCGGCGGCCGAACCCGCGTCGATCGGCGAGCACCCACGGGCCATCAGTCCGGCGATCATCCCGGTGAGGACATCGCCGGTGCCGCCGGTGGCGAGCGACGGCCCGCCGGTCGGGTTGATGCGCACCACGCCGTCGGGCGAGGCCACCAGGGTCCGGCTGCCCTTGAGGAGAACCACGGCCGAGGCTCGAGCCGCCAGGTCCCGGACGTGCCGAACCCGATCCGCCTCGACCTCGCTGGTCGGAAGGCCCACGAGCCGCGAGAACTCCCCCGCGTGCGGCGTCAGGATCAGGTCGGCTTTGCGATCCGCCAGGTCGTCAGGGCGGCCGGCGAACGCGTTCAGCCCGTCGGCGTCCAGCACGACGGGGACCTCGCTCGATCGCACGAGCTCGCGGATCCACCCCTGCGTCAGCTCGTCGGTCGTCATGCCGGGGCCGACCGCGAGCGCGCCCGCCTGCCCCAGCACCTCATCCAGCCGGGCCGAACCGCCCGCCGCCGCGCCCGCTTCGGTCTCGGGCAGCCCGACGAACACTGCCTCGCGCAGCGCGCCCTGGACCACCGGCAGGACGCCCTCGGGGACGGCCACCGCGACCAGCCCGGCGCCGGCCCGGTAGGCGGCCGTCCC
>Ga0126377_10004311_pt1 | contig 10324 bp, 8 predicted proteins | sample PanSoiMetPlot_22_FD_92647 | JGI IMG/M metagenome (GOLD analysis project Ga0126377, IMG submission 92647) | Tropical forest soil microbial communities from Panama - MetaG Plot_22 | ecosystem: Environmental > Terrestrial > Soil > Tropical forest > Bulk soil | place: Panama | collected 2016-02-17 | reverse complement strand
CACGCTGAAGACGTCCTTGTGCCGGCGCGGAACAAAATGGGTGGGCTGGCCGCGATCGCCGCCCGGCTCGAACGCGTTGCTCGCGCCGATCGGCACGTCCGGCGCCTCTTCGTAGTTGCGGTTCATATAGCCGAACCACATGTTGAAGGAGCCGTCAGGGTTGCTGTCGAAGCCTTCGTAGACCGGCGCGACGCCCTGTCCTGACGCGTGCCTCAGCGTGACGAGTTGAGACGCGGTCGATTGAGCCAGGACGGGGACGCTCAGAGCGATGGCCCCGGCGGTGATGGCCAGCAGGGCGAAGCGGAACACGGGACGGATCATGGTGCCTCCCGCAATAGGACGGCGCGATTATACTTCCGCGAAAGCGTACTGACGGAGCGCGCCGCCTTCGCGCCAGAGGCTTTAGCCGAGCGAAAATGCCATGACTCAACGAATATTGATTGGAATTGCTTTGGCAATCCTTGTCGCCGTTACCTTGCCGGCCGCGCAGGCCCAGCAGGACCTCGTCACAAGGGCCGGCGCGATTCATCAGCGCGTCATCAAGCTCGACACGCACAACGACATCGATCCGGCGAATTTCACGCCCGAATGCAACTACACCATGCGCCTGACGACGCAGGTGAACCTGCCGAAGATGAAGGAAGGCGGCATGGACGTGTCGTTCATGGTCGTCTACGTCGGCCAGGAAAACCCGCCGCAGTTTCCGGACGCGTTTCAGCCGGCGGGCTACGACCGCGCGTACAAGGCGGCGCTCGCGAAGTTCGACGCCGTGCACAGGCTGACGGAACAGATCGCGCCGAAGGACATCGAGCTCGCGCTCACCGCCGCCGATGTCGTTCGCATCCACAACAGCGGCAAGAAAGTCGCCGTCATCGGCATCGAGAACGGCTACCCGCTTGGCACCGACATCAACCGCGTGAAGGAATTCTGGCAGCGCGGCGGTCGCTACATGTCGCTCGCGCACAACGGCCACAGTCAGCTCGCCGATTCGCACACCGGCGAGGCGACGAACGAATGGCGATGGGGCGGTCTCTCGCCGCTCGGCCGCCAGGTCATCGCGGAGATGAACAAGTGGGGCATCATGGTCGACGTCTCGCATCCGTCGAAAGGTTCGATGATGCAGGCGATTGGCCTGTCGAAGGCGCCGGTCATCGCGTCGCACTCCGGCATCCGCCGGCTGGCGAACACGAGCCGCAACATGGACGACGAGCAGCTGATGGCCATGAAAACCAACGGCGGCGTCATCCAGATCGTCGGCCTGTCCGGGTTCGTCAAGGTCGATCCGCCGGAGCGCGCGCCCGCGATCGCGGCAGTGCGCCAGGAGTTCGGTCTTGGCGGCGGGCGCGGTGCAGGCGCCGGCCGCGGCGCCATGCCCGAGCCGCCTCCGACGACGAAGTGCCCGATCGAGACGCCGGCGACTGCGGCGGCGGCTTCGGCCCCACCGCCGGCCGGGCGCGGCGGACGTGGACAGGCGGGCCTGGAATCGCTGTCAGCCGATCGCCGCGCCGAGTACGAGCGGCGCATGGCGGAGATCGATCGCAAATGGCCGGCCGCCGGCCGCGCCAACGTGAAGGATTTCGTGGACGAAATCGACTACGCGGTGAAGTTGATCGGCATCGATCACGTCGGCATCTCGTCCGATTTCGACGGCGGCGGCGGCATCGACGGCTGGAACAGCGCGGCCGAGGCGTTCAACGTGACACTGGAACTCGTGCGCCGCGGATACACCGAAGAACAGATCGGGAAGATGTGGAGCGGAAATCTGCTGCGCGTCTGGACCGATGTAGAAAAGATCGCGAAGGAGATGCAGAGCAGCAGTCGCTAACTTTCAACTCTCAACTCCACAGCCTTCGCGCTCCATCTGACCTGCGCGACCTACGTGCCCCACGCGACCTATCGGACCCTTTCGGGCAACGCGAATACGTAAATCGCGTTGCCCGTCTGCGGCTGCCGCATCTCCGGGATGATCGTTCGCGGCACGACGCGCGGGCTGCCGCCGCTCGACGCACCGGTCGTGACCGCGACGTACTGTCGACCGCCGACGCTGAACGCCACCGGATAGCCCTGCACGGTCGTTCCCAGCCGCGTCTGCCAGAGCGTTTCGCCGGTCCGCGTGTCGAACGCGCGGAACGTGCGATCGAGATCGCCCACGAACCCGACACTTGCGGCCGTCGTCATGACGCCCGTCAGGAACGGCGCGCGCTGCTCGCGGCTCCAGACTTCTTTCATCGTCTTCACGTCGTACGCCGCGAGCTTGCCGACGTTGCCGTCGCTGCCGGGCATTTCGAAGAACCGGCGGTCGGCGCCGGTGCCGCCGGATCCGTTCGTGAACTCGATCTTGCGGCCCGACATCTCCATGCACGACTGGCTCAACGGGATGATCAGTTGCCCGCTCGCAGCCTGGTAGCTCATCGCCTGCCAGTTGTGTCCGCCCTCCGTGCTGGGGCAGGCCTGGACCCACTTGCTCGTTTCCTGCTCGATGATGTCCGTCCGATATGTCGGCGAGCCGTTCTTCGGGTCGATGGAGTCGAAGACGTTCTGGAACACCGTCTCCTTGTAGCCGAGGAATTTCCCGTCGCGCCGATCGAGCTTCCACAGGATGCCGGGCTTGCCGATCGTGAAGACGACCTTCTGATCGCCGATGTCCACGAGCACGCGCTCGAACACCTCGTCGAGATCCAGCGACTCGCCGGGCGCGTGCTGGTAGTGCCACGCCAGCGTGCCGTCCTTCGGCCTGAGGGCCAGCGTCGAGCTCGTGTAGAGCACGTTGTCGAACGCCGTGGACCCGCGGCTCGCGCGCATCCACGGCTTGGCCTGCGCCGTGCCCCAGTATGTGAGATCCAGTTCCGGATCGTAGCTGCCGGCGATCCAGGTCTCGCCACCGACGCGCAGGTTGTCCGCGAGCTTGCCCCACGTGTCCGCCCCGGGCTGTCCCGTCCGCGCAATCGTGTTGAACTTCCAGAGCTGTTTGCCGGTCGCCGGGTCGTAGCCGCTGATCCAGCATCCGTCGTTGCCGTACCGGTCGCACCCGACGAGGCCGTTGACGACGACGCCGTGCATGACCATCGGGCCGGCGGTGTTCGCGTAGCCCTTCGCGCGATCGGCGATCGGTGTGTCCCAGGCCAGCTTGCCGGTCCGCGCATCGAGCGCGACGAGCCGCGCGTCGGTCGTGGCGACGAACACCTTGTCCTGGTAGATCGCCATGTTCCGCATGGCGGCGATGCCGATCTGCGCGTTCGGCCCGACGTGGTTCTCCCAGATGATCTCGCCCGTTCGCGCGTCGAGGGCCTGGACGATGTTCATCGTGTTGTTGAGATAGATGACGCCGTTGTGCACGAGCGGGCTCGGCTCGTTGCCCTGCCCCTCGTTCATCGGCGAGACCCACACGAGCTGCAGCTCGCGCACGTTGTCGCGCGTGATCTGGGTCAGCGGACTGTAGCTCCAGCCCATGTAGTTGCGCCGCGCCATCAGCCAGTCGCCGGGATCCTGGTTGCGAAGCATCTCGTCGGTGACCGGGACGAAGTTCTTCACTTCACCCGCGATGGTGACGCCGAGCGGACCGCCGGGAGCGCCGCCGCGGCCGCCCGCGCCTGGCGTGCCGGCGGGTGATCCACCTTGCCGTCCTCCCGCAGCGGGTGCGGCCTGCGCGACCGGCGCTGTTGCTGTGGCGCCCGTCGCGATCGATCCGATCGTCGCCGTCGACGAACCCGTGAACGCCTGCGCGCCGGCCTGGGCGCCGTTCGCCTGGAGGATGTACGTCGTCACGGCGAGGTATTGCGCGTCACCGAGGTTTGCACCCGTCGGCGGCATCGTGCTCTGGATGTACTCGAAGAGATCCCTGGCCGTTCGCGAGCGCCACGTGTTCATGAAGTTGTTGCCGGCAAGTTGCGGGGCCTCGTTCCGGCCTCGCAGATCGGCGAGGTGACAGCCGGCGCAGCTCGCGGCGTACACCTGGCGCCCCGCCGCGGCCTGCTCCGCCGTGAAAATTCCTGCCGACTGCTGTCCGGCCGTCCACACGCCGCCGACGACGATGAAACTCAAGAACGCGAGCGTTGCCGCACTGAGGGTGTTACACGCGAACGAATCTCTCATCGCTTCTCCAGCAGCCAGCCCCAGAGGTTGCCGTCCGGAGCGCGTTCGCTGTTGATTTGAACGTAAATCCGCCCGGCCTGCAGGTCTGCAACCTGTTGAGGCGTCAAGTCGAACGCACCGCTGACGGATCCGGCCGTCGCCTGCGTCACCGTCAGGTCGTAGATATCGGGCCCGCGAACGCCGCGAACAGGGCTCTTCCGAAGCTTGGCGATCGTGGCGGGCGATTTCAGGCCCTCGAACGTGCCGGCGACCGTCAGTTTCGAGCCGGCAAGGGTGGCGGTCACGGTTCCGGACCCGGCGATCGTGGCCTGCATCGTGACGTCGATCGGGACAGGAGCAAGCCGCGTTTTGAAGGACTTACCGGTTTGCGCGCCGACGCCGACGGCAAACACACAGACGCCCAGCAGAGCTGCTCGCATTTGGGGGAAATGATATGACATGACACACGGGTTCTCGTGGTTCTCAGGTTCCGTGTAAAAAATGCGCACGAGTCAAAGTGGGCGATCCCTGACCTCAGCGTCAGCGCAAAAATGGCTGAACTTGGCCGTAAGTTCAATGGACTGCGCGGAATCGCATTTGCAGTGAGTGTCGGGAAAGGCTGAACCCGCGTGATCACTCGACTTCGACACCTTATCGACGACACCGTCCGGGATTGGCATGACGCGCGCCGCGAACATCCGCTCGTCGCCTACGGCGTCGTCGGCGCCTTCATTCTTGCGGTGGCCCTGGCACTTGGCGGCGGTGCCGCGTTTCTCGCCCGTTTGCCGTCCGGTCTCCCCGACGAAGCCACGCTGTCCCGCATCGGCGAGATGGATCAGGCCACGGCAGTGCTCGATGCCGCCGATCATCCGGCCTTCACGATCTTCAAGGAACAGCGAATCGACGTCCCGCTCGCCGAAGTGTCCCCTGTGCTCGTGAAGGCGGTCCTCTCGATCGAGGATCAGCGCTTCTACGATCACCACGGGTTCGACGTGCGGCGGATTGCGGCCGCCGCAATCGCGAACGTCCGGCACCGCCGGGTCACGCAGGGCGCGTCCACGATTACCCAGCAACTCGCCCGGCAGAGTTTTCTCACGCCCGACAAGACGATTCACCGCAAGCTGCAGGAGCTGATCCTCGCGAATCGGATCGAGCACCGCTATCCCAAAGATCGCATCCTCGAGTTGTACCTCAACAAGGTGTACTTCGGTGATGGGCTGTACGGCGTCGAGGCCGCCTCTCGCGGGTTCTTCGGGAAGCACGCCTCGGAAGTGAATCTCCAGGAAGCGGCGACGCTTGCGGGGCTTGTGAAGTCGCCCTCCAGTTACGCGCCCACCGTGAACATCGACCGTGCCAGGTTGCGGCGCAACGTCGTCCTGCAGGCGATGGTCGACAACGGTGTCATCTCGCAGGCCGAATGGCGGACGGCGCGAGAGTCGAAGATCAAGTTGCACGACGGCCTCCGATCCGAGGAAGCCCGCGGCCAGTACTTCAAGGAGCAGGTCCGCCGCGAGCTCGTCGACCGCTTCGGATGGGAGCGCGTGTACCAGGGCGGGCTCCGCGTCTATTCGACGATCGATCTGAAGATGCAGGCGGCTGCCGAGGCTGCCGTTGCGGAGTCGCTGAAGACCATCGACGATCGCCGGCTCGCCCTCGCGACGCGCCGCGCCTCGGCGAAGAAAGAGCCGGCGCCTGCGCTCGCGGATCTCGACGTCCTTCAGGCGGCCCTCGTCGCAATGGATCCGGCCACCGGACACGTTCTCGCGATGGTCGGTGGCCGCGACTTCAACGAAAGCCGGTTCAACCGCGCGGTCCAGGCGCGCCGGCAGCCGGGCTCGGCGTTCAAGCCGTTCGTGTACGCGACCGCAATCGAGGCCGGTTACTCGCCGGCGACGATGATCGATCACCTCGACGAGCCCATCGCCACGCTTCAGGGCGACTGGACGCCCGAGGACGAGCATTCGACGGCGTCGTCGATGAGCCTCCGCACCGGCCTTCGGACGTCCAGCAATCGCGCCGCCGTCCGCCTGCTGCAGGAAGTCGGCATTCCCAACACCGTCGAACGCGCGAAGCAGATGGGCGTGGGCGATGTCCCGGCCGTTCCCTCGCTCGCGCTTGGATCTGGTGAGGTCACGCTGCAGTCGATGACCGCGGCGTATGCGGCGTTCGACAACCAGGGGCTGGTGCCGCGGCCGATTCTCATCAGGCGCGTCGAGGACCGCGACGGCGTCGTCCTGTTCGAAGACCACGACGAATCCACGCGCGCGGTGAGCGAGACGACCGCGTTCCTGATGACGAACATGCTGGCCGACGTGGTCAACGCCGGCACGGGCAATCGCTCGCGTCAGATGGGATTCACGCTGCCAGCGGCGGGGAAGACGGGCACCACGAACGACTTCAACGACGCGTGGTTCCTCGGCTACACCCCGACGCTCGTCGCCGGCGTCTGGGTCGGCTTCGATCAGCCGCACACGATCCTGCCGAACGGGTTTGCGGCCGATCTCGCGGTGCCGATGTGGACGCGGTTCATGAAGGTGGCGGCGAGCACCGAGAACGCGCAGTGGCCCGACCCGCCGAGCGGCATCACGACGGCGTCGGTCTGTCGTCTTTCGGGAAAGCTGGCGACGCTCGGCTGCCAGGACGTCGACGTCGTCGCGGACAACGGTCAGCTTCAGCGGCGGTCGATGGTCTACACGGAATACTTCACGCGGGCCAGCGTGCCGGCCGACTACTGCGATCTGCATCCAACACGCGGGCTGATGACGAAGATCGCGGGCTTCTTCGGCAGCGGGCCGATCAAGCCCGCGCCGACGACGATCGATCACGCCACGATGGCCGAGCCTCCGGCGCCGGCTGCCGCGCCGCAGGCCGAGCCGGCGGTCGACCACGCGCCCGAAGCGCCGAAAAAGAAGCGCGGTTTCTGGTCCAAGCTGTTCGGCATTGGCGGAAACGACGAGCGAAAGCACGCCGAACCGCCTAAAAAGCCAGGCGGCGAGAGGTGATACGATTCGTTCCGAAGTGCCGCTTCGGGACATCGTTCGTCATCACGGCCATCGGCGAATCGTCGAGCTCCTTGCGCGGTCCGCTTCCCGCGGCGCCCTGCCGCCAAGCCTGATTTTCGCCGGTCCGACACATTCGGGCACGCGCGCGACCGCGACGGCGCTCGCGCAGCTCCTCAACTGTCTTCGACCCACCATCAGTACCGGTCCTGACGACACGAGCTTCGGCGACGCCTGTGGCGAGTGTCCGGCGTGCCTGAAGATCGCTCGCGGGGTTCATCCCGACGTGCTCGCCGTCGAGCCGGGCGAGAACGGAACCATCAGGGTCGATCAGGTTCGCGAGGTCGTCGAGCGGTCGGCGTTCCGCCCGTTCGAGGGACGCCGGCGTGTCGTCATCATCGATCAGGCCGACACGATGGTGGCGGCCGCGCAAAACGCGTTGCTCAAGACACTCGAAGAACCGCCCTCTTCGTCCGTCTTCGTTCTGACGACATCGAGACCGGATGTACTTCTGCCCACGGTACGCTCGCGGTGCATCCGCTTGACGTTCACCGAGCAGTCCACGACGACGACGGAACCCGAAGCGCTGGAGATCGCGCGGGAAGTGCTGACGCACGCGGCGTCCGGGAGCGCGGGCAACCGGCTCGAAGGTGCAAAGGAGTTGCTTCGAGGAACCGGCGGCTCCAACACCGCGGCCGAGGATCGTGTGATCGTTTCCGGGCATCTGCGGGCCGTGGCGTCTCTTCTCCGGGACATCGCGGCGCTCGCCACGAAGGCCGACACGAACCTGGTCAACGACGACATGAAAGGGGACCTCGAACGCCTGCTGCCTTCCTACCAGGGGCGGCGCGCCGCGGCTGCGTTCGAGTCGGTCGATCGGGCGCTCGCCGCGATCGAGCGCAACAGCGGCATCAAGGTCGTCGCGGACTGGCTGGTCCTCCAGGTATGACGACCACTGCCGCCCGGCCGCTCGTCGCGGTGAAGCTGAGCCCCGTCGGCCGCGCGCAGACGTTCCTGCCCGCGGGCGAAGAATCGCCCACGACGGCCGGGGAGCAAGTCGTCGTCCAGACGGAGGGCGGTCCGGCGGTCGGCACCGTGATCCGTCGGATCCCGCAGCTCGACGACCGGCGCGCGCCGCCGTCCGATTCGTCCCAGCGCGTCGTCCGCGTCGCCACGCGCGACGACATCGTGACGCGGCTGAAGCAGCAGCATCGCGAGCAGGATGCATATCGGATCGCGCTCCTCAAGATCCGCGAGCACGGGCTCGCGATGAAGCTCGCGCGCGTGGAGCAGGCGTTCGACGGGACGAGGCTGGTCTTCTATTTCACGGCCGACGGACGCGTCGATTTCCGCGAGCTGGTCCGCGAGCTGGCATCCGAGTTCCGGACGCGGATCGAGATGCGCCAGATTGGCGTTCGCGACGAAGCGAAGTTGATCGGCGGGTACGGCACCTGCGGCCGGCCGCTGTGCTGCACGACGTTCCTGCAGACGTTCGAGCCCGTTTCGATCAAGATGGCGAAGCAGCAGGACCTCAGCCTGAACCCCTCGAAGTTGTCGGGCCTGTGCGGCCGACTGAAGTGCTGCCTCCGCTACGAGCTGCCGAACGCCAAAGGCGTCCAGCACGGCGGATGCGGCAGCGAAGGCAGCTGCGACAACCCGAGCGGCTGCGGCGCCGGCGGCTGCGGATCGTGCGGCAGCGGCGGGTGCGGCTCATGCGCCCACGGATAGCGATCACCTCGGGTGATCCCGCGGGGATCGGTCCCGAAATCGTGGCGCGGGCGGCAAGCGATCCGCGCGTGACCGAAGCGTGCGAGCCCGTCGTCTTCGGCCCACCGCCGGGCGCGACATTTGTTCCCGGTCAACTGAGCGCGGATGCCGGACGCGTGGCGTACGAGACGATTGTCCGTGCGGTCGATGCGGCGAAGACCGGCGATGTGGACGCCATCGCAACAGCGCCGGTCAACAAGGAAGCCTTCAGGCTTGCCGGGTTGCCGTGGGCAGGACACACCGATCTGCTCGGCCACCTGACCGGTGCCGTTCACGTGGCGATGATGTTTCATTCGGAACCGCTCCGGGTCGTGCTCGCCACCGTGCACGTCCCGCTTGCCGACGTCCCCAGGATTCTGACGCAGACGTCGCTCGAGCAGACGATCGAGCTGACGGCGCGTTCGCTGCCGCTGTTCGACAAGATCCAGCCGCGGATCGCAGTGGCCGGGTTGAACCCGCACGCGGGCGAACACGGCCTGTTCGGTCGCGAAGAGGCCGAGACCATTGCTCCGGCGATCGAGAAATGCCGCGGCCGCGGCATCGATGTCAGCGGGCCTTTTCCGGCTGACACGGTATTCGTCCGCGCCCATCGCGGCGAGTTCGACGTCGTCGTCGCCTGCTATCACGATCAGGGGCTGATTCCGATCAAGCTGCTGGCGTTCGGCCAGGCAGTGAACGTCACCCTGGGGCTGCCGATCATCCGGACGTCGGTCGACCATGGGACGGCGTTCGACATCGCCGGGAAGGGCATTGCGGATCCCCAGAGCATGATCGCGGCGGTGCTCCTCGCTGCGCGGCTCGCGCGGGCCGCCTGAGGAGCGCGAGGCTTCAGCCGAGCGAGTGATGAAAGACAAGACCGAACGCGAAAAAGCGCAGACCAACATCGCCGAGAACCGGAAGGCATTCCACGACTTCCACGTCCTCGAAACCTTCGAAGCGGGTATCGTCCTGCTCGGGACGGAAATCAAGGCGATCCGCGAAGGCCGCGTGAACCTGCGCGACAGCTTCGCGCGCGTCGAAGACGGCGAGGTGTTCCTCTACAACGTCAACATCAGCCCGTACAGCCACCGCGGCTACGCGGAGCACGAGCCGCTCCGGCGGCGCAAGCTCCTGCTGCACCGCGAAGAAATCCGGAAGCTGATCGGCAAGACCGTGGAAAAAGGCATGACCCTCGTGCCCGTCAGGCTGTATTACAAGAACGGCCGCGTGAAGGTCGCCGTCAGCCTGGCCAAGGGCAAGAAGGAATACGACAAGCGCGAGACGATCAAGCGGCGCGAGGTGGACCGCGAAACCCGCGCGGCCGTGAAGGCGCGCAGGTAAAATGATCCGTTCACTATGAAAGTCCCTCTCCTCGATCTGCAGCCGCAGTATCGCCCCCTGCGCGACGAGATCCTGGCGGCCATGACCCGAGTCGCCGACAGTCAGCGCTTCATCATGGGCCCTGAGATCGAGGCGTGTGAACGCGAGCTCGCAGCGCTTCTTGGTAT
>Ga0126377_10004310_pt1 | contig 10325 bp, 8 predicted proteins | sample PanSoiMetPlot_22_FD_92647 | JGI IMG/M metagenome (GOLD analysis project Ga0126377, IMG submission 92647) | Tropical forest soil microbial communities from Panama - MetaG Plot_22 | ecosystem: Environmental > Terrestrial > Soil > Tropical forest > Bulk soil | place: Panama | collected 2016-02-17 | reverse complement strand
GTGCTGCCGTCGCGCCAGCGCACGCGCGTGCGCTCGGTCGTGACCTGGGCCGGCGAGATCGAGGAGGCGTTCCCGCCCATGGCGGTGTCGGTCACCACCGAGGACGAGGTCGACATCAGCCGCGGCGACATGCTGGTCCATCCGCGCAACCTGCCGCGCGTCGGTCAGGAGATCGACGCGGTGCTGGTGTGGATGAGCGAGACGCCGCTCGACCGGCAGCGCACCTACCGCATCAAGCACACGACCCGCGAGGCGCACGCCGAGGTGTCCGAGCTGCGCTATCGCTTCGACGTCAACACGCTGCACCGGCTGCCGGCCGATTCGCTCGCGCTCAACGAGATCGGCCGCGTGCGGGTGCAGGTCAGCCGGGCGCTCGCCTACGACCCCTACCGGCGCAACCGGTCGACCGGCAGCTTCATCCTGATCGACCCGGTCACCAACGGGACGGTGGCGGCCGGGATGATCCTCGACCGCAGCCGCGACGAGGACGATGCGGCGGCGGCCGGCGCGGGCGGGGCAGCCAGCGGGGCGGCGGGCGCCCGGTCGGCGGTGGCGCGCGGGCTCCTGCGGCCGCACCCGAGCCGGGTCGGCCCGAGCGAGCGCGCCGAGCGGCTTGGCCAGCAGGCCGCCACCGTGTGGCTGACCGGCCTGCCCTGCTCGGGCAAGTCGACCATCGCCTACGCGCTCGAGCGGCGGCTGTTCGACGCCGGCTATCTCGTCCACGTGCTCGACGGCGAGAACCTGCGCCTCGGCATCAGCGAGAACCTCGGCTTCGGGGCCGTCGAGCGCAGCGAGAACGTGCGCCGCGCGGCTCACGTGGCCAAGCTGGCCAGCGGTGCCGGGCTCATCACCGTCGTCGCGCTGGTCTCCCCCGGGGAGGCCGACCGCGCCGCGGCCCGCGCCATCGTCGGAGCCGAGCGCTTCATCGAGGTCTACCTGTCGGCGCCGGTCGAGGCGTGCGAGGCGCGCGACCAGGAGGGCCTGTACCGCAGGGCCCGCGCCGGCGAGGTCGAGCGCTTCACCGGGGTGAGCGCGCCGTACGAGCCGCCGCGGGCGCCCGACCTGGCGCTGCCGACCCACGAGATCGCGGTCGAGGACTCGGTCGCCCGCGTCGTCGATCTCCTCGCCGCGCGCGGCGTCCTGCGCCGGTAGTCGCGGGCAGCCAGGCGCCCGGTCCGGGCACCCGGTCCAGGCGCCCGGTCCAGGCGACGGCTCTACGCGCGGTAGGCGTCCGGATCGATCCCGAAGCGCCGGCACCAGCGGCGGATCTGCACGCGCGCCTTGCCCATCGCGCGGGCCACGGCGCTGATGTTGCCGCCGTGCTCGGCCAGGAGGCGCACCAGCTGGTCGCGCGCGCGCTGGTCGCCCTCGGCGGCGGGGCGCCCGCGCACCACCTCGGGCAGATGGACGGGCGCGATGCGGAGGCCCGAGGCCAGCGCGACGGCGGCGCGCAGCGCCTGCTCCAGCTCGCGGATGTTGTGGGGCCACGGGTAGACGAAGAGCGCGCGCGCGGCCTCGCGCTCGAACCGCACCGCCTCGGCGGTGGTCCCGAGCAGCCGTCGCAGCAGCACCGCGACCAGGAAGCCGATGTCCTCGCGGCGCTGGCGCAGCGGCGGCAGCGCGACGTGCGCTCCGGCCAGGCGGGCATAGAGGTCGGCGCGGAAGGCACCGCGCTCCACCATCTCGCTCAGCGATCGGTGGCTGGCGGCCACCACCCGCACATCCACGGGGACCGGCTGGGTCGCGCCCAGCGGCGTCACCTCGCCCTCCTGCAGCACGCGCAGGAGCTTGACCTGCGACCCGGGCGGCAGCTCGGCGATCTCGTCGAGGAACAGCGTCCCGCGGTGCGCGGCGCGCACCAGCCCCGCCCGGTCCTCGGCGGCGCCCGAGTAGGCGCCGCGGCGCACCCCGAACAGCTCGCCCTCGACCAGCGTCTCGGGCAGCGCACCGCAGTTGAGCGCCACGAACTGCCCCGTCCGCCCGCTGAGGTCGTGGACCGCGCGCGCGGTGAGCTCCTTGCCGGTGCCGCTCTCGCCGCCGAGCACGATCGACACGCCGGCCGGAGCCAGGCGCGCGAGCGACGCCATCGCGCGCGCCAGCTCGAAGCTGAGCGTGACCAGCGCCGGGTGCGCGGCCCCGCCCGCGGCCACGTCCAGATCGGGTGGCTCGCGCAGCGTGCGCCGCACCCGGTCGCGGAACAGGAACATCGTGCTGCCCGCCTCGATGAGGTCGCCGTCGCACAGGAGCGCCTCGCCGGCCGGGTGGCCATTGACGAAGGTCCCGTTCTTGGAGCCCTCGTCGCGCAGGACCCAGCCGCCGCCCGACTCGCGCGACATCACCACGTGCCGGCTCGACATCCAGCCGTCGCACAGGCCGATGCGAAGCGTCGGGCATCCCTCCTCGCTCTGGCGGCGCCAGGTGCGCAGATCGGCGCGCCCGATCGCCGCGCGGTCCACCTCGGCGAGCGACAGCCGGACCGGGAGTGCCAGCGGACGCTCGCACTCGAGGGCGACCACCAGGTAGGGCGAGGCAAAGCTCCGCTCCTCCTCGCTGCGGTCGTCGACGTACGAGAGGGTCCGCTCCGCCTCCACCCGGGCACTTTACTGCGGTGGAACAGGTGGATCAGGTGGAGTGGAGGTGGAACGCCCTGGACGGGGGGTGGATCGGCTGGAACGAGCCCAGCCGGCAGAATTATGCTTTGATATCAACCACTTGAATCAGGCAGGCGACGGCACGAGCGCTGCTGTGGTCGGGCGCCATGAGTCGAACCCAGAGCCGCCGGTTGGTCGAATCGCATCTCCCCCTCGTGCGCCACGTCGCCGCTCGCATGCTCCACCGCGCCCATCCCTACCTCGAGATGGACGACCTGGTCGCCGTCGGCGTGGAGGCCCTGCTGCGCGCGGCCGAGCGCTTCGATCCCGGTCGCGGAGTCGCCTTCGGCACCTTCGCCTATCTGCGCGTGCGCGGCGCCATGTGCGAGAGCATCGGCGTCGTCGGCCCGCTCACGCGCGGGATGGTGCGGCGCCGCCACGGGCGCCCCGAGCGCCGCCCGCCCAGCGTCTTTCGCTTCGACGAGCGGCGCGTGGGCGCCGCCCAGAGCTGCACCGAGGTCGAGGAGGAGGTGACCAGCGCGGTCGATGCCGCCCTCCTCGCCCCTCGCCTCACCCGCGCCCTCGACGCCCTCGACAAGCGCGACCGGCAGATCATCCTCCGCCACTACTTCGGCGGCGACACGCTGCACGACATCGGCCGCGACCTGGGCCGCTCGCGCTCCTGGGCCTGTCGCGTCCACATGCGCGCGCTGGCCCGCCTGCGCGCCGCCCTCGAGCCCGCGCTGTCGGCGCTCGCCGGTCAGCCGGGCGCGGCGCAGGCGGCCGCCGCCGGTTGAACCGCGGCCGGGCCGCCGCCGACAATGCGGCCGCGATGGCCGATTCTCCAGCTCCGCTCCCCCCCGACGACTCCCCCGACGACTCCGCCACCGACGGGCCGCCGCAACTCGGCTCCGCCGGCAGCGACGCGCGCCGCGCCCTCGACATGCGCCTGCGGCTGGTCAGGCTGGGCCACCGGCGCGGCCCGTTCCACGACGCGTACGCCCGCCTGCTGCGCGCCCGCTGGAGCACGTTGATCCTGCTCCTCGCCGGGGCCTATCTGGCGACCAACACCGTCTTCGCCAGCCTCTACCTCCTCGTGGGCGATGCGATCCAGAGCGCGCGGCCGGGGTCCTTCCTCGACGCTTTCTCCTTCAGCGTGCAGACGCTGGCCACGATCGGGTACGGGGCCATGTCGCCCCGCGGGATCGCAGGCAACGCGATCGTCGCCACCGAGTCGTTCCTCGGTCTCCTCGGCCTCGCGCTGACCACGGGGCTGGTGTTCGCCAAGTTCGCGCGGCCGCGCGGAGGCTTCCTGTTCAGCCGGCGCGCGGTGGTGACGCCGCGAAACCGCGTCCCGTGCCTCATGCTGCGCGTGGCCAACGCGCGCGGCTCCGAGATCGCCGACGCGTCCATGCGGGTGACCGCGCTCATCAGCGAGGTGTCGGCCGAGGGGGATCGGCTGGGCCGGTTTCACGACATCCGGCTGCAGCGCTCCACCACGCCGGTCCTGCTGATGAGCTGGCTGGTCATCCACGAGATCGACGAGCAGAGCCCGCTCTTCGGCATGAGCGCGTCCGAGCTGCGCAGCCGGCGCATCCAGATCTTCGCCAGCGTGACCGGCATCGACGGGACCTACGGGCAGACCGTCTATGCCTTTCACATCTACGCGCCCGAGGACGTCCTTTTCGGTGTGCGCTTCAGGGACGTCGTCCGCGAGCTGCCCGACGGGCGCCGCGAGATCGACCTGCGCAAGCTGAACGACGTCGAACCGCTGTCGTGATCTCCGCGCGCAGCGCCGATCGATCCCCCGGTAAGCACGCGGCCGGCGCGAGTCAAGGCGTTGCGCGAAACGTCTCCGTGTTTACAACGTGGGACGTCGAATCGACGACTGGCAGTTCAACGAAACAAGCAGTTCAACGAACAGAACCAACGGGTCGCATGGCGACCCGCGACATGAAGGAGAGAACACATGGCCAACATCACTCGCGGCGGTAACGGCGGTGCTGTCGGCTCGCGCGACCCGTTCGCGTTCGCGCGCGAGCTGTTCAGCTGGGATCCCTTCTTCCGGCTCGACTGGCCGGCCCGCACGCTGGTCTCGCAGGGGCCGGCCGCCTATGCGCCGGCGTTCAACGTGGTCGAGAAGCCGGAGGGCTACTTCATCACGGCCGACCTCCCGGGCGTGGCGGAGGAGGACTTGGACGTGACCGTGCACGACAATCACCTGATCGTGAGCGGCAGCCGCAAGTCCGAGGAGCGCAAGGAAGGCGAGAACTACTTCGTCTACGAGCGGCGCGCCGGCAACTTCAGCCGGGCGTTCGCGCTCCCCGAGACGGCGGACGCCAGCTCGGTCGAGGCCGCCCTGAGAAACGGCGTGCTCGAGGTGAAGGTGGCGAAGCGCGAGTCCGCCAAGCCGCGCAAGGTGCCGCTCGGTCAGCGCATCAAGGACAAGCTGACCGGCTCCGCCGAATGACCAGGTCGCCAGTCGACCTCGGCTGACTCGAAGGAAGAGTGTGAGACCGGCTGTCGGCTGCCAGCGAATCGCTGGTGGCCGCGCCGCATTTTCGGCGAGCGCCGCCTTCCGGCGGGAGTCGGGGCCGCCCCTGGCGGCGTCCTCCGCTAACGCTCGCGGTAGACGATGAAGCCGCGGCTGGGATCGTACGGGGAGACGGCGACGGTGACGCGATCGCCCAGCACGACGCGGATGCGATGCCGGCGCGTGTGGCCGGAGAGCTTGGCCAGGACCTCGTGGCCCCCGTCGCACTGGACGCGGAAGTTGCCGCCCTTGCCGACGTGGACCACCTCGCCCTGCAGCTGTATCAGGTCGTCCTTACTCATCACTCTCTTTCGGGCTCGTTCGCGCAGCCGGCGCGCACCCGGGCGAAGAACCTCGACTTTCGCGGGTGGGGCCGGAGCACTTTGGCCCGGGATGATACCGGAAGGCTGCCGCGAGGCAAGCGGCCAGCGGCGTCAATCCACCCACACCGTCTTGATGTTGACGAACTCGCGGATGCCGAACTCGGAGAGCTCGCGGCCGTAGCCGGAGTCGCGCACGCCGCCGAAGGGCAGGCGCGGATCCGACTTGACCAGCGCGTTGACGAAGCAGCTGCCGGCGGCGAGCTGTGTCTCGGCGATGCGCGCGCCGCGCTCGCTGTCGCCGGTCAGGACCGCCGCGCCCAGGCCGAAGCGCGAGTCGTTGGCGATGCGGATCGCGTCCGCCTCGCCGGCGGCCGGAATGATGGCCGCCACCGGGCCGAACAGCTCCTCGTCGTAGGCCGGCATTCCGCGGGCGACGTCGGCCAGCACCGTGGACGGATACCACGCGCCCGGGCGGCGCGGCACCTCGCCGCCGCACAGGAGCCGGGCGCCGCGCGCGATGCTGTCCTGCACCTGGCGATGCAGCTCGTCGCGCAGGTCCTCGCGCGCCAGCGGGCCCAGGACGGTGTCGTCGGCCATCGGGTCGCCGATGACCGCGCCGCGCATGCGGTCGGCCATCGCGATCTCGAAGCGCTCGCGGATGGAGGCGTCGACCACGAAGCGCTTGGCCGCGATGCAGCTCTGACCGCTGTTGATGAGGCGGCTCTTCGCGCAGATCGCGGCCGCCGCGTCGACGTCGGCGTCGGCCAGCAACACGTAGGCGTCGCTGCCGCCCAGCTCGAGCACGGTCTTCTTGAGGTTCTCGCCGGCCACGCGCGCCACCGCCCGCCCGGCCGGCACGCTGCCGGTGAGCGTCGCCGCCGCGACGCCCGGGTGCGCGATGATGCGCGGCACCAGGTCCGACTCGGCCAGCACGGCGGCGAACGCCTCCGCCGGCACGCCCGCCTCGCGCAGGATCTCCTCGATGGCCTGCGACGAGGACGGCACGTTGGAGGCGTGCTTGAGGAGCATCGTGTTGCCGGCGATGAGGGCAGGCACCGCCGCGCGGAAGACCTGCCAGAAGGGAAAGTTCCACGGCATGATCGCGACCACGACGCCGAGCGGCTGGAAGCTCACGAAGCTGCGGCTGGCCTCGGTGGCGACCGCCTGCGGCTCGAGCATGGCCGGACCGGCGGCGGCGAAGTGCTCACACAGCCAGGCGCACTTCTCGACCTCCTGGCGGCCCTGCGCCACCGGCTTGCCCATCTCGCGCGCCATCATCTCGGCGTCCTTGCGCGCGCGTCGGCGCAGGATGGGCGCCGCCGCGCCGACCAGACGGGCGCGCTCGCCCACGGGCGTCTCGCGCCACCGGGCGAAGCCCTGCTCGAGGGCTCCGATGCTCCGCGCCACGTCGTCCCAGGACGCGGGCTGGTAGGAGCGGACGACCTCGCCGGTGGCGGGATTGATGACGTTCATGACCCAAGAGTCACTGCACGCCACGTGCCGCGCAAGCCCGCGGCGGCCGCCTGCCGCCGCGGGATGAACGAGCGCTGCTGCCCGTTCAGCGCGTGAGAGTGATGTCGTGCCTGAGCGTCCCGCCGGCCGGGACGTCGAAGATGAGCGTCTGGGTGGTCTGATCGGCCGTCGCCGCGTCGGCCGAGAAGAGCTCGAACTCGGTCGGCGCCAGGTAGTTGGCCACCACGAAGATCTGCGAGCCATCGGCCGACCAGTCGACCGACTCGGCGTCGACCGCCGCGTTGCCCTCGGCCTGGTTGATGACGCGGGTCTGGCCGCTGGCGTCGAACGGCACCACGAACGGCTCGTCCTTGCCGGCCACTCCGCCCCAGGTGGCGATCACCGCGACGGCCTGCGCGTCGGGCCTCCACTTGATCGGGTTGCCGGTCACCGGGGCGCCGAACGTGAGCCCGCTGGTGAGCTGCACCGCTGCCGCGCTGCCGTTGGACGGCATGATGTAGAGATCGAAGACGCCGGCCGCCGCCCGGTCGGAGGCGAAGGCCAGCTGGTTGCCGTCGGGCGAGATGTCGACGCGGCCGAGCGCCGCGTTGGTGCCGTCGTCGCGCAGGAGCTGCGAGTTGGGCAGGACCTCGGCCTGGCCGGTCCCCGCGGTGTCGACGATGTAGAGCTTGTTGCGGTTGTCGGCCTCCATGCGCCCCTTGAAGATGACGGTGGTGCCGAGGCGGACGAGCGGCTGGATGACGCCGGACGACGCCGAGGTGGCGAGGATGTCGTCGCGCGTGACGAGCGGGACGAACTCCGGCGTGGCGCCGGTGAGGTCGACCAGGGTGAGCTCGTAGAAGCCGGGCTCGGTGAAGAAGCCGGTGACGAGCAGCGAGTTCGAGTTCCTCGACCACACCAGGTCGTCCACGTCGTCGACCGCGCCGGCCGGGCTGACCAGCGTCGGGGTCGCGCCAGGCGTGTTGCGGGGCACGATGTAGGCGCTCAGGACGTTGTCCTCGTCGAGGTCGGCGGTGAAGGCGATGATGCTGCCGTCCGGCGAGATGCGCACCTTGTTGACGTCGGCGTTGTCGGTCATGGCGACCACCTGGGTCAGGTCGGAGCCGTCGGTCGAGCCGGCGTAGAGATCGAAGCGGCCGGGCACCTCGAGGTCGGTCGGCATCGCGACGAAGTCGCCGTTGCGCGAGAAGTCGTAGTTGGCCGAGTCGCTGGGGACGGGGGCGAGCCCCGCGGTGTCGCCGGCCGGGAAGAGCGGCGACGGCGTCGCCGGCAGGGCATCGTCGCCGATGACGTAGGCGCCTACCTGCAGGCGGGCGTCGGTGACGAAGTCGCCGTGCACCCAGAGCCGGGCGGGTTGCGGGGGACCGGCATCCGGCTCGGTCCCTGCGTCGGGTTCGCCTCCGTCGTCGCCGCCCGCGTCGGTGGCGGTGCCGCCGCCGTCCGGGTTGTTCCCGGCATCGATCTGCCCTCCGCCACCGTCGTCATTGTTGCCGTCGTCGTCGTCGTCACCGCAGGCCGCAGCACCGCCACCGACGACGAGAACGAGTGAGAAGATCCCGATGCGGGAAAAAGCTTGCCTCATGTTTGCGCATGATGAACTCGCCCCTCGTCGGCGCGCAATTGGAAACCGAGGTACTCGGGCTTGCCATTCGCTGCCGTGAAAGCCACTCAGGTTGGCAACGAGAGGCGGAAGAACTGGAAGAATGGGGACCAACGCGCGTGGAGATCGGGTGACGAGTCCGCTCTCCACGCGCGCTGTTCCGATCTGGAACGAGCCCCGGGCCGCCCTCGCCGTACGGCGCCTTCGTTTTTCCCCGAGCGCAGGTGCTCGACTGCGAGGAGCCCGGCGGTCCCCCGACTCATCCGGTGCCCGGGACAGGTCCCAGCGCAGACAGTGGCGGCCGCGGCGCCGGTGGATGCAGAGAAATCGCGCCGCCGGTTGTGCAAGAAGTGGCCGAGGGGGCGACTCCCACGGCATGAGGGCTGGCGTCTCACGCTCGACTCCACACATGTCGCCGGTCGGCGTGACCGAATTCGCGCCTCTCGGCACGAGCTCGCGCGGCAATGGAGGGCGTCACTGTCGGGTAACGGTGGTGCGGCGATTGCAAACGGTCCGCAACACCTGTGGCTGCATCTCCGTCGAAGAAGGTCCACCGCCGCCAGCCGTCGAAGCGGTCGTTTCGCCGTTCCCCTGCGTGGCCGCTGCTTCTCGCCGTGGCGCTCGGTCCGGCGGTCGCCGGCATCACCGCGCTCGCGATGCTGATGGGCGCCGTCATCGGCGGCGCGGCTGCCAGCGCGTGGCTGGCCGCGGCGATGCCCATCGCGTCGGCCATGGTGGCGGGCGCGACAGCGGGCTCGATCCTGCACTGGCGCAAAGTCTGCGGGCGCAGCGCGGTGCACCTGGGGCTCATCGCGACCGCGCTGTGCGTGCTCCTGGCCGCGCAGATCGTGCGCTTCGCCGATCTCGCCGGCCACGTGCGCGCCGACGGCGTCATGGCGCTGGTTCGCCTCTCCACCTGGCGCCTGGCGATCGAGCTTCCGTCGGCGCCGCTCGGGCAGCTCGCGCGCCACGTCCCCGGCCTCGACGCGGTCCGCGCGGTGGTCGGCGCCGACGGCGTGTGGATCTTCGTCGCCACCGAGCTCGCGCTCATCCTCGGCCTGGCCTGGTGGATGGCGGGCCGCGCCCTCGCGGCTCCGCTGTGCGTCGCGTGTCGCGCCTGGTGCGTGCGGCAGCGAGGCGTGGTCGAGCGCAACGGCGACGCCGCCGCCCCCGACATCGTGCGCCAGCGGGTCGCCGCCCGCGACTGGCGTTTCCTGCGCGACCTCGGCCCGGCCCGCGGCGGCCACAGCCTGCGCTTCGATCTCGCCCGCTGCCCGCGCTGCGACCGCAGCAACGCGGTCAGCGTCATGTGGGAGCGGCCGCTGTGGCGCGACCGCTGCCTGATCGGCGATCTGCGGCTTCACGCCGACGACGTGCGCACCCTGCTCAACATGGTCGAGCCGCGCGGCGGCCACTGGGCCTGACCCGGCCGAGCCGCGCGCCGGCGCCGCGACGGATGCGCCGGAGCCGGCGGAGAAGGGCGCGCTCGGAACGCGCCGCCACCGACGATCAGCGCGCGGCGGCGCCAGGTGGGCGCGGCCCCGCGATCGACGACGACACGCCGGGGCCGGCGGAGATGGGCGCGCTCGGAACGCGCCGCCGACGACGATCAGCGCGCGGCGGCGCCAGGTGGGCGCGGCCCCGCGATCGACGACGACGCGCCGGGGCCGGCGGAGATCGGCGCGCTCGGAACGCGCCGCCACCGACGATCAGCGCGCGGCGGCGCCAGGTGGGCGCGGCCCCGCGATCGACGACGACACGCCGGGGCCGGCGGAGATGGGCGCGCTCAGAACGCGCCGCCGACG
>Ga0126377_10004309_pt1 | contig 10326 bp, 6 predicted proteins | sample PanSoiMetPlot_22_FD_92647 | JGI IMG/M metagenome (GOLD analysis project Ga0126377, IMG submission 92647) | Tropical forest soil microbial communities from Panama - MetaG Plot_22 | ecosystem: Environmental > Terrestrial > Soil > Tropical forest > Bulk soil | place: Panama | collected 2016-02-17 | reverse complement strand
GCTCAAGGCCAAAGGGAGTGCTCAGTGTCTGATTGCCGCCGCGTCCGGGCGTCCCCGGATTGTTGGGATAAGGCTGATTTTCATCGCTCCTCATCCCGAAGATCAACATACAAGGGAGGGCGTAATCATTAAATCTACGCCCTCCCTAACGGTCGGGCTACCGCCACGTGTTTTAAGGACAAAATGAAGAGCGGCGCGAGAAGACAGAAGCTGATTGTTGTAGGGCTGGCGCAGATCGCTTTCCTGTGCCTTGTCTCATGCGACCGTCCTGCGCGAATGGCGGGGCGGGACAAGCCCGCGCCGGCGCCAGTCAGCGCCAAACCGCCGACGGAAGTCATCGCGGCAGTGCTTCAAAAAGTGTCGAAGTTCGATCACAACCGGCGGGAGCACAAAAGCGCCGCGTGCAACCAGTGCCATCTCAGAGATGAACGTGATCCGGCTAATCCCATTCCCGTGCGTCCGTATCACGACGCCTGCGCGAAATGCCACGCCCGCGAAAACTTCCTGGAAGCGTCGTCGAAAAGCCTTCTCTGCGTCGTTTGCCACGGCAGGGGAGAGATCGTGAGCGTGCAGGAGATTGTGGCGGTCGCCGATTTCCCGAAAGCGCTGAATCAGTTCGGACTCAAGAGCTTTTCACATCAAACGCATCTCGATCCGAACAAAATGCCGGCTGGCGCGCCCGCGCCGAGATGCGCGGACTGCCATCGATTCAACGACAGGCTGATCGTGGCGAGTTTTCCCAGGCACCAGGAGTGTTACAGTTGCCACGTCCATTCGGCAGGGCAGAAGTTGAGCGGCTGTGGCGACTGTCACGCCGACGTCGCTTCGGCGATGAGGGTCGACAAAGCGCCCGGCGCGGCCACGCGTCAATACAATTTCAAACACGGCTCTCATCTCAAGCAAGAGAGCATAGGGTCGAACTGCGCGGCCTGCCACAAGATAAAAGCGTCTCCGAACGACGTCACGCGTTCCGATATTGTTCGAGGCGTCACATCGCGTGGACAACGGCACCAATCCGCGTGCTGGGGATGCCACGCGCAGGCGCGCGAGCCTGTCTGCGCAAAATGCCATATCAACGGGTTTCCCGCTCAATTTTGAGGAGCGTCATTCAATGCCGCTGTTACACAAAAGCCGCCGTGAAATACTCGACGCCATCAGTTCGCTGCCGCCGTTGGCCGATCTGGTGGCGACGGAAGACGGGCGTTTCAAGTACGAGCTTGATTTAGAGGTGATCGTTTACGGCCGCAACTACCAGGGAAAGAAGGTAGGGCCGTATGTGCGACTGCTGACCTATGATCCGGGCGAGGTGGTGATTCGCGAGGGCGCATGGGGAGGCAATACTTTTTACATGGTGGTCAAAGGCCAGACGGAGGTGTACATAAAAAACAGCGGCGGCGAAGACGTAAAGTCTCTGAAATTCCGGCCGGCAGGCAATTCGGCGAGATGTCCGTCCTCGCGGGCGTCCCCCGCAGCGCCACGGTCAGGGCGCCGGAGGGACAGTCGGCGCAGGTTCTGGAGATTCAACGGCCGGCGCTTCGCCTTCTGCGAAAACTTCCGGCCTTCAGCGAGAGCCTGGATAACGTCTATTTTCATCACGGCCGCAGAGCCGCTTTTCAGGAGATGAACATTGCGCCCGCGCTGGGCCAGCGGATGATTGATCAAGCCGCCGGTCTTTCGCAATTCAGAGTCTTCTCGAAGAATCACGTGCTCTTTCACGAGGGCGCCGCGATTGATCACATCTACATCATCAAGGAAGGTTGGCTGCGCCGGAGCAAACTGGTGGCGAGCGAACCGGGGTCGAACGACAGCCGCGATTTCATGGGCGGCGGTTATTGCTTCGGCCTGGAGGGATTGGAAGGGGATGCGGTTTGGCCCTACACAGCGACATTGCTGGGGCGGTCTGAAGCGCTGTTGATCTCGATCGCCGAATTGCGCCGGAACCCAACGCTCAAAGAAGATCTGCGAAAAGAGCTGGCGCGGTTCACGCCGGCCGGGGGAATTGGCGACAGTTTCCAGAGCGCGCCTGCGAACCGCGAGAAGACGCTGTCGGCGCAGGAGAGACTCATCAAAACAGGCCTGGTGGACGGGACTAACCTGCTGGTAATGGACATGAACCTGTGCGTGCGCTGCGGGCGCTGCTCCATGGCCTGCCACAAGGTTCACGGGCAATCCCGTCTGCTGCGCCGGGGCATTCACATCGCGCGCGTTGAAAGTCCGCGGAGGGCGGCAATCCGGCCCACGCTCGCCCCTTCGGTATGCCTGCACTGCAAAGACCCAGAATGTTTGACCGGGTGCCCGACCGGCGCCATTGGCCGTTACAGCTCCGGGCAGATTGATATTAACGCCGGGACGTGCATCGGATGCGGAGATTGCGCGACGAATTGTCCGTATAACGCCATCTCGATGGCGTCGCGTAACCCGGCTCCGCCGGCCGTTGATGAGGGCGCGCGTGGAAAGCTGCGCCGATGGCTCAGCCTCAAAGCCGATCCGCTGCCTCCGCCGGTCGAGCAATCCGATGAACTGCTCGCGGTCAAATGCAATCTTTGCAGCGGAACTCCGCTCAACCCGCCGGACAGCAAGACTCCGGCCTACAGTTGTGAGGAGAACTGTCCGACCGGGGCGCTGGCGCGCGTCAACCCCAAAGAATATTTCACGGAGATAAAACAGATCGAAGGCTTAGCCTTTCTCGATAAAACTCATGCGATCGGGCGCAACATTCATAAATCCGATCCCCTCAAATCGCTGACGCATTTGATTGGCGCGCCGCTCGTCTTCCTTTTAAACGCGGGCGCAATAGCGCTGCTCAATCGCTACGGCTATGGCGAGCCGTTTCTCGGCCCATTCAACATGCGCTGGGTTACGGGACTGGCGGGGTTGGTGGGCGTTGTGGCGGTGATGGCGTACGCGGTCAGGCGGCAGATTTTCAAACGCCGGGCCGGGCCGCTGCGCTACTGGATGCTGGCGCATTCCTACCTTGGAATAACGGGCGGCGCCATGATTCTTCTGCACGGCGGCGCCAGTTCGGGAGGGGCGTTGACCACGGCGTTGATGATCTCTTTCGACCTGGTGATCCTCACGGGACTGTTCGGAGTCTTCTGCTATATGGCGATACCGCGCCTTCTGACCCGCCTCGAAGGCGATCCGCTGTTGCTCGATGATCTGTTGAAGCGCAGGCAGGAACTGCGAGACGAGATCGTACGGATCGTCAAAACGTCAACCGAGCTGTCGCGGCGGATTGTGACTGAACGTGTGGCGGCGGGGTTTCTTTCTTTCGGATTTTTGCTCAGGCAGTTTTTGAAACGTGAGGACCTTAATTCAATGCTCGAATCGGTGAGGGCGGAATTCAAACCCCTGGCGCCTGAGCTGGCTGATGAAAAAGACCGCGAGGGCTTGTCGAAAGCGGTCGAGGCGGCTGCCACGCTGCGCCGCGTTGACGCTCTCATCCTCCTGCACAAATTGTTGAAAGCCTGGTTGCCGCCACACGTGATGGCGACCGCGTTGATGCTCGCGTTACTTCTCGTACACATCATCCAGGTGATTTACGCCTGGCGTTAGGGCGATTCCGCGCTCTCTCCTCTCTTGTTCAAGCCAGAATGTTCGCTTCCGGTTATGTCCGATACGAATAAATTCATCATCGTCAGAAGAGACCAGCGGATCGAAGGCGTGGTCATCGAAAGCGAGGGCCTGACCATCGGGCGGCTTCAAGGCAACGATCTGGTTCTCAACAACCGCGCCGTGTCGCCGACGCACGCCGGCATCAAGTGGATCGACGATCAATACTGGCTCTTCAATCTGTCAAGCTCACGCAACACGGTGCTCAGCGGGAAGCTGCATGGCTACGCTCCGATAGCGGATGGGGATGTGGCGGAGATTCGCCCTTACCTGCTGCGGTTCGAAAAGGCCGAGGACGGTTTGCGCATCATCGTTGAGATCGAGGCGGATTCGATGATCGGCGACGACAATGCCGTCGCGTCGGAAGCTGCGCCCGTTCCCACGATCAGATTCGATGAACAAGCGCTAAAGGTTTATTGGGAGAAGCGCAAAAGAGAGGCGGGCAAGGTCGCTGAAAAGCCCCTGCTTTCACCCAAAGGCGAGGGTAAGATCGGCAAGGCGCAGTTTAACTGGATTCCGACGCTAGACCTGAAGCAGCCGTGGCGCAATTCTTACTTCATCTGGTGCGGGATCGTCGTCACCGCGCTCTCCTTCATAGCGTTGATCGGATACGGCCAGGCGTTTTCTCCCGGACCAACGGCGGTCGCGCACAACAGAGCCGTTCCGTCATCATCAACGATAGCCATTCGAGCCAACTCAGGCTCGTGTTATGAATGCCACGCCGTCGCGGCCGGCAAGGACGAAAAATGCGCCGCCTGTCACCAGACGAGGCTGTTCACGCCGTCCATTTCCGAGGCGCATCTCCGCGCGGGCATCGGTTGCGCGGACTGTCATTCAGAACATCAGGGGGCGGATTCGGCGGCGGCGTTGCTTAGATCAGACATCTGCGTCATCTGCCACAATGACCGTTACAGAATAAAGACCGGAGAGCGGGCCGGGAGCGTTCTCGGTGACCCGCACGGCGCCACGTTTGGTTATCCGAAAGTGAACGGGGTTTGGAAGTGGAAAGGGCTGACCGCCGAAGAGTGGAAAAATAGGAGTCTGCCTGAGGCCTTGGCGTCGCGCCCGGCGGGTGAACAATTCCACGCGGTTCATCGGACGATATATCGAGTGGGCGTCGGCCAGGGTCGAATGGGTTGTCGCGATTGTCACGCCGCCGGAATACCCGAAGAGAACGATCTGGACACAATGCCGCGAGAGGCGTGCGCCGCCTGTCACGTGAAATCCTCTCCTTCAGGCGAAGAGTCTTTGGCGGCGAGCTGCGCGACCTGCCATCAGCAGCACGGGCAAAGCCGCGACCTCGCCGCTCTGGTGGCGAGTGTCTCCGGAGATTTTCGGCGGCTGAAACAGCAGGCGATTGACAGAGTAGGGAGTAATCAGAACCCCGCCCATTATGGGGAATCCGGGGCCCGCGCAAACATGGCTGCGGGCGCCTCGAATTCATCGCTTCCAAATTTAGGTGGGCTTCCCTGGTGGGGATGGGTCGGATTGATAGCCGCCTTTCCGATCGCCGGATTCGCTTTTTTAGCCGCCTACGCCCTCCGCGCGAGACTCCCTTTGGAGGGGGTACGGCCTGACGAATCGAGCGGGCGAGAGGAGGGCGCGCCGGGCGCCTCGAGCTTTGAAATGGAAGACCTGGTCTATCCCCATCCCGTGATCAACCCGTTGTTGTGCATAGGCTGCCACGCCTGCGTGGAGGCGTGCCCTCACGACGTGCTCGATATCGTCGGGGGAGTCGCAATGCCGGTGGCCCTTGATCAATGCATGGAAGACACTAGCTGCATGGTCGAGTGCCCGACGAGCCCGAAGGCATGCGTTGTAGTAAATACCAGGAAGGTCATTCCGCCACGAAAAGTCCCACGCCGCGATCAGAATTTGATGACCAATATTCCCGGCATTTACCTGATCGGAGACGTCTCCGGCGTGCCTCTGATCAAAAACGCCATCAACGAAGGCGCTCGCGTGATCGATTGCGTCATCGAGGATTTGCGGAACGAGCAACCTCCCAAGGAAGCGGAGTACGACGTGGCGATCATAGGCGTCGGCCCCGCCGGACTTTCAGCCGCCGCCATCGCCAAGCAGCGAGGGATGAAGTACGTGGCCATCGAGCAGAATAAGATCGCGAACACTATAAGGAGCTACCCCGCCGGAAAATACGTCTTCTTCAAACCCGACACCGCCGAGGCTCAGGGCGTTATCCCGCTTCAGGGCGTCGGCGGGATCAAAGAAGAGATGCTTCAATCGTGGTTTGACGCGGTGAAGACCAACGGCCTGGTAATTCACGAAGAGGAGAGTTGCAAGAAGATAGAGCCCAACGAACGCGGCTTCACCGTGATCACTGAAAAGGACGGCGGCAAGGCGAAAATGAGCTATCAGGCTCGCAAGGTCATCCTCGCCATCGGAAACCACGGCTCTCCGATGAGGCTTCAGGTTCCCGGCGAGGATCTGGGAATTCTCGTTCGTCCCGAATCCGGCCCGGAGTACTTGGACGGCAAGGTCAAATTCAAACTCTCCGATCCCGACGATTACGTCAATCGAAAATGTATCATCGTCGGAGCGGGGAACTCGGCCATTGAGGCGGCGGTCGCGCTGACCGGCCTCACCCGCGAAGGGGAGCGGATCACGTTCACGCGCGACAACGAAGTCACTCTGGTCGTGCGCAGCGATTTCAAAGGCGACCTAAAGCTCGGCAACAAGATGGATGTTTACGACTGTATCGAGGCGGGCAGAATCAAAGTCTACTTCCGAACCGCGATCAGGGAAATCAAGGAGAACGAAGTCGCGCTGATGGACGCCAGAACCAAGGAGGAGACGGTTCGCCTGCCCAACGACTACATCTTCGCGCTGATCGGCAGTGAGAAGCCGACGAAATTCTTGGAAAGTTTGGGAATAAAGATCGGGTGATGAGAGTCCTGAAAATGCGGGGAAAGCCGTTTAGCGGCGCCGTTGAGAATTGCAAGTTGCTGGCGAAGTGCTAGGATTTCCGCCATCAGTTCGAGGCGAGGCGTAAAAAAGGATCGTAAAACGGAGCTTAACTTTTCGGAGGGCAGATGAAAATGAAACGACATCTCGTAATTGCCTTGTTGACGATCTTGTTTGTGACCGGTTCCGCAGCGGCGCAGCAATGGAAGCCGGCTCCCGTCACCTTGATGACACAGTGGGGCGAGAAGGTCACGCCTGATAATGCGTGGCGCGAATACCCGCGCCCTCAATTCGTGCGCGAGCGATGGCAGAATCTGAACGGGCTGTGGGATTACGCAATCACTTCAAAAAATACGCCAGTGCCCACGGCTTTCAATAACAAAATCCTCGTGCCGTTCGCGATCGAATCCGCGCTGTCCGGCGTCGGCAAAGTCCTGACACCCGAAGGGAGGCTCTGGTATCGGCGTTCGTTCACCGTGCCCGCCGCATGGAAGGGCGAACGTATTCTTTTGCATTTCGGCGCGGTGGATTACGAAAGCGCGTTGTGGGTGAACGGCGGGTTCGTCGGCGCGCACACGGGGGGATTCGATTCGTTCAGCTTCGACATCACGCCGTTTTTGAAGGATGGCGGGAACGAACTGCTGCTGGGCGTCACCGACCCTTCTGATACTGGCGAACAGCCGCGCGGCAAACAGCAATTGCAACCTGGGGGGATCTGGTACACGCCCGTGTCCGGCATCTGGCAAACGGTCTGGCTGGAACCTGTGCCCGCAAACCTATATCTCGCAGAGTTGCGCCTGACGCCGGACGTGGACGCGGGCGGTTTGCGTGTTGCGCCGCTCACGAATGAAGCCATCCGCGATGACGCTTACGCCGTGCGCGTGACGGCTGCGATACAAGGCCAGGCCGTTGCGAGGACAATCATTCGTGTCAATCGCGAAGGCTTCCTGAAAATTCCGAACGCGCGTCTATGGTCGCCCTCCGACCCGTTTTTGTATGACCTGAAAGCGGAACTCATCCGCGTCAAAAATCCCTGGCCGCCACTAGCGGAGGGCTCACGCGACAGCCGTCCGCGTTTCGGCGCTCAGGAGCGCGCTCAGTACGCCAATGCTGAGACTGAAGGCGCGTCGCTCGATGCGGTCACGAGCTATTTTGGTATGCGCAAGATTTCGCTCGGTCACGGCGCGGTCGCGGGGCAGCCGGCGATCCTGCTCAACGGGCAACCTCTGTTTCAACATGGCCCACTCGATCAGGGCTGGTGGCCCGATGGACTGCACACGCCGCCTTCCGATGACGCAATTAAATGGGAAATCGAATGGCTGCGCAATGCAGGTTTCAATATGCTGCGCAAACATATCAAGGTCGAACCGGCGCGCTATTACTACCATTGCGACAAACTCGGCATGCTCGTGTGGCAAGACATGCCCTCGGGATTCAACAAGGCGTTGCGCAATCAACCGCCTGATGAGGGCGAGCCGTTTCGCTTATCTACTAGTCGCGAACAGCACGAATTGGAATTGCGCCGAATGATGGGGCGTTTGCACAATGCGCCGAGTATCGTGATGTGGGTCGTTTTCAACGAGGGCTGGGGGCAATATGAATCGAAGGCGATGGCGCAATGGGTCAAAGCGATTGACGGCAGCAGACTGGTCAACGCCGACAGCGGCTGGTTGGATATGAACGTAGGCGACCTCTTCGACATACACACTTACCAGGAAGTTCCGCTGACGCCTCAGCAGAAGCCGGATCGCGCGGTCGTGATCGGCGAATACGGCGGCGTCGGCTGGCCGATCACCGATCATTTGTGGAATCCCAAAATGCGCAACTGGGGCTATCAAACTTATCAGAGCAAAGAAGATTACCTCAGGGCTTTGCGCCGCAAGGTCGAGGCGCTCGCTCCGATGAAACAGAAGCTGGGCGTCTCGGCGGCGGTCTACACCCAGACCACCGATGTCGAAGGCGAGGTCAACGGCCTGATCACCTACGACCGCAAGTTCATCAAGGTTGATCCCGCGCTGTTGCGCGAACTGAACGCGCCGCTGACGGGAGGAAAATGAATACGATCAAAGCAATGCGGGCAAAGTAGTGACGCGCCGCTCGCTCCTTCAGGCGGTCTAGGGGCCGGAGGCCGCCGAACAGACCGATTACTTGCGCGTCTTCATCAACCAGTTGCGTCGCAAGATCGAGCCTGATCAGTCTAACCCCCGCTACATCGTCACCGAACCGTAGGTCGGATACCGATTCGCCCCCAATGAATGACTCCACTCCCGTGGACTCGTTCCCGTTTTGATTCGCCGCGCGGAATACGCCCCCTCGCCATCTCCATGATTTGGAGTATTATTAAGTTAGTTGCCCAGTCGATCTTTTACGTCAGAGGAGACTCACATGGCCTCGAAAAAATCGGCAACAAGCAAAACTTCCGCGAAGCCGTTAGCGGACATTGACCACCTCAAGCAGGCCGAAGAGGGGCAGCGCCAGCAGAGCAGACTGATCGAATCGTCGTACGAGCCGATCTTTATCTGGGACTTCGATACCGGCATTGTCGAGTGGAATCAGGGGTGCGAGAAGTTTTACGGCTACACGCGCGCCGAAGCTGTCGGCCGCAACAGCCACGAACTGCTTCGAAGCCTGAAGCCGCCATCGCCCCAAGAGGTCAAGGCGCGGATGGAAGCGCAGGGCGAGTGGGCTGGCGAGTTATGTCAATTGACCAAGGACGGGCGTGAAGTGGTTGTCGAAAGCCGCCAGCGACTGAGCGAGTCCGGCGGGCGGCGGCTGGTGCTTGAAACCGACCACGACATCACCGGGCGCAAACAGGCGGAGGAGCGGTTGCGAGAGAGTGAGGAACGCTTCCGCACGATGGCCGATAGCGCGCCCGTTTTGATTTGGGTCAACGGCGCGGACGGCGGGTGCCAGTTCGCCAACAAAGCCTATCTCGATTTCTTCGGCAAGACGATGGAGGAGGTCCGGGGCTTCGGATGGGGGGCCAGCATCCATCCGGATGACCGGGAGCGGTATGTCAGTTCCTACCTCGAAGCCGTCAACGCGCGCGCGCCGTTCCATGCTCAGGCTCGTATCCTGAACGCGAAGGGCGAATACCGCTGGTTCGACTCGGTCGGCCTGCCGCGCTTCTCGGATTCGGGCGAATTCCTCGGCCACGTCGGCGCAAGCCCCGACATCACCGAGACCAAGCAGGCCGAACTCGACACGCAATTCATCAGCCAGTTCGGCCTCGATCTAGGGCGGCTGACCCAGGTTGACGAAATGGTCCGGCTGGCGACAAGCAAGTTGGGCAAATATCTCGGCGTGGCTCGTTGCTACCTTGGCGAAATCACCCCGGAGGCGGATCTGATCATTATCCGCGAGGATTGGGAAGGTTGGCTTCTCCTTGCGCCGGAGATGGCGGGCGATTACGTCATCGCGGATTTCATAACGCCGGAGTTCCGCGAGGCGTTCGAGGACGGGCGGCCCGTTGTCGTCAACGACGTGACGACCGACCCGCTCACGCGCGATCTCGCCGCCAACTACAAGCCCTTCGACATCGGCGCTTTCGTCTTCGTGCCACTATTCGGCGAAACGCGATGGGAAGCCGCGTTGATCGTTGATCACCGGCAATCGCGCAACTGGCGCCCGGACGAGTTACGACTAATTCGTTCAGTCGCCGCGCGACTCTGGCCCGCCGTCAAACAGGCGCGGGCGGATGAGGCGTTGCGCGAGAGCGAGGAGCGGGTCCGAACCATGGTGGGACAGATGGTTGCGGGCGTCGCCGAATGCGACACGACCGGAAAGTTCGTG
>Ga0126377_10004308_pt1 | contig 10326 bp, 8 predicted proteins | sample PanSoiMetPlot_22_FD_92647 | JGI IMG/M metagenome (GOLD analysis project Ga0126377, IMG submission 92647) | Tropical forest soil microbial communities from Panama - MetaG Plot_22 | ecosystem: Environmental > Terrestrial > Soil > Tropical forest > Bulk soil | place: Panama | collected 2016-02-17 | reverse complement strand
TCACCGCAACTACATCAAGAAGTAGGGCCACTAAAAAGCGGCGAGCGACTACTCAACTGTGAGTCGCTCGCCGTTTGCCTTTAATGAGGCATGCCCTGTTAGCATGCGGTGAGGGGTCGGTCGTGCGTGGGGTAAAGCTTTCTGGGGCAACAAAGGTCGGAAAATCTTTTCCGAACTATTCCTTCACTAGGTATGACTTTCTCACGCGAAACATTTCAGGATTTTTTCCGAGGAAAACCCGGGAACAAAGTCACTCGGACCCTACCCGAAAGGCATACCTGTTAACCAATTCCAATTCCCCCGAGGCGGAGACTGCACTGAGTTTAATTTGGTAGTAGCCTGGTTTTAGGCGGTCAGCTGGAACCGCCATTAAAACGCTTTGCCGGCCTGCCTTATTTACGGGGGTGAGGTGATCTTTTTCCCAAACTCGCTCAGTCTCGTAGAGCACTTCGGCGTAGTAGTTCTGATAGGGAGCGGGAGCAGTCTCAAGTTCAAATTCGAGCGAAACAACTTTGGGGGATAGCACAACCTTCGGCGTGGTCCCTCCATCTCGCACCTGGCCGGGTATAAGCGCTACTGGCAGAGTTTCAGTACCCAACTGGCTACGATTGGGCCGGAAGCCGAGCCACAAAAGAGCGACGAGGGCTACGCAACCTGAAAGTATCGCTACAAAACTTAGGACCGGGCGATGGCGAAAAAAGCCCAGGCCCGGCCAGAAGGCTCTTCGTGGTTTTTCTGTCGCAGCGGACGCGCCGGCCGCCGCCGAGAGCACCTCAGCCTGCTGACGGGCAAGGTAAGCAGCGAATACCTTCGCAAAGCGGGCCTTCTGTTTACGTTCAGTAGTCGTCAGGAAGTACGCTTCGAACCTTTGTTTTTCCGCAGCCGGCAACCGATCAGCCACATACAGGTCGACCAACTCATCCTCAGTGACCAGGACTTCTTCGTAGAAGTCCGCATCACCAAGGAGTTTTTGCTCAATATCAGACGCTTCCTCCCACGGTATAACACCCAGAAGGTAGTCTCTTAGGCGATCAGTTTGCTCGGCGTTAACGCTCAAATTATTAAGTCCCCTCACTCTCTCAACGTAAATGATCGAAAGACGCAGGGTATTTCATTGCAATTTCAGATCAAGACACTTCTCCACACACTCTTGCAGAGCGGCCCGAATCCGGTACGCCCTGATTCTCAAGGCATTAGCCGCAATGCCCAAGTTCTCGGCCAGCAATTTTCGCTGATTTATTTTTGCCAGCTTCTCGTCCTGGTAGTAGTTAACCACCAACTCTCGCTGGTCAACTGGCAGCTCAGCCAGGCAACTCTCAAGACAGGCGAATTCCAGCTCGACGTTGTTTGACTGTAACCCAACCGGCGGCGGTGTGTCTGGCAACCTGCGACGCAAGTATTCCTTGAAGACATTGTTTCCGACCGCGTAAAAGTAGGCTACTCGATCTCCCTTAGACTCGGTTGTTATCTCCTTCAACTTCCTGGTTACACGATTAATGGTTTCGTCGGCGAGATCCTCAGGCTCATGACAGCTGCGGCAGGCGTAGAGTTTGATCAGACGGCGCCGAATTTCTTCATATTTCTGGCCAGCGATATCGCGTTCAGGATCGAGCCAGTCAAGAAGGGCGTCAAAAGATTCCTGAGTCAGAATCCAATCTTTGTTCATCTAGCTTTGGGAGCGTAAGGAATTTAGTCGCGCGCCTGCCTCGTAAATCGTCAGCGCGGGTTGCATTGTAGCTAAATAACCGTTTTTCGTCTTCGCCTAAGACCTAAGATTGAAATCAGCACCACGGCTCCGGCGAGACTGATAAACAGGACCACTCGTGGTCGCGTCGGGAAGACATGGTTAGGTCTGATCTGTGTGGTGTCGGTTTGGCCCTGGATGATAAAGCCGGCCCAGTAATAAGGAGCACGCCATTTTTCTTGTCGCGCCATGGCCAGTTGAGAGTCGCGGAGGGCTGCGGCGGGAGAGAGTCCTTTCTGGAACATAGCTTCATAGAAGCCTTTCATGAGTACTGCCGTGGCATCATCATCAACTTTCCATAGCGAGGCGACGACGCCGGAGGCGCCGGCATACATGAACCCCCTCGTTAGACCAATTAGCCCCTCCCCTTTTACATCTTTGCCCAGGCCCGTGCTGCAAGCACTGAGCACAACCAGATCCGCGGGCAAGCGCAAATTGTAAATGTCGTGCAATCGCAGAAAGCCATCCCGCGACTTTCCCTGTCGATCAAAGAGGGACAGAACGATTCCCGACAACTCGGGATGTTGATTATTGATTAGCCCATGAGTGGCAAAGTGGACGATGCGATAGTGCGACAACTCCGGTCCTAAAACTCTTTCCCGAGTGGCCTCAAATCCCACTGCCTTCAATCCTGTACCCCAGGGCACGGCGGCCATGATTGCTTCCGCTTCTTCGCCCGAGGCAAATAGGCGCGGTATCTCAATCCCATCAGCTGAAATGCCAATGTCTCTGATTGCTTGTTGCAACTTGAGGCGCTCATCGGTGGGTGACGGTGCCTGCTGACTGCCATGGTTCAGCCGCGGATCATCAATTTCAAAAACAGGGTCAGCCAGTACGGCTACCGTGTTCGCCTGAGATTGCCTCCCCTTCGCTTCGTCTACCAACAGGGCCAGGGTCGACGCCGAGGGTTCGTTAATCACCTCGTGATTTTCAACCAGCGCCACTCCATTGGCAGTGTCATCAGGATCATTGAGGGCGCGAAACGGAATGTACTGTAGTGCTCCATCGGGAATGACCAGCAATCGCTTCTTACCCAGCGTTCCCGCAAATGGCCCCAGCACCATCTTGCTCAAGATGGCTGTCTCGACCGCAATTGAACGACTCGCCTCCTCTCGTCTTTGCAATCGCTGCTCGAGCGACTCGCCGGATATAGGTTGATAAGCGGTGATCAACTTGTAGTAACGAATCGCCGCTGCTTCTATTTCTGCCCGGGACGCCAATTCGTAGCCCACCACACTCGATTTTCCGACTACCCAGGCGTAGCTACGCTCATCACCCAGCACGTATTCCAGTAGCAGCGTGTTTTCATTGAGGACCCGGTCCTGTACCTGCTCCAGATTGAGTGGTTGGGGCGAGGTCAGTGCAGCATAGCGCGGACTCGTCGTCTTGATTTGATCGCGTAGTTGGGCCAACGAAGCAGCTAGCTGTTCCAACTCCTTACTTACTTTTTCCGCTTCATCCTTTTGCTTTTTTTGCAGCAACTGCACTTGCTGCTCAGCCTTGGCATTGAGATTTTCTTCCAGCACCTTTTGCTGCCGTAACAACTCCGGGTTAACCCCCTGGTTAATATCTGCTTGCGACTCACGCAATGATTCCAGAAACGAACGGGCCCGCGCGCGCTCGCTGATTTCGAATGCCTTTGCGGCAAAGCCCGGATTCGGATCACTTTTCTGCTGATGCATCAAGATGTCGATGTAGAGTTCATAACTCTGCCGCACGGTGGCGAAATACGAGGCCCGCAAGTCTTGACTGGAGACCCTGGTGCGCTGTGATTCTTCTAGCGCCACTGCGTCTTCAATTAGTTGTTGGGCTCGAGCTAGCTGGGCCTGGTCGCGCTCCAAATGAGCGAGGTGATAAAGAGTCAATGCCTTTGCTATAGGATCTCGAGCCAGGTCACTGAGTGATTGAGCCTGCTGGTAGTACTCGAGGGCACGTCTCGAGTCTTTCTGACTCTCGTAAATCTCGCCGATGTAGTTCAGCGTATAAGCCTGATGTCGTTGGTCCTGACCTGCTCGCGTCAAACGCAGTGACTGCTGGTAGGAGTCGAGCGCGCTCCGGGTATCTTTCATCGAGCTATAGACCAGGCCAATATCGGTTAGTGCTTGCAATTGCAAGCGGGGCATCGAGAGAGATTCAAATAGCGCTAGAGCTTCTTTCAGGTATTTCAGCGCCTGGTCATTTTCACCGAGCAAGTAGTGCGCTCTCCCGATTTGATGCTTCACTTCGGCGATGCCCCAGGTTCCGCCAGTCGCCTCAAAAAGTTGTAACGCGCGTTCCGCATGATCGAGCGCTTTTTGTTGGTCACCGAGGCCGGCGTAAATGGAACTTAGTCCACCGTACACACTAGCCTCGGTAATCCGATCACCAATTTGTTCGGTGATCGGTCTGGCGGCGTTATAGGAATCAATCGCCTCCTGCTTTTCACCCAGTTTCGATTTCAGGTTACCGTACGCGACGAGCGCCAGTGCTTCGCTCCGAGCGTCATGAGACTCGTGAGCTAGACTCAGAGCCTTTTGGTAGGAGTCCTGGGCCTTAGTCGGTTCGCTTAGATTCCTGTAGTAGTAGCCCAACGCGGTATAGGCTTGTGCTTGACCCCGGCGATTTCCCGACGTCCGCCAAAGATCCAGGGCTTGCTGTTGATAGCTGAGCGCCTTGGTCAGGTTTCCAGAGACAAAATAAGACTCTCCGATATTGCTCAAGGCCTGCGCTTCAACTTCTCTATCTCCGAGGCTCCTGGCTAACTTCAGGGCGATGAGGCAATTTTCCAGTGCTGCAGAGCTATTGCCCTTGATAAAGTACAAGTATCCAAGATCGTTTCGCGTCTTGCTCTCTTCGTGCAAATCCCTGGTCCGACTACAGAGCGCCAGGCTCTCCTTGTATTGTTGTAGCGCATCTTCAGTTTGGCCCAACCCAAGACAGACTTCGCCGGCGTTCCGGAGCGCTTTCGCTGCCTGGTCAAACTGACGGTCGCCGCGCCAAAGCTCGGCCGCCTCTTTGTAACTGGCAATCGCTTTTTGGTTGGACGTTTCCCGCTGTTCAGCACGAAGTCGTTCCGCTTCGGCAAATGCTGCTTGTCCAGGACTCACAGCCGGGGCCGCGGGGCTAGATTTGGTTGCCGGCGGATTTCCACTGTCGCCTTGCGAGTGGGATTTATGATCACTGGCTAAGACAAACGTCAACGGCAGCACTAGCAAGTTGGCAAGCAGGCGAGTTCGTTTAGTAATGCGGGTGGATCGCAAAGTAGAAAAACCGTTAGCTCTAGTGATTACTTCACCTGGTTAGAAAGATACAGCCTTTCCTCGCTAGCCAGAACCTTTCTACCGTGCTTGATGCAGGCAGTGGGAAAGAAAATCACCGGGGGATTTCGCATGCTATGGATCGGATTGCCGGTAGCTTTGTCAGAGTTCATGCGGTCATCTGCCATGCGGTCGTCAGCCATCCGGTCATCCGCCATCCGGTCGTCGGCCATCCGGTCGTCAGCCATGCGGTCGTCAGCCATGCGGTCGTCAGCCATACGGTCATCGGCCATACGGTCATCAGCCATACGGTCATCAGCCATACGGTCATCGGCCATACGGTCAGCCGGCGACAAGAGGTTTAGGGAAGCAATCGAACTCTCCCCCAATTTTGTCTTGCGATCCAGGTCTCGAGGTGGTCTCCGTGTTAGCAACACATAGGTGCGCAGGAAACTGAGCCAGCCTGAACCCTTTGAGTCTCGCGAAAAATCGAGATTCTCGTAATCGGCGGCCACCTGCGCCCACGGAAAATAGAGCGAGACACCGTGTGAATACTGATAGGCGGCACCGCTGTAGCATGACTTCAGGACAAACTCCGACTTAACAAACTTCATCACTTCCCGGGCAGCTCTCGAGACTGGACCTGATGCGACTCGCTGCAGAAGGCAATCACAAAAATCGTATAGATCCGCGTAGAGTTCTCCATTATAGGATTGGGCTGACCAATGAGCTAAGACAAGCGCGTCCTTAAAAGGGTGGCTGACTCCACGCCGCGACCTTCGTGGCCGCTGGTGGTGCTCCTTAATCAACTCGCTTTCCATAGCCTGGGCAAACTTGTCGATCAGACGCCGCAGTTGCGCGACTTTGCTCAGGTCCATTGCCGATTGCGAAACTGACATTCCCGACAACCAGTAAGGTGAGTAGTAGTTGACGTACTCATCTACAACGCCCCTGGCCACACTCGCCACGAGCGACTTTTGCCTGTTCGAGTTACCCCTGATCGTTGTTTGCAGCCGATCGAGAATTTGTCGATAAGGCCATCCGGAGGCGGGACTGTAACTTTCACAACCAACCACCACCTGCGCCAAACCGCGCAACTCGTAGCAAACCTCAACCATACTCATCTGACAATTGTCCATGCCTACGATATCTATCAATTCGCCTTTGCGGTCCGCCTTGATCCGTTTGAAGACTTGCTTCAGTTCATTGAAAGTCAACGAGCCTGAGGAGCTTTCGTCCTTCAGCAAGTAGTCGCGCTGCGTGCCGCCGGCGTGGCCTGACAGAACTACCATGTAGTGATCGGCAGGATATTTCTCCAAACAGAGACTGATGAAATTGTAGAGAGTGATGGGGGATCCGGTGTCGGTATCGTCCGTGATCACTTGATCCAGGTCGGAGGAGCTCTCGAGATTAGCTTCGGCCAACGACTCCGAGCGAAGGTTCCTTCCTGCTGCCCGGATGGTGGCGAGTGCCTTTGCGTTGGCGCTCTCTCTCTTGAAATGCACTTCACCGGTCTGGGGATCAAATTTCGCTTGATCGAAGATATCGTCGAATAGAGTGCTGTTCGCACCTTTTCTGTTTATCTCGTAACGTTGAGTGGGAAGACGTTCATCCCGGGGATCAAGCTGGGCAATGACCCGGATATCATTTCCCGGGTTGGCCTTTTTCATCTCTGTCAGGGCGAATAGACATTCAGTGGTCAGGCTGTTGTCCCCGGCAAGGTAAACCATGACCGTCCAAGTGCCTTGATTGCTGGGCATATGTAGACCTCCATCGCGAAGGAAACTGACACACAAAGGTCTCGATCCAGAACGAAGTGATTGGGAGCTGGATACGAAATCAGGAACCGCCGGCGGAATCTAGACGCAGACTACAGCCGCATGACCTTGGGATTGACTAACAGCGAGAAAATTCCGACGGGTTGTAAGGAACGTAAAACCTAACTCGACGGGCTGAGACTTAACTTATCTGCCGATGAATGTCAACAAACTTTTTGGAGTGTGATCCCGACGTGTCGGGACCGCTGCTTGGGATTGCTCTAAGAAAGGTTTGTCGATCACAGGGTGGTGACGGGTCACCGCACTCCAAGGTTAATGCACGAGTTTCATAGAGTAGAGGATACCGTACATCGCGTCCTGATGATTTGGAAACCCTTTACCGCTAGTGGCCAGCATCACGTTGACGAGTTGCACCTGGCCGGCGAATTTCCGATAAGCCATCCACTGCAAACGTCTGAAGCCGTCGGGCTTCTCCGGATTCGACTCGCGAAACTCGACACCTTTCACCCCATCTATTTCCAACCACTTTAACTCGTCGACTTCGCCGTTTTTCGCTCTGCCTTTAGCGCCATCGTAGAAAGCTTTAATGCTGAGTTCGGCGGGGAAATTCTCGTCCATCGGTGAAATGTTGACGATGAGTGATGCCGCATCTCCACCTCCCGGCGAACGCCAGACGAACATCTTCGATTCGTTAGACGCTTCCGTCCACTTGGGAGGAACTGTCCAGGAGATACCCTGTGGGTCCCACTTTATCTGCTGCCCACCTGCTAATGCCGCCGTTTGTGCCGCTGTCGGTTCAGCCTTTTCAGCAATCGTGCCGCCACTATCGGTAGCGGAAGTGTTCCCACTCGCAGAGTTGGTTGACTGCTTGAACTTCAGTCTGTTTGAGAGATTGCAAAGCGACAGGGCCAAACCGAGTATCAGCAATAACGGAAGATGTTTCATCAGTTAGCACCAGGTAACAAGGTTGCGGAGCACAGCGCTTGTACCGCTAAAACCCCGCGCAAGTCAACAAGATGAAAGAGCAGGTTTGTGAGCGTCACGGCTCGTGTTATTCTATGGACCTTCCCTCCCAAATCCCCTTAACAATAGCCCCCGAGTTACAGACCATACTTTTCGGAGACTGTTGCTATGAAAATCACCGACGCAAAATTGCTGGTCCTTATTTGTCTATTGACTCTATCAGGATTGCTGCTTGCTGCTTGTCAGCGCACACCGGAAACAACCACCAACTTAAACACGAATAATAGCAACACAAATGCGAATGTCTCGGCTGCCGCGAACACCAACACTACCACTCAGCCAATAGCGACTATCGCCGCTCGCGAACCCGACCGCTATCGAGCAACACTCGTATTTACCGCTCAAACTGAAGGCGGAGAAAAGACTATTGGCATTCCTACGCTCTCCGCTGAAGTAGCTCGCAGTGGAGACGATCGTCGTCTCTCGTTCAAACTGCCGGATGGGTCAGACCTGGTCTACCTGGACCACAACGGCGTGCCTTATGCAATTGCTCCCGGACGCAAGCAGTACGCGGAGTTGACTCCCGCCGCCACCGGATTCCAGGTTCACAAGCTAATGACCCCGGGCCAACTGGTCGCTTACCTTGACAAACTCCAGGGCATCGAGTCCGTAGGTGAAGAGACTGTCAACGGGAGAACGGCGCTCAAGTATCGTTACGCGCGCAGCACAAATACCAATACCTCGGCGGGCCAGGTCAATACTGAGTCATTTATCTTCATCGACAAAGATACTGGACTGCCGTTGCGCGCAGAGCTATATAGTGAAGCGAGTGGAAATGTTCAGGGGGTCAAGGGAGCCAAGGTGGTCGCGGAGATGCGTGATATAACTACCGATGTCGATCCGAGTTTGTTCGAAGTTCCTGCGGGCTTTAACAAAGTTCCGGAGGCCCAGGTACGCGCTCAAGTCGACGCCATCACCAATACGATTGCGGCGGTATTGAAAACGCTGCTCACAAACATGAACTCGAGTGTGCCGCCACCGCCGCCAAGTCCGGCGGCAACCACAGGCTCTCCGGTTCCGAGCCCGACACGTTAAGGAGCGTTCTGCAATGAGATACCTTGTGATGCTACTGCTGGGAGCCTTTCTTGGAGGTGGAGCGGTGGTTTACTTCCTCGGCATGCCGCGAGCCCACTCCGCTCCAGGTGTGGCGGTAAAGGCTCCCGACCCCAGCGGTGATCCCCCGGCCACGGTCGTCATTACGTTCGGACAAAGTTTTATCGATGGGGTCATGGGCACGACGTTCTCGAATCTTGATGCCCCTAAGTTCCAACTTGGCCAGACCGCAGGCACAAGCGGTGAATTCAAACCGGCGCTGTTTCAAGGTGACTGTGGAAACAGTATTACTATCCTGCCCGAAGGGAGCGGCGTTAAGACAAACGTGCAATTCCATAATGGCAGCATCTCGGCGCCGCTGGCTTTCACTGGGAGCCATAGTATTTCTGGCAGTTGCATCCAGTTTAAGGGCTGGGCGCAAACGAGTATTCAGCTCTCCTTCGATGAACCTAAGCAAACTCTTTTCGGTCGCGTCAACGTTGAGGGACTTAACCTGGAAGGCGTATCCCCGTTGCTGAATCCGTTTGTTACGGTCTTTGTGCAAACCGCAATTGACCAGCGAGTGAATCCGTTGTCGTTAGTGAACGAGCGGCAACTGTCCTTAATGGTTCCGGTTAAGGCGAGTAATGGGGCGGTGAAGGCCCACGTCAAGGATGTGAGAGCAGAGATCGTTGATGGGGCTTTGAAACTTCACTTGACGTATGACTTTGCCGCCGTGAGGGGTCAGACCTGAGGGATTTTTGATTTTTGATTTTCGATTCTTGATTTTTGATTGGTCTTGGGGCATAGGCCTTCGGCCTTTGTCGTTTGACCATTTGCTTTTATGGTTTGAGATCTGAGATCCCAGAATTTGAGATCTCCCCCGAAGGCCAAAGGCCCAAGCCCAAAGACCCAGCGAAAAGCCTCAGCCTTCCCGGCCCACGCCGTAGCGAAAGACCAATTCCCCGCCCAGCCATCCTGAGACTCCGATCAGGCCAACTCCAACCAGCGACATTAGAAACGGCACGATCAACCGGTGACCCACCAGGTGTCCACCAGCGTGGGTACGGAAGTAGAGATTAATAAGAAAGAGTACCAGCGCAATAATGTTGAGCCGGGCATGCCAGTTCGCGACTTTCTTAACTGGCTCGTCCTTTATAGCTAACCAGTCGATGATGCCCGGTACGGCGGCGGCAATCGCACCGATACAGCCAGCGGCGATCAGAAATTTCGAAACCACCAGCCAGGTGACGTTAACTTGAAAGTAGAACCAGACGTCCATGGCCAGGGATGTGGTCCAAAGGCCTATTGGGAAACCGACGAGTAGGGGATGGATTGGATGACCGGCGATACTAGCTTTGCTCGCCATCTGGGCACCCTCCTTTCGGGCTATCTGCTTTCAGAATAGAAAACCGGAGCACTACAAAAGAAGGTATTGCGAGTAGAAAGTGGCCGTATTCTCTGCGAGGATTAATGAGTGCGTCAAGCCCGGCGGAAGGCGGAAGGAGGAAGG
>Ga0126377_10004307_pt1 | contig 10328 bp, 7 predicted proteins | sample PanSoiMetPlot_22_FD_92647 | JGI IMG/M metagenome (GOLD analysis project Ga0126377, IMG submission 92647) | Tropical forest soil microbial communities from Panama - MetaG Plot_22 | ecosystem: Environmental > Terrestrial > Soil > Tropical forest > Bulk soil | place: Panama | collected 2016-02-17 | reverse complement strand
GTGCGCCGGGGTGAGGTGCATGGGCCGGCGCGAGTTCTCTTGTCCGAAGCGACGGACCGTGCGCCTCACCCCGGCGCACTCAACGCATCACGCAGCTCCACCCCGGTGTCGCTCCCCCAGGGCCGGCAAGTCCGCATACCGAGCCCCCGGGCCGATTTGCCGCGGCCGGAGGCAGCTAGCGGTTCCTCGAGCGCAGGAGGAGCCAGATGACCGTCATGACCGCCTGCGCCGCGCTCGCCACGTAGGTCAGGGCCGCCGCGTCGAGGACCTTCTTGGCGCCGGCCAGCTCCTCGGCGTCCAGGGTGCGCGAGCTCTCGAGCACGAACAGCGCCCGCTTGCTCGCGTCGAACTCGACGGGCAGCGTGACCAGCGCGAAGACGGCGTAGAGCGAGAGGCACACCACAGCCGCCAGCATCAGCGCGCCCTGGGCCTGCGAGCCCGCGAGGAAGAGCGAGATCATGAACAGCCAGACCCACGCCCGGCTGGCGAAGGACGCCACCGGGTAGAAGGCCTGCCGGAACACCAGCGGCTTGTAGGCGTCCGAGTGCTGCATGGCGTGGCCCATCTCGTGCGCCGCCACGCCGATGGCCGCGATGGACTGGCTGTCGTGGACCGGCTGCGAGAGGCGCAGCACGCGCGTGCGCGGGTCGTAGTGGTCGGTGAGCTGGCCGGGCACCTTCTCGATGGCCACCTCCTGGAGGCGGTCGCTGTCGAGCAGGCGGCGGGCCACCTGCGCCCCGGTCATGCGCGCGCGGGTCGGCACCTGCGCGTACTTGGCGAAGGTGGACTTGGTGCGCATCGAGGCCCACAGCGCGAACAGCACCGTGGGGCCGATGAGCAGCAGGTAGAGCGGATCGAAGAACATGGGGCGTCTCCCGGTTCTTGGGCGTGCGACGCTGGCTCTATCGCGCGCTTGGCAAGCCTTGCAAGCATAGCGATGGGAGGTCCCCATACGAGCGCAACCGCTGGACCGCGAGGCCGATGCGGCAGCCGCTCACGCGTGCGCATTCCATTGGGTAACATGAGCGATCCGACCCGTCGCGGCGGACCGCCCCGGGAAGAACCCACCGGCCCCATCGTCCTAGACCCGTGAGATCGACGCGGAGCGACTCGCCCAGGAACCTGATCTGGCTCGCGGCGCTGGTGATCCTGGCGCTGGGCGGCGGCGCCGTCGCGTGGCTGCTCCGCGGCACCGGCAACGCCGAGCCCGCGGCCAAGCCGGCGCCCACGGTGGCCAAGCAGGAGGAGGCGCCCGCGCCGGTGCTGCCGGACGCGCCCGCCACCGCCGAGGCGCGCAACATCGACGTGACCGAGCTGCCGCCCACGCGGCCGCGGCCCGTCGTGGTGGCGCAGGTCGGCGGGCCCACGGGCGACATCGAGGGCGTGGCGGTCAACATCCACGGCCAGCCCGTCGCGAACGTGCACATCACGGCGTACATGGGCAACCCGCTGCTGCCCGGCATGGGCGCGCGCGACACCGTCGACTCCTCCGCGATCACCGCCGGCGACGGCGTCTTCAAGCTCAAGAACGTGCCCGCCGGCAAGGCCTACGTGGTCCGCGGCGAGCACGACGACTACGCGATCAGCGAGCGCAGCGGCATCAACGTCGAGGCCGACCGCGTGACGCCCGGCGTGAAGCTGCGCATGGCGGACGGCGCCGTGATCCGCGGCCAGGTCAACGCGGCGGGCGGCGGGCCCATCTACGGCGCGCGCGCCGAACTCTACTCCACGCTGGACCTCGTGCTGCAGAAGCCCGACGAGCAGAAGCCGTGGAAGGTGGTCTTCTCCGACGGGCAGGGGCGCTTCGCGTTCACGCACGTCTCGACGCCCAGCATCCGCGTGCGCGTCTCCGCGGACGGCTACGAGAGCCAGACGCGCACCACGAGCAACGCGCTCGACGGCGAGGCGCGCGACCAGGACCTGACCTTCGAGCTGAACGCCGGGCAGTCGCTGCGCGGCCGCGCCGTGGATGACAACCTCGCGCCCGTCGCCAAGGCGCGCGTCGAGGCCACCTCGCTGACCAAGGACTTCCAGAGCACCGCGGTGGCGTTCAGCGACGCCAGCGGGTACTTCATCCTCGACGGCGTGGGCAGCAACGCCTACCAGGTGCGCGCGACCTGCGAGGGCTACTCCGACGCGACGCTGCCGCACGTGGACCCGGCCGATGGCGACCTCCAGATCGTGCTCAGCAAGCGCGGCGGCGTGGAGGGCTTCGTGGCCAACGGCAAGGGCGGCGCGGTCCCGCGCTTCACGCTGCACCTGATGCGCTCGCGCGCCGGCAGCGACCCCAACTACATGAACGACAGCCGGCCCTTCGAGGACCCGCAGGGGCACTTCCTGTTCGACAACCTCGACCCGGGCGACTACCAGCTCGAGGCCCGCGCGGACGACTTCGCCGACGCGCGCAGCAGCGTCTTCACCATCGTGCGCAACGAGCCCTCGCCGCCCTCGATCAAGATCGTGATGACGCGCGGCGGCACGCTGGAGGGCGTGGTCAAGGGGCCGGACGGCAAGGCCGTCAGCGGGGCCACGGTGTCGCTCAACACCAACAACTACATCGACTCGAGCATCGCCAAGATCTTCGCGGCCATCGCCCCGAGCGACGACCGCGAGCGCAAGGTGCGCTCCAGCGACGGCGGCAAGTTCATCTTCGAGCACGTGCCCGCCGGGACCTACCAGGTGGCCGCCGAGCACGCCGAGTACGCCTCGCGCGTGGTCAACGACGTCGCCATCGCCGACGACGACGCCGGCGGCAACGCCCCCATCGAGGTCAAGCTGCCGCCGGGCGCGGGCATCGCGGGCCGCGCGCTGGACACCACGCAGGCGCCGCTCTCCTTCTGCAAGGTGCAGATCAGCCAGAAGGACACCGCGTTCATGGACACCGGCAGCACGGACGCCGACGGCTACTTCAGCTTCAAGAACTTGAGCCAGGGGCAGTACGTGGTGACGATCAACCCGGAGACGGTGAACGGCGAGCCCGTTCACCCGTTCCTGCGCCTCGTGTACGCGCAGAAGTCGTCGAAGGACATTTATGTTGGTGAAGGGCAGACCGTGGATGGCCTGCTTCTCCAGCTCAAGACGAATTAGGGTTGCTCCCGCGCTGCAGCAGGCCGGCCGCGGGGTGCGCGGCTTGACTCGCGACGCGATTGAGCGCGGCCGGCTGCTAAGCGCGGCCGTGTGCCTGGCAACCTGAAGACGGCGCGCGTGTCGTTACGCGCGCCTTTCCTTGTGTGCGCTGCAGCAGACCGCCCGCGAGGCGCGGCCGGCTGCTGAACGCGTCGCCCGCTGGCGGGGGTCCTGGGCGCGGGCGCAGGCCGGCCGCGGCGCGGCCGGCTGCTGAATGTCGCTACGGCGTGCGGGGACTGGGCGCCGATGGGTCGAGACGTGCGATGAGCAGATCGAGCACGTGGGCGTTGGCGGGCAGGAAGCGCAGGCGCTTCAGGTCGGCGGCGTCGGCCCAGAGGAGCTCCTGGCCTTCGCGCGCATGCGCCGTGGCCATCGCGCGCTCGGGGTCTTGCGGGCGGCACAGCAGGAACGTGACGTTCACGGACGCGCCGGGGTAGTCCCAGCGCTGCACGTGGAGCGGGCCCTCCACCGCGACGTCGAGGCCCAGCTCCTCGCGGCACTCGCGGACGGCGCAGGCGGCGGCGTCCTCGGCTGGCTCCTGCTTGCCGCCGGGGAACTCCCACCAGCCGCCGTAGCTGCGGCCGGCCGGCCTGGTCTGCACCAGCACTCGCCCGCGCAGCAGCACCACCGCCGCGGCGATCGGCTGCACCGGCGGCGCGGGCTCGCCTTGCGCGCTCATCGGCGCCGCGCGCGGTACCAGTCGGCCAGCAGGATCGCGCCGGCGACGGCGACGTTGAGGCTCTCGACCACGGGCTCGTGCGGGACCGTCACCGGCACGCAGCCGGGGAGCGGCGGGACGCCGCGCGTCTCGTGGCCCAGCAGCAGCACGCAGCGCTCGGGCAGCGTGAAGACGACGGGCCCGGAGGCGCCGGGCACGCCGGCCGACAGCGCGCGCGGGTGCACGGCGGCGGCGAGCTGCAGGCCCTGCGCGCGCGCCAGCTCGGCGAGGGATTCGGGCTCGGCCGGCGCCACCGGCAGCCGGAACGCCGCGCCCGCCGACGCGCGCACGACCTTGGGCCCGAACGGGTCCGCGGTGCCCGCCGCCACGAGGCAGGCGCTGGCGCCGAAGGCGCGCGCGGCGCGCAGCAGCGTGCCCACGTTGCCGGGGTCCTGCAGGCCGCACAGCGCGAGCAGCAGCGCGGGCCCCGCGGCGGGCGCGCGGCCGCTCCACGGCGGCGGCAGCGGCACGCTGGCCAGCAGGCCGGGCGCGTTCTCGCGGTCCGAGAGCCGCGCGGCGGCGCGCCGGTCCAGCGCCACCACGGGCGCGCCCGCCGCCTGCGCCCGCGCGACCACGGCGTCGGCGGCCTCCGGCAGGTCCGGCCCCACGGCCACGAGGGCCGGGCGCAGGTCCGCGTCCAGTGCCTCGCCCAGCAGCGTCGCGCCCTCCACCAGGCAGCGCCCCGCGGCGCGCCGGTCCTGCGGCGTGCGCAGCGCCACCAGGTCGGCCACCTGCGCGTGCGTGGCCGGCGGGTAGCGCCGCGCGGTCACGGCGCACGCCAGAGGTGCTGCACCTGCCGCGGGCCGCCGCTGCCCGGCCGCGCCCAGCCCGCGGACATCTCGCGGCTGTTGTGGTCGATCACGCAGCGGCCGTCGCGCGTGATGAGAATGAGGCCCGACGCGCCGCGCCGGTCCTCGGGGTGGTCGAGCAGCTCGGCCAGCGCGCGCGCGGCCGCCTGCGCGGGGTCGCAGCCGTCCTGCACGAGCTGCACGGCGCGGCGCGCGGTGCCCTGCCGCATGAGCGCCTCGCCCACGCCGGTGGTGACGCACGCGCCGCCGCGGTCGTCGGCCCAGAAGCCGCCGCCCACCACGGGCGAGTCGCCCACGCGCCCGAGGCGCTTGAGGCTCATGCCGCCGGTCGAGACGGCGGCGGCGACGTGGCCCGCGGCATCGAGCGCCACCGCGCCCACGGTGTCGAGGTACGGCGCGCCGGCGCTGCTCGTGGCGGGCGCCGCCTGACGCGCGCGCCAGATGGTGCGCGCGCGGTCGGTGACGAGGTCGTCGGGCGCGCACGCGGGCAGGCCGAAGGACGCGGCCAGCTCGTCGCTGCCCGGCGGCGCGACGAAGCGGCCGAACTCGCCCTCGGCGGCGAGGCGCTCGGCCAGCAGCACGGGCGTGCCGCAGCGCCGCACGCCCGTGACCGCGCCGTAGCGGCGAGTGGCGCCGTCCATGAAGCCGGCGTCGAGGCTCGCGGTGCCGTCGGCCGCGAGCGCGGCGCCGCGGCCGGCGTTCAGGATGGTGTGGCGCTCCATGTGCACGACCGCGGCGAGCACCGCCGCCTGCGCACCCTGCGCCAGCGCGGCCAGGCCCGCGTCGAGCGCTTCGCCGACGCCCTCGAGGTAGAGGCGCCGGTCGGCCTCGTTGGGCAGGTCGCCGGCGCCGCCGTGCACGACGAGTATGGGGCCGGTCAGCAGGGTCATCGGGTCTCGCTCAGGGTGTCGTCGTGGCCGTCGGCGCGCGCGCTCAGCCGACGCGCAGCCAGAGGGCCTTGAGGTACTCGGTCTCGGGGCAGTTCAGGAGCACCGGATGGTCCGGACCGGCGCCCGTGCTGGCAAGCAGCGCGGCGCGGCGGCCTTCCTTGCGGGCGGCGGTCGTGACCAGCTCGCGGAACTCCTCGCGCGGCAGCAGGCCCGAGCACGAGCACGTGAGCAGCAGGCCGCCGGGCTTGAGCACGCCCAGCGCGAGGCGGTTCAGGTCGTGGTACTTGGCGCGCCCCGTCTCCACGTCCTTGCGCGTGGGGATGAACTTGGGCGGGTCCAGCACCACCACGTCGAAGCGCCGGCCGGCGCCGCCCACCTGCCGCAGCCAGTCGAAGGCGTCCGCGTGCACGAGGTGCACGCGCGCCTGGTTCAGGTTGGCGTTGTCGCGCGCGACGGCCAGGGCCTCCTCGTCGAGGTCCACGCCGGTCACGGCCGCGGGCTGGCCCAGCACGGCCGCCGCCACGCCGAAGCCGCCGGTGTAGCAGCAGCAGTCCAGCACCTCGGCGCCGGCGACCCACGCCGCCAGCGCGCGGCGGTTGTCGCGCTGGTCGCAGAAGAAGCCGGTCTTGTGCCCGGTCTGCAGGTCGAGCTGCCAGCGCACGCCGTGCTCGCGGATGCGCAGCGTGCGCGGGCAGCCGTCGCTGCTGCGGTCCAGCGGCGCGCAGCCCTCGAGGCGGGCGGTGCGCGGCGAGAGGCTGATGCGGTGGTGGCGCGTGCCGAGCCGCTCGTGCAGCAGCGGCAGCAGCACGTCCAGCCACGCCAGCCAGCCGGAGCTGTGCAGCTCGACGGCGAGCACGTCGGCGTAGCGGTCGACCACGAGGCCGGAGAGCTCGTCGCCCTCGGCGTGCACGGCGCGCCAGGCGTCGCCGCTCTCGAGCAGGCCGGGGACGGACCGGCGCAGCGCGAGCGCGCGGTCGAGGGCCGCGGCCAGCGCCGCGCGGTCGAAGCGCACGTCGCCCGTGGTGAGGCGGCGCAGCGCGATGTCCGAGACGCCGTTCCAGAAGCCGTCGCCGAGCACGACGCCCTCGGGCGAGCGGATGGTCACGACCGAGCCGTCGGGCACGCGCGGCGCGCGCGCGACGAGGCCGCGCCGCACGAAGGGGTGCGGGCTGGGGTGCGTGCGCAGGTCCACGACGGGCGGACCTTCGCGCGGGCCCTCGGCGGCGCGCTCCGCGAGGCCCTCGCTCACGGCCGGCAGGATGCGTTGTGCGCGCTCAGCGGCCGGTCCCGCCCGTGGCCGCCGGGGCCGCCGCCGGCCGGCCGCGCTCGTCCACCCGCTCCACCAGCGGCAGCGGCAGGCCGTCGAGCTGCGGCTGCACCTGCGCGCCGTCGCCGACGAGCACGAGCAGCGCGTGGTCGGTGTCGACGAGCTGCTCGGCCAGCGCGTTGAGCGAGTCCGCGGTGATGGACGGGAGCTGCGCGAGGTCCTGCGCGACCTCGTCGGGCCCGCTGCCGCGCTCGCGCAGGCCGAGCCACAGGTTGACGGTGGGGCCCAGGCCTTCGAAGTCCGCGACGATGTCGGCCTCGACGGTGGAGCGCGCCTTGGCGACCTCGTCGGCCGTCACGTCGCCGCCGCGCAGGCGCACGAACTCCTTGCCGAACTCGGCCAGCGACGCGCCGGTCACGTCGGTGCGCACGGCCGACGACGCCGAGAACGTGCCCTGGTCCGGCAGCCGCACGAAGCCGCTGCGCGCGCCGTACGTGTAGCCGTGCTGCTCGCGCAGGTTCTGGTTGAGGCGGCTGGTGAAGCTGCCACCGAAGAGCGTGTTGAGCACGTCGCCCGCGAGGCGGTTCGGGTCACGGCCGGCCTGGCCCGGCATCACGAAGCGCACCACCGTCTGCGGCGCGCCCGGGCGGTCGAGCAGCAGCAGGCGCGGCTTGGGCGCCGGCGGCTGCGGGGTGGGCGCGTCCTGCAGCGCCGTGCCGCCCTTGGGCCAGCTCTGGTCGAGGCGCTGCGCGATGGACGCGGCCTCGTCCGCCGAGACGTCGCCCGCGATCACGAGCAGCGCGCCGTCGGGCCGCGCGATGCCCTTGTGGAACGCGATCACCTGCTCGCGGCTGAGCGCCGACACGGTCTCCGGGTAGCCGCCCGCGGGCCGCCCGTACGGGTGCTCGCTGCCGTACCACGCCGCCGCCGCGACCTGTCGCGCCAGCGTGTTCGGGTCGTCGAGCGCCTGCTTGAGGTCGTCCACCTGCAGGCGGCGCACGCGCTCGAAGTCGGACGCCTCGATGCGCGGCCGGGTGAGCGCGTCGTGGAACAGCTCCAGCGCCGGATCGAGATTGTGCTTGAGCACCTGCATCTGCAGCGTGGTCGAGCGCGGGCCGGCGCTCGCGGAGAAGTCCGCGCCGAGCTGCTCGAGGGCCTGCGCGAAGGCCAGCGCGTCGCGGTCGCCGGCGCCCTCCTCCAGCATGGAGGCCGTCAGCGTGGCGAGGCCGGCCGCGCCGGCGGGCTCCGCGAGGCGGCCCGACGGCAGCACCAGCGCGATCTCCACCAGCGGCAGGCCCGGCCGCGGCAGGGTCCACAGCGTCAGCCCCGAGTCGCGCTTCGATGTCTTCGGCACGGGCGGCGTGAACTTCGCCGGCGCGCTCGCGGCGGTCGGGCGCGTGTCGCGGGCGCTGCCGGCCGGCTGGCTGCCCTCGGGCAGCACGGTCATGGTCAGGCCGCGGTCGAGGTCGAGCACGCTGCGCGCCCACGACGCGACGGTCGCGGGCGTGGCGCGGCGGTAGCGGTCGAGGTCGCGCTCGAAGCCGTCGGGGTCGCCCCACAGCATCAGGTACTGGTTCAGGCGGTCGGCCCGCGCGTGCAGGGACTGCAGCGACGAGACCGTGCGCATCTCGATGCCCGCCAAGGAGCGCTGCAGCTCCTCGTCCGTCGGGCCCTCCTTGGCGAGGCGCGCGAGCTCCTCGCGCACGGCGGCCTCCACCTTCGCGAGGTCCGCGTCGGGCGTCGCGTAGACGTCCACGTGGAACAGGCTCCCGAGCTGGCGGCTCTCCTGGAAGCTGGCCACGTCCGTGGCCGTGCCGTCCTGCACCACGAGGCGCTGGTAGAGGCGGCTGCTCTTGCCGCCCGCGAGCACGTCGGCCACCAGGTCCATCTCGGCGTCGCCCGGCTGCGCGAAGGGCGGGCTGTGGAAGACGAACGAGAGCCGCGGGTACTGGACCTTGTCCTCCAGCGTGATGCGGCGCGGGCCGTCCAGCACGACGGGATCCACCTGCACGCGCGGCGGCTGCGGCCCGGGCTGCAGGTCGCCGAAGTACTTCTGCACCAGCTCGCGCGCCCGCTTCGGGTCGAAGTCGCCCACGACGGTCAGCGTGGCGTTGTTCGGCAGGTAGTGGCGCGCGAAGAAGTCCTGCACGTCCTTGACCGTGGCCGCCTCGAGGTCCTCGTGCGTGCCGATGACCGAGATGTGGTAGGGATGGCCGGGCGGGTACATGAGCTCGCTCACGAGCAGGTCCGCCTTGCCGTAGGGCGTGTTCTCGCTCGTCTGTCTGCGCTCGTTGCGCACCACGTCGCGCTGCAGGTCCAGCTTCTCCTGCGTCATGGCCACGCCCAGGCCCTGCAGGCGGTCGGACTCCAGCCACAGCAGCGTCTCGAGCAGGCTCGAGGGCCCCCAGTCGAAGTAGTTGGTGCGGTCCTCGCTGGTGGTCGCGTTGTTGGCGCCGCCGCCGCCCTCCATGATCTGGTCGTACTGGCCGGTGGGCACGCGCTCGGTGCCCATGAACATGAGGTGCTCGAAGAGGTGCGCGAAGCCGCTGCGCCCGGGCGCCTCGTCCTTGCTGCCCACGTGGTACCAGAGGTTCACCTCCACGCGCGGCAGCGAGTGGTCCGGCGCGAGCACGACCTGCAGGCCGTTGCCCAGCGTGAAGAGCTCGTGCGGGACCTCGATGCGCGAGCCGTCGGCGGGCAGGAGCGCGGAGAGCAGCAGGGGCAGCAGCATCGTCGACATCAGGGTCGCTCCCGGACGGGGAAGCCACTCACTCTGCCATCGCGCCGCGGGCGCCGCCAGTGACCGGAGTGCGTCCGCGGAACGGTCCGCGCGCGGCACGGTTGCTCCCAGCATGGACGCGCCCTCCGATCGCCCCGTCTGGCTCGACGGCGAGGCCGCGGCGCACTACCCGCCCCTGCAGCAGGACCTGGAGGTGGACGTCGCCGTCATCGGCGCCGGCATCACCGGCCTGACCGCGGCGCTGCTGCTGCAGCGCGACGGCCGCAGCACCGCCGTGCTCGAGCGCAACGAGGTCGCGCGCGGCGCGACGGCGCACACCAGCGGCCACCTCACGGCGGTGCTGGACGCGCCCTTCCACGTGCTCGTCTCGCACTTCGGCATGGACGGCGCGCGCGACGTGCTGGCCGGCTGCATGGCCGCCATCGACAAGGTCGGCGAGCTCGCGGTGGAGTGCGCGGGCGGCGCGGAGTTCCAGCGCGTGCCCGGCTTCCGCTACACGGAGGACGCGCACGACGTGGACCGCCTCGCGAAGGAGGCCGACCTCGCGGCGCGGCTCGGCCTCCCCGCGTCGCTCGTGCGCGAGCCGCCGCTGCCCTTCGCCGTGGGCCCCGCGCTGCGCATCGAGGACCAGGCGGTGTTCCAGCCGCTGCGCTACGCGGCCGGGCTCGCGCGCGCCTTCGTGGCGGCGGGCGGGCGCATCTTCGAGCACGCGCCGGTGCACGACGTCGAGCCGGGCGAGCCGTGCAAGCTCTCGGTGGACGGCGTGACCGTGCGCGCG
>Ga0126377_10004306_pt1 | contig 10329 bp, 9 predicted proteins | sample PanSoiMetPlot_22_FD_92647 | JGI IMG/M metagenome (GOLD analysis project Ga0126377, IMG submission 92647) | Tropical forest soil microbial communities from Panama - MetaG Plot_22 | ecosystem: Environmental > Terrestrial > Soil > Tropical forest > Bulk soil | place: Panama | collected 2016-02-17 | reverse complement strand
TGAGCCGGATCCCGCGGAGATTTGCCGGGATCCGACGCTCGCCCCGGGGTTACAATGGGTTCTTGCGGACCTTCCTCGGGACGGGGCTGCTTGCTCTCTGCGCCCTCTCGGGCTCCCCAGCGGGTGCCGCGGGCGCGCCCGAGCCGCCCGCCGAGGCGGTGGTGGGAACGTTGCCCTTCGAGTCGAGCAACGAGCCGAACCGGGTGATGGTGAACCTCGCACCCGACGGCAGCCGGCCCTTCGTGATGATGCTCGACACAGGCGCGACGGACTCGATGATCACACCACTCATGGCGCGCAAGCTCGGCGTGAGCGTGCGAAAGCTCAAAGACTCCCCGTATCGGCGTGCGACGCGTCTCGGCCGCGACGTCCAGTTCTGGATCGACACCCGCCGCAGCGATGTGGGCTCGAGCACCGGCTTCGAGTACGGCCTGCTCGGTGCCGAGTTCCTGAACGACTTCGTGGTCGAAATCGACTTCCCGGGTCGCCGAGTCCGCTTCCTCGATCCGAAGCGGTACCAGGTTCCCGATACGGTCGATGCGCCGGACGAGCGGGCGCTCGCCGTGACCGTGGTCTCATCGCGCCTGCTCGTACCGATTCGCGTCCATGGGAGGGACCTGAGCGTGCTCCTCGACACGGGCGCGCCGGACCCCGGCATCCTGTCGGGACAGGCCGCCAGTGATGCGGGCATCGACGTGGCCTCCCTCCCGCAGTTCGGACAGGTCAGCACCACGGTTGGGCCCATGCAGACGTCCCTCTACGAGGCCGCGGATTTTTCGCTCGCCGGCTTCTCGCTCGGCGTCGTGCCGCTGCTCGTGGCTCCGAAGGGCTGGTACAACGTGGCCGGCTCGAACGACTCGGCGATCGGATACGACGTGCTCGCGCCCTTCTTGATCCGCATCGACTACCCGCGCAAGCGCCTCTGGCTGAAGCGCCTCGACGAGAAGGCGATCACGTTCGACGGTGCCGACTATGCTCTCGCCAAGCAGACGGGCGTCTTCATGAGCCCGCTCCCGGGCGGCTACGCCGTCTGGGCGGTGACACCGGGAAGCCCCGCCCAGAAGCTCGGCGTGCGCGTCGGCGACGTGGTGGTCTCGTCGGAGACTGCAAAGGCCCCTCCTCCCGACGAGGTGCTGCGGCGGATCTTCGAGGGCAAGGAGCTCCAGGTCGCGCGCAAGCAGGGCGACCTCTGGGTCGACACCGTGCTGCCCGAGCCTCCCGCGCCCGACTAGCGGGTCCGGTCGTACAGGAAGCGCGCCGCCGTATCGAGGGCGGCCGCACCCTCCCGCAGGAACGAGGCCTGGAGATGCACGTCGTGGAACATCTCGGGCAGCCTCTCGAGCGAGGTCATCACGCCGGCCGCCCGCGCGCGCTGTGCGAAGCGCAGCACCTGGTCGTAGAGGATCTCGACGCCTCCCACCTGGATCAGCAGGGGCGGCAGCCCTTCGAGCCGCGCGTTCGCCACCGTGAAGCGCGGATCCGAGGCATCGCCGCCCGCGATCGCCGCGCGCGCCCAGCCGACGAGGAGCTCGCGGTCGCCGAAGTCGAAGGGCGCATTCGTGTCCATGCTGCCGCCTTCGGCGAAGGGCTCCGTCCACGGGCAGATCAGCGCCGCGGCCGCCGGGAGCGGATCGCCCGCGTCGCGGAGCGCGCAGAGCGTCGCCACGGCGAGGGCGCCGCCCGCGGAGTCGCCCGCGAGCGCGACGCGCTTCGGCTCGGTGCCGGTGGCCAGCAGGGCGCGGGTCGCGGTGAGGCAGTCGTCCTGCTGCGCGGGGAACGGATGCTCCGGCGCGAGCCGGTATTCGACGCCCAGCACGCGTGCGTCGCCGGCGAGCGCGAAGCGCGAGAGGAGGTCGCGGAGGCCGGCGAGCGACCCGAACACGTAGCCGCCGCCGTGGAAGTAGACGATCGTCCGGAACGTCTCGCGCTCGCGGGGTGAGCACCACTCGCAGGGGACGCCGCCGAGCGTCACGCGCTCGAACGTCACGTTGTTCACGTACGGGGCGACCGTGGGGAGCCCGGCCAGCGCGTCACGCAGCCAGCGGATTCCGCGCTGCTTCGAGCGCATCAGCAGTGCGCGCGGCACGGACTGCGCGAGCTCGATGCGAAGCGTCCAGGTCGGCCGGCGCGGCCCACGTCGCGCGCGGCGCACGAGCGTCGCGAGCACCTCCCGGAGCGCGACGAAGAAGGCCTCGACGATCCGCAGCAGGCGCACCCGAGGCAGTCTAGCGGCGCGTTATGCTGCGTCGCTCACAAGCGAGGAGCCGCGATGGGACGCCGGACGCGAATCGTGCTCGTGGCGTTGGCCGCGCTCGCGCTGCTGGTCGTCGGAGCCTACCGCTGGCTCACCGGGTCCGAGCCCGCGCCGGAGCGGTCGAGCTATCGCATCGACGTGACGGCGCTCCGCGCGCTCGCAGCATCGCTGCCGGGGCCGGGGCCGCGCGAGATCCGGAGCGCGCTCGTCGCCGAGGTCTCGCTGCCACGCGGCGTGATCTTCGCGGGCGAGCCTTTCGTGCCGCACGCGCAGGTGCACCAGGCGTTCCAGCTGGTGTGGGACGATCGCACCGCCCTGATCGACACCGCCTTCCCGCCGCAGGCCTTCGCGAAGGTGGACCGGGGTGGATCCGGCACCTACCACCCCGAAGGCTGGGCGCAGGTCGAGGGGGCCCTCGGCAGCGCGGGACTGGTCCTCGTCACCCACGAGCACTTCGACCACCTGGCCGGCGCCGCACGGATCCCGCCCGAGCAGGCGGGGCGTCTGCGTCTCGACCGCGCGCAGCTCGCGAACGGCAAGGCGCTCGACGACGCCGGGATCCCTGCGGCGCTGCGCGAGAAGCTCGAGCCGCTCGCGGACACGCCCGCGCAGGCGGTCGCGCCCGGCGTGGTGCTGCTCGCGGCTCCGGGTCACACGCCCGGCTCGCAGATCGTCTTCGTGCAGCGCGCCGACGGCCGCGAGGCGCTCCTCCTCGGAGACGTGGCGTGGGACGAGGACCAGATCCGGGATCTCCACTATCGACCGCGCTTCGTGACGCTCTTGATCGGCGAGAATCGGAGCCAGGTGCTGGATCAGCTGCGCGCGCTCCACGACCTCGCGGCGGCGGAGCCCCGGCTCACGCAGGTCGTCTCGCACGACTCGAGCCAGCGGGCCGAGCTCCTCGCGAGCGGCTTCCTGATCGACGGCTTCGCGCCATGACCGGCGCCGTCCCGCCCGGCATCGACGCCCCGGCGGTCTCGCAGTTCTTCGCCGCCCACGTCGAGGGCGGCGACGTGCCGCTCTCCTTCGCGTTCCTCTCGGGCGGGCGCTCGAACCTCACCTATCGCGTCGAGGGCGGGGGACGCACCTGGGTGCTCCGGCGGCCCCCGCTGGGGCACGTGCTTCCCACCGCGCACGACATGGCTCGCGAACATCGCGTGCTGACGGCGCTCCGCGACACCGGCATTCCCGTGCCGCGCACGCGCGCGCTCTGTGAGGACGCCAGCGTCACCGGCGCGCCCTTCTACGTGATGGACTTCGCGGCGGGCGTGGTGATCGAGGAGGCGTTGCCGGCCGGCTACGCGACCACGTCCGCGGAGCGGCGTCGCATCGGAGCCGCCGCGATGGCCACGCTCGCCGCGCTCCATGCGGTGGATTGGCGCGCGCTCGGGCTCGCGGACTTCGGCCGGCCCGACGGCTACCTCGCGCGCCAGGTGCGGCGCTGGTCCGAGCAGTGGGAGCGCTCGAAGGCCAGCGACGTGCCGCTCATCTCGGAGCTGATCCGCCGGTTGAATGCCTCGCTGCCCGCGACGCCCGCATCGACGCTCGTGCACGGCGACTACCGGCTCGGCAACCTGGCGCTCGACCCGGCCGACCCCGGGCGCGTGGTCGCGATCTTCGACTGGGAGATGGCCACGCTCGGCGATCCGCTCTCGGACGTCGGCTACACGCTCGTCTACTGGGGCGAGGCCGGGGACCGGCCGGGCTCGCGCGGGCCGGGCACCTACGCATCGGTGACGGCGCGGCCGGGCTTCCACTCGCGCGCCGAGCTCGTCGCCGAGTACTCGCGCGCGAGCGGCCGCGACGTCGGGAACGTCGAGTTCTACGAGGTGCTCGCGCTCTACAAGCTCGCGGTGATCAGCGAGGGCGCCTACGCGCGCTGGCGCGCGGGGAAGACGGCCGGCGAGGGCTTCGAGAAGGTCGAGCGTGCGAGCGTGCCGCTCTGCGAGGCTGCGCTCGCGATCGCGGAGCGGTCCTCGTTGGCGGGCCTGCGGGGAGGGTGACGGCGCCCACTCCGGAGCCGGGGCCGTTCGGCCGATGGAGCGGGCATGTACACCGCCTCGGAGCGCCGCTTCAAGAAGCGCGTGCCGTGTCGCCTCCAGGTTCCGGACGGCTCGCACTCGGGCATGGTGCTGAACGTGTCGCGCGGGGGGCTCTTCGTGCAGACCAGCGCGGGTGCCGCCCCGGGCGACGCGGTGCACCTCGACCTCGCGATGGAGGGCTCCGAGCCCGTGCCCGTGGACGCGCGCGTGGTGTGGCGGCGCGTGGTTGCGTCCCATCTGCGCACCGTCAGCACGGGCGGGATGGGCGTCGCGATCCAGTACGCGAGCGACGCGTACTTCGGCTTCGTGGCGTGCCTCGCGGCCGGAGCGGCGGCCGGCGAGCCCGATCCGGCGCCGCCCACCGCGCGCTCCGGCTATCGCGTGCGCCTGCGCCTGGCGGGGAGCCCGCGCACCCGCATCGTGATCGTCGACGGCGCGGACGAGACTGAGGCGCGCCAGCAAGCGCGCGCGGTGGTCGGTCTTCAGTGGTCGGTGCTCGATCTCGACGAGATCGCGCGCGAGAACTGAAGCGCGTCCACGGTGTAGAGCGCGAGCCCGATCCAGATCAGCGGGAATGCGACGGCGTGCGCGCGGGTGAAGGGCTCCCCGTAGGCGAAGACCGCAAGCAGCAGCGTGAGCGTGGGCGCCAGGTACTGGAACAGGCCGAGCGTCGAGAGGCGGAGTCGCCGGGCGGCGCTTCCGAACCAAACGAGCGGCAGCGCGGTGACGGGCCCCGCCAGCGCGAGGAGCGACCGTTCGAGCGCCGACCCGGTGAGCAGGGCGCCGCCGGGCGGGTGGGCCGCGAGGCCGAGATAGCCGAGCGCGAGCGCCGTCACGGCGCCGGTCTCGATCGCGAGCGCGGGGATCGGTCGCACGGGGCTGAGCTTGCGCAGGAGCCCATAGAGCCCGAAGGACGAGGCGAGCACGAGCGCGATCCAGGGCAGGCGCCCGTGGCTCGCGAGCATCACCCCCATGCCCGCGCCCGCGAGCAGGATGGCGATGCCCTGCGGGCGCGACAGACGCTCGCGCAGGAAGAGCATGCCGAGCAGCACGTTCACGAGCGGATTCAGGTAGTACCCGAGCGACGTCTCGACGATGCGACCCGCGCCCACCGCCCAGATGAACACACCCCAGTTGACGGCGATCAGCGCGCCGCTCGCGGCGAGCGCGCGGCGCTCGCGTCGGGAGCGCAGCGCATCGCGCAGCTCGGGCAGCTGCCGGAGCGACGCGAGCAGCGACGCGCTGAAGAGCGCCGTGCCGAGGATGCGATAGGCGAGCACCTCGACCGCGGGCACGGCGGCGAGGAGCTTCCAATACGCTGGGAGTACGCCCCACGTGCCATAGGCGAGCAGCGCGTAGACCACTCCAGCAAGGGGCATGCGGTGCGGGTACTCTCCGGCGCGTGATCCTGCTCCAGGGGCTCGTGAAGCGCTACGGCGCGGCGCTCGCGGTGGATGGTGTCTCCCTCGAAGTCGGTCGCGGCGAGTGCTTGTTCCTGGTTGGCGCCTCGGGCTGCGGCAAGACGACGACCCTCAAGCTCGTGAACCGGCTCGTCGAGCCCGATGCGGGCACGGTGCTCGTGGACGGGCGCGACGTGCGCACGAGCGAGCCGCACGAGCTCCGCCGCCGGATCGGCTATGCGTTCCAGCAGGTCGGATTGTTCCCGCACCTCTCGGTGGCCGAGAACGTGGGGATCACGCCGACGTTGCTCGGCTGGGAGAACACGCGCATCGCGGCGCGCGTCGACGAGCTGCTCGCGCTGGTGGAGCTCGAGCCGGCCGTGTTCCGCGAGCGGCGGCCCGCCGCGCTCTCGGGTGGACAGGCGCAGCGAGTCGGCCTCGCGCGCGCGCTCGCGGCCGAGCCGCGCGTGCTGCTGCTCGACGAGCCCTTCGGTGCGCTCGACCCCCTGACGCGGGATCGCCTCCAGCAGGCGTTCGCGCGAATCCGGCGCGAGCTCGTGCTCACCGTGATGTTCGTGAGCCACGACATGAGCGAGGCGCTGCTGCTCGCGGACCGGATCGCGGTGCTAGCGCACGGGCGCGTCGTCCAGGTGGGCACGCCCGCGGCGCTGCTCGCGTCGCCCGCCGACGCGACCGTCGCTGAGCTGCTCGCGACCCCGCGCCGCCAGACCGCGCAGCTTGAGCGCCTGCTCGGGGGCGCTGCGTGAACGAGGCGCTCGCGGCGCTACCGGCCGATGCCACGGCGCACCTCCAGCTCTCGCTCGCGGCCCTCAGCCTCGCGAGCCTGCTCTCGCTCCCGCTCGGGGTCCTGGCCGCCGGCCGGCCGCGCCTCCGGGAGGCGGCACTCGGCGCGGCCAGCGTGATCCAGACGGTGCCCTCGCTCGCGTTGCTCGCGATCATGGTGCCGCTGCTCTCGCGCATCGGCTTCGTACCCGCGCTGATCGCGCTCACGCTGTACGGCATGCTGCCCATCCTGCGGAACACGGTCGCCGGGCTCGCGGGAGTCGAGCCGGCGCTGCGCGAGGCGGCGCGTGGCGTCGGCATGACCCCGGGCCAGCAGCTCCGCCGCGTCGACCTTCCTCTCGCGGCGCCTGTGATCGTCGCCGGGCTGCGCACCGCCGCGGTCTGGACCGTCGGCACCGCCACGCTCTCGACGCCGGTGGGCGCGCCGAGCCTCGGGAACCTCATCTTCGCCGGGCTCCAGACGCGAAACGGTGTGGCGGTGGTGATCGGATGCGTGGCGGCGGCGGGGCTCGCGCTCGCACTCGATCAGACCATCGCGCTGCTCGAGCGCGGGATCCGCGAGCGGGATCGCGCGCGCAAGGCCGTGTCGCTCGCGCTGCTGCTCGCGCTCGCAGCGTGGACGGGCGGCGCCTTCGCCTGGCAGCGGGCGGGCGAGCGCGCCCCGATCCGCATCGGCGCGAAGCCCTTCACCGAGCAGTATGTCCTCGCCGAGCTGCTCTCCGGCTTCGTCGAGCACGAGACGGGGCGCGGCACCGAGGTCCTGCGCGGTCTCGGCTCGACGGTGCTGTTCGACGCGCTCCGCGCAGGCGAGATCGACGCCTACGTGGACTACTCGGGCACGCTCTGGGCCACGATCCTCGGGGGGAGCGGGCCACCGCCTCCGCGCGCCGAGCTCCTCGCGCGGGTGACGCGCTTCCTGGCGCGGACGCACGGCGTGGACGTCGCCGCCGCGCTCGGCTTCGAGAACACCTACGCCCTCGCCATGCGCGCCACGCGCGCCGAGGCGCTCGGTGTCAGCCGCATCAGCGACCTCAGGGCGCGCGCGCACGAGCTCTCGATCGGCGGTGACTACGAGTTCTTCGAGCGCGCCGAGTGGCGCGCGCTGGTGGATGCCTATCGGCTCGCCTTCCGCGACCGGCGCGTGATGGATCCGACCCTGATGTACGCGGCGGTGGCGGCGGGCGAGGTGGACGTGATCAGCGCCTACTCGACGGACGGACGCATCCAGGCGCTGGACCTGGTGCTCCTCGCGGACGACCGCGGCGTGATCCCGCCCTACGATGCGGTGGTGCTCGTGAGCCCGGCGCTCCAGGCGCGCGCGCCCGAGGTCGTCGAGGCGCTCGGACAGCTCGCAGGCGCCATCGACGGCGACGCGATGCGGCGCATGAACGGCGGCGTCGATCAGGACGGGCGCTCACCATCCGACGTCGCACGCGAGTTCCTCGAGCAGCTGCGCGCTGATGATCGGGGCAGTTCGAGGAGATAGCGTCCCCGCTACTTCCTCTGGAACTCCGCGAGCTGCTCGCGGTACTGGCCGCGCAGGGCGTTCGCCTCGGCGCGCGTGAAGCCGAGCTCCTCGGCCACGTTCGCGATCTCGCGGCTCTCGGCGGTGGAGATCGTGCCGTCTGCCGCGCTCACGGCGTAGAGGCAGGCGAGCAGCTGCGCGCGCTGCTCCGGCGTCGACGTGCGCCGGAACTCGCGCGTCACCACGTAGTTCTCGGTGCCACCGAGCAGACGCACCTGCGACTTCGCGATCTCGACCACGAGGTCGGCCTCGTCCTCCGAGAGGCTCGCGAGCTCGCGCACGGCGCGGCGCATCTCGTCGGCCTCGGCGGGTGCGATCTCGAGGTCCGCGTTCGCGACGCGCGCGAGCACGTAGGCGAAGCCCGCGAGATGGCGGGCCGTCTCGGCGGGGAGCCGCTCGAGGCGCGCCGCGATCTCGCGCACGCTACGGGTCTCGCCGGCGGCGGGCCCGGCCTCGCCCGCGCCGATCCCGAGGAAGCGCAGCAGCGACACCGGCGCCCCTACAGATGATCCAGCCGATAGAGGGCGCGCGCGTTCTCGTAGAGCATCTTCTTGACCTGATCCTTCGGGATGCCGCGGAAGACGCGCTCGATCACGGTGCGCGTGTTGGGCCAGTCGCACCCGGTGTGCGGGTAGTCGGTCGAGTACATCACGTGGTCGAGGTTCAACCGGTGCCGCAGCTCCATGCCCACGGTGTCGATCATGAAGGTGGCCCAGAAGCTGCGGTGGAAGAGCACGCTGGGCATCACCTTCATCCGCTCGACCGCCTGCGTGAAGAAGCGGTAGCGCAGGAACATGTCGTCGATCTGCTCCAACAGTGTGGGGATCCAGCCGATGTTGGCCTCGACGAGCACGCACTTGACGCCCGGGTGGCGCTCGAAGATGTCGGCGAAGAGGAGCGTCGAGACGACGGGCAGCGTCGAGGCCCCGGCCTTCGTCGCGCCGGCGCGGCCGAGGAAGGCGAGCGACTGCATGTCCACCGTCTTCCCGGTCGCGCCTGCCGGCTGGAAGCTTCCGATGTGGACGGCGACCGGCGCGCCCGTCTGCTCGGCGAGCGACCAGAAGGGGTCGTCGTCGGGAGACGCGTCGATGCTCCCGTTCGGGAAGGCCGAGATCACGGCGCCCTTGTGCCCGTGCTCGAGCGCCCACTCGAGCTCCTCGATCGAGTCCTTGAGGCCGGTGGTCGGCAGGATCGCCTGCGGGATCAGCCGCCCGCCCGAGCCCTCGCAGAACTCGAGCAGCCACTCGTTGTAGGCGCGGACGCAGACGCGCTGGAGCTCGCGCTCCTCGGCATAGAGCGCGGCGCCCGAGAGCGTCACGCTCGGATAGAGCACCTGGGCAGTGATCCCGTCGATGTCGAGGTCCGCGAGCCGCGCCCGGGTGTCGAAGCTGCCCGGCCGGATCTGGTCGTAGCGGAGGCCCGCGGGCTGGAACTGGAGGAAGCTCCGGCCGGCCGTCGCGGTGAGCCCGAGCGGGCGCAGGCGCTTGCCGTCGTCGAACGACCAGACGTCGCCCTGGTCCGAGTGCAGCACCTTGGGCGCGCGCTCGCGCCACTTCGCAGGCACCCGCTTCTGCCACAGGTCCGGCGGCTCGTTCACGTGCGCGTCGGCGTCGATGAGCGGGTAGTCGATCGAGGCAACTTCGGTGAACAGGTCGGTCTTGTCGGTGGGCATGGAGCGGCTCCTCGGGACTGCGCGGGGACGGGGAATCCTCGGGGACGGAGTCTAGATTGTCAGAGGTTCAGATTCGCCCGACGGGACGGATCTGACAATCCAAGATCTGGACTCCGTCCCCGATTCCATGCTCCCCGATCCTATCCCCCCGACGTCGGATCCTCGGCCTCGGGGCCGGGCGGCGTCTCGTCCTCGAGCGCATCGAGGAAGCCCTCGGGCAGGGCGACGCGCTGCGTGCCGCTGTGCTTGCCGCGCGGGACACGCATCCCCTCGGGCGGAAACGGCGTGGCCGGGTCGACCTCGGCGAGCGCCGCGTCGAGCTCGGCGAGCGACGCGACCGTGACGAGCCGCGTCCGCAGCCGCGAGCTCCCGGGGAAGGCCTTCGTGTACCACGCCGCGTGCTTGCGGAACGCGCGCAGCGCCGCCGCCTCGCCCTGGAAGGCGGCGAGGAGGCGCGCGTGCTCGCGCATGATCTCGCAGACGCGACCGAGCGCCGGCGGGTCCTCCGGCTCGCGTCCCGCGAAAACGTCGGCGAGATCGCGGAACAGCCAGGGGCGGCCGAGGCAGCCGCGTCCCACCACCACGCCGTCGCAGCCCGTGGAGCGCATCATGCGAAGCGCGTCATGCGCCTC
>Ga0126377_10004305_pt1 | contig 10329 bp, 8 predicted proteins | sample PanSoiMetPlot_22_FD_92647 | JGI IMG/M metagenome (GOLD analysis project Ga0126377, IMG submission 92647) | Tropical forest soil microbial communities from Panama - MetaG Plot_22 | ecosystem: Environmental > Terrestrial > Soil > Tropical forest > Bulk soil | place: Panama | collected 2016-02-17 | reverse complement strand
AGTACGCCTACGACGTCTTCGATCGCCGCACGGAGGTGCGGCTGGTCGGTGCCGCAAAGACGATCACGCATACGATGAGCTATGACCATCGTGACCGGTTGACGAGCCAGGTCGATGGAGAAGGGCTCACCACCAACTTCCAGTACGACAAGCGCGATAATCGGACCGGAGCTCAGAACGCGAACGGCTTCTGGACCTATCAGGACTATGACGGTCTCAACCGCGTGTTCGCCACGCGTTATCTGCAGAACGGCGTTGAAGTCACCGAACGCACCCAGTACGACGCCTACGGCAACATCGTTGCCACGGTGGATGGCGCCAACCGCACGCAGTCCACGGTGTACGGAGGATTCGGTCGGAAGCTCGCCGAAATCGATGCGGCCGGCAGAGAGCTACGCTTCGAATACGACGACTTCGGCAACATCAAGCGCGAATACCGACCGGCCCAGGACACTTCCTCGAATACTGGCTGGAATCAGGAGCTGATCGATCAGTACGGCTACTGGGGCTATCAGCAGCTTCTCGAGCAGTGGAATCTTTCCAGCGGACCCGCTCCCGACATTCGTCGCGAGTACGACGAGATGGGCCGCCTGAGGCTCGTCCAGGATCTCGCGACGGGTGTTTCGACCACGTACCAATACGACATCAACGGCAACCGGATGTCGGAAGACATCACGGGCACGGGTGGTCACGACCGCCATCTGACCTATTCCTACGACGCTGCAGACCAGATGGCACGTTGGGCCGACAGCGCCACTGGCATGCACCTGAACTATCTGTGGGATGCGGCCGGCAATCAGAAGCGCGTTTACACGGATGCCGGATACAGCAATGCCGTCGACCACTGGTACGAGTACGACGGAGCGAATCGCGTCACGCTCATCTCGAACGGCGAAGGCGGCTCGATCGTCAGCGGCTTTGGCTACGATGACTTCGGCAACCGCAACGTCTGGAACAACGCGGGTGTCATCGTCACGTACCAGTTCGACGACGACGGTCGGGTGACATCGGGCACCTGGACCGAAGGCTCGGACGCGTGGTCCACCGTCTGGACCTACGACAACGTCGGTAACGTCAAGACCTACGTCTCGCGCAAGAACGGTCAGGTCCAGACCGAGCAACGCAACGACTACACCGAGAACAACCTCAATATCTACGCCTATAGCGACACGCCGGATGGCGATCCGCAGGAAACGCGGAATACGTTCGACGCCGGACAGCGCCTCCTGAAGGTGCAGCTCACTTTCGACGGGAACACGAACACCTACAGCTATTACTACTACGCCGACGGGCGTGAGCGTCAGATCCTGGGCTCGGGCTCGAAGAAGGCGCAGGGCACCACGAACTTCACCTACGACGCGAACGACAAGCAGATTCGCGTCGAGAAGGGCAAGGGCGACGGCATGGACCGCAACGAGGTCCTGACCTTCGTCTACGACAACGACGGACAGATCCTGCATCGCTTCCACGACGAGGGCTCGGACGACAAGGTCCACAACACCGAGTTCCAGTACGCGAACGCGCACCCGGTCGGCGAGAGGAAGAACCAGAACGGAACGATCACGGAGCTCTTGGACTCGGGCAAGTACAACCTCGTCCAGAATCTGGGTGAGGACTTCCCGGACGCAGCCGTCACCTCCGTCACGGTGGTCGAAGGCGACACGCTGCAGTCGATCGCCGCGCGCCTCTACGGCAACCCGAGCCTGTGGTTCGTGCTCGCAGAGGCGAACGGGCTCGACGCTTCGCAGCCGCTGAAGGCGGGCACCCGACTCACGGTCCCGAACACCATCGAGACCGGTGCGCTCACGGCCGATACGCACGTCGTCTACGACGAATCGGACATCATCGGCTCGACGCTGCCGAACCTGAAGACGCCGAAGAAGAAGGGTTGCGGCAACATCCTCGCGATCATCATCGTCGTCGTGATCGCGGTCGTCGTCGCGATCTACGCGCCGTATCTGATCGGCCAGCTCGGCAGCGCGATCGGCGGATTGCTGGGCAGCGTCGGAGTGTCCGCGGGAGTCGCCACGTTCGTTGGCACCGTCGTCGCGGCCGCGATCGTGGGCGCAGCCGCGTCGATCGTGCAGCAGGGACTCATGATCGCGATGGGCTACCAGGACAAGTTCAGCTGGAAGGCCGTCGGCCAGGCTGCACTGAGCGGTGCGCTCACGGCGGGCATTGGTGCCGGCTTCGACAAGATCGCGGCCCTGGACGTGTTCGCGCCTACCTCCAACTGGGGCAAGGTCGCGCAGGTCGCTCTCAAGGTGGGCGAGCAGGCGACGGTACAGCTGGTCAAGGACGGCAAGATCACGAGCTGGACCTCGCTCGCCGTCACCGCGATCGGCGCCAGCGCTGCGCAGTTCAGCGACAACAAGATACTGGGCACCCTGAACAAGGTCGTGGGTACGGACTCCGACAAAGGGCAGATCGGCAAGTACGTCACGCCGTGGCTCAATCTCGCGGAAACCTACGTGCGCAACGGCGAGCTCACGCCGGCGGACTGGGCGATGGCCACCGCGAGCACGCTTTCTGCGACGTTCGATAACGGGCGCCCCAACACGGCAGTCACCGACAGTGGCGAGCCCGACTACGTTGCACGCTTCCAGCAGGTCGCGGGCAACGTCGGCCGGCAGGCGATCATCGCCGGTGCGATTGCATTCATCGATCAACAGGCCGCCGCGCAGTACTTTGCCAACAGTCTCGGTCAGGAAGTCGCAACGCCACTGGGCACCGCATTCAGCAGTGGATTCCGAGCCGGCTTCGAACAGGCACGCGTGCCGGCCGAGTTGGCGAAGCTGTCACCGCGCGAGAAATCCGTTTACGACGATGCGGTGAGTCGCGGAGCGTCCGCCGCGCAGGCGATCAATGTCGCGCATGCGGCGGAAACGTTCTACCAGCAGCGAGACAGGGACGGGCTCGATCCGGGCCAGCGCGATGCGCGCGTCGAACAGGGGTTGCTGCTCTATCAGCAGCTCTCGGAGGTCAGCGAGTCGGGCCGGACGACGCTGCCGCCGTCCGTGCGCGACTCCGTCGCCACGTACCTCACGGAGCTCACCTATCAGGGCGAAAACCTGACGCTGCCCAACGCCCCACCGGTACAGCTCGCCGCTCTCGACGGGGAGTCCCTCCAGCGGATCGTTGGGGGCGCGATCAGATCGCAGGTGAACACGGGAGCGTTCTATCTCGGTGTCGCGGCCGGCGCGATTCAGAACGTCAGCGAATCCGTGGTCGGTCTCGCCAACCTGTTGAAGGATGCCGTCCTCGCCGACCTCTACATCCGCTCCTTCGGCCTGATCGACTACAAGGGCAGCGGACGCCAGGCGCTCGAGAACATCCAGGCGATGGGGCAGGCGATCGTCGACTTCGCGAAGGACCCCATCAGCAAGACTGTCGGTCACTACAGCGAGATGTGGGATCGCGTGTCGACCTCGTTCACCACAGCAGTCCGCGAGGACACAGCGGGATCCTATTTCAACGCTGGCATCGAGGTAGGTAAGGCGGCCGTGGAGATCGCCGCGATGGCCACTGGAATCTATGGCGCTGCAAGAGGTGCAGCCGCCGTGGCCGCATGGGTGAGGAACGCCGCAGTGGCCGCTCGGGCAGCGCGTCTGGCAGAGGCCGCTAACGCAGTGCGGGCAGCTGAGGCTGCGGCTGCGGCACGCGCAGCGGAAACGGCCGGTGCGGCTGAAGCCGAGAGCAGCGCCGCCGCGCGCGCAGCTCGTGCGGCCCGCGCGTTGCCGGCGCGGCTCGAAGAATTCAGCGTCGAGCCGTTCAATCCGTTTGCCAGCGAGCGGCTGCGAGCCATGTCTGCCGCCGAGCGCCAAGCCTACCTGCAAGAGTACTCGGCGCAGCTGGCCCGGCAGGAAGCCGCGATCAACAGCATGACCGCGGACGAGTTCGCGTCGGCTCGGCAGGCCTATGAGGCGGCGGGCGGGCGAAATCCGGCCGGAGCCCGATTGCAGGGTCAGATGGGCGACCAGTTCGAGGCCATGGTCTCGAACAACATCCGCGAGAGCCTGATTCGCCGGGGGATGGACGCCGATGAAGCGTTGCTCGTTGCTGAAAGACGGGCCGCGGAGATCCGCTCGAACATGGCCGCGCTGCACGAACCGGACATGTTCGCCGGCGGTTACAACACGCCACAACCGCGCGGCATGGGCAATCGCAACGTCAATTCCGCCATCGGAGCAAGCTGGTCGAGCCGCATCACCGCGATCGATGAAATGGTGGCGCAGGCGAGGGCAGCGGGATATGGTGACCGCCTGCTCAACGTGCGGCTACCGATCCGACGCGGTCCGCAGTAGGCTGTGGCGACGACTTTGCACGCGAGAGAGCCATGTCGCGAGAAAGGCTGTTCCAGATCTTCATCAGGAACCTCGGTGAGGCGACTGCGTCGGAGCGCGTGCCGCGCGACCGGATCGAGAAATACCGCGGAATCCTCCCGCCCGCCCTGCTGAAGATCTGGGAAGAGGAAGGGTGGTGCAGCTACGCTGACGGCCTCATGTGGACGGTGGATCCGAACGAATATTCCCACCTCGCCGGAATGTGGCTTCAGGGAACGCCGTTCGAAACCCTCGACCGCTATCACATCATCGCGCGCAGCGCCTTCGGCGACCTGTACGTCTGGGGCGAGCGAACCGGCTGGAGAATCACGATTGGCTGCCCTGCGGGCCAGATTTTCGCGTTGGCCGACAAGGTCGCCACTCCCGTTGAAGACCCGGACATCGCGGTGCTGTCGTTCTTTGCAGGTCTCAAGCGCCATCTTTTTGATTTTCGAGACGACGCGGAGCAGTTTCTGTTCCAGCGTGCGCGGGAAAGCCTGGGCGCCTTGAACAAGAACGAAATGTACGGATTCGAGCCCGCGCTGTCGCTCGGCGGCCGCGCGGTGCTCGAGAATCTGCGCAAGGTGAACCTCGATGTTCACCTCACACTGCTGCGCGAGTTCTCCGCGCCGGCCGTGCCGCCCATGAAGATGGGCTCCGATTCCTGACGGCCCGGCCATGAGCTGCCGTTTTGCGCGCCGCGCACCTTTGCGCGCGCTTCCACCGCGACTTCCTCGCGACTTTCTTCGCGACTGTTCGTTCTGCGGCGGGTGATCATCGCGACTTCAGTTTGCGAGTGAGCGGCGAGCCTCGACGACGCGCGCGTCTCGCAAGAGAAACTGCGGCACAACGCGCAACGGATTCGATCACTTGTGACGATGAGCTGCGATCGAGTCTCACGCGCGAGAGTGCGCTGAAACGAGACCGTCAACACTTCGCCATTCGCCGCAGCAACACTGCGAGAGCGGCATGCGAACAAAAAAACTTCATGTACGCGGTGTTGACGGATTCGGTTATTTGGCTAAGATCGAGACAGAAAAGAAAGACGCCGGCCATAACGACGACGCGCGAAGCGCCATCACCATTGCCGGCACTTCAGGAAGAATGGGAGCGCAAGGGGTATGGAAAGCCTCGATGCCACGGAGCTGTTGCATCTTGGGCTGCACGCCACGCAACACGATGAGCCTGGAAAGGCCATCGATTATCTCAAGCAATGTCTCACGCTCGATCCCGAGAACGCGAAAGCGACGTATCTGCTCGGTGCGCTCTATGCGCAGATCGGGCTGTACGATCGGGCCAAGACGGCGCTGGCTCGCGCAGTCGAGCTGAATGGCGATGAATCCACGGCAGTTTTTCAGCTCGGACTGCTTCACGTCACGAGCGGCGACGTAGGTCAGGCCGACGGCACGTGGGCTCGGCTCGATGCCCTGCCCGCCGATCATGCATTCAACCTGTTCCGGCATGCGCTGCTCGCGCTGACGAAAGACAACTTCGCCGAGTGCGAGGCGCTGCTGGAAAAAGGCATCGCCGCAAACACGTTCAACGAAGCGCTCAACGAAGACATGCGCAGGCTGAAAGGTTCTGCCACTGCGGCTCGCGAAAAGGCGGAAGCTGCACAGTCCGCCGCTGCGACGGACATCGCCCAGTCAGGCCATCACTTGCTGGGGAGCTACCTGAAACAAAGTCGCCACTGAGGAGAGGAGCGAAGAACCTGACACGTCATGGACCCGATCAGTGGACTGGCGGCGCTTTACGAGATTCTGAAGCGTAGGGCGACTGACCGCTCGCACTCGACGAATCGCGCAGCAGGCTCCGCCCGCAACGAAGCACGGGGGGCCGTCCGCCCGTCGTTCGACGAGTTGCAGCAGCAGATTCGTCTCAAGCTTTCGGGGCTTCCCCGAGAGCAGCTGGCTTCTGCCGCCACCAAGCGTTGGGTCATCGCCGCGTTGTTGTCCTGGGAGCTGCACGAGGGCGCCCAGAACGAGCCGAAGTTTGCTGCGCTGGTGCAGAGGGTCCAGCAGTCGATCGATGGAGATGCCCGGCTGAAGGCCAGATTCGAACGCGTCATGGAACAGTTATCCAGCTGAGACGGAAAAAGTTTAGAGCACGGCTAGGATCGGACAATGATGTCAGCCAACAGTCTCGCCCATTCGCTCCAGCCTCTCATCGAGGCGCTGAAGCAGCGGCACTTCGACCGGGCCATCCTCGGGCTCAAGCAGTTTCTCTCCAGCCATCCGGATCATGAGCTTGCGCTCGGCATGCTGGCCTCCGCGTATGTCGAGATCGGCATGCGCGAGGCCGCACAGGAGCGCTACGAGCGTCTGCTCGAGAAATATCCTGGCAACACCCTGGCCCGGTTCCAGCTCGGGCTGCTTCATCTCGACACGCAGCCGGCCCAGGCACTGTCCGTTTGGGAACCGCTCCTCGCCGTGGAGCAGGAATTCATGGCGCATTTCCACAGCGCGCTCGCGAACGTGCAGCTCGGGAACCTGCCTGCCGCTCGCCCCTTGCTCGAGCACGCGGCCCGCTACATGCCGCCCGATCATCCTTTGCGCGATCAGCTCGTCCAGCTGCGAGCGCGTCTGGGCGCCTCCACGTCCTCGAACGGATATCGGCCATGAGCTCGGTGAACCCGCAAGTCGCTCGCTTCGAGCGCTATGTCGAGATGGATCCCGGCAACGCCACCCTCTGGGTCGGTTATGGGGACGCGTTGCACGGCGCAGGCCTGTTCGATCGCGCCGAGCAGGCGTTCCGCAGATCGCTGGAGATCGAGTCCGGCAACCCCATTGCGACAGCGCGGCTGGCGATGCTCGACATCAGCCGGCACAGGTTTGCGGCAGCCGAGGAGACGCTGCGCAAGCTCATCGAATCGGGTGAACGGCATCCCGCCATCGTTTTCAATCTGGGGCTTTCGCTGTACTACGCCCAGCGTTTCGCCGAAGCGGTGGAAGTGTTCGAGCAGCTCGTTCACGCGCCGGGGATGGATGACGCGCGGTACTACCTCGTCTCGTGCCTCCACAACCTGACGAAGATGGATGAGGCGATCGGCAGGGCCGAGGCGTTTCTGGCAGAACGCGAGTCCTGCAAGCTCCGGGGCTATCTTGCGCTCCTGCTCGTGGACCATTCACGAATGAGCGATGCGCTGCTTCATGCCAGGCGCGTGCTCGAGGAGCAGCCGGAAAATCCCGACGCTGCCTCGGTCATGAGCACGCATGCCCTCGAAACGCAGCAGATGGAGGAAGCGCAGCACTATCTCGGCGTGGTCACGCGCCGCGAGCCGCGCAACGTGCGTGCTCTGCAGGGACTTGCGCTCGTCGCCCTGGAAGCCTCACGACACTCGGAGGCCATCGAATACCTGGAGCGGGCGAAGGAGCTCGATCCTGCCAATACCGGCACGTTCATCACGTTGGGCTGGGCTCATCTCACTCGCCACGACTACGGGCGCTCCGAGCGGGTTTTCCGCGAGGGACTGAATGTCGATCGCAACGACGCGGAGCTGCACGGGGGTCTCGCCTGCGCGCTGCTCTTCCAGACGCGCATTGACGAGGCGAAGCAGGAGATCGCCCGTGCACAGGGGCTCGACAAAGCCTGTTTTGGCGCCACGTTCGCGCAGAGCGTTCTACTGAAGATGGATGGACGTGACAAGCTCGCCGCGCGCCTGCTGAGCGAGATGCTCCAGAAATCCACGCGCCCCGACGGTCCGACGCTGCTGGACGGACTCGTCCGCTTCTGGAGGCAGCGCACGCCTCCCGCGCCGGAGCGCAGCGACACGGGAGGAGGCCCGCCATGACTGCGGACTTCGCGATGATGGTCCTGGGCGACATGCTGTGGGAAGCGATGATCGTCTGCGCGCCCGTGCTCATCACGACGCTCGTCGTCGGCCTGGTGATCAACATCTTCCAGGTCGTCACCCAGCTCCAGGAGATGACGCTCGCCTTCATTCCAAAGCTGGTTGCGGCAGGTCTCGCGTTGCTGATCTGCGGCGGCTGGATGCTGGGCCATCTCGTGTCGTTCGCGAAGGCGCTGATCGGAAACATTCCCCAATACTTCTGAAGCCCAGGAACGGATGCGCGCCCAGGTCGACATGGATTGGCTCCTGCAGACACTGCTCGTGTCGTTGCGTTTGGGCGCGCTGCTCTGGGCAACGCCGCTTCTGGCACTCGGGCGCGTTCCTGCGCGCATCAAGATCATGGCAGTGCTCGTTTTCAGCGCAGCGCTGTCGTCCATCGCGCTCGGGGATGCAACCCCGCCGGAGGGCACTGGCGCGCTCATCGCCGCTGCGATCGGCGAGCTCACCGTCGGTGCGCTCATGGCCTTCGGCCTCGCATGCGCATTCGGCGCGCTGCAGTTCGGCGGGCGCCTGCTCGACCTGCAGATCGGGTTCGGCGTCGCGAGTCTGATCAATCCGAGCACGCAGGAGCAGGAGCCGTTGATTGGAACGGCGTTGCTGCTCGTCGGCGTGCTCACGTTCTACCTCGTGGACGGCCACCACTGGCTCATCCGCGCCGTCGTCGAGAGCTACACCTGGTTTCCCGTGGGAAGAACGTTCGAGCGGCTCGCCATCGAGGCCGTCGTGGCGCAGTTCGGTTTGATGTTCACGCTGGGCGTCGTGCTGGTGGCCCCGGTGATCGCCGTGCTGTTGCTGCTGGATGTTGCCTTCGCCATGGCCGCGCGAACGATGCCGCAGCTCAACGTCTTCCTGCTGGGCATTCCAGTGAAGATCGTCGCGGGGCTCATGGTGCTCATTCTGTGCGCTCCCTACGTCGGAGCGGCGATCGGCCGCATTCTCGAATCCACTTTCAACTATTGGCGGGTGCTGGCGCAGTAATGGCTGGGCAAGAGCAGGAACAGGACCGCAGCGAGCCGGCAACGCCTTTCAAGTTGCAGGAGGCGCGTCGACGCGGCCAGGTGCCGAGAAGCATGGAGTTCTCCGCCTGGGTCATGCTGGCTGCCGCCGTGATGCTGGCGTGGACCATGTTCCCTGACATCGCCAGCGAAACGCTGAGCCTCATGCGGGCGCTGCTGGATCAATCCGGCAGCATCGACGTCACCGTGCCGGGCATGGAGCGCCTCGCCGGCGCGATCATCGAGAGGCTCTTCTCCATTTTCGGCGTGCTCCTGCTGCTCATCGTCCTCGCTGCAGCACTGGCCAGCTTCGTGCAGGTGGGGCCGGTGTTCTCGGGTCATCAGCTCAAGCCGGATTTCAGCCGCCTGAATCCGGCAACCGGTTTCAAGCGGCTCTTCAACGTGCGGCTCGTCTACGAGGCGTTGAAGACCATCGTCAAAGTCGCGCTCATCACCGGTGTGGCGTACTTCGTGCTGCGCGCAATGCTACCCGCGCTCAGCGCACTGGCAGCCACGGATGTTCGCGCTCATCCGGCAGCGCTGCAGAGCCACGCGCTACATCTCGCCCTCACGCTGCTGGCCGTGCTCGGGCTCATCGCAGCGTTCGACTTCGCGTACTCCCGATGGGATTTCGCCAAAAAGATGCGCATGAGCCGCCGCGAGTTGCGCGAGGAAGTGAAGCGGCGCGATGGGGACCCGAAGATCAAGGCGAAGATCCGCGAGCTCCAGCGGGAAGCCGCCCGGCGGGGAGCCTCGCTGAAGCGCGTGCCCGAAGCCAACGTGCTCATCACCAATCCCACTCATCTCAGCGTCGCGCTGAAGTACGAGCGGGGGAAGAGTCCGGCTCCCTGCGTGATCGCGAAGGGTTCGGGCGAAATGGCACTGCGCATGCGTGAGCTGGCGCGCCGCTCGGGCGTGCCGACTCTCGAGAATCGGCCACTCGCCCGGCTGCTGTTCCGAACCGTGCCCCTGGAAGGAGCCGTGCCGCCCGAGACCTACGCAGAAGTCGCCCGCGTGCTCACCTGGGCCTACCGGCTCAAGCGACGGGCCGCATGAGCCTGCTCGGAGTGCTGCGGCCGCGTCTCCAGAACCAGTCGGACCTCGTGCTGGTGGCGGCGGTCGTCGGCATCCTGCTCGTTCTGTTCACGCCCATCCCGGCGCT
>Ga0126377_10004304_pt1 | contig 10330 bp, 6 predicted proteins | sample PanSoiMetPlot_22_FD_92647 | JGI IMG/M metagenome (GOLD analysis project Ga0126377, IMG submission 92647) | Tropical forest soil microbial communities from Panama - MetaG Plot_22 | ecosystem: Environmental > Terrestrial > Soil > Tropical forest > Bulk soil | place: Panama | collected 2016-02-17 | reverse complement strand
CGCCCAGGCACCGACCCAACCGGCAGCGAACAGCGACGCCAGGTCGCTGCCGCCTGTCCACGAGTGGAAGCTGAAGAACGGGCTGACCGTGGCCCACGTCGAGCGGCCCGGGCTGCCGATGGTCACGGTGCAGGTCTGGTATCGATTCGGCTCTCGCGACGAATCGGCCGGCCAGCACGGCGCCGCGCGCGCGTTCGAGCGCCTCATGTACATGGGGTCCGACCGCCTGCGCAGCGAGGATCACCGCCGCTACGTCGAGATGACCGGCGGTGAGAACAGCGCGCTCGTCACCGAGGACGTGTCCGCGTTCCACGAGGCGGTGCCGGTCGAGCAGCTCGACAAGGCGCTCGAGCTCGAGGCGGAGCGCATGCGTCACCTCATGATCCGCGGAGAGGCGCTCGACTCGATCCGCCCCGCCATGGTGGAGGAGGTGCGCCGACAGGAATCGAGCCCCGTCTTCCGCGCGTACCAGCGGCTGCTCGCGGTGGTGTTCGCCGGGCATCCCTACGCGTCGGCGCCGCTGGGCGCGCGCGAGGACATCGAGAAGCTGACCGCGCAGCAGGTCAAGGCGCTCTACGACGCCTACTTCGTGCCCGGCAACGCGCTCCTGGTCGTCGTCGGCGGGGTGCGGGCCGACGACGCCGGCAAGGCGATCGAGCGCTGGTTCGGACCGCTCGCCGCGGCCAGCCCGCCCCAGCGAAAGGGTCCGCCCGCACCGGCGCAGGCCGAGGCCAGGCGCGAGGAGCTGCCGGGAAGCTCGATCGGTCTGGTCATGGCCGGGCACCGGCTGCCCGCGGCGACCGACGCCGACGTGCTCGCGCTCCAGGTGGCCGGCACGATCCTGACCGGGGGACCGTCGTCCCGCCTGCAGCGCCGCCTGGTCGACGGCAAGCTGGCCGACGAGGTGGGCGGCCAGGTCCTGGTCCGCCACGACGGCGGCGTGCTGGTCGCGTTCGCGCGCTTCTCGAGCGGGCCGGCGGCCAGGGTGGAGAAGGCGCTGACCGGCGAGATCGATCATCTCGCGGCCCAGGGGCCGAGCGCGGTCGAGCTCCGCCGCGCCAAGGCGCAGATCCTCGGCGCGGCCTGGTTCGGCATGGAGAGCGCGACCGGGCTGGCCAACCAGATCGGCGTGTCGTGGGGCCTGACCGGGAAGCCGACCGCGTTCCTCTCCGATCTGGACGCGCTCGACAAGCTGACCGCGGCCGAGGTGCGCCGCGCGGCCGCGAAGTACCTGGGGCGCGAGCGGCGCGCGCTGGTCGTGGCCGAACCGGGCGCCGCGCGTCCGGCGGGAGGTGCGCCATGAGCGCCGGGAAGATGCAGGGGGCCGCGCTCACCGGCGCGAGCTGCGGGGCGCTCGCGGTCGTCGCCGCCATGCTCGGCGGCGCGCTCGCCGGTGGGTGCGGGGGCAGCGGAGGTGTGGTGCCGCGGCTGCCCGGCGACGGCAGCGAGCACACCGCGACGCCGAGCGAGGCCCGCGGCGAGGCCGACCTGTGGGCCGGGCGCGCGCTCATCGAACCGCCCGGGCAGCTCGCGCCTCGGCCGGTGGCGCTGCCTCCGTTCGAGCGCTTCACGCTGGCCAACGGCCTGCAAGTGATCGCGGTGGAGAGCCGGGCGGCGCCGACGTTCTCGCTCCAGCTCGCGGTCAAGTCGGGCCGCCAGAGCGAGCCGCGCGACAAGGTCGGGCTGTCCAGCTTCGTGGCCTCGATGCTGCCCAGGGGCGCGCGCGGGCGCAGCGCCTCGCAGATCACGGCGGCCATGGAGCAGGTGGGTGCGCAGCTGACCAGCAACGCCAGCTTCGAGGCGCTGCTCATCAACTGTCACGCGCCGACCAGCGGACAGGCGGCCTGCCTGCGCACCGTGGGCGACATGGTGGCGGCGCCCAGCTTCCCGGCGGCGGCGATGAAGGAGGTGCGCGACCAGCTGCTCGGCGCCGCGCGCCAGGGTCAGGTCGACCCGGTGCAGGTGGCCAACGCGCAGTTCCAGAGCGCGCTGTGGGGCGACCAGAACGTGCGCGGCGTCGCACTCAGCGAGGCCACGGTCAACGCGATCCAGCGCGCCGATCTGCTGACCTGGCACCGCGCGCACGTGACGCCGAAGAACGCCGTGCTGGTGGTGGTGAGCGAGCGCAAGCCGTCGGCCCTGCGCGCCGCGCTGGAGTCGTCGTTCGGCGCGTGGCGCGGGCCGGCGCCCAAGGCCGAGCCGGCGGCGGCCGCGCCCGAGCTCAAGGGCATCCGCATCCGGCTGGTCGACCTTCCGGGCGCGCGGCAGGCGCAGGTCCGGGTCGGGGGGCTGGGCCTTGCCCACCGGGATCCCGACTTCTACGCCGCGACCGTGGTCAACCAGATCCTCGGCGGAAGCGGCGAGAGCTCGCGGCTCGCGCGCGCGGTGCACAGGGTGCAGGGCGGCGCGGCGGCGACGACCAGCTTCGACCGCAACCTGGAACGCGGCGCGTTCGTGGCGGCCGGCACCGCGACGCCGGCCCAGGCGGTGCCGCTCATGCGCGTGCTCATGGAGCAGATCGGGCAGATGGCGAGCACCGGTCCCCACGAGGCGGAGGTCAAGGCGGCCGCCAGCGAGCTGGCCGGGCAGTACGAGACGCGGCTCTCGTCTCACGAGGAGATGGCCGGCGCGCTGCTCGCCGCGGAGCTGCACGGGCTGGACGCGACCTACGTCCGCGACTTCGCCGTGCAGATCGCCAGGGTCGACGCGGCGGCGGCGCGAGCGAGCGCCGCGCGCTGGCTCGACGGCAAGGACCTCGTCGTCGTGCTGGCCGGCAGCGCGCACGAGCTCGAGCCGCAGCTCGCCGAGGCCGGCCTCAAGTTCGAGAAGGTCGCCGCCGGCGCGGCCGTGGCGGCGAATCCCGGAGCGGCGGGGGCGGAGGTGGCCGCGGCCGTCGATCCGAAGAAGGAGGCGGCGGCCCGCGCGCTGCTCGACGCCGCGCTCGCGGCCAAGGGCGGGGCCGGTCGGCTCGGCAAGATCAAGACGATGTCGTGGAAGGGCAACGCGACGCTCAAGGCGCCGGGCGGCCAGGTGCTGGTCCAGATGGAGAAGCGCTACTTCGCGCCCGACAAGCTGCGCCTCGACATGCTGATCCAGCGCGGCGGATCGTCGATGAGCATCACGACCGTGGTGAACGGCGACAAGGGCTGGGCCCAGGAGAAGCGGCCCGACGGCGTGAACACGATCGATCTTCCGGCCAGCGAGGTGGAGGTGGGCAAGTCGCAGATCTGGCGCGACCAGGACTTCGTGCTCCTTCGCCACCGCGACAAGGGCACCCGCGTCGCGCCGCTGGCCGACGTCGAGGTCGAGGGCGTGCCGCACCACGCGATACAGGTGACGTCGGCCGACGGCAAGCGCACCGTCACGCTCTACATCGACAAGAAGACCAAGCACCTGGCCGGGATGGCCTACATCGAACAGGGGGGCGGCGCCGAGGAGACGTTCGGCGACTACAAGTCGGTGAGCGGGATCGAGGTGGCGCAGAAGCGCACCACGAAGAGCCCGCAGCTCAACCTCGCCACGAACGTCTCCAGCGTGACCGTCAACTCGCCGATCGACGTCTCGATCTTCGCCAGGCCGCCCGCGCCCGCCAGCGCCCCGGCCAAGGGCGGCGCTGCGCCGTCGGGGGGAGCCGCGCCCGCGCCGACCGCGCCGTCACCCGGGCCAGCCGCGCCCGCGCCCGCGCCGACACCCAAGGGAGCCGCGCCCGCGCCGGCCACGCCGACACCAAAGGGCGCCGCGCCCGCGCCGGCCGCGCCGACACCCAAGGGAGCCGCGCCCGCACCCGCGCCGGCCAAGGGCGCCGCGCCCGCGCCGGCCGCGCCGACACCCAAGGGAGCCGCGCCCGCGCCAACCAAGCAGTCCGCGACCCCGGCAGCGCCCGCGCCACCCAACCGGTCCGCGGCCCCGGCATCGCCCGCACCCGCGTCTGACGCCGCGCCTGGAACCGCCAACTAGCATGCGGTGGTGGTCGCCGGTCCTGGTCGCGGTCGTCATGGCGCCCGGGGCCGCGCGCGCCGGCGAGCCGGGTGAGACCGCGCCGACGCCCGCGGCCGGGGCCGAGGCTCGCCCGGCCGGGCCGCCGCCCGTGGTCGAGCTCTACACGATGGGCCAGGGCGCCCTCATCTTCGAGAAGTTCGGTCACGCGGCCCTGTGCGTCTCTCGCAGCACAGGGCGGCCAAGGTCGATCTGCTACAACTACGGCACGACCGACTTCGAGGCGCTGGTCCCGCTCTTCTGGGGCTTCCTGCGCGGCCGATCGGAGTTCTGGGTCTCGAGGAGCGGCCGCGGCCGCATGTTGAGCGACTACCGCGACGCCGATCGCACGCTCTACCGCCAGCTCCTGCCGCTCGCGCCCGACCAGGCGCGCGAGCTCGATCGCCTCCTGCGCGAGAACGCGCGCGAGGAGAACCGCTACTACCGGTACCACCACTATTACGACAACTGCTCGACGCGCGTGCGCGACCTCATCGACCGCGTCACCGGCGGCGCCCTCTCCGCCCGGCGCGCCCCCGAGCACGAGCACCCGACCTACCGCGAGCTCAGCCGCACCGGATACGCCGGCGACACCTGGCTGCTCCTCCTGAGCGACCTCATGCTCGGCCGCGCCGCCGACGCGCCGCCGCGATCCGACTACGAGGCGATGTTCCTGCCCGACCAGCTGCGCGCCGGGGTCGAGGCGCGCCTGGGCGCGGTGCCCACCGTGATGTACGAGCGAGAGGGGCCGCCCTTCCCCGGCGACACCGGCATGGGCGGCCGCTGGCTGTTCGCGCTGCTCGCCCTCGCCCTCGCCGCCCCGGTCGCGGCTGCGCGTGATTACCGGCGGCGCGAGCGCCTGGCCATCGCGGCGGCGATGGTCCCGGTCGCGCTCATCGGCGTTGTCCTGTGGATCGTGGCGGCGGCCACCAGCCTGCCCGAGCTCCGCTGGAACGAGGCGCTGCTCGTCTTCCTGCCCCTCGACGCCGCGCTCCCCTTCCTGCCGCCGCTCTGGCGCACCCGCTACGCCGCCGCGCGCGTGGCCATGCTCGTCCTCATCGCGCTCCTCCTCGCGGTCGGCCTGTTCCGCCAGCCGCTCTGGTTCGTGCTCCTCCCCCCGCTCCTGCCGATGCTGCTGGTGGCCCTGCCGCGCCGCGCGCCCGCACCGGCCGCCGCGCCGCCGCCGGTGACCGCGCCGGCCCCGCCCGGCTGAGCGCTCACATCTCGGCGATCTCGATCTTCACGTCCCGCTCGCCGCAGATCTCGCGCAGGCGCGGCGGGGGCGCCGCGTCGGTGACGAAGAAGTCGAGCTGCGAGATGTGGCCGATGCGCACCGGCGCCGTGCGCTCGAACTTCATGCTGTCGGCGACCAGGATCGACTTGCGCGCGCACTCCATGATCGCGCGCGCCACCTTGACCTCGCGGTAGTCGAAGTCGAGCAGCGTGCCGTCGTCGTCGATCGCCGACGCTCCGACGACCGCGTAGTCGACCTTGAACTGGCGGATGAAGTCGACCGTGGCCTCGCCGACGATGCCGCCGTCCGACTGCCGCACCACGCCGCCGGCCACGATGATCTCGATCTCCTGGCAGCCCTGCAGGATGTTGACGACGTGAATGTTGTTGGTGATGGCGAGCAGCCCGTGCTTTCCGCGCAGCGACAGCGCCACCTGCTCGGTCGTGGTGCCGATGTTGATGAGCAGCGACGAGCTGTCGGGGATGAGCGAGGCGGCGCGCATGCCGATGCGCCTTTTTCCGTCGGTGGCGAGCTCGCGCCGCGCCTCGTAGCCCACGTTGGCGACCCCGGAGGCGAGGACCGCGCCCCCGTGAAAGCGCTGGAGCACGCCGCGCTCGCAAAGGTCGTTCAGGTCGCGGCGGATCGTCTGCGGCGTGACCTGAAAGCGACTGGTCAGGGTCTCCACGTCGACCCTTCCCTCCGACCTGGCGAGCGCGACGATGTGGGCCTGCCGCGGCTTCAATCGCTCCATGGGACGCGCGCAAAAAGCTATCAAAGCGCGCATGGGCCGCAAATCGAAAACGAAAGCGCGTCAACCGCACCGCCGATGTTTCTGTTTGACTTTCGTTTACGTTCGATTCTACCGTTGGGCCGCTGTTGCGAGACCTGTAGCTGTTCCTGCGTCTGTGGGTTGGTAGGGCCCGGTCGTCCTTGACCCAGCGGAATACTGGAGCGCCGTCTCGATAGCTCTGGGGGAGGAATCATTCAATGAAGATCCAGCTGATCGCGGCGTTCGCCGCCTTGGCCATGGCGTCGTCGTGCGAGAGCCCCAAGTCGGACAAGAGCTCCGGCTCTGGCGCCGGCGGCGGCGCCGGTGAGAGTGGTGGTGGTGGCGCCGCCCCCGCGGCAGCCAGCGCCGGCGGCGGCATGGAGGCGGCCAAGAAGTGGGTCGACAGCGAGTTCCAGCCCTCGACCCTCTCCAAGGAGGACCAGCTCAAGGAGATGGAGTGGTTCATCAAGGCCGCTCAGCCCTATCGGGGCATGGAGATCAACGTCCTGTCGGAGACCATCCCGACGCACGAGTACGAGTCGAAGACCCTGACCAAGGCCTTCCTCGAGATCACCGGCATCAAGGTCAACCACCAGCTCCTCGGCGAGGGCGAGGTCGTGCAGGCGGTGCAGACGCAGATGCAGACCAACCGCAACCTGTACGACGCGTACATCAACGACTCCGACCTCATCGGGACGCACTCGCGCCTCCAGTCGGCGGTCAACCTCACCGACTGGATGGCCGGCGAGGGCAAGGACGTCACGCTCCCCACGCTCGACGTCGACGACTTCATCGGCAAGTCGTTCACCACCGGGCCCGACGGGAAGCTGTGGCAGCTGCCCGACCAGCAGTTCGCCAACCTCTACTGGTTCCGATACGACTGGTTCAAGCGGCCCGACCTCAAGGAGAAGTTCAAGAAGCTCTACGGCTACGACCTCGGCGTGCCGGTCAACTGGTCGGCCTACGAGGACATCGCCGAGTTCTTCAGCGTGCACGTCAAGGAGATCGACGGCGTGCGCATCTACGGCCACATGGACTACGGCAAGCGCGCACCCGACCTGGGCTGGCGCATGACCGACGCGTGGCTGTCGATGGCCGGCGCGAGCTCCAAGGGTCTGCCCAACGGCCGCCCGATCGACGAGTGGGGCATCCGCATGGAGGAGGGCTCCTGCAACCCGTCGGGCGCCTCGGTCAGCCGCGGCGGTGAGACCAACGGCCCGGCCTCGGTCTACGCCATCCGCAAGTGGGACGAGTGGCTGCGCAAGTACGCGCCCCCGGGCGCGGCCGACTACGACTTCTACCAGTCGCTGCCGGCGCTGTCGAAGGGCAACGTGGCCCAGCAGATCTTCTGGTACACCGCCTTCACCTCGACGATGGTCGCCCCCAAGAGCGAGGGCAACAACACGGTCGACGACGAGGGCAAGCCGCTCTGGCGCATGGCGCCGTCACCGCACGGCCCGTACTGGGAGGAGGGCATGAAGCTCGGCTACCAGGACTGCGGCTCGTGGACGCTCTTCAAGTCGACTCCCGTCGATCGGCGCAAGGCCGCGTGGCTGTACGGCCAGTTCGTGGTGTCGAAGAGCGTGTCGCTCAAGAAGAGCCACGTCGGGCTCACGATCATCCGCGACAGCGACATCCGCGACAAGTCGTTCACCGAGCGGGCGCCCAAGCTGGGCGGCCTGGTCGAGTTCTACCGCTCGCCCGACCGCGTGCGCTGGACGCCGACCGGCATCAACGTGCCCGACTACCCCAAGCTGGCCCAGCTCTGGTGGCAGCAGATCGGCGACGTCAACGCCGGCGCCTTCACGCCGCAGCAGGCCATGGACCGCCTGGCCGGCGAGATGGACCAGGTCATGGCGCGCATGGAGGAGGCGGACAAGCAGGCCAAGGTGTACGGCGGCTGCGGGCCGCGCCTGGCCGCGCCCAAGGACCCGAAGGAGTGGCTCGGCAAGCCGAACGGACCCAAGGCCAAGCTCGCCAACGAGAAGCCCAAGGGGGAGACCGTCGACTACGACGAGCTGGTCAAGCGCTGGCAGGTTGAAGAGAAGAAGTAACCGGGTTAGACCCTTCCGCTGTGGCGCTCGAGCTCCGAGGTGTGGTGAAGCGGGTCGAGGGGGAGATACACATCGACGAGACCAGCGTGGTGTTCGCCGAGGAGGGCTTCAACATCCTCCTCGGCACCACGCTGGCCGGCAAGACCACCCTCATGCAGCTCATGGCCGGGCTCGAGCGACCGACCTCGGGTGAGGTCTGGTTCGGCGGCAAGAACGTGACCGGCGTGGCGGTGCAGAAGCGCAACACCGCCATGGTCTACCAGCAGTTCATCAACTACCCGAACTTCTCGGTGTTCGAGAACATCGCCTCACCCTTGCGCGTCGCGCGGACGAGGGACGCCGAGGTGAAGGAGCGGGTCCATCGCGTGGCCGAGCTCCTGCGCTTGACGCCGATGCTCAACCGGCGGCCGTCGGAGCTGTCGGGCGGGCAGCAGCAGCGCACGGCGCTGGCCCGCGCGCTGGTCAAGGACGCCGATCTGGTGCTGCTCGACGAGCCGCTGGCCAACCTCGACTTCAAGCTGCGCGAGGAGCTGCGCGACGAGCTGCCGGCGCTGTTCGCGCATCGCAAGTGCACGGTGGTGCTGGCCACCTCGGAGCCGACCGAGGCGCTGCTGCTGGGCGGGCACACCGCCGCGCTCCACGAGGGGCGCGTCACCCAGTTCGGCCCCACCGCCGAGATCTACCGGCGGCCGGCCAACCTCCTGACCGCGCGCGTCTTCTCCAACCCGCCCATCAACGTGGCGCCGGTGGTCGTGGAGGAGGGCAACGTGGTGCTGAGCGAGTCGGTCAAGTGGCCGGCGCACGGCCGCAAGCAGCCCTTGCCCGGCGGCAGCTACACGGTCGGCATCCGCCCGCACCACGTCAGCCCGATCGCGAACGGGGCCGGCGCGGCCGAGATCGAGGGGCGCGTGCAGATCACCGAGATCAGCGGATCGGAGAGCGTGATCCACTTCGAGCACGGGGAGCTCAGCTGGGTCTCGCAGTCGCACGGCGTGCACGCCCTCCAGGTGGGCGAGAAGGCCCGCTTCTACATCGACGTCGCCCGCTGCATGTACTTCGACGGCGACGGGGTGCTCATCTGATGGCGCGCATCACCCTCGAGAAGCTGCGCCACAGCTACCACCCTCGGCCCGCGCAGCCGGCCGACTGGGCGCTCAAGCAGCTCGACCTCGAGTGGTCGGACGGCGGGGCCTACGCCCTGCTCGGGCCGTCGGGCTGCGGCAAGACGACGCTGCTCAACATCATCTCGGGGCTGGTGAGGCCGACCGAGGGGCGCGTCCTGTTCGATGGCGTCGACCTGACCGAGACGCCCACCGACCGGCGCCACATCGCGCAGGTCTTCCAGTTCCCGGTCGTGTACGACACGATGACGGTGCACGACAACCTGGCCTTCCCGCTGCGCAACCGCGGGTTGCCCGAGGCGGACATCGAGGCCAGGGTGCGCGAGATCGCGCGCATGCTCGACCTGGAGCCCATGCTCGGCAAGCGGGCGGCGGGCCTGACGGCCGACGGCAAGCAGAAGATCTCGCTCGGCCGCGGCCTGGTCCGGTCCGACGTGAACGTCATCATGCTGGACGAGCCGCTCACCGTGATCGACCCGCACCTCAAGTCGCAGCTCCGCTCCAAGCTGCGCGAGCTGCACCAGCGCACCACGCGGACGATGATCTTCGTGACCCACGACCAGATCGAGGCGCTCACCTTCGCCGACAAGGTCGTCGTCATGCAGGAGGGCACGGTCGTCCAGATCGGCTCGCCGGTCGAGCTGTTCGAGCGGCCGAACCACACCTTCGTCGGCCACTTCATCGGCTCGCCGGGCATGAACGTCCTGCCCTGCGAGCCGAGCGGCGACGCCGCGCTGCTCGCCGGTCACCGCGTGCGCGTCGACAACCCGCCGAGCGGGCCGCTCGACGGCAAGCGGGTCGAGCTCGGCGTGCGGCCCGAGTTCGTCCACTTCGGCGGCGAGGGCGTCCCGGTCGACATCGTGAAGGTGAGCGACGCGGGGCGCCATCGCATCGTGGACGCGCGCCACGGCGAGCTCCGCATCAAGCTCCTGGTCGACGACGGCTCGCCGATCCCGAGCGAGGCCGCCCGTGTCACCTTCGATCCGGCCCACACGCGGCTCTACGCCGACGGCTGGCTGGTGGAGTGAGGCGGACCGGTGAGCGGCAAGACGCAGAACCAGAAGGGGTGGCTGTTCGTGCTGCCGGTGTTCCTGCTGGTGGCGTTCAACGCGCTCATCCCGCTCATGGCGGTGGTGAACTACGCCGTGCAGGAGACGTTCGGCAACAACATGTTCTT
>Ga0126377_10004303_pt1 | contig 10331 bp, 10 predicted proteins | sample PanSoiMetPlot_22_FD_92647 | JGI IMG/M metagenome (GOLD analysis project Ga0126377, IMG submission 92647) | Tropical forest soil microbial communities from Panama - MetaG Plot_22 | ecosystem: Environmental > Terrestrial > Soil > Tropical forest > Bulk soil | place: Panama | collected 2016-02-17 | reverse complement strand
TTCTGGGTATTGAAAAATGAATCCGTGCCGATCACGAGTCCGCCGGCTCGCAGCTGGGGCAGGGTAGCAAAGATGGAGTCGAAATCGCGTTCGGTGCTGGCATTGAGGACGTGCAGCTCAAGCCCGAGAGTCTGCGCCGCCGCTCGTTGTTCTTTCACGTCGGCTTCGACAAGGTCGGGACTCGTTGGGTTGACGAGCAAACCCACGACGGTCGCCGCGGGGACCACTTCGTGCAGCAGCTCCAGCCGTTTCGGCCCCACCGTTACGTTCCACCCGGTTACGCCCGTGATGTTGCCGCCTGGGCGGTGAAGGCTGGCGACAAGTCCGAGTTCGACCGGGTCCAGTCCGATGTAGAAGACAATCGGAATGCTGGCGGTCGCGGCCTTGGCCGCCAATGCGCCGGGGGTGCTGGCTGGTACCGCGATGATGTTCACTTGACGACGAACCAGATCGGCGGCTAGCGCAGGAAGTCGCTCGTTGTGTCCATCCGCCCAGCGATATTCAATCGCCACGTTCCGTCCTTCGACGTAACCGGTTTCGTTCAGGCCCTGGTAAAACGAGGGTAACCGGAAGGCGTCGGACTCCCGCGACCCAGTGCCGATGTACCCGATCACCGGCATCGCCGGCTGCTGCGCGCGCGCCGCCAGCGGCCACGCCGCAGCGCCGCCGAGCGTGGCTAAGAATGTTCGTCGTCCGAGGTAGCTTGCCATGTGACCCTCCGGTTGGGGGTCATTCATGCAATGAGGCATGATACCATGCTTGTATCGCGCGGTCAGTGATTAAGGCCGATAGGCAAGGCCGACGCGGCATGTCCGCTTAGTGGCGTCAAATCAGCCGCTTGCCGTCTGCGAAGACCTGGGACCAGCTCAGAATGCGAACGGAGTGCCGCAATCCGGTTGACCAAAATGGATCCTCTTTCACGAGCGCGTCGACTACGTCTGGGCTATCGGCTTCGCCTTTCTGTTATTATTAATAGCCTCACGCTATAGTGCGATTCGCGTTTTTGCTCTTCCTTTGAAACGAAACATAGTGTAAGCTTGTTGTAAGCTGCCCTCTAAACGGAAATGCCGAATTTTCCGTCCGGGCCACAATGGGCAGCAAATATGCCGTCGGCGGGCGCTGCACTCCGACATCTTTTTTTTGTCGGTCCCCTAGCAAATCGAAGAGCTCACGAGCGTGCACGCGAGGGTGTGACGCAGCGTCCGTGGGTCGTTCTGTTTCAACGAATTCCCAACCCGTTCACCGCTTAGTTATTTTCGGATTGGGGTTAACCTATGGTTCACCCGCATTTCCTTTCCAGCCGCTCGACGATGCGGGAAGTGAAGGATGCGCCCAAGCTTGCGTCCGCGGGAACAGATGCCTCCTTCTCGGCCTTTTCACCGAGCTGCGGGTGTACAGACCGAATCACAACTTGCCGGTCGAAACAGTGGAGGAGGCGGTTGTGAAACGCACGAGGAAGCACCTCAGCAGTAGAGAGCGTGAGCGCACACCCACGGTTGCGCGAGATACGGACGAGCTGCTTCGCAATCTCTCGTCGGCCCATCACAAGCGCCTTCTGACGTATCTCAACTCAGCGGCGAGCCCGTTCGAGCTGATGACCGTTCCACCGCGTCCGATGTCAGAAGCGCAAATGGCAGCCATGGGAATGGCCGCGCCCGTGATGGAGAAAGAAATCCGGCTAATGGACAGCCGCTCCGCCCGCGCGCTTTTCGAGTTGCGTGAGCGCGAATTCCCGCTCGGATTCACCAACATCAGCCAGATTGCCAGGCTTCCCGGCATCAACATCGGCAAGTTGATTGAGTGGCTCAGCGATGTGAGGTATGGCAGCTGGCAGACGTTGCCCTACACGATACCGCGGCAGGGCGGTGGCAGCGTCAGCATCGTGCATGCAGCGTTGCTCCACACCGGAAAGGTGCTGTTCCTCGACGACGGTCCGACGCCGATCTGGGATCCAACCGACGAAGTGAACCCCCAGTTCGAATTTCCGGTCAACAACCCTGATTATTCGCTTACCTGCAGCGGCCACAGCTTCCTGTCGAACGGCCAGCTCTTGGTCATCGGCGGCGGAGGCTTCGGTCCGAGGGCCGGCGCCAATAAGGGCTTCAAGTTCGATCCCGTCGCCAAGACGTGGACGAAGACCGCAGGCGACATGCACGCCGTGCGCTGGTATCCCACCGCAGTCACGACCGGTGACCAGCGCATGCTCGTCGTGGGCGGATGGAATGAAAACGCCACGCTGCTGAACGACATGGAGGTGTACGAGGAGTCCTCCGATTCCTTCGTGATGGTCATCGGCGCCACGCTCGGCTTTCCCAATCTCTATCCAGGCCTCCACCTGCTTCCGAACAACGTGCTGTTCTACTCGCGGACCGGGTGGGGACACGCCGGGGGTTCACCGCCGTCGTCGCTCGACAACTCTTCGTACTTTCAATTCAGCGGGCCGACGCTAGGCGCGTGGTCGTCGATCGCGGCGTCAACGATCAATCGCTGCAAGGGCATGTCGGCGATGATTTTCCGCAACACCTGCCCGCACACGCGCATTCTCGTAGTCGGCGGGTGTGATGCCTCCGGCAACGGCATCAACTCCCCTGCGGAAATCATCGACGCGTCATTTCTGTCTCCAGGAAGCACGTGGGCGTTCACCGCGCCGCTGCCCGATGCGACGCCGAGGCGGCAATGCAACGTTGTCCTGTTGCCGGACAACACGGCGTTTGTCGGCGGTGGTGCGACCACGCCGAACTCGCCCTGCATGCTGTTCGATCCTGTGGCCGATACGTGGTCGCCGATGGCCGACCTTCCGTCGGTACGGATGTATCACTCCGTGATGATTCTCCTGCCGAGCGGGAAAGTGATGATGTCCGGCTGGGCGAACGACGCCCCGAGCGGGACGATCGAACTCTACAGCCCGCCGTACCTGTTCAAGGGCGCGCGACCGACCATTTCGAGCGCACCGGCGAGCGTGAACTTCGGTCAGCAGTTCACCATCGGCACGCCCGACGCGGCGTCGATCGTCAAGGCGACGCTCGTGCGCCCAATGGCCGTGACGCACCAGACAGAATCCAATCAGCGCGTCATCGAGTTGACGTTCCACCACCATCACGTGCACCCGAACCATTTGATCACCACCGCGCCCGACGGCGGAAGCCCACACGCCTTCGCGCCAAAGGGCTACTACATGCTCTTCATCCTGAATGGCGCTGGTGTGCCGTCGATGGCGAGATGGATTTATCTGCAGTGACTCGGCGGAATGTCATGAACCGATGCAGGAGGGCGCGTGCGTACTGATCGCGTTGACGCGTCGAAGGTCGAGGGGATTCTACGCCGGCATCCGAAGATTGCGGCGCTTAAGAAACGACGAACTCGCATCGTCGCGCTCGGCCCGAAGCCGTCGCATCGAGGCGAGCCGGACGACCGCCAGGTGGTGGCGGCGCTGCACGACTACGACGCGGGACGATCGATGATCGCCCTTGTCGACGTAAAAGCAAAGAAGGTTGTCGCCCTTCAGGAGGCCCCGGCCCACTTTCAATTGAGCGCAGATGAACAGCGCGATGCCGAAGCACTCGCGGCCAAGGATCCACGCGTTCGGCAGTTCGTCGGCCGGCGCCAGCTCAATCCTTTGACGAGGCTGTTCTTTCCGCGGGCCGATCATGAGAGCCGTTCGCACCGGTGCGCGATTGTCTTCATTCGACCGAGCGTCACCGAGCGGCGCTATGCAATCGTCGATCTGTCTCTTCGCCGCGTCGTCGACGTTCTGACACGTCATGGCCTGACCGGCCGCTGACCGGAGTGTTGCGAATGCCTTCTTTGAACAGAGCCAACTGGCGCGTGCAGTACGGATGGTCGGCGTCGAGTGGCCTTCGGCTCGGAGTTTGTGAGTACCAAGGCATTCGCGTTTTTCACAGTGCCTCGGTGCCGTTCGTTTACGTGAACTACGAGGGCGATTCGTCGGGGCCATTCACCGATCAGCTCAAGAGCAAAAAGTCGAAGGTCGAGATCCGTGACATCATGTTCGGTTTCGACCTGAAGGTCACCTATGACTTCTACGGTGAGGACTACCAGTACGAACACGTCTGGCGGTTTCACGACGATGGGCAATTCGGGTCCACGGTTGTGATTCAGGGGCCTGGCGAGGAAATCGACGGACATCACACCTATCACCTGCCATTTCGGTACGACCTCGACATCAGCGGTGCGTCCGGCGACTCGTTTCAAAAACGGCGCGCCGATGGTGGATGGGAAGACGTCGTGTACGAAGGTCGACAGTTGCCGACGCATCCGTGGGCGCCGGATTTCGACTGGCGAGTCATCGACAAATCCACTGGACGGAGCGCGGCGATCCGCGCGCGCGCAAAGGACAACGCGGAGTTGTGGGCGCTCCGCTACTCGCCGCTCGAAAGCTGGGGATCCTGGGGTGCCACCGGTTCGGGAGCGCCGGGTTCTCCGGGCAGTGTGCCCGCGATTTACGACAACGGCCAGACCGTTCAGGACACCGACATCGTCGTCTGGTACATCGCACACGTCCCCTCAATGGAACGCGTGACCGCGTGCGGTCCGTGGTTCAGATTGAACGCGTATCCACGGCCAGAGCGCGATTCAGACGAGCAGAGTGGCGGCGGCCACGGACATAACCACTAAAGGACGACTCAATGCCGCGAGATGCCTTCATCGTGTGAAGGAGGAGCATGATGCCAGACATTTGGATTCAGCTGGAGAATCGCTCGTGGGATGTGGCGTCGTTCAACATCGACCGGATGACCGGCCAGAGCGTTGCCGCGTCGCCCACGCCCAAAGTGATTACATCACCGGAAACGGGCGTCACGCGTACGCGCAACATGTGGAAGCCGCTTTCGGAAGACGCGTTGATCTTACGGCGTTACACGCCCAACTGGGCGGCGCCTGACGACCGCAAGATCAATCCCTGGGATCTCAACGAGCTCGATCCCACCGACAACGGGACGATGGGGACCATTCCGGGTCCGGTGATCGAATGCAATCTCGGCGAGACCGTAACCATTCACTTCCGCAACAAAGATGCGCGCGTGGGCAAGGCCGTCGAAGCACGCACGCACAGCCTTCACACCCACGGGTTCGTGTTCGACCCGAAGTTTGACGGCGCTTTTCCGTTGTCGCCACCCGATCCCGCTCAGCCGGTCGGAGCCGAGGCGGCGTTGTGGGCGGCCGTCGGCGTAACCGGCTTCAAGCGCGGCGATCGCGTACCGCCCGGCGCCACCTTCACGTACACGTGGCAGACGATCGGTTGGCCAACGACGGCGGGAGTCTGGCTCTATCACGATCACTCGATCTGTGACACGGAGAACGTGCAGCTGGGCGCCATCGGGATTGTGGTGATCCACAATCCCAACGATCCCGAGGATGTGATCGTCGGTCCCAATGACTTCCCAGTTGCAAACAATCCGAACAGCTCGCCGATCGGGTTGCGAGGTTTCCCATTTCCGTTCCAAGTCGCCGTGCTGCCGCACCAATTGATCGAGCTGGGTCGCGTGTCGCACGTGGAGGATTTATTGATCGACCTGCCGGGTCTCCCGCCGATCGTGATGCCCGACATGCCAATGGGTGGCGACATGCCTCCTATGGCCGGCGTGGCCGACATGCTTGCCATCGCCGCGAGACGGCGTCGTCCAGCCGCGCGAAATTCCCGCCCGATGGCGGTCGATCTGCCCCTCGCAGCCACTGAAGGCGCGAAACGAGCCAGACACGCCGGTCACCATGAAGTGCCCGCGGACGAGCGCGTCGCGCTCGACCGCGCCTTCGTGACAGGCGGCCTGGTGTTCGAGCTCAGCAAAGATCTGTCGGCGATCCAACGGCTGTTCTTGCGGTTCTATCGGACGCCGCCCGCCAAGGCGCAGTACCTCCTGCTGTTCCACAATCTCACCGGCGCGCAGATGTGCATCAACGGCCGCAAGTTCCTCGGCAACACGCCAACCATTGTCGGCGGTCCGCAGACGCAGATGCGGTTCGGCGTTGTGGGCATGGGCAACGTGGACGGTTTTCATACGTTCCATCTGCATGGCCATCGGTGGACTATCAACGGTCCGCACGGCAACACTCGCGCGACGATTCAAGGCAGCGTTCAGGACACTCCGGTTTCGCAGTTCGAGGACACGCGGACCTTCGGTCCCGCCAATTCGTTTGCGTTCACGATCAAGGAAGGCACGGTCGGACCGGCGCCGAGTTTCATGGGCCCGCCTCCAGGTGCGGCGGTTGGCGAATGGCACATGCACTGTCATGTGCTCACTCACATGATGGACGGCATGATGGGATCGTTGCTGATTGTCAACGGCGGAGAAGCTGCGACAACACTTCCGCGCGGCGTGCCGTGCCCGCCTGACATGGGCGGTGGCGGTGGCACGGGGACCGAACATACCGTCACGCTTCACCAGCTGTCGCCGAATCAGCCGCCGATCTTCGATCCACCGCTATTGACGATCCCGGTGGGCGACACCGTGCGATGGCAATGGGGTGACACCCAGTCGCATTCGACGACATCGGACACTGGCGCGTGGGACTCGGGCGTTCACACCGCGCCTCCGCCGTTCAGCTTCCCTTGGACATTCACCGCTCCCGGAACTTTCCCGTACCATTGCGCGATTCATGGCGCGACGGGTGGCATCGGAATGTCCGGCACGATAACGGTGATCTGACGACGAAGTTTTTCAATAGAGGAACATCGTTACGGCTATCAATGACGCCGGTTGGGTGACCGCCCGTGTCCCCGCCGGCATCAATCGCGGTGAAGTCCAAAAGGTGCTTTCGATGGTGAGCCAAGCGCCGATTCGGAAGATCCATATAAGGAGGAGTCATGGCTCGTAAGATATCTAAGGCAAGCAAAACCCGGACCCGCCGGCATCACGCGGTCGATGTCAAGCTTTTGCAACGCAATCTCCCGGTGTTGAGTCGATCCATGACATTCGCGCCGATGGTGCGGGAGAACGCCGCCTTTATCAGTGCGATAAAGGATCTTCGCTGGTTGTTTCCGCCGGTGTGCCAGCGCAAGGATCAAGCGGTACTGACTGAAACGGAACGAGCGCGCTACATCTGTGCATTCAATATGATCAACAATGATGGCACACTCGGTCAGCTGGTCGACACTCACGCCGAAATGCACATGCAGCACACAAACGCGCGCCTGCTGCCCTGGCATCGCATCTTCTTGTATCTATTTGAAGAAGCCCTGCACAACTATCACCCGGACGTGTGCGTGCCATATTGGGACTGGACAAAGTCCGAGGAGCAGCAGTTCCCGAACTGGTTAACAGCTGTTCTCCCGACGGTGCACACGCCCACGCGCACCATTAATGTCATCCGCTCGCCGGGCTCTGGGGGTGCGCTGGCATCGATCGCCAGTGCTACACCCGGCGCGATGGCGAAGACAACATACGATGAATTCTCAGCCCTCATTAACGGGATTCACGGTGCCGTCCATATCTGGGTGGGTGGGACCATGTCGGATGCATCGGTCTCTCCGGCCGATCCGGTGTTTTGGCTTCATCATGGCAATCTCGACCGACTCTGGTGGGATTGGTATAATAGTCCACAAGGCAATCATCAGAATCCACCACTAACCGGAAGCGACGCCTTAATGGATCCATGGACGTATACCGAGCCAGACACTCGAGATATCGGCTCGCTGGGATATGCGTACGTCTGAACATACAGCTTCACGTTAGGCCGCGACGATCGCCTGCTGGAATTGGCTCACACCGCACGGTGAAAAAACAGATGGCCTCCAAGATGGGGCGTACGTGCCTGCGTGCGTGCTGCTCTCCGCGCGACCTCGCCTTCATAGCGCCTAATAGCCATGCTGCACTCCCGGCGATACGCGTCAATGAGTTTTTGGAGATCCTCAGGGTCTAGCTTCTCCGAAAGTTGCGTAGATTCCACGAGGTCACAGAACATCGCTGTGATCTGACGGAATTCAAGGTCGCGATGTTGCACACGAGAGATTACCGCTGTGCGTGCCGAAAATCAGATGCTGCAATATTGGGGATGAAGGCCGCCGAGGACAGGCTGTGATGTGATGTCGCCGAAGCGCTCAATCGCCCGATGGAATGGGGCATCCTTGTCCAGCGAGCGATGAATGCGCGATTCATTATAATACGCGGCATACCGACCCAGGATCCGGCGCAGGTGCGCCCCCCAAATACGATCATGTGGTCGAGACACTCCCGTCGGATCGTGCCGATCAGCCTCTCGACGTACGGGTTCTGCCGCGGCGATCGGGGTGCAGTCGGCTTGTCCCGAACGCCCATGGCACGCAACCGCTGCCTGAAGATCACGCCATACACGCGCTTATGACGACAAGGATGTGCAGGAACGCCTAATCAAGGATAGCGCGCTCGACTGGACCATTGTGCGGCCCGGACTGTTGACTAACGGTAGACGGACGGGACGCTACAAGGTTCTCAAAGAGCCGTCGCAGTGGCGCAATGGGACCATTGCAAGGGCCGATGTCGCCGATTTTCTAGTGGAGCAGATTGAAGATCGTTCCTATTTCGGCAAGACGCCCGTGCTGGTGTACTGAAGCGCCGACGAAGTACGAGTTGGTCATCAACCTCAATAAGGCGCTGGGCCTCGAGGTACCGCCGACACTCCTCGCCCGCGCCGACGAGGTGATCGAGTAGCGGTGCTTTTTTGTTGCGCCGCATTAGTCCGCTTATGGCAGATATTGTTGCAAAAGTCCCAAATTGCCCGGCGCTAATTTTCTCGCTGTAAAAAATCCGACCGACGACCCGACGATCGATGTGGCCTCAATCGCGTTACCGAGGTCGTCAGCGAGTTTATCTTCACGCAATGAGGTCCCCCACATCTTTACACGAAAGTCGCGAGTGCAGCCAAAAGAAATTTTGGTCATGAGTGCAAAAAGACTTTTGCAACAAAATCGGCACTAAGCGGACATATCGAGGCAAGCGTTCGCTTGTCCGCTTTTGGCGCGAAGCGGACATCCGCGGGCGCAGGGCCTCGACGGCCTCGGTCGCAAATGACCCGCATTGAAATCCCGCCGTGCAGCAATCTCCTGCCTAAAAATTTCATTCTCCACAATTTGGGGCGTCTCGGCTGGCCGCGCAGATTGTGCTACCGCCGGAGGCGGCACCGGCTTTAGTGGCTGTCTTCGTCTGCACCAAACCATTTCTGAAATAGAGGGTCGTCGTTAGAGATTGGGACCAGAACCTCGTTCTCGAACAGCGGGTCCCGTGGAGGATCGAGCGGAACAACGAGCAGGCGCGGTTCGACCCCGGCATAGATTTCGCCGCGCGGAAAGACAGCTTCGCGCACGTAGCGGCGATTAGGGGAGATGTCCAAGCACATCGAGCAGCAGCCGTAGCGGTTCATAATCGACACTCCTATGCGACAGCGGCTCTGAGCGTAGGAGGAAGAGGATGTAAATCCGCTATGCAGAGAGAGTGGATCAAATAAGAAGGAGATGACGGTTTTCTGATTCTCTCTCACGCGCGCGAACCCCATTCCTCCTATTTTTCCGCTTCTGGTCGTCAAACGCGCGCCCGTTCGCCCAGTAGCTGCGAGGCGCGTTTGCGGTCATGCTCGTCCTGCATGCGTGCGGCGAACTGGGTATCACGCAAGTGAGGGAACGGTGCTCACGCGCCGACGACTATGACTCTGCTTACGCCGCTTAAATGATGATCAGCCGATAGCTGCCACCGCGCCGCTGAGGGACTGGTCGGGTTGACGATAGCCGACGGCGTTCCTTCGTCCCCGCACGACTAGCCTGGAAGTAGCCGCTCGAATACGAGAACCGGTCGAGACCGGGCGTGCATTGAGACGGGCGGCCACGTAACCCGTCACCATACCCTGCTTCCCAACTATCCAAGTCGATAATCATTTGCCGCCCCCTCTATCGAGGGCATGATCGAATATGATCATGGCGACCAAATTCCGGCCGTCCTGTTGCGGTCAAGTCACAGTCGGCGGAAATTAATTGAAGGGCGACGGCATATGCAGCTTCCTCAACACGACCATCCAGCGGCAAGCGTTCGCATGTCCGCTTTTGGGGCGAAGCGGACATCGCGCGAGCGGTCATAGACAGGGCTGAAATCCCGCAGCGCAGCAGTCTCCAGCCCTACCGAGATGTGTTATCTTTCGGTGAGAGCACGGGAGACACTGGAGTGAAGCGCCGCGAGTTCATCACGCTGCTCGGCAGCGTGGCTGCATGGCCGCTCTCTGCGCGCGCACAGCAGCCGGCTCGTGTTCAGCGCATCGGCATGCTCATCAATCTGCCTGCGGACGATCCGGAAACGCAAGCCCGTGTCGGAGCATTCCTGCAGGGGCTGCAGGAATTCGGCTGGTCTATCGGC
>Ga0126377_10004302_pt1 | contig 10334 bp, 6 predicted proteins | sample PanSoiMetPlot_22_FD_92647 | JGI IMG/M metagenome (GOLD analysis project Ga0126377, IMG submission 92647) | Tropical forest soil microbial communities from Panama - MetaG Plot_22 | ecosystem: Environmental > Terrestrial > Soil > Tropical forest > Bulk soil | place: Panama | collected 2016-02-17 | reverse complement strand
TGTCGGCAGGAACGCGACCCCCGCGCGGAGCGCGCTGTAGTGCTCCACCTGCTGGAGGTACAGCGTCACGAAGAAGAACGTCGAGAACAAGGCCGCGTAGAGCAGCACCACGACCAGGTTGGCCGCCGTCAGCTGGCCGCGGCGGAAGATCGACAACGGCACGAGCGGCGCGCGGGCCACGTACTGCTCGACAAGCGCGAACAGGACGAGCAGCGCCAGGCCGGCGGTAATCGGCGCGAGGACGCCGGGCGCACCCCAGCCCAGAGCGTCGCTGCGCACGATCCCGAAGACGACGGCGACGAGGCCGAGCGTGACGAGGGTGGCGCCTGCGAGATCGAAGTGCCGCTCGCCGCCGCGGCGTCCCTCGGCGATCAAGCCCCGTCCGGCCAAGAGCACGGCGATGCCGATCGGGAGGTTGATGAGGAAGATCGACTCCCAGCTCACGCTCTCGGTGAGCAGGCCGCCGAGGACCGCTCCGGTCGAGGCACCGAGGCCCGCCATGGCCGCCCACACCCCGAGCGCGCGGTTGCGCTCACGGCCCTCCGCGAACGAGGTCATGACGATCGCCAGCGTCGCCGGCGAGAGGACGGCGCCGCCAACGCCCTGAAGGGCGCGCGCGCCGAGCAGCACACCCGCCGAGGACGACACGGCGCAGACGAGCGAGGCGAAGGTGAAGAGGCCGGTGCCGACGAGGAACATGCGGCGGCGGCCCAGCAGGTCCGCCGCCCGGCCGCCGAGCATCAGAAAGCCGGCGAAGGTCAGCGTGTAGGTGTTGACGACCCACTGCAGGCCGGCCGTGGAGAAGCCGAGGTCCGTCCGGATCGCCGGCAGCGCGATGTTCACGATCGAGACGTCGAGGACGACCATGAACTGCGCCAGGCACACGACCACCAGCAGCAGCGTTCGGTTGCGAGTCATACCGACACTGTGCGATCCTGTAGATGGGGGTACAAGAGAGGGATTTATCCTGGTACTGGAGACACCACCTTCGCGATGACCGACACGAACGGCAACGGCAACGGCGACCACAGGCGGGCGGAGCTGGCCGATTTCCTCAAGTCCCGGCGCGCCGCTCTCCAGCCGGCCGACGTCGGGCTCCCGGGCTGCGGGCGGCGGCGGACGCCAGGCCTGCGGCGCGAGGAGGTCGCGCAGCTCGCAGGGGTCGGCACCACGTGGTACACGTGGCTCGAGCAGGGCCGCGACGTGCGCGCGTCGCTCGACGTGCTCGAGGCGCTGGCCGCGGCGCTGCGCCTCACCCCCGCCGAGCGCGGCCACCTCATCCTCCTCGGCCGCGGCGAGCAGCCCCCGCCGCCAATCACCGAGCGCGAGAAGGTCTCGCCCACCGTGCGACGCCTGATCGCGAACCTCGGGTCCCCCGCCTCGCTGCTGGGGCGCCGCTACGACTTCCTGGCGTGGAACGACGCCTACAGCGCGGTGTTCGGCGACATGTCGCAGCTGCCGCCCGAGCAGCGCAACCACATGTGGCTGTCGTTCATGGATCCCGCGCGTCGCGAGCTCGTCGACGATTGGGAGGTCGCGGCGCGGAGCACGCTCGCGAGATTCCGCGCCGAGCACGCGAAGTACCTCGGCGACCCGGCGTTCGACGCGCTCGTCGACGCGCTGCTCGAGGCCAGCCCCGAGTTCCGCAAGTGGTGGCCGCGGCACGAGGTCGTGATCTCCGGCGAGGGCCGCAAGCGTCTCAACCACCCCGTCGTCGGGACGATGGTGTTCGAGCACGCGATCTTCCGGCACGCCGAGACGCTCGAGCAGCGCCTGGCCCTCTACACCCCGCTCCCCGAGCACGACACGCCCGAGAAGCTCGAGCGCCTGCTCTCCGGAGCGGCTGCGGTGGTCGCCTGAGCGATGCTCGCCGCGCCGCTCGCCGGCAAGTCGCTCGCCGTGGACGGCGCCGACCTCGTGCTCGCCGAGTGGCGCGATCCGGGCGGCGTGCCGCATCCGCCGCGCTACATCGCGCCGCTGCACATCCACAACGCCGACGACGAGGCCTGGTACGTGCTCGAGGGCACCCTGCGGTTCCGTCTCGACGACGACGAGGTCGAGGCGGACGCCGGCGGAGCGGTGCTCGCACGGCGCGGCGTCGCCCACACGTACTGGAACCCCCGCGCCGACCCGGCGCGCTACCTGCTCGTCATGACCTCCCGCATCGCCGCGCTGATCGACGCGCTGCACGCGGAGGGCGAGACCCGCTCGCCGGCGGAGATCTTCGAGGCCTACGAGAGCACCCTGATCGGCTGGCCGAGCCACTGATCCGATCGCCGCCCTGCTGCGAAGTAAGGGTATGGCGAATGCCGGAGACGTTCTCGCGCTGCCGCAACTCGGCTGCCGCGTGCACTTGCTGCGGACCGACAGCGAGGTGCTCGAGTTCGACGTGATCGGGCGCCCGCTCGGACTCCTCGCCGCCGCGCACGTCCACGTCAAGCAGATGGAGCGCTACGAGGTGGTCGCGGGGTCGTTCCGGCTCGTCGAGCGCGGCCGCGAGCGCCTCCTCGGCCCCGGCGACACCGCCGAGGTTCGGGCGGGCGTGCCGCACCGCCAGCTGCCCGCGGGCGACAGCGAGGGCCACGTCCGGGTACAGGTGTGCCCCGCCGGCAGGACGCTGGCCTTCCTCGAGCGCCTGGCCGAGCTGTGCGCGACCGCGCAGCTCGACCGCCGTGGGTTCCCGCGGCCGGTCGCCGCGGCCCGGCTCGTCACCGACTTCGGCGACGAGGGCCACGCCGCGCGCCCGCCACTGGCCGTCCAGCGCGCGCTGGCGAAGGCGATCCTGGCCGTCGCCGGCCTCTCGCGGCCGTACGTCTTCGTCGACGAATGGGACGTCGCGGCGCCCGCCCCGTCGGTCTTCGCCGCGATCTCCGACGCGCGGACCTACCCGGACTGGTGGCGCCCGGTGTACCTCGACGTCGACGCGGAAGGCCCCGCCGAGCTCGGCAAGGCCTCGCGCCAGCACTTCAAGGGCCGCCTCCCCTACCACCTGCACACGCGCTCGAAGGTCGTCGCGCTCGATCCGCCGCGCAGCGTGACGGCGGAGGTCGACGGCGACCTGCGCGGCCGAGGGACCTGGACGCTGACGCCGATCCCCACCGGAACGCGCGTCCGCTTCGACTGGCAGGTCCACGCCGACCGCAGGCTGCTGCGCGTGCTCACGCCGCTGCTGCGTCCGCTCTTCCGCTGGAACCACGACTGGGCGATCGCCCGCGCGATGGACGGCCTCGAGCCGTACGTACGGCAGAGCGCTTCCGCCGGGCGCGCCCCCTCGCCGCTCGGCGCGGTCTGACAGCCGTCCGACAGCCGGCTTTGACAACGTTTTCCGACGCTACGTAGGTTGCCCGCCGGTCTGGCGGGCATTCATGGCGGGGCCGCTGCAACCACGAGCAGCGGGAGAGCTCCATGCATATACGCAGGTTTGTCGCGGCCATCGCCGCGTCGGCGTCCGTCGCCGTACCGAGCGCGGCGGTCGCGCAGTCCCCTGGCGCCACGCCGTCCGCCGCCAAGCGAGCGCACACGATCACGCTCGTCACCGGGGACCGCGTCGTCCTCACGGACCTGGCCGGCGGCAAGCACGCCGTCACGGTCAACGGCAACACCACCGCGAGCAAGCGCGCGGGCGTCTTCAAGACGTTCCGCACCGTCGAGCGCGACGGGCAGGTCTACGCCTACCCCGTCGAGCTGATGCCGTACATCGGCACGCTGCTCGACCGCGAGCTCTTCAACCTCACGAAGCTTGTAGAGCAGGGCTACGCAGACAGGGCGTCGACCTCGATCCCGCTGATCGTCAGCTACCGCGGCGCCGCGGGCGGTGCCACGCCGGCCGGGATGACCCGCACCCGCCAGCTCGAGTCGATCGACGCCGTCGCCGGCAAGGAGCGCAAGAGCCGGGCGCGGAGCCTCGGGCAGGCGCTCAAGCGCCAGCTCGACGCCGATGGGCCGGCGATCAGGCGCGGGCGCACGGCGCGCTACGCGCAGACGGGCCCGCTGGCCGGGATCAAGATGATCCACCTCGACCAGCAGATCAAGGCCGCGCTGGCCGACAGCGTGCCGCAGATCGGCGCGCCGCAGGCGTGGGCGGCCGGCTTCGACGGCACCGGAATCGACGTCGCGGTGCTCGACACCGGGATCGACACGACGCATCCTGATCTCGCCGGCAAGGTCGTCGCCGAGCGCAACTTCACCCCCGAGGCGACGGCGACCGACGGCAACGGCCACGGCACGCACGTGTCCTCGACGGTCGCGGGCGGCGGGCAGGCGTCGAACGGCCTACGCAAGGGCGTGGCCCCCGGCGCGCGGCTCATGAACGGCAAGGTGCTCGACAGCACCGGCAACGGCCAGGTGTCGTGGGCGATCGACGCGATGGAGTGGGCGTCGTCCAACGGCGCCGAGGTCATCTCGATGAGCCTCGAGGCCGGCGTGAGCGACGGGACCGACCCGTTCTCGCAGGCGGTAAACGATCTCTCGGAGTCCCGCGGGGTCCTCTTCACGATCGCCGCCGGCAACTTCGGCAGCGCGGCCCAGACGATCACCGCCCCCGGCACCGCCGACAAGGCGCTCACCGTCGGGGCCGTCGACAAGTCCAACGTGCTGGCCGGGTTCTCGAGCCGCGGCCCGCGCCTCGGCGACAACGCGATCAAGCCCGACATCACGGCCCCCGGCGTGAACATCGTCGCCGCACGCGCGGCGGGGACCGCGCTCGGGCCGATCGTCGACGACGTCTACACGATGATCTCCGGCACCTCGATGGCCACCCCGCACGTCGCGGGCTCCGCCGCGATCCTCAAGCAGGAGTTCCCCGACTGGACGCCGCAGCAGATCAAGGCGGCGCTCGAGAGCACCGCCGCCCCGGGCCCGTACACGATCTACGAGCAAGGCGGTGGCCGCGTCGACGTCGCGCGCGCGTTCTCGCAGAAGGTCTACGCGACGACCGCGCCGGTCGACTTCGGGTTCTTCCGCTTCCCGCAGACCGACGTCCAGCCGGTCACGAAGACCATCGGGTACGACAACGAGACCGAGGCACAGGTGACGCTCGACCTCGCGGTCGAGGTCGCCGACGCCGCGGGCAATCCCGCCCCGGCCGGAATGGTCACCACCAGCGCGCCGTCCGTCACCGTGCCCGCGGGCGGGACCGCGAACATCGACGTCACGACGGACGTGCGCGGCGGCGCGGCCGGGCTGTACGGCGGCTACGTGACCGCGCGCAGCGCGGACGGCAACGTCGTCGTCCGCACGCCGGTCGGGTTCTTCAAGGAGCCCGAGTCCTACAACCTCACCGTCCGCGGCACCGAGCGCGACGGCCGGCCGGCCGACGGCAGGTCGGGCATCGGGATCGACTGGGTCGACGTGGTCGACGTCAACGACACCACCCGCTACCAGCAGACCCGCGCCTTCGAGAACGGGACGGCCACGTTCCGCGTGCCCGTGGGCACGTACAGCGTGATGGGCAACGTCTTCACCTACGACGCGCCGCACGTCTTCGCGATCGAGGACGCGGTGGTCGGCGACCCCGAGGTCGAGGTCACCCAGGACACCACCGTGGACGCCGACGCGCGCAAGGCCACCGAGGTGATCGCCGACACCGACCGGCCGACCAAGCCGATCGCCTGGGTGACGGGCACCTACCGCGGCGGCGCGGAGCGCGGCAGCTGGGAGAGCCTGCTGCTGGCGAGCCCGCCGATCAGCCGCATCTTCGCGGCCCCGACCGAGCAGGTGACGAAGGGCGACTTCGGGTGGCGCGCGAAGCCGAACCTGTTCGCCCCCGAGCTCGAGGTGTCCGTGGCCCAGCCGGAGGACATCCCGCTCGACGTGCGCTATGCGTCGGGCTCGCCGAAGCTCGACGGGCGCGACCGGCGCCAGGTCGTCTACGTCGGCATCGGCCGCCCGGAGGACTACAACGGGCGCGACGTGCGCGGCAAGGCCGTGCTGATCAGCCGCGGCACGCTCACGTTCGCCGACAAGGTGGCCAACGCGGCCGCGCACGACCCGGCGATGATCATCATCCACAACAACGTGCCCGGCCTGCTGCTCATCGGCCTGGCGAGCGATCCTGGCATCCCGGTGCTCTCGACATCGCTGAGTCAGGGGCAGCTGCTGCAGGGGCTGCTCGAGAACGGCCGCGTCGTGCTCGCCTCGCGCGGGATCCCGCAGGAGAAGAGCCCGTACGTCTACGACGTCATCTTCTCCGACCGCGGGCGCATCCAGGACACACACCGCCGGACGGTCGACCGCTCCAACACCGTGCGGACGCACGCGACGTACCACGCCGGCACCGAGGGCTGGGTCGGCGGCGAGGCGCATCACGCCTACCCGCCGTTCTCGGGGTTCTCGTCGGACTTCGCGCGCAACCTCATCACGCCGCTGGACCGCACCGAGTACACGGGGATCGGCGACGCCCGCTGGCAGCACGTCGGCTGGGCCTCGATGGCGCCGTTCGAGTTCGTCTTCCAGGGCGGGCTGCAGGCGCCGATCCAGACCTACCCGCGGGCGGCCAACCGGTCGGCCGAGTGGTTCCGCCAGCCCCAGTGGCCGGCCGTCATCCGCAACTGGGAGGTCGGCGACAACGGCGAGCCGGTCACGCGCACGGGCAACGCCATCCAGGCGTTCGTGCCCGAGTTCGTCGACTCCGACCAGCGGTTCGGCTTCTCCGACGGCAACAACACGTCGCGGTTCCGGCTGTTCGAGAACGGCGAGCAGATCGCCGAGACGACCGGTTGGCGCGGCACCTACCCGGTCTCTGGCGATCCGGCGACCTACCGCGCGGAGCTGTCGGTGGAGCGCACCGCGCCGTTCTGGACGATGTCCACCGACTCGGACACCGCGTGGACGTTCAGATCGGCGCCGCCGGCGGAAGGGGTCACGGCGGCGGTGCCGCTGCTGCTCGCCGACTACGACGTCGGCGTGCTCGATGCGCTCAACCGCGCGCCGCGCGGGAGCTTCCCGATCGACGTCGCGATCCACCGCCAGCAGGGAGCGCCGGCGGCCGCGATCACCGACGCCAGGCTGTGGGCGTCGTTCGACGACGGCGGGACCTGGCGGCGGGTCGACCTGACCGACCGCGGCGGCGGGAACTTCACCGCGACGGTCGCGCATCCGGCCGCGGCCTCGCGCAAGTTCGTGTCGTTGCGGCTGCAGGCGACGGACGCCGGCGGCAGCGCCATCACCCAGACCATCATCAGGGCGTACGGGCTCGTGTAGCTAGTCCGCGTACATAGCGTCGATCGTGCCGGCGTACTTCCGGTCGATCGGCTTGCGCTTGAGCTTCATGGTGGGCGTCAGCTCGTCGCCACCGGGAAGCCAGTCCCCCTCGACGATCGTGAACTTCTTGATCTGCTCGACGCGGGCGAGCTTCTCGTTGGCGGCGTCGACGCCCGCCTGGACCGCCTCGCGCATGCGCGGGTCGCGCGCGAGCGCCTCCAGCGAGGCGTCCTCGATGCCGTGCTGCGCCGCCCACGCGGGAGCGAAGTCGGAGTCGAGGACGAGCAGTGCGGTGTTGTAGCGGCGCCCGTCGCCGATCGCGGCCGCTTGGCCGATGAGCGGGCTCGCCGCCTTGAGCGCCCCCTCGATCGCCGCCGGCGACATGTTCTTGCCCGCCGCGTTGATGATGATCTCCTTCTTGCGGTCGACGATCCGCAGGTAGCCGTCATCGTCGAACTCGCCGATGTCGCCGGTGCGCAGGAAGCCGTCCTCGGTCATCGCCTCGGCCGTCTGCTCGGGAAGGTTGCGGTAGCCGAGCATGACGACGTCGCTCCGCATGAGCAGCTCGCCGTCGTCGGCGAGCTTCATCTCGACGCCGGGCGCCGGCGGGCCGACGGTGCCGATCTTGATCCGCTCCGGCGGGTTGACCGCCCCGGCGCCGCAGGTCTCGCTCATCCCCCACAGCTCGGCGAGCGGCAGCCCCAGCGCGTGGAAGAACTCGAGGACCTCGACCGCCGTCGGCGCCGCGCCGACATGGATGGCGACGACCTGGTCGAGGCCCAGCATGGCGCGCAGCCCGGAGAAGATCTCCCGGTCAGCGGCCTCGACGCGGGCCGCCAGGTCCGCCGGGACCTCCTCCCCGCGCTGCTCGAGGCGGACCTTCTCGGTCGCGTCGCGCAGCGCCGCCTCGGTGCGCTCGCGCTGCTCCGGCGGCTGGCCGGCGACCATCGCCTCGAGGCCGGCCTTCAGCTTCTCCCAGATGCGCGGCACGGCGAAGAACCACGACGGGCGGACCTCGGGCAGGTAGCCGAGGATCTCGCGCGGGTTGGGGCAGCAGGTCACCTGCAAGCCGAAGGCGATCGGCAGGTAGTGGTGCGCGTTGCGCTCGGCGACGTGCGCGCTCGGCAGCCAGGAGATGACGCGGCCGTCGGGCGGCAGCGCGATGATCTTCTCGGCCTGGTGGACGGCGGCCAGCAGGTTGTGGTGCGTGAGCTGCACGCCCTTCGGCGGGCCGGTGGTGCCGGACGTGTAGATGAGCGTGAGGAGGTCGGTGGGCTCGATCCGGGCGACCGACGCCTCGACGTCGAAGTCGTGGTCGCCGCTCGCGACCTCGTCGAGCGTCTGGACGCCGCTCGGTGCCTCGCCGTCGACGACGATGACGCGCTCGAGGTTCGGCAGGCCCTCCTGCGCCGCGAGCACCTTCGGAAGGAAGGCCTGTTCGGTGATGGCGATCCGAGCGCCGGCGTCGTCGACCTGGTGGCGAATCTGGTCGGGCGTGTACTGCGTGTAGATCGAGAACGGCGTCGCGCCGACCATCATCGCCGCGAGGTCGGCGAGGTGGAACTCGGGGCGGTTGCCGAGCATCAGCGCGACCGTGTCGCCGTGCTCGAGGCCGAGCGCCGCGAGGCCGCCCGCCAGCGCGTCGACGCGCTCGCGTAACTCACCCCACGTCCAGGCGATCTCGTCGTCCTTGGTCCGGATCGCGACGACGTCGGCGCGGTCGGCGGCGGTGTCACGAAACGCCTGCGCAAGCGTGGTCGCGGCGATGCGCGGTCGAGTGCTCCCCTCCATGCCCGGAGCCTATGCGACAGACGGCAGCGCGCGCCACGCTGCGTACGCCGGACGGGTCGCGCCGCCCGTCTCGGCCGTCTCGCACAACCCGCTGTCGTAGTGCGGATCGGTGTTGAAGAGGTACTGAGTGGTCAGCGCGACGCCCGGATCGAGGCGCTCGTACGAGACACGCAGAAGCTCGGCCTGCTTGGCGCGCAGGACCGCCGGGTCGGTCGTGCGCGCCAGGCGCGCGATCGTCGGCAGCGTCACGCCGCCCTCGGTCACGAGCAGCTGCGGGTTCCCGGCGTCGCCCGCCGGCCAGCCCGCCCAGCGCCCGACGAGGCGCCGCCGCACGTCGCCCGTTCGGTTCGTGCCGTACGCGACGTCCGCGTAGTTGTGGTGCGTCCACGCGAACCGCGGGCCGGCGACGAACTTGTGAGCCTCCAGCGCGTCGAGCAGCCGCTCGGTGAAGCGGGCGTAGCCGCGCACGTCGGATGTGCCCGGCCCCGCGAGCACGAGCTGCGACCCCAGGCCGCCCGCGATCTGCTGCGCGGTGACGAACATCGCCGCCACGGTCTCCGGCGCGGTGCCGCCGAGGTTGGGCTCGTTGGACACCTCGAGCATGTCGAGCCGCGGGCCGTAGCGCCCGATCACCCATTCCAGGAAGCCGTTCCATGGAGCGCCCGCCATCGCTCGGCCGGCCCACTCGGGCGTTCGATAGAGCGTGAGGATCGTGTGTAGCCCGTCGGCGCGCGCGACCGCGAGCTGGTCGTCGAGCGCGGCCGCGCGGTCCTCCGCGATCGCCCCCGGTGCGGGCATGAGCGTCGGCCAGTCCGCCCACAGCCGCACCCACCGCGTGCCACTGTCGGCGAGCAGGGCGCGGTTGGGCCCTGCGCGCAGGTCCTGCGGGCAACCAGGCGCGATGCAGCCAGCGGGCCCGAGCGCAACGCAGCGCCGCGGGGCGTTCGCGAGCGCGCTCGCCGCCCCACCGAGGCGGTTGGGCAGCGCCGCCGCACCCGCGAGACCCAGGGCGGCCGCACTGGCGCCCTTCAGCAGCTCGCGCCGGCTCAGCATCAGCGAACGTTGAAGCCTTCGCCGCGCAATCGGTCGATGTCGTTCGTCAGCCCGATCACGAAGAGCAGCGCCACGAGCATGAAGCCGACGACCGAGGCCCGCTCGATGAGCCGATAGGGAATTGGGCGTCCGCGCACCTTCTCGGCCACTGCCCAGAAGATATGGCCGCCATCCAGGGGCAGGAAGGGGAAGAGGTTCACCACCGCGAGGGAGAGCGAGATCACCGCGAGGATGCTCAGCGCCTGGATCGTGTCGAAGCTGAACGACTCGCGCGTGGTCTCGTAGGAGCC
>Ga0126377_10004301_pt1 | contig 10335 bp, 10 predicted proteins | sample PanSoiMetPlot_22_FD_92647 | JGI IMG/M metagenome (GOLD analysis project Ga0126377, IMG submission 92647) | Tropical forest soil microbial communities from Panama - MetaG Plot_22 | ecosystem: Environmental > Terrestrial > Soil > Tropical forest > Bulk soil | place: Panama | collected 2016-02-17 | reverse complement strand
TCGCCGTACGCCTTGCCAACGAGCTTTTCGTACTGACCGACGCCGGGGAACGTGTGGCCGCCGAAGGTCGGCGACTCCCGGGTGACGATCGTGAGCTTGGTAATACGCGCGTCCGCTGCTGACGCAGCGACGAGCAGAAGGGCTGCGGCGATGACGACTTTGATGCGCATAACGGCCGGATTTTACAACGGCTGCCGGCTCCCGGATTCAGGCTGCTGACTTATCGTTGGTATGCTTGGCCCCCATGAACGCGAACCTTCGAGCCACCGCTCCCGGATCCCGGATCCCGGATCCCCGATCCCGCCGGGTCAATACCGCTGGCCAGGTGCTTTTCGCGAGCCTGATCGGGACGACCATCGAGTTTTTTGACTTTTATATCTACGCCACCGCTGCCGTTCTGGTGTTCCCGCGGCTGTTTTTCCCCTCGACCGATCCCGCTTCGGGCATTCTGGCGTCGCTGGCCACGTTTGCCATCGCCTTCGTGGCACGTCCAATCGGTTCGGCGTTGTTCGGTCATTTCGGCGACCGCATCGGACGAAAGGCCACGCTCGTCGCCGCGCTGCTGACGATGGGCATCTCGACGGTGGCGATCGGCGCGTTGCCGACGTACGCGACCATTGGCGTCGCCGCGCCGGCGCTGCTGTCGCTCTGCCGCTTTGGTCAGGGCCTTGGCCTCGGGGGCGAATGGGGAGGCGCGGTGCTCCTCGCCGTCGAAAATGCACCGCCGAACAAGCGTGCGTGGTACGGCATGTTCCCGCAACTCGGCGCACCAATCGGCTTCTTCTTCTCGGGCAGCGTCTTCCTCCTGCTGTCGGAGCGCCTGACCAACGATCAGTTTTTCGCGTTTGGGTGGCGGATTCCGTTTCTCGCCAGCGCGGCGCTGGTATTGGTCGGCCTCTACGTGCGACTGACGATTTCAGAGACCCCTGTCTTCCGCGAGGCACTCATTCGCGAGGAGCGCGTCAAGCTGCCGATGAAGGTTGTGTTTCGCGATCACCTCGGGACCGTGTTGAAGGGCATCCTGGTCTCACTCGCCACATTCGTCCTGTTTTATCTGATGACGGTCTTCGCGCTGTCCTGGGGAACGACGGCTCTGCACTACGAGCGCGCGACCTTCCTAATCATTCAACTCATCGGTATCGTCTTCTTTGCGATCACGATTCCGATCAGCGCATTGATTGCGGAACGCGGTCGTCGCCGTGCGTTGCTGTGGGTGAGCATCGCAATCGGCGCCTTCGGCCTCGTTCTTGCGCCGATGCTGTCGGCTGGTATCGTCGGCGCGACGCTCGCGATGGTCGTCGGCCAGGCCTTGATGGGATTCACCTACGGGCCGCTCGGAACGACGCTCTCGGAACTGTTCCCCACATCCGTGCGTTACACGGGAAGTTCGCTGACGTTCAATCTGGCAGGCATCTTCGGTGCTTCGCTGGCGCCCTACATCGCCACGTATCTCGCGACGAACTACGGCCTCCAGTACGTCGGCTACTACCTTACGGGCGCCGCGCTTCTCACGATCATCGGTCTCCTCGCGACGCACGAAACGCGGGATCAGGCGTTGTGATTGGTGCGAAAGGTGCACTCCTCGCACCTTGTTGCACCCTTCGCACCTCTCGCACCCCGAGACCATTGACATAATCGCCGCCATCAGTCCACAGTTCACCGCCATGAAGAAACCGCTTTTCCTGCTGTTGCTGGTCCTGTTCTGTGGATCGATTCAGCTGGGCGCGCAGGACGGCAAGACCGCGCTCGACGCCGCGAGCGCCGCCCTCGGCGCCGCCAGTCTGCGCTCCATTGAATTCTCAGGGCGCGGCTTCGACTACATCTTCGGCCAGCCGTACGACGCGAGCTCGCCGTGGCCGCGATTTGCGGTTCCGGCAATGACGGTCTCGATTGACTACACGACACCGGCAATCCGCGACGACCGACGGCGGCAACAGTACGAGAATCCTCCGCTTGGCGGCGGCTTCCAGCCGCTCGCGGGCGAGCTGCGACAGATCTGGCTGATGAGCGGGAACTACGCGTGGGAGATGACAGGCACGACAGCGATCCCGTCTGCACCGGAACGTGATTTCCGGTCCGCCGTCGATGGCCGCATGACGCAGATCTGGGCAACGCCGCAGGGTTTCATCAAGCAAGCCATCGCCAGCGCCGCCACCGCCCGGACGGAAACGATCCGCGGCGCGAAGAAGACGATCGTCACGTTCACTGCGCCGAACAAGATGAAATTCGAGGGAGTCCTCAGCGACCAGAATCTGGTTGAGCGCATCGTGACGTGGTACGGGTCACCCGTTCTCGGCGATACGAAATTCGAAGCTGACTTCTCCGATTACAAGGATTTCGGCGGCGTCAGATTCCCCACGCATATCGTCCAGCGTAACGGACCGTACCCGATTCTCGATTTGACCGTGACGGACGTGAAGCCGAACGCCACCGTGTCAATCGACGTTCCCGCGAACATCCGCAATGCATCGCCAGCCGTACCCGCACCAGTGCAGGCCGAGAAGATCTCTGACGGTATCTGGATGGTTCAGGGAGGCGCAAAGAGCCTTGCCCTCGACATGAAGGACCACATCGTCGTGATCGAGGCACCTGAAACGGAGGCGCGGTCGATCGCGGTCATCGACGCGGTCAAAAAGGCGATACCAGGAAAGCCCATCAAGTACCTGATCAACACCCATCATCACTACGACCATTCCGGCGGGCTTCGTACGTATGCCGCCGAGGGGGCGACGATCATCACCCACTACACCAACATTCCCTTCTACGAGAACATCTGGCGCAACCCGAGGACGATCAGCCCGGACCGGTTGGCGAAGTCCGGGCGCACGCCGGTGTTCGAAGGCATCACGGGCAGCAGAATCCTCAGCGACGGCGCACGCGAGATTGACATCTATCACTACGGCGGCAACATGCATAACCCGGGACTGCTGATGATCTATCTGCCGCGCGAGCGCATGCTGATCGAGGCGGATTCGTGGACACCGCCCGCGCCCGGGGACGTGCCCGGCGCGGTCGTCAACCTGGTGAACTTCTACGAGGCTGTGCAGCGGCTGAATCTCGACGTGGAACAAGTCGTGCCGATCCACGGCCGGCTGACGACGTTCGACGAGATCCGTCAGGCAGTGCAGACCTACGGCAAGACGCAGTACTGGACGAACTAAAAAAGCGGACCTGCCCGCCTTCGCCAAGGCTACGGTGGGTCCGCCGAAGCTTTAGCGGCGGCGGAAAGGTCCGCCTCTACGATCGGCAATCGAGGAGCCTCTACGAGGGAGCACACAATGGCATTGACTGGCATGCAGACGTCCGACTGGCGCGCAGATGGATCGCTCGCGTACGGCCTGTTCCGTTTTACCTTCGGCCTCAACATCATGATGCGCGGCATCGTCCGCATCGCCCTGGGGCTGCCGGCCTTCCAGAACTACATGTTGACGCAGTTCAAGGACGTGCCCGTAATGCCGCCGGCATTCCTGATCCCCTTTGCTTCGGTGCTGCCATTTGTCGAGACACTGATCGGCCTCTGCATTCTCCTCGGGTTCCAGACGCGCGCGGCGCTCATCGCTGGTTCGCTGATGATCACCGCGCTGACCTTCGGGACGATGATGCGGCAGGACTTTACAATTGCGTGGCTGCAGCTCGATTACGCGATCGCGTTTTTCATCCTGATCGCGCTTCGACAGTGGAACCTGATCTCAGTGGACGCCAAGATGGGTCGTCACACGGCAGCTACGACCGCCGCCAGAGTATGAATTCTGGAGGTCTGTGTGGTCCGCCCAAAGGCGGACCCCACCGATGTTGGAGGCCGGATCCGGTCGCTACTGATTCATGATTCTGGTGAATTCTATTCACCAGCCTGTATCCGGCGGGGATCGTCAGTGGGGTCCGGCTTCAGCCGGACCTTTCTTCAGGCGGACCCTACAGCTTGCCGACGACGCACACCGCCGCAGCCAGATCTTCGATAGCAAGCCCCAGCGATCGAAAGAGCGTGATCTGATCCGCGGACGTTCGTCCCTTGCGCTGACCGACAACGAGATCCCCCAGTTCGCCAACGCGATCAGCGCCCGGAATGAACCTATTCGCGACGGCCTGCAGGTAATCGCCCGCTTCGGCCTGCAACGATTCGCGTCGATCGCAGAACGCAACGGCATCCGCGTAGATGCGCGGATCGATCTCCCACGCCGCCGGCCGGCTGGAACCCACGGCGTTCACGTGTGTGCCAGGTCGCAGCCACTCGCGTTTGACGACTGGCGTCGGCGAATCGGTGACGGTGACGACAACGTCCGAAGCGCGCACCGCAGCTTCCGCGCTCTCGGCGGCACTCAGCTCGACGGAGGTGATCCGCTGTGCCGCTGCGACAAATCGCTGCGCATGATCGCGCGTGCGCCCAGCCACAAGGGTGCGGCGAATCGGTCGCACCAGCGGAATCGATTCGAGATGTTTTCGCGCCTGCACGCCGGTGCCGACGATCGCGAGCACGCCTGCATCCTCGCGTGCGAGCAGACGCGTCGCCAACGCGGACACCGCTGCCGTGCGGATCGCGGTCACCGTGGAGGCGTCGAGGAGCGCACGCAGTTCTCCAGTGTCGCCATCAGCGAGCATGACCTGCCCCTGGTGGCTGTCGAGCCCGCGCGACGGGTTGTCGTTGAGGACGAACAGCAATTTGGTACCGAACATCGGCTTCGGCGAGGAGCGATACGCGGCCATCCACATCGTGCCGCCGTTGACACCCGGCGGCGCCCAGAAGCTTCGCAGTGGATGATGAAGGAAACCTCGCTGCAGGTCGGCGAACGCCTGCTCCATGACGGCGATACAGTCGCCCATTGGGAGCAGGCGCTCGATTTCTTCAGCGGACAGGATAGGAATGGACACTCGAGACGGAAGGTCCGGCTAAAGCCGGACCCCACCGGTGTTACAGGCTGGATGCGGTCGGTACTGATTCACAAATTGGGGTGAATTCTAATCACCAGCCTGGATCCGGCGAGCATCATCGGTGGGGTCCGCCTTCACGGCGGACCACCATCTAGTTGGTGCTGGCCGTTCCTCGCAGTGTGATCTTCGACACGCGCCAGTTGCCGATCTCCGCCGCCCAGACCTCGTTCTCTGTCCGGCACTCGATCTGGTTGACCGCGTTGAACTCCTTCGCCAGCCGTCCAGCGTGACCGAATTTGCCGAGCAGTTTCCCTGCCATATCCACCTTGAAGATCTCGCCGTCGTAGTCGATGTTTTCCGGCGGATTCGAGTTGGACACGTACATCACCTGCCGTGGTCCCTGAGTGATGCAGATCGCGCGCGGCGTGCCGACGTTGAGGAACTTGGTCTTGAAGTTTCCATCGGCGTCGAACACCTGGATCCGCCTGTTGCCGGCGTCGGCGACGTAGACGAGACCCTGCGCATCGATGGCGATGCTGCGCGGCTGGCGGAACTGGCCATTCGCGGTTCCGGTCTGCCCCCACGAGCGGACGAACTTCCCGTTCTTGTCGAACTTCGCCACGCGGTTGTTGTTGCCGAGCCCGTCGGCGACGTAGATGTTGCCGGCGGCATCCCACGCGACATCGGTCGGACGGTTGAACACGTCCTGCTGCCCGCCTGCTCCCGGAGGACCTCCGCGACCGCGGCCACCGCCCCCTTCTGGGTCGCCGCCACCACCACCGCCTGCGCCGGCTGCGCCGCCCGCGCGGGCACCACCAGCCTGCGCTCCGCCGCCGCCTGCGCCACCACCACCTGGTGCTGCGGGTGGCGCCGCGCCGCGAACGGGGACGTTTTCCGATTCGGCCTTGCGGCCGAGCAGCATCACGAGGCGACCCTCGGAATCGAACTCCATGACGGTGTTCGCCATCTGGTCGACGACCCAGATGTTGTCCTGCGGATCGACCTTGACCTTCTCGGCAAACAGCATTGCGTAGGAGGCCTGGCCAATCTCGCCGACGTACTTTCCGGTCTTGTCGAATCTGAACATCCGCGATCCGCCATGCGCGAACGGCCGCGCGGTGCCGAGCGACAGTGTGGGATGTCCGGTTCGCGTATAGACGAACACGTCGCCCTTCGAATTGGTCGCGATACCAGCCACTTCGCCGAAATTCAGATCCGGCGGCAGCTTCAACGGTTCGATCGCCGCGTCGTACGCGATTTCCGGCACGACGAGTTGCGCGGCGAGCGGCGTGATGGCGAGCGCGAGGATGCCGGCTGCGAGCTGAATGATGCGTTTCATGTCAGCCTCCTTATCTCGCTGCCGTCGTTGTCGGCCGGGCCGGGGCGCCGGACGGCTTCAACATCAGCTTCTGGACGCGCCACGACTCGATTTCGGCGACGATGATCTGGTCGGGATTTCGGCAGTCCATCATGTGGACCACCTGGAAGCCGCCCAGCTGTTTGCCTGCGTGCCCGAACTTCCCGAGAATCGTTCCATCGAGTTCCATCTTGTAGATTTCGCCCGTGATGTCCCATGACCCGGGTGTGTTGCCGTTCGGGTTGGAGTTCGAGGTGAAGAGGTACTGGTGCGGGCCAGGCGAGATGCAGACGGTCCACGACACGCCGATGTTGTCGTAGATGCTCTTCAGCACCAGGTTGTTGTCGAACACCTGCATGCGGTTGTTGCCGCGGTCAGCGACGTACACGTTGCCGTTGGCATCAACGGCAATGCCGTGCGGCGTGTTGAACTGACTCGGCTCCGGTCCCGCGTTCTCGCTCCCGACCTGCTTCACGAAGCGGCCGTTCTTGTCGAACTTCACCACGCGGTGATTGACGTATCCGTCTGAGATGAAGATGTTCCCCTGCGGGTCCCACGCGACGTCGGTGGGACGGCCGAAGGTGTACTTCGCCGCGGGCGGTTTCGGCCCGGGTACCGGCGCCTGCAGCATGCCCTGTACGGCCGGCGGACGGCGTCCGAGCACCAGCGTGATGTGGCCCTCCGGATTGAAACGCGTAATCGTGTTGGTTCCCTCGTCCACGACCCAGATGTTGTCCTGTGGATCGACGCGGACGCTGTGCGCAAACTCGAAGTTGTACGCACCGGGGCCAATCTCACGCACGAATACGCCGTTCTGGTCGAACTCGAACAGCTGCGTGTTGGCGCTGCGCGTATAGACGAACACATGACCCTTCGAATTCGTCGCGACCCCGATCGCCTCGCCGAGATAGCGTCCCGGCGGCAGTTTGAGGAAGTTCGGCACCGAGTCGTACGGAATCTCGGGCACGTTCTGCGCGGTTGCCTTGACCTGCGCGAATGCAGGCATGGCGCACAGCACGAGGGCGGCCGCGAGCGGAACGGATAGAGCGCGCCTCATGTGAAGCCTCCGATGAAGATTGTGAGGAAAAGTTGTCGTGCGGGGACTGTATACCTAAGGCGCAGCCGGTTCAATGAGGAGGATGGGACTTGAGGCGGACCTTAAGGTCCGCCTCTACATGTCCGTCCGTGTGAAAAGGCCTATATGGATAGAAGTCGTTCGAAAAACGATCGATAGCGTTTCAACGCGACCCGCAGGTCTTCGGTTGAGACCTCCTGGCCGCGACTCCACTGCGATTCGAGTTTCGCGCGTTCATCGCCGAAGCCATCGGTCAGGCGCTTGACCATCTCGACCACCAGCGCATCGGCCTGTTCGACCGCGGCTTTGGGCTGATCGACGAAGCCCGTTTGAATGGCGTCCCACCGCGTGCGGAATCCACGCCCTTCCTCGTCATGGAAGAGCGAAACCGGCTTCTCGGCCTCGACAGGACGCGCATCCACATTCTTGGCCGGACGAGGTTCCCGTTCCCTGACGGGCTGTCCTTCACGTTCGATAGGACCACGTTCGTTCATGATGCCCTCCGGATTGCGCCTTCGTCGGTCTTGAGAAGATCGTCGAAGAGCGCGCGGTAATTGACGACAGCCTGTCGCAGTTCCTCGGTGCCTGCCTCGCCACGACGTCGCCGCACCGCCAGCACCCGTGCGATGCGGTAGTTCTCGACCACACGCGGATGCTCAACCGACAGGTCCGCTGCACGGGTGTCGAAGTCCTCGATGGGATACCCGCGTGCCGACATGACCTCGGCGACGAGACGATCCGCGGCCGCGACCGCGCCATCGGGATCGTCGACGAACATCCCCTGAATCCGCGTCCACTCCCGATCGAAGCTCTCGGCCTGCGGGCGCGAGAGCCGGCGGATCTTCAACTCCCGCACACGTTTCGCGCGGTCGGTCAGTACCGCGTCGGCTTTTGCGGGGGAACCCGTTTCGCGCACCGCGCGCTCGTACTCAGGTCCGAAATGGCTGCGCAGCCTGTCGTGACGCTGTCGTTGCGCGTACATCCACGCAACCGCCGCGATCGCCAGGACCACGACCGCAGCTATAACGAGCCACATTGTTTGTGAATCCACAAGCACCTCCCGATTCCCACGGAAACGGTCGCAATGATTGTTCCGTATACTGGCTTGAGCTTCCTTTCCCATGACCGATCTCAAGCGTGATTTGGACGCGCTCCGCATCGAGCGCGAACCCGAGCGGCGCGGCCTCGGCCGGTGGATCATCTGGACCGGGGTCATCATCGTGCTCGGCGCACTCAGCTTCGGCGGATGGCGGTGGATCACCCGCGAGCGACCAATCGAAGTTCAGGCGACGACGGTCACCGTGCGGCCGGTGGGAACACAGGCCGCTGTGCTGAACGCGTCCGGCTATGTGACCGCAAGACGTCGCGCGACGGTGTCGTCAAAAATCACGGGGAAAGTGGTCGAGGTGAACGTCGAGGAAGGGCGCCGTGTGACGCAGGGACAGGTGCTCGCGCGCCTCGATGACTCCACCCCGCGCGCGGCACTCGCACTCGCCCAGGCTCAGGCTGAAGCCGCGCGACGCGCGTTGCGTGAAAATGAAGTGCGTCTGGCGCAGGCGCAACTCAACCAGCGGCGGACCGCACAGCTGCTGCAGGAGCGCATCGCATCGCAATCGCAGCTCGACGACGCAAAAGCCGAGTCTGATTCGATTGAGGCTCGTATTGCCGCGCTGCAGGAACAGATTCGCGTCGCCGAGCGTCAGATCGAACTGCAGCAGGCGGAGCTTGCCAACTACGTCATTCAGGCACCATTCAGCGGCGTCGCGATATCCAAGGATGCGCAGCCCGGCGAGATGGTCTCGCCGGTGACCGCGGGTGGCGGGTTCACGCGCACAGGCATCTCCACGATCGTTGACATGAACTCACTGGAGATTGAAGTCGACGTCAATGAGAGCTACATCAGCCGCGTCAGTCCGGGGCAGGATGCGGATGCGGTTCTCGATGCGTATCCCGACTGGCACATTCCGGCACGTGTAATTACGCTCGTGCCAACGGCCGATCGTCAGAAGGCCACTGTTCTCGTACGTCTTGCGTTCGTCAAACTCGATCCCCGCATCCTGCCGGACATGGCCATCAAAGTGACGTTCCTTCGAGAAGGCGATCGCGACAGCACGGCAACGGACGGCAAGCAACCAGTGCCGCTGGTACCACGGCCGGCGATCAAAACCATCGGCGCCGATAGCTTCGCGTTCGTCGTGCGCGGCGATGCCGTGGAGCGCCGGGCCATCCGTGTCGGCGGCACCGATGGCGAACGGGTAGAAGTACTGGCCGGCTTGCAGCCGGGTGACCGCGTTGTTCTGTCGCCGCCACCGAATCTCGCAGATCAATCCAAAGTAGTCGTCCGATGAGTTCCGAGCCGATCGTTCGCGCGACCAACGTCCACAAGAGCTTTCGCCGCGGCTCTGAACAGATCGACGTGCTGCAAGGTGTCAACCTGGAGATTCCGCGAGGCGAATTTCTCGCCCTGATGGGCCCATCCGGTTCCGGAAAGACCACCCTGCTCAATCTGATTGGCGGCCTGGATGCGCCAACGGGTGGACGAATAGAGGTCGGCGGCGTGGGCATCAGCCGCATGGGGGGCGCCGCCCTCGCACGGTGGCGGTCACAGAACATCGGGTTCGTCTTTCAGCTCTATAACCTGCTGCCGGTGCTGACCGCCGAACGCAACGTAGAGCTCCCGTTGCTGCTGACGAAATTGTCGAAAGCGCAGCGCCGCAAGCATGTGGAGATTGCGCTGAGAGTCGTCGGCCTGTCCGACCGCGCGAAGCACTATCCGCGACAGCTGTCAGGAGGACAGGAGCAGCGCGTCGGCATCGCGCGCGCGATCGTCACCGATCCGACGCTGCTGCTGTGCGACGAACCGACCGGCGATCTCGATCGCAAAGCGGGCGATGAGATTCTCGACCTGCTGCAGGCGCTCAATCGGGAACACGGCAAGACCATCATCATGGTCACGCACGACCCGCATGCGGCGGAACGCGCGACCCAGGTGCTGCATCTGGAAAAGGGGCTGCTGATGGAGGCGGTCGCATGAAGT
>Ga0126377_10004300_pt1 | contig 10335 bp, 11 predicted proteins | sample PanSoiMetPlot_22_FD_92647 | JGI IMG/M metagenome (GOLD analysis project Ga0126377, IMG submission 92647) | Tropical forest soil microbial communities from Panama - MetaG Plot_22 | ecosystem: Environmental > Terrestrial > Soil > Tropical forest > Bulk soil | place: Panama | collected 2016-02-17 | reverse complement strand
TCGGCGTCGCCGAGCGCAACGCGAAGCTCAACAAGGCCCGCGTGCGCTTCGTGCAGGCCGACATCTTCGCGTGGCTGCGCGACGTCGCGGTCAACAATCGCGACCAGTACGACGTCGTCGTGCTCGATCCCGCGAAGATGACGCGCGACCGCGAGCAGGTCATTCCGGCGCTGAAGAAATACCTCGACATGAACAAGCTCGCGCTCGCGGCCGTGAAGCCCGGCGGGATCTTCCTGACCTGCTCGTGCACGGGGCTCGTCAGCGAAGAGCAGTTCCTCGACATGCTGCGGCGCGCGGCGTTCTACGCGAATCGCACGGTGCAGGTGCTGAAGGTTTCGGGCGCGGGGCCGGATCATCCGTTTCTGGCGAACGTGCCGGAGTCGCGGTATCTCAAGGCGGTGTTCTGCCGGGTCGAGTGACCCTTTCCCGTCATCCCCGCGAAAGCGGGGACCCAGCGCCTTCGGCGGCCGAAGCAGAGGCGCTAGGTTCCCGCTTTCGCGGGAATGACGAAGGTTTCGCTACGCCGACTTGATTCGATCAGCCAGCACGATCTCGACGGTTTCCTTCTTCCCATCGCGAACACGATCAACCTTCACGCGCGTCCCCGCCGCCGACTCGCGCAGCTTCATGCGCACCGCGATCAGCGACTTCGCGTCGGACGCCTCGCCGCCGATCGCGACGATGCGATCCTTCGCCTGCAACCCTGCGCGCGCCGCGGCGCTGTCCGGCGCGACGTCGGCAACGAGCAACGCGTCGCCGTCGCCGAGCAGGAACAGCCCGCTGCGATCGAACGTGTCCGCTTTCGCGAAGTCGGCATTCGGCGCGAGATACATGCGCTTGGCGCCGTAATCGAACGCGACCGTGAAACGGCGCAGCACGCCGCCGCCGAGATTGCCGGACATGTCGGGATTGGCGAACGTGCCCTTGTCGCCGACGTAGAGATCGCCGGCGACGCCGCCGATCTCGCGGTCGCCGAGCTTGAGCGTACCGAAGCGTGCCGGTCGGCCGCGCGACGCGCCGCCGACGCCCCAGCCGACGACCGCTTCGGGCGCCGCCGCGTACTGTGCAACGAGGCCGTGCTCGCGCACGAACGGCGAGTGCATCGAGAGCGACGAGCGCGAGCCCGTGTCGACGCTGACGCGCACCGGCGTACCGTCCAGCGTGCCGGCGATGAGCGGCGTGGTGTCGGAAAGCTCGAACGGCACGACGGTCGCGCCGGCGGGCGGCGCGAACTTCGCGGGCTCGGCGAGCGTCAGCACGTGCCCCGCGTAGTCGATCGTCACGCCGAAGCGGCGGAACATCTCGTAGCCGACGAGCCCGTCGAAGTCGACGCCTTCGACCTTGACGATCGCGCCGAGGTCGATCACGACGAACACCGGTTTGTCGAGCACCGCGCCGCCGAGCCGCACTTCGCCGACGTGCGCGAACTGCGCCTTCACGGATTCGTCGCCGACGCCGCGGCCCGGCAGGTCGCCTTCGCCCTCGATGCCGAACTTCTTCGCGGCCGCCGGCGTCAGCGCGTTCATGCCGCCGGTGTCGACGAGGAAGCGCGCCTTCTTGCCGTCGATCATGCCGTCGGCGTAGATGTGGTTGTTGACGAGATCGAACGGAATGCGCGTGACGCCGCTGCCGTCGGCGATGCGTGCGGTTGCCTTCATCTCGGGCATCGCGAAGTCGGCGTCGGCGACTGCGTCGTTGAGCGTCACCTTGGCAAGACGGATGTCGGTCGTCGCGCGCGGATCGGTACGGCCGGCCGCGTCGACGCGCGTCGTCAGGATGTGGAAGGCGACGCGCACGCGGCCTGCGTCGCGATAGCCGTCGAGCACGGTCGTCGCGGTGTCCTGCGCTTCATGCTGCACGACGCGCGCGAGCAGGCCCGTCGATGCATCGAACCAGAGTCCGACCGCATCGCCGCCCGCCGGCGTCGCTTCGACGACGCGGTAGTGCTTGCCGTCGGCGTCGCGCTCGGCGACCGCGCCATACGTCGCCTGCAGGCGCGCCGGATACCAGAACGCGCGCGCATCGAGCCACGCCTGCGTCACCGCGCGGCGCTTCGCTTCGGGCGCATCGAGCGCACTGACTTCGCCGCCCGGCTCGCGCGACCACGCGACCTTGCCGTCGTAGCCGTCGGCACCCTCGACGGGTCCGAGCTGGTACGCGTTCGCGCCGCGGCCCGTGCCGAGGTCCTGCACCATCGAAAGATCGCCGCTGAGACCGCCGACCGCGAGCGTGCCGGTCGCGTGCAGCGTCTTGACGTCGTCCCAGGCCGCGCCGCCGGTCGCGCTCTTGTAGCGCGCGAACAGCGCAGCCGCGTCGTCGGCCGATGCGAGCGAAGACGCCGCCAGCAGCGCCGTCGCGAAAACCGCCTTCATCCATGCCGATGTCATGACTCTTCTCCCAGCCGATGGCGCGGACGCGGGTTTGCGGTGCGCGATCGTTTGTTGAATAATCCATTTAAATTTCAAAACAGGCAACCCAACCAATGGCACAGAGGAAGCGCGCTGCCCGACCGATCGAGCACGCGGACGAAATCGCGCTTCTGGCATCGCCGGCGCGCATCGAGCTGATCGACACGCTGGAAGCGCTCGGCGGCGAGGCCAGCGTCGCCGAGCTCGCGGCGCAGCTCGGCCGCCCTGCGGACGGGCTCTACTACCACCTGCGCCAGCTCGCCGAAGGCGGGCTGCTGATCGAGGAAGCGACGCCCGAAGGCCGGCGCTATCGCACGCGCATGCCGCGCGGCGAGCGCCTCAGCCTGCGCTACCGGCCGGGCAAGACGGCGAACGCCGACGCCGTGAGCGGCGTCGCGGCGAGCGTGCTGCGCGTCGCCGGGCGCGACTTCACGCGCGCGCTGGCCGATCCGGAATCGGTCGTCGAGGGACCGCTGCGCGAGCTCTGGGCCGCGCGCAACAAGGGGTGGGTCGGCGACGCGGAGCTCGCCGAGATCAACCGCATGCTGGTGAAGATCAATGCGCTCCTGCGCCGGCCGCGATCGGACGCGCGCAACCGGCTCGTCGCGCTGTCGTGGATTCTCGCGCCGGTCGACGCGAAGCCCGCGCGCCGCGCGGCGCGCTGATTGCACATGCTTCGGGCGGCCGCTCCGGACCGGCCTGCTAGACTCCTCGCCGCGATGTCGCGGAGCCCGCCATGAAGAAACCGAAGACGCCGAAGGTCAGCCGGAACCAGGCCGAAGAGGCCGTGCGCACGCTGCTGCGCTGGGCCGGCGACGATCCCGCGCGCGAGGGCCTCCTCGATACGCCCAAGCGCGTCGTCGAGGCGTACCACGACTGGTTCTCCGGCTACGCGATCGATCCGGACGCGTACCTGCGCCGCACGTTCGAGGAAGTCGCCGGCTACGACGAGATGATCGTGCTGCGCGACATCGAGTTCGAATCGTTCTGCGAGCATCACATGGCGCCGATCATCGGCCGCGCGCACGTCGGCTATCTGCCGACCGACAAGGTCGTCGGCATCTCCAAGCTCGCGCGCGTCGTCGACGCGTACGCACGGCGCTTCCAGGTCCAGGAAAAGCTCACGGCGCAGATCGCGCAGTGCATCCAGACCGTGCTGAAGCCGCGCGGCGTCGGCGTCGTGGTCGACGCGGTGCACCAGTGCATGACGACGCGCGGCGTGCACAAGCGCGGCGTGTCGATGATCACGAGCCAGATGCTCGGCACGTTCCGCGAGGACGCGAGGACGCGCGCGGAGTTCCTGCGCTTCATCGAGATCCACGCACGCTGAACGCGCCCGCGCCGGAGCGAGCGACAATTCCGGTCGGATCGCCGCATTCCGGTGCCGGGATGCGGTATCGTGCGCGCCGCCCCGACGTCTCGCCACCGGACCCTACGTGAACACTCCCGCGACCGCGCCGCGCCGTGCTGCGCTGATCTTCATCTTCGTCACCGTGCTGATCGACATCCTGTCGTTCGGCCTCATCATTCCGGTGCTGCCGCACCTGATCCAGAATTTTCTCGGCGGCGACGTCTCGAAGGCGGCCGTCTGGTACGGCTGGTTCGCGACCGTGTTCATGGCGATGCAGTTCTTCTTCACGCCGGTGCAGGGCGCGCTGTCGGACCGCTTCGGCCGGCGCCCGGTGATCCTGCTGTCGAACCTCGGTCTCGGCCTCGATTTCCTCATGATGGCCATGGTCAACACGCTGCCTCTCCTCTTCATCGGCCGCATCGTGTCCGGCATCACCGCGGCGAGCTTCAGCACCGCAAACGCGTACGTTGCCGACGTGACGCCGCCGGAAAAGCGCGCCGCGAGCTTCGGCATGATCGGCATGGCGTTCGGCATCGGCTTCGTCATCGCGCCGGCGATCGGCGGCTTCCTCGGCGAGATGAATCCGCGCCTGCCGTTCTGGGTCGCGGTCGTGCTCTGCCTGACGAACTTCGTCTACGGTCTCTTCGTGCTGCCGGAATCGCTGCCGCCCGAGCGCCGCACGCCGCGCTTCGACTGGGCGCACGCGAATCCGCTCGGCGCGCTGAAGCTGCTGCGCCGCTATCCGCAGGTGCTGGGGCTCATCTCGGTGCTCTTCCTGCTCGCGTTCGCGCACATGGTCTACCCGAGCACGTTCGTGCTGTACGCGGACTATCGCTTCGGCTGGGGCCCGCAGATGGTCGGCTACACGCTCGCGCTAGTCGGCGTGCTTGCCGCGATCGTGCAGGGCGGGCTCGTCAAGAAGATCGTCGCGACGCTCGGCGAGCGGCGCACGATGCTGCTCGGCCTCGGCTGCGGCACCGTCGGCTTCCTCCTGTACGGCCTCGCGCCGACCGGCTACTGGTTCTGGGCCGCGATGCCCGTCGCCGCGCTCTGGGGCATCGCGCAACCGGCCGCGCAGGCGATCATGACGCACCAGGTCGATCCGACCGAGCAGGGCCGCCTGCAGGGCGCGGTCGCGAGCCTGTCGAGCGTCGCCGGCATTTTCGCGCCGACGCTGTTCACGCGCGCCTTCGCCGCCGTCACCGAAACGCATCTCCACAACGCGTGGGCCGGCATCACGTTCGGCATCGCGGCGGTGCTCGTCGGCATCGCGTGGGCGATCGCGTGGAAGGTTTCGGCGGGCGCGTCGACGCATGCAGCGCCGGCATCCGCGACGATCGTTCCCGAAGTCGTTTCGGACGCGAGCTCGCTGCAAGTGCAGCCCGCCGCCGAGGGCGGCGACGCGTCGCGATAAGGCCGCCCCTTCGAACGGGCGGCCTCGGTGCCGTTCGTACCGATTACGAGCCGTACTTCACCGAGCACCCGTACGGCTCCGACGTCGACACGCTGACCGGCTTCCCGGCCGCGAGCTCCGTCAGCGCCTGGCGCACGTACTGCGTCGCCTTCGGGATGTCGGCGACGTCGGTGCTCGCGATCGAGTCGATGCCGCCCATGTAGCGCAGCACGCCGGTCTTGTCGATGACGAACATGTGCGGCGTCGTCTTCGCGTCGTAGGCGTGGCCGAGCTTGCCGTCGGCGTCGAGGAGATAGGCCGTTTCCTTGCCGCTGTTCTTCGCGATGTACGCGGTCGCGGCGGCGCCGTCCATGTGACCCTGCTTGCCGGCGGCGGCGGAATTCACGGTCAGCCAGACGACGCCTTCGCCGGCGGCTTCGGTCTGCTGCGACTGCATGTTGTTCGCGCCGTAGTGCTTGCGCACGAACGGGCATTCGGGATTGTTCCACTCGAGCACGACGGTCTTGCCCTTGTAGGCCGACAGCGACTGCGTCTTGCCCGATGCATCGGTGACCTGGAAATCCGGCGCGGGCTGGCCGATCACGGGTTTGGCGAGCGCGGGCACGGCGAAGACGAGCGCGGCGGCGAGCACGGTTGGACGAAATCTCATGGCGATCTCCATCGGATGAGCATCAGGGCGCCGCCGAAGTCGCGGCGAAGGGAACCTGCACGCGCCATCCATGCACAGTCGCGGCGGAGGGCTGCGTGATGACAAGATCGAGCGTCGCGGGCGGAGTTCCGAAATAGTCACTCTTGCCGAAGTCGACAATCAGCGCGTCGCCGTCGCGGCGGATCGTGGGCGGCTTGTTGTCGACGATCTTGCGCCCCTCGACGAATGCATCGAGATCCTTCGCGTCCGGCAGGCTCGGCCCGCGCAGCGCGATCGCGATGCGGTCGCCGTCGACGCGCAGGTCGGTCTTCCACGCGGTCGCCTGCGGCAGCGCAAGACGCGCGCGGGCGAACTGCTTCGTCCAGCGCGTGTCGGGCTTCGGCGGATCGGCGCTGATCGGGAGGTCGAGCGAGAGCGAGGCCTTGCCCGGAATGCATTCCTCGCGGCAGACAAGCCACTTCGCTTCGGCGGCGAGATGCGCGCTCGTGCCCGCCTTCGCGTCGGCCGGCACCGCGAGCGTGATCGGCAGCAGCGTCTCGCCGTCGTAGCCGAAGTTGTAGAGGCCTCCCGCGTCGAAGCGCGTCGGCAGCGGCCACGCGATGTCCTGTGCCTTGAGACCCGGCGGCAGCGTCCACGCGAGCGTCGTCGGCAGGCCCGAATCGCCGGGATTGATCCAGTACGTGTGCCAGTGCGGTTCGTGCCGGAGCAGGAGGCCGAGCTGCATCGACTGGCCGGGCGCGAGCGACGCGTGCTCGCTGATGAGCTCGACGCCGACATGCTCGGTGCCGTCCGACTCGGCATATGCGACGGGCAACGCCGCCGCCGCGCAGGCGATCGCGAAAACGCGCTTTGCGGTCTCCAGCATCGTCGAAAATCGCCGGTCGGGATCCGTTTCGAACATAGCCCACGCGAAGTTAGCAATCCGTAACCACGACCGCCGGACGCGGCGGCGGCTTTCAGCGTCGCGCCGGCGTTTTCGGCAACGTCTGGCGCGTTTTCGCGAAGCCGTCCCACGGATCCGTGCGCAGCGCCTTCGCGCGCTTCAGCGCCGCCGCGAGATCGAACGCGGTGGGACCCGGCATCTTCGGAAGATCGGCCCAGCGCAGCGGCACCGCGACCGGCGCGCCCTGGCGCGCGCGCAGCGACCAGCTCGCGACGCTCGTCGCGCCGCGCGTGTTGCGCAGCCAGTCGATGAAGATGCGGCCCTCGCGCTCGGCCTTGCTCATCGTCGCGAGGTAGAGTTTCGGCTTCGCCGCGGCCATCGCGTCGGCGAGCGATTCGCAGAACGCCTTCGCCTGATCCCACGTCGGACCGCGCCGGATCGGCACGACGACATGCAGGCCCTTGCCGCCGGAGAGTCGCGGAAAACTCTCGAGTCCGGCTTTCGCGAGCTCGGCGCGCACGTCCTTCGCGGCGGCGACGAGCGCGTTCCAGTCGATGCCGGGCGCGGGATCGAGATCGAACACGAGCCGGTCGGGCCGCTCGGGATCGTCGACGCGCGCGCCCCACGGATGGAACTCGATCGTGTTCATCTGCACGAGCTCGAGCACCGCGCGCGCATCGTCGACGTAGAGATACTTGCCGGTGCTGCCGCCCTTCTCGCGGATCGGAATCGAGCCGACCGCGCTGCCGAGCTTGTCGGCGTGATGCTTCTGGAAGAAGCACGCGGCGCCGGTGCCGTCGGGGCAGCGGATCACCGACAGCGGACGGTTCGCGATTTCGGGCAGAAGCCACGGCATCACGGCGCGGTAGTAGTCGGCGACGTCCTGCTTGGTGATCGTCGTGCCGGGATAGACGATGCGCTCCGGATGCGTGATGCGCACGCCGTTCGTGGTCTTGCGCGCCGCGCGCGTCGTCTCGGCGCGGTCCGACGCGTCGCGCCGCTGCCCGGCACGCTGGCGGTCGCGCGTCGCCGTCACCGTATTGCGCTTTCGCATGCCAACCTCCGGCAGGGCCCCCGCGGCACCGATCGTAGGAACCGGCGCCTTAACGCTACGCTAGCGCGATGAGCCGACTCTATGTTTACAAGATTCGCTATGACGACGGCACGGCGCCGTGTGTCGAGGGCGGGCTCCTGTCGCTCGCGCTCTGCAAGCCCGCGATCCGCGCCACGGCCGCGGTCGGCGACACGATCGTCGCGTTCGCGGCGAAGTCGATGTGTCGCGACCAGCGGCTCGTCTTCGCGGCCGAGGTCACCGCGAAGATCGCCGACGGCGCGTACTACCGCGCAGCGGCATGGCGGCATCGGCGCGACGCGGTGTACTGCTGGCGCGGCGGCGCCTTCGAGCGCAGGCGCGACGCCGCGATCCCGATCAGCGACGCGGACATGCAGAACGATCTCGGCGATGCGCCGTCGTACCGGCGCGCGAGCGTGCTGCTCAGCGACAACTACCGCTATTTCGCCGACACGCGCGCGGCGGACTATCGCGCGGGATTTCCGGCGCTCGCCGCGATGATCGACAAGCTCGGCCAGGGCCATCGCGTGCATCACGGCGAGCGCGTGCGCGACGAGATCGAGCGCTATCTCGCGGCGCTCTGGAACGGCGCGCGCTCGGTCGAGATCGACTGGACGCAACCCGACGGGAACGTTTCGCATCCAAGAAGGTCAGGTGATTGATGCGATCTGCGAGGCGAGCGACGTGAGCAGCAAGACGACCTCTCCCGGTGTCTGGATCGCGGGCGCCGCGGCCGTCGCGGTTGCTATCGCGGCGGGCATCTGGTTCGCCGGCCGCGGCAAGCACGCGACGAGCGAGGTCGCGGGCGCTGCGGGCGCTCCGCCCGCCGCCGCATCGGCGCCGAGCGCGCCGGCGATCCAGCATCCGATCGAGCAGGCCGGCGCCGCATCCGAGAACGGCGAGCCGCTGCCGACGCTCGACGCGAGCGACGCCGCGGTGCTCGCGGCGCTCGGCGCGATGGCCGGCGCCGGGCTCGGTGACGTGCTCAATCCGGAGCACCTGATCCAGCGCACGGTCGCGACGATCGACAGCCTGCCGCGGCAGAAGCTCGCCGCCGACGCGATGCCGGTGAAGAGCGCGCCTGGCACATTCGCCGCGCGCCGCGACGGCGGCGCGAGCGAGCTCGACCCGCGCAATTACGCGCGCTACAAGACCTACGCCGACATCGCCAACGCGATCGACGCGAAAAAGCTCGTCGCCTGGTACGTGCGCTTCTATCCGCTGTTCCAGGAAGCCTATCGCCAGCAGGGCTATCCGGACGGCTATTTCAACGATCGGCTCGTGTTCGTGATCGACCACCTGCTCGCGACGCCGGACCTCCCGCAGCCGCCCGCGCTGACGCAGCCGAACGTCATGTACGAGTTCGCCGATCCCGCGCTCGAGAAGCGCTCGGCGGGGCAGAAGCTCCTGCTGCGCAGCGGCCCGGAGAACGAGGCCGCGATCAAGGCGAAGCTGCGCGAGATCCGCGCCGCGCTGACCGGCGAGACGCTGCCGCCGCGCACGTAAAGGCGCCGCGGCACCCCTTTTGGCACTTCCGGCGCGACCCCATCTGCGAGATCGTTGAGTTGCGTCGTGAACGACGCTCTGGCGAGGATGACGATGCTTACGTTCCTGCTCTGGGTCCTTCTTCTCGTCTTCTGCTGGCCGCTGGCGCTGCTCGCGCTGGTGCTCTATCCGATCATCTGGCTGCTGCTCTTGCCGTTCCGCATCGTCGGCATCGCCGTCGAGGGCGTGTTCGAGCTTTTGCGCGCGATCATCTTCCTGCCCGCGCGCGTGCTCGGAGGCGGACCCGCGCGAAGCCGCGTCTGATCAGTCGCCGAAGCGCCCGGCGGATTTCAACGCTTCGACTTCCTCGTCGGTGAACAGGCGCGAGCGTGTCAGGAATCTGACGCCCGCGCCGTTCTCGAGCGAGAACATGCCGCCGCGCCCGTCGACGACGTCGATGATCAGCTGCGTGTGCTTCCAGTACTCGAACTGCGGCGCCGAGATGTAGAACGGCGCGCCGCCGATCTCGCCGAGCAGCACGTCGCGGTCGCCGACGATGAAGTCGCCCTGCGGATAGCACATCGGCGAGGAGCCGTCGCAGCAGCCGCCGGACTGGTGGAACAGCACATCACCGTGCTGTGCGCGCAGACGGTCGACGAGATCGAGCGCTGCGGGCGTCGCGACGACTTGCGCTACGTGGGTTTCGATTGCGCTCATTCTTGTTCGCCTCCCGCACGCTGTTCCCCCTCTCCCGCTTCGCGGGAGAGGGCTGGGGTGAGGGCCGGGCGGAGTGCGGCGTCGAACCTGCTTGCCCTCACCCTACCCTCTCCCGCGAGGCGGGAGAGGGGAAAGCATGGTCAGAAGAACCCAAGCGCCTTCGGCGAGTAACTCACCAGCATGTTCTTCGTCTGCTGGTAATGATCGAGCATCATCCGGTGCGTCTCGCGGCCGATGCCGGACTGCTTGTAGCCGCCGAACGCCGCGTGCGCGGGATAGGCGTGGTAGCAGTTCGTCCAGACGCGGCCCGCCTCGATCTCGCGGCCGAAGCGGTAGCAGCGGTTGACGTCGCGGCT
>Ga0126377_10004299_pt1 | contig 10335 bp, 11 predicted proteins | sample PanSoiMetPlot_22_FD_92647 | JGI IMG/M metagenome (GOLD analysis project Ga0126377, IMG submission 92647) | Tropical forest soil microbial communities from Panama - MetaG Plot_22 | ecosystem: Environmental > Terrestrial > Soil > Tropical forest > Bulk soil | place: Panama | collected 2016-02-17 | reverse complement strand
TATAGCTCGGCCGGGCGCGCTCCAGCAGATCCCCCAGCATGCGGGCGAAGCCGAACACCGCCTGCACGGGATTGCCGTCCCGGTCGATCATGTCCGCGGGCAGGGAGTGGTACGAACGGAAAACGTAGACCGATGCGTCGATCAGGTAAATCACGCTGCGTGCTCACGCAGCCGACAAAAGTCGCGCCTTTTGCCGGCGCAAATGTGGCGCGGTCTCGACAAGAGCGTCTCGACGATTCTTTCCAACGAACTAGCTCAGCCAGCGCTGAATCCGATCGTGGAGCGGGCTCGTGCGTGGGAAGTGCGCGAGCAGATACTCCATTTGGTCGGCGAGCACGCGGCGACCCTTGAGAAAGATGTACTCGGCGTACGTCGGGGTGAACGGCACCGCGATGAGCTGCATCTTTGCCTGCTCAGGCGTGCGAGATGCCTTCTGGTTGTTGCACCGGCGGCAGGCCGTGACGACGTTCGTCCACACGTCCGTCCCGCCCTGGCTGAACGGCCGGATGTGGTCACGCGACAGCTCCCTCGAGGGGAAACGCAGGCCGCAATACATGCAGAGGTAAGCGTCGCGTCGAAAGAGCGTCTGATTGTTCAGCGGGGGTACGTAGTCGTGGCGGGTGTTGCCGGGATTGCCGGTGTGGCCCAGCGTCGCCACGATCGAATTCACCTCGAGCACGGTTCGCCGACCGGTCAGCGCGTTCGTGCCCCCGTAGAGCTGGTAGAGCAGAGAACCGCAGGTATAGGCCACCTGGTCCTGGTGGTAGAGACGGGCCGCTTCCTTGTAGTCGATCCACTCGAGAGGCATGCCGGCGACGTCGGTACGCAGCACGAGCTGCGAAAGACCGCGCGCACCGGGCGCCGCCACGATGCGCAGGTCATCGTGGTGACCACTGTCCGCTCTGTCGAGATCGATGCCAATCATGGGCGCTGTAAGATACCCAAGTTTTGTGCAAGAATTCAACGCTGCAACATGTTCATTTGATTAAGGATTTCCAAGCCCCGTGGTCGGCCGGCCACGTAACGCCCCAACACGAGACACGCAATGCCCGTAACGATCGGTGCACTCCGTGAGAGCGCGCCACACGAAACCCGTGTGAGTCTGGTTCCTGAAGTCGCCGACAAGCTGGCGCAAACCGGAGCCCGTGTTCTCCTCGAGCATGGCGCAGGCGCGCGCGCGAACTTTCCCGACGCGCTCTACAAGAAAGTCGACTGGTCGGACTCCCCCGGCAGCGTACTCTCCACTGCTGACGTCGTGCTGACAGTCCAACCCCTGTCACTCGATCAGATTCAGCAATTGAAGAGTGGTGCCGTCGTCATCGGCTTCATGCAGCCCCACGCGCGTAAGGCCGAAGTGAAGGCGCTGCGCGATCGGCGCATCACGAGCTTTGCCGTAGAGCTCATTCCACGCATCTCGCGCGCGCAGTCGATGGACGCGCTCTCCTCGCAGGCAGCCATCGCCGGATACAAGGCGGTGCTCATCGCCGCGAGCCACTTGCCCAAATTCTTTCCGATGCTCACGACGGCCGCCGGCACGATCCGTCCGTCGCAAGTGCTGGTGATCGGCGCGGGAGTCGCGGGCCTGCAGGCGATCGCGACGGCCCGGCGATTGGGCGCTGTCGTCGAAGCCTATGACGTGCGCGGCGCAACGAAAGAACAGGTGAAGTCGCTCGGCGCAAAGTTCGTCGACACCGGCGTCAGCGCGGAAGGCACCGGCGGCTACGCGCGCGAGCTCACGGCGGAAGAAAAAGCGAAGCAGCAGGAAGTGCTGGATTCGCGCATCGCCGCAGCGGATGCCGTCATCACCACCGCCTCGGTGCCGGGCCGGCCCGCGCCGAAGATCATCTCGCGGGCCGCGGTCGAGCGCATGCGGCCGGGCTCCGTCGTGGTCGACATCGCCGCGGAGCAAGGCGGCAACTGCGAGCTGACACGCGCTGGCGAGGTGGTCGAGCACAACGGCGTGAACATCGTCGGGGCCGTCAACCTCGCGGCCGATCTCGCCTACAACGCAAGCGAGATGTACGCGCGCAATCTGCTCAACTTCCTGAAGCCCGCCATCGAGAAGGGCGAGCTCAAGATCGACTGGAACGATGAAGTGTTCGCGCAGTCGTGCCTCACTCATGAAGGCACGGTGAAGCACGAACCCACGCTCAAGACACTCGACAGCTGACCTCAGGCGCGCGAGCGCCTCACCGGGGGGACCGTTTACATGACCGGCATCGTTGCTCTGTACATTTTCATGCTCGCGGCCTTCACCGGGTACGAAGTCATTTCGCGCGTGCCCGTGATCCTGCACACGCCGCTCATGTCGGGCTCCAACTTCGTGCACGGCATCGTGCTCGTCGGCGCGATGGTCGCGCTCGGCGCGGCACACACGCCTCTCGAGAAGACCATCGGCTTCATCGGCGTGCTGCTCGCGGCGGGCAATGCAGTCGGCGGCTATGTGGTCACCGAGCGCATGCTGGAGATGTTCAAGTCGAGCGGAGCTCGTGCGGCGAAGAAAGGGTCGCACTGATGGGCGTCGACTTCCTGAGCCGTGACCTGCTCATCCAGGTCAGCTACTTCGTCACCGCCGCCCTCTTCATCCTTGGCTTGAAGCGCATGAGCTCGCCGGTGACGGCGCGCAGCGGCATCCTGTGGGCCGGCGCCGGCATGCTGGTCGCGACCGTCGTCACGTTCGCGTACCCCGGCATGACCAACTACCCGCTGATCGGCGCCGCGGTGATCGCGGGTTCGGTGCTCGCCTGGTGGAGCGGCAAGCGCGTCGCGATGACGGACATGCCGCAGATGATCGCCTTGTACAACGGCATGGGTGGTGGTGCGGCAGCGGCCATCGCGGCCGTCGAGCTCTACAGGATGTCGATGCCCGGGGCCGAGGGCGGCGCGGCCGAGCAGCTCGGGCTTGCGACCTCCTCGCTTGCCGTCGTGGGCGGCATCATCGGCGCCGTGTCCTTCAGCGGCAGCGCCATCGCGTTCGGCAAGCTGCAGGGCCTCATCAACCGCTCGTTCCGGTTTTCCGGTCAGCAGGCGCTCAACGTGCTGATTTTGATGGGCGCGATCGTGCTGGGAGGGCTCGTGGCGTTGCAGCTCAACGCCTCGCCGGTCTTCGTCACATCGTTCTTCGTGCTCGCTCTCATCCTCGGCATCACGATGACGCTGCCGATCGGCGGCGCGGACATGCCGGTGGTGATCTCGCTGTACAACGCGCTCACCGGACTCGCCGTCGCCTTCGAAGGATTCGTGCTGAACAACGCGGCGATGATCATCGCCGGCACGGTGGTCGGCTCGGCCGGCACGCTGCTGACGCAACTCATGGCGAAAGCCATGAACCGCTCCCTCGGCAACGTGCTCTTCTCCGGGTTCGGCGATACGGCGGGAGCGGCGACCGGCACGGTGACCGGCGCACTGAAACCGATCGAAGCGGCGGACGTGGGCGTGATGATGGCATTCGCGCAGAAGGTGATCGTCGTACCGGGGTACGGCATGGCGGTCGCGCAGGCGCAGCACAAGATCTGGGAGTTGTGTCAGCTTCTGATCGATCGCGGCGTGACGGTGCGCTTCGCGATTCATCCGGTCGCGGGCCGCATGCCCGGTCACATGAACGTGCTGCTCGCCGAAGCGGGCGTGCCCTATGACCTCATCGCGGATCTCGATGAAATCAACGCGGAGTTCGACACGGCGGATGTGGCGCTCATCATCGGCGCGAACGACGTGGTGAATCCGGTGGCGCGTACCGACAAGTCGAGCCCCATCTACGGCATGCCGATCCTGAACGCCGACAAGGCGAAGAACGTCATCGTCATCAAGCGCGGCAAGGGCGCCGGGTTCTCCGGCATCGAGAACGGCCTCTTCTATCTCGATAACACGCGCATGTTGTACGGAGATGCGCAGAAGGCTGCGGCGGAGCTCATCCAGGCGGTGAAGGCCGCGGGATGAACGCACGCGCAGCCGGGTGACCCGCCCGCCGCGACCATCGCGTTAACGGTGCCCTCGGGAAGAATCAGGGAGTCCTCCGATGCGACAGGTCACTGCTGCCAATACATTGCTCGTGGTGCTTTTGATTTGCGCAGGCGGCATCGCGGCCGCTGCGGAAACTGCGCCCGAATCGCCCGAGACGAGCCGCCTCAGCGCAAGCGGCGGCTACACCACCGTGGAACTGGCGCAGCTACTGGATGACGTCGGCCGCAAATCAAACAAGCAATTCCTCGTAGATGCGCGCGTGCCGGCGCGTGTCGTCGTTGGCACCGTCGACTTGAAGCGCGTTACGTATCCGCTGCTGTTGTCGATTTTGAGGAACAATGGGTACGCCGCGGTTCTGGGTCAGGGCGTGGTAAGTGTCGTGCCAGCCGCCGGCATGCGCACCTACGCCTCGCCGATCGTAAACAAGGATGACGGGTCGATCGCCGACGATGAGTGGGTGACGCGCATCATTCCCGTGAAACAGGCGGACCCGGTGCAGCTCGTGCCCATATTGCGGCCGCTGCTACCGCAGGAAGCCCACCTAGCAGCGATGGCGCCCTCGCGTTCGCTCCTGATCGTGGACCGCTACGGCAACGTCAAGCGGATCACGGCCATCGTGCAGGAGCTGGACGTCGCGCCGAAGCACCCACCGTCGGATCAACCATGACGGCTTCGTGGTCGGCGAACAGAGCGAGGCGTCGCCGCGCGGTATCTAGCGGATGAATAGCGACGTGGTGCGAAGCCTGTTCGCCGTGGCCGCCGGTTTTGCCGCGACGAACATCCTTTCGCTCCTCGCCGACAATGCATTCCGCGCGCTCGTGCCGGAGTCGTTCAGCGAGCAAGGCCACGATGTGCGCGGCCTTCTGCTCACACTGGCCGCGAACGCGGTGTGCGGCATAGCGGGCGGCTACGTCACGGCGCGCATCGCCTCGCGGCGGCATCTCCTGCATGCCACGGCGCTCGGCATCATGATGCTCGTCTTCAGCATCGCGGCGACCGTCTTCTTCTGGGACCGTGCACCCGTGTGGTTCCACCTCACCACGCTTGCTCTGACCGTGCCGGCGGCCATGCTGGGCGGAAAAATTCGCATACTTCAACTAACCTGAGGTGCATGAGCACCCGGGCACGCGTCACACGCATCGGCGTCATCTCCGACACGCACGGGCTCATGCGACCGGAAGCGCTCGCTGCGCTCAAGGGTGTGAGTCACATCGTGCACGGAGGCGACGTGGGCTCGCCCGCAGTGCTCGACGCGCTGGGCGCCATTGCCCCTGTAACCGCCGTTCGCGGCAACAACGACACCGACGCATGGGCGAGGAAGCTGCCATTGTCCGACACGCTCGAGGCGGCGGGCCATGTTCTCTACGTCCTGCACGACATTGCAGACCTCGATCTCGACCCGGGCGCGGCGGGGTTCGCCGTCGTCGTGACCGGGCACTCGCATCAGCCGAGAGTGATCACGAAGGATGGCGTGCTCTTCATGAACCCGGGCAGCGCCGGCCCGCGCCGTTTCAAGCTCCCGGTCAGCGTGGGGCTGCTGCGGCTGAGTGCCGCCGGAATCGATGCCTCGATTCAAGAGCTGCGCATCGAGGGGCACCGGACGAGGCGAGGCACGTAATGGCCCGAACAGCGGCTAGCATGCGGGTGTGCTGCTACAAGTCGTGACATTTCTTGCGATCTTTTGCACCGCGACCTTCGCGGGTGCCGCCCTATACATCACTCTCGTCGAGCACCCTGCGCGCATGCGGCTCGAGACGCGCTACGCCATGCTGCAATGGGCCCCGAGTTACCAGCGTGCCACGCTCATGCAGGCGCCACTCGCTGTAGTCGCGTGTCTCGCCGGCTTGGGCGTGGCTGTACTCGGCGGTGGGGCCGCGTGGATCATTGCCGCGGCGTTCATCGGGGCCGTTGTGCCGCTCACGCTCATCGGCATTGCGCCGACGAACCGCCGTCTGCTTGCGTCGGGCCGAGATCCAGACTCCGATGAAACACGGGCACTCCTGCAGCGATGGGCCAAGCTGCACGCCATCCGCACCGCGCTGAGCCTGACGGCTGTCGTCATCATGATCTGGCAAGTCGTCCGCTGAGTGACTCGCGGCGCGAGCTTCCGCTAGAGTCGATGGCCCGCTGCGAGGAGACGAAGCATGTCGATCAAAGTTCTGTACACCGCTCGCGCCACCGCGACGGGCGGGCGCAATGGGCACACGCAAACCGACGATGGGATCGTGAGCATCGATCTCTCCATTCCGAAGGAAATGGGCGGCCCGGGCAAGCCCGGCACCGCGACACCGGAGCATCTTTTTGCGGCCGGCTATGCGGCCTGCTTCGGCAGCGCTTGCGAGTTCGTGTCGCGGCAACTCAAGCTGATCCCGAAATCGATCGTCGTGCACTGCGCCGTGAGCATCGGTCAACCGCCGGCAGGCGGCTTCGGCCTCGCAGCCGCGCTCACCGTCGATGTCAGCGGGCTGTCGCAAGCGGATGCGGAGAGAGTCGTGAGTGCCGGTCACGGCCTGTGTCCCTACTCGAATGCGATCAAGGGCAACGTGGACGTCACGCTGAAGGTGAACGCCACGTCGTAGCAAACGCTACGAGCGACGGCCTGCTGCCGCAACGGCTTCTACCAGGTGCAGCGGCTCCACTGGCTTCACGAGGTGTGAATCGAAGCCGGCCTTCAGTGCGCGCTCACGGTCTTCCATCCGGCCGTATGCCGTGAGCGCGATGGCCGGAACGGCCGCCATCCTGGGGTTTGCGCGAATCTGCCGCGCAAGGTCGTAGCCCGTGCCATTCGGCATCGCAATGTCGCTGACCACGACATCAGGCAACGTGCTGGTCAGTATGTCGAGCGCGGCGCGCAACGAGGCTGCCGCAAGGACGTTCGCGCCTTCGTGTTGGAGCGTGGTACTGATCAGGTCGCGCGCGTCCTCGTCGTCGTCCACGACGAGCACGGTGAGACTATTCAGCGCCCCCGCTGTCGGAACGTTCGATGCATCGCGAGGCGAGACGGCCACCTGTTCGATCACGGCGCGCGTCCCGAGCATCGGCAGCCGCACGGTGAGTGTGCAGCCGCGATCCTGCCCGTCGCTTTCGGCGGAGGCCGTGCCGCCGTGCATCTCCGTTAGATGTCGCACGAGCGCGAGCCCGATTCCGAGGCCGCTGTAGGCGCGCGAAGCTGACGAGGCGCCCTGGCGAAAGCGCTCGAAGACGTGTGGCAGCAGATCGGAAGCGATGCCGATGCCCGTGTCCTTCACACTCACGACCGCGTCCGAACCCTCAACCTCGAGCGACACATCGATGCGACCCCCTTTCGGCGTGAACTTCACCGAGTTGGTGAGCAGGTTCCACACCACCTGCTGCAGACGATCCGCATCACCCGAGATCGGGCCGACCTGCGGATCGAGCCGGACTTCGAGATTCAGGCCTTTCGCCTCGGCGGCCGGGCGCACCACGTCCACCGCCGCGCGCACGACATTCGCGAGGTCCACGCGACGCAGGTCGAGCCGCAGATGCCCGGTGATCATGCGCGACATGTCGAGCAGGTCTTCGATGAGCTGCGCCTGCGCGCGCGTGTTGCGCTCCACGACTTCGAGCGCATGCGAATACTGTGACTCGTTGAGCTTGCCGGTACGCAGCAGCCGCACCCAGCCGAAAATCGCATTCAGCGGCGTGCGCAGCTCGTGCGAGACGGTCGCGACGAATTCATCCTTGCTGCGGCTCAAGGCTTCGGCTTCGCGCCGCGCTTCCTGTTCGCGCTGAAGGATCGCGTGACGACGCCGCTCCGTGTCGCGCCGGTCGGAGGCATCGCGGAACACGAGCACGATGCCGACGAGCGCGCCTTCGGATGAGCGGATCGGCGCCGCGATCTCTTCGATCGGCGTCTCGTGGCCATCGCTCGAGATGAGCAGCAGGTGATCCGAGCCCCCGCCGGCGATGCGCCCCTCGCGCAGCACTCGCCGGATCGGATTCTCGACGCGCTGGCGACTCTCCTCCTCCAGGATCTGAAAGACCGTTTCGATAGGCTTGCCGATGGCGGCCGACTCGCTGCGACCGGTGAGCGCGCTCGCAACCGGATTCATGAGCGTGATCAGCCCGCCCGGATCGGTAGCGATGACGGCATCGCCGATGCTGCGCAGGGTGACCGCGAGCCGGGCCTCGTCCTTCTCGCTGGCCGAGCGGGCGACGCGCTCGGCGAGCAGCGCCTGATCACGCTCGCGAATGCGCGCATCCAGAATGTTCGCGGCCTCGAGCAGCCCGTTGCTGAGCTCATCCGCTTCAGTGATGCGCGATGGCACTGGTATCACCGCTTCGCCACGCGCCAGCGCGCGCGTCGACGCAGCGGCTGAAGTGAGCGCGCGCACGATGAACGAGCTCAGCACCAACGCACCGGCGACGCCGCCACCCAGAATCACCACGCCCGCGAGTACGAGCGCCACGAGCGAGCTGCGGATCGTACGCTCCATGTCGATGACGGGAATTGCGATGGCGACAGTCCAGCCGGTGATCGGCGAGCGACTCATGGCTGAGTACGCCGGTATGCCCTCGAGCATCGTGGACCGCCAGCTTCCCTCGCTCATGCGGCCGGCAGTGGCGATGAAATCGGCCGAGGGCTCAGCGCCGAGATAACGCGCTTCGTTACGCGTGCGCGCCATGATGCGCAGCGTGCCGTCCACGAGCGTGATGACGCCGTTCGGTGGCACGCTCTGACGACGCAGGATCTCGCCGAGGCTCGACACCCGGATCTCCGCGGCGAGTACGGCGCGAATCTCGCCGGCGCGAATCACTGGCACGGCGACGACGAAGAAATATCCGCCGGCCGCAGGGTCCTCGAACATATTCGAAACCGCTGGATGCTTCGTCGAGAGCACCGACCGCACCCAGCCCGAAGTGGTAAACGAAGGAGCGTCCTCGGGTCCGAGCGCCGTGTCGGCCATGATCGCGCCCGAGGGATGCACCAGCAGCACGGCGTACCACCCCGGTTGCGTAGGCATGAGCCGCTGTGCGACGTCGTTGAAGGTGGCGCGATCGGGCTCGTTCAGCACCTCGGTGGCGGCGAGCGCCTGAAGCGACGCTCGCGCGCTCTCGACGGCTTGATCCACCGCCACCGAGACGGCACGCGCCGTTTCGACGTTACGGCTCTCGACCATCGAGCGCTGCTCGCTCGAGGACCGCGCGATGAGAATGCCCGCGAAGAGGCCCAGCGGCACCGTGATGATCAGAACGAGCAGCGCGAGGATCGCCCGCAATCGCAACTTGCCGAATCGCACGCGTGGTGAGCCTTCTTCGTGAGCCGCCGCGCCGGGTAGCGGGAGATACAGTGTCGTGCAGTGTATCCGCCCAGCCCGCTCACTGCATTCCGGTATCTCACCTAGACTATGCACCTCTTCAGGGAGGTGTCGCCGATGAACAGGCTCTATTTAGCGGCGGTGAGCGCCTTGCTGGCTACGGTGTCGTCGTTGGCCGACGCGGCAGCGATGGCTGATGTGCTCGCGGCTTCGAAGCCCTCCGACTGGCGGCCACTCGACCCCGCGCGCACGGTCTATCTCGAGCTCTCGTCGGGGCGCGTCATCATCGAGCTCGCACCGCAGTTCGCGCCGAACCACGTCGCGAACATCCTGGCGCTGGTGCACGAAGGCTATTTCGACGGGCTCGCCTTCATGCGCTCGCAGGACAACTACGTCGTGCAGTGGGGCGACGCGGACGGCAAGCGGGCCATCCGCACTGCGAAGAAAACTTTACCGGCGGAGTTCGCGCGCTCAGCGGCAGGATTGCCGTTTACGCAGTTGCCCGATCCCGACAGCTACGCACCGCAGGTGGGCTATTCCGACGGCTTCGCCGTCGCACGCGACTCGGCCAACGGCACTGCATGGCTCACACACTGCTACGGCACCGTCGGTGCCGGTCGCGACAACGATGCCGACAGCGGCGGCGGCACGGAGCTCTATGTGGTGATCGGCCATTCGCCGCGCCATCTCGATCGCAACGTCACGCTCGTCGGGCGCGTCGTGCAGGGAATGGAGCTCCTCTCCGTGCTTCCACGCGGCACCGGCGCTGCTGGTTTCTACGAGACGGCGCAGGAACGCGTGCCGATCCGCGCGATGCGTGTCGCCGCCGACGTGCCGGAAAGCGAGCGCGTGCCGCTCGAAGTTCTGCGCACGGACACGCCGACCTTCGCGGCCGTAGTGGAAGCGCGCCGCAATCGCAGCGAAGAATGGTTCAAATACAAGGCGGGGCGTGTGGAGGTGTGCAACGTGCCCGTTGCGGTGCGGCGGCCGAAGAGTTGAGGGCTACGGCCGCTGACGTGGCTGGCGCTGACGTCGGATCTCCCGTGAGCGCTCCAGCATTCGCTGCCGCTCCGTCGGCGATGCGTTGCGCCACCGC
>Ga0126377_10004298_pt1 | contig 10336 bp, 12 predicted proteins | sample PanSoiMetPlot_22_FD_92647 | JGI IMG/M metagenome (GOLD analysis project Ga0126377, IMG submission 92647) | Tropical forest soil microbial communities from Panama - MetaG Plot_22 | ecosystem: Environmental > Terrestrial > Soil > Tropical forest > Bulk soil | place: Panama | collected 2016-02-17 | reverse complement strand
GTACGGTTCGACCCGACGTGGCGACGAATGACCGTCGGCCGCGGTCCCGGCCGGCCGGTCGTAGTGTCGCTTGCTGCGACGCGATCCCGCCTCGACGCGATTCGGTCATGGTGACTCCACCCGGCGGACGGCGAGCACGGCGACATCGTCGGTGGCCACCTCGTCGTGAAGAAACGAGGCAATCGTGCGTGCGCACATCTCTTCGGCAGGACCCGCCTGTAACGCGGCAGCGAGCCTTTCAAGTCCGTCGGCGATCGGCCGGTCTCGGCGCTCGATGAGCCCATCGGTATAGAAGAAGAGGGCTCGGCCGGGTTCGAGCGCGACGACGGCGTTCCGCCGCGGTGCATCGGGTGTCGCGCCGACGGGTAGGTCGGCCGTGATGTCGATGAACGTGGCCGGTCGGTCCGCGTCCACGATGACCGGCGGCAGATGTCCGGCGGCCGACATCGTGACGTGCGACAGACTCGGATCGGCGACCGCATAGAGCACCGTGGCCATGACACCGGGTTCGAACAACTGAATCTTGCGGTCGAGTTTGGCGAGGACGTTCGCAGGTTCGGTTGACTCGAGTGCGTAGGCGCGCAAGGCGCTACGGATGCGTCCCATCACGACCGCGGCACGGAGGCCACTGCCAGCCACGTCGCCGATCGCGATGCCGATGTGACCGGACGGCAGGCGGAAGACGTCGTACCAGTCGCCGCCGACACCAACCGCCGCGCCCGGCACGTAACGGCACGCCAGGTCGAGGCCGGGTATATCGGCCGGCAGCGCCGGCAGCAGGCTCCGTTGGAGGGCCAGGGCGGTGGCCCGATCGAGTCGGGACAGCCTCGCCTGCGTCGCCGTGGTGGCGCGGTCAGCAGCGAGTTGCAGCAAGTCGACGTCGTCGTCCGAAAACCGGCGCGGTGATCGGGTGCCGACGTGGAGCACGCCGATCACCCGGCCGTCCGAGATCATCGGGACGCCGAGGACAGAGGCGACGTGTTCCACGAGGATCGGATTGACCACGTTGGTGGCGTCGACCTGTTCGATCGAGACGGGTTCGCCGCGCTCGGCGACGGTTCCTGCGAATCCCAGGCCGATCGGCACTCGCACGCCCTGCCGCACCTCTTCTTCGAGTCCCTTGGCGGCCGTGGCTACCAGCTGGCGCCCGGATGGGTCCACGAGCAGGACCGTCGCGGTGTCGGCGGACAGCAGGTCTCGGATTCGGTCGAGCAGCTCGTCGAGTAGATCCTCCAACTCAAGCCGGGACAGGGCTGCGTCAGATACGGCTTTGAGGCGGCGCAGCCGCTCATCGCTCTCGCTGGCCCGTGGGTGAACCATGGTGCTCGCGTCCTCAACCGGCTTCAGCGCAGGTAGCGCCCGTCTCGCAGATAGCGCCATCTTGCCAGAGGCAAAGTCGGCGCGGGCGGTCTGCCGCGCTGATCGTCACGCGCCGCGAACGACGGTCTGTGCCTGCGTGCGGATCGAGCCGGCGGTGTCCAGGAGTTAACCACGTTCGGCGGCGCGATCGTACGAGTGTGTGACCGCGGCAGCATCCCGAACAACGGCCTCGAGCTGTCCGTACGCCCATTCCTCCCACTCCGAATCCACTGGCGGCGCATCGTCCACCAAGGCGCGCCAGCCGGCGAGTGGATCGGGTTGGCCGATGGACGCAGTCCTAGACGTGGCCGGTGCGCTCACCGGCTTCGGGCCCGTCGCCGGCATTGCCATGTGCGGCCTCCCCCGCGCCCCCCACTGGCACGCGCAACTGTTGATCTAGATTCCCCGGTACGCGTCCGGCAAACCTGCGACCTCAGCGGCGCAGGCGCACCCCGTACGAATGTCTGCGCCCGGCACCGGGTACCAATGCCAGATGGCCACGAGGACGCAAAGCGAAGCCGCGCCGCCGCCGCACCGTGAAACGCCGCCTCGGCGAGAAGTAGAGCGCCGCTGACATGGCGGAGGTCGGCCGTTTCGTGGGGTGGTTCGACGCAGCGCAACAGCGCCGGCCTTGGCTCGGGTATCCGTTGGCGGTGGCGCGCAAGTTCGGCGACGACTCTGGCAGTGATCTCGCCGGGCTGGTCGCGTACTACGGGTTCGCCGCGATATTCCCGCTGTTGCTGGTGTTGACCACGGTCCTCGGCTACGTGCTGAGCAGCGATCCTGCGCTGCAGGAGCGGCTGCTCGGGTCGGCGCTCGCCGACTTCCCGGTCGTGGGTGACCAGCTGCGCACTGCCGGCCTTCACGGACATTGGTACGTCATCGTCATTTCCGCACTGATCAGCGTCTGGGGTGCGCGCGGCATGGCGAACGCATTGCAGAACGCCTTCAACACCGTGTGGGCGGTACCGTTCTCGAACCGTCCCGGATTTGGCGCCGCGATCGGTCGCAGCCTCGCGCTGATTGGCGTGTTGGGGATCGCGGTGATGTCGACCGGGCTGCTGTCCGGCATCGGCAGTGCGGCAAACGTGCTCGGCGTGGCGACCCGGGTCGGCGCGCTCGCCGCCTCGGCAGCCATCAATATCGCGGTGTTCATACTGGGATTCCGACTCGCCACGGCGCGGCAGGTGCCGCTATCGGCAATGCTCCGATCGGCAATCGTCTCCGCGATCATCTGGCAGGCGCTGCTCGTGGCGGGTACGTTCCTGCTCGCCCATCAGGTCCGTCACGCACAAGAGTTGTACGGGACGTTCGGCGTGGTATTAGGCCTGCTGGCTTGGCTCCACTTGCAGGCGCGGCTCATGTTGTACGCGGTCGAGGCCGATGTGGTCCGAGCCCGTCGCCTTTGGCCGCGCGGATTGCAGCCGCCGCTCACTCGAGCCGACAAGCGGGCGTACCGCTCGTACGCGTTGACCGCGCGGCGCCGGCCGGCCTCGGAGCAGCGGGTTGACGTCGAGTTCACCGACGGCCACACGGCCGACGCCGTTGGTGAGCCACCCCGCGATCGGTCGCCGGACTGAGTTCTGCCGGTGGCTGCTCGGCGGGGTCCGAGCCAGAGGCGCTCAGACATTCCCGACTTGGCGCGGGGCATGCGCCAGCGCGATCAACTCGTCGATCGGATCGAAGCGCGAGCTCAGTCGAACGAGCATGCCGTCGTGTGACCCAGACAGAACCAGTTCGTCGCACAGCTGTCGCGCGAGCCACAGACCGCGGCCCCGCTGCTCGGTCGGTGCCGGTTGGGCTACCGGGGCACTGAACGATGCGGCGCTGCGATCGCGTACCTCGATGACGACGTTACGAACGGTCGTGGTGATCGTCACCGAAGCTGCGCCGCCGCCGTGGCGGATCGCGTTCGTGATGACCTCATTCGCGGCGAGCGTCAACGCCTCGGTCCGCATCGCGGGCAGCCCAACCCGGAGCGCGTTCCTGCGCACCCACTGCCTGATGCGGGCGAGATCGGCCGCCGTCACATCGTGGATCGTTTCTTGCACAGGGCGGTTCCTTCCACCGGCGCGGGCATACGCACACCTCACTAGACAGCTACCCCGCCGTCAGGAACCTAACCCTGTGCCGCACCCGGTATGCGCGCTCGGCTAGTCGGGAGGCGGTATCGGTTGTAGGCCAGCACGCGAGTCCCACCAGCGCGGCTGGGATCCGTAATAGATGCGAGCCGCCCAGTCTTCGGCGGTGTCGTGATAGACGATGTCGAGACCGACAATCCAGATGCGCGGCACCGTTCCGGAGTCATCCGGGTCGGACCAGGCGCGGTTGACCCGCGCCACCGCCTCGGACTTGGCGATCCCGTAGCGGCGGACCATCTCGTTCACAACGCGGCGGCAAAACTTCAACGCCGTGGCGTCGCCGGCGCACGGAAACTCACCGTGCGATCGCAGCAGCGAGGCGTGTACGTCATAAACGATCTCGACCCTGCCCGCCGGCCCGACCGCCACCCGGCGCTGCCTGACCAACCTACGCACGGCCGCCTCGTCGAGGTCGTACTCGGCGAGGAACCGCCGGAGGTCATCGGCCGGTCCGACGGGCACGAAGCTTGCGTCGTGGGTCACCGAGACATCATGCGTCAGATGGGCCGGCCAGCGTCACACCACGACTCCCGAGCGCGTCCAGAAGTCGTGCGGGTAGCGGCCAGGCCGGAACCCATGGGACTCAACCATGGCGACCGCTTCGACGAACCCATTTGCGAGGGCCGCGGGCTCGTGAGCGTCGCTGCCGAACGTGATCGCTTGCCCACCCTCCTCGTACCACCAACGAACGATCTCAGCGTGCGGCGGTCGCGCCGTGTTGACCTCCAACGCTCGGCCGCTGTCGCCAAGCACTCGCAACGCATGCCGGAACTCGTCCTCGAAGGCGCTTGCATCAAACGGTCCGGCTTGAGCGGGCCAGTAACGTGCCGGGTAGTCGATGTGTGCGAGCACCGCGAAGACGTCACTTTCCTCGACGAGCGCGGCGACTTCGGCCAGATACAGCCGGACGACATCGTCCGCGGCGCGATGCCCGTAGAGAATGAACGGCTCGGTGTGCCCATCTCCGTCCGGAAGGCAATGCAACGAACCCAGCACCCGATCAAACCGCCCGGCGCCGAGCAGCTTCGCGACAATGCCGGCATGCCAATGCGGCTCGCCGACCTCCAGGCCGCTGAGAATCCGAAGGCCGGGGAACCGTTCGCGGCACGCCTCGATCGCTTCGAGATAACCGGACGCGTCGAATGCCGGCGGGGTCACACGCCCGTCCGGCGTGGCCAAGCTGGCAAGAAGATCATGTTCGCCGACCGTCGCAAGCGGGACCGTCCAGACGGTGTGGTCGACGTGCTCGGTGAACGCGATCGACGGCAGTCCGAGCTCCAATGCCCGCGCGCACGTTTGTTCCATCGAACCCGCGACGGCGTCCCACGACCACTCGCTGTGTACGTGGCCATCCGCTGGCAACGTCACCGCCATGGCAGTGGTTGTTCGAGTTCGATCTCGTCCCTGATCGGGATTCCGTAGTTGCCGGTCGACGCGATCTCGGGCTTGAGCGTCCGGCGTGCCTCGTCCACCGCACCGGGCCGGATCCGAGCCAGACGAAACCCGCGACGTTGGTAGAAGCGCAACCCGACGGCACCCGTATCCTCCGCGACGACGGCGGGGTGGCTCAGCGCGTCGAACAGCTGCCCGTTGCGTACGGCCACCGCCATGCCGCGACGCTCGAGGAACTCACGGACGGTGGGATCGCCCGGCTCAACCTGCCGCAGCTGTGTCACGTCCGCAATGTAACAACCGATGCTGCCAACTTGCATTCCGGATGCGGAACGTCCGGAACCACTCCTACGGTGCCGCTATGACTAACAGCGAGATCGATTGGCTGCTCGACTCCGATCCGGCGATCCGCTGGCAGGTGCTGGCTGATCTCACCGACGCAACCGCAGACGAGGTTGCCGCCGAGCGCGCGCGTGTGGCAAGTGACGGCTGGGGCGCCCGGCTTCTGGCGCTCGAGGACGCCGACGGGTTGTGGGATGGTGGCGCCGTCTTCCCCGCGTCTTACAGAGGCGGCGAACCGGGTCAGCCCTGGACAGCAACGATGCACTCCCTGCAGAGCTTGCTCATCTTCGGGCTCGACCCGGCGTCCGAGGCGGCGCGCCGCTCGATCGCGCTCGTCGCCGAGAATGGGCGATGGGAGCACGCGGGACAGCGGTTCTTCGACGGTGAGGTCGAGCCCTGCATCAACGGCAGAACCATCGAGACCGGCGCCTACTTCGGCGTAGACGTCACGGCGATCGTGGACCGGGTTCTCGGCGAGCGGCTGGCCGACGGCGGATGGAACTGCGAAGCGGAGAACGGGTCCGTACGCTCCTCGTTCGACACCACGATCAACGTGCTGGACGGGCTGCTCGAATTCGAGCGCGCTACCGGCGGGTCGGACGCGGTGCGCGAGGCGCGACGCAGCGGGGAGGAATACCTGCTCGAGCGGAGCCTGTTCCGCCGCAAGAGCAACGGCGAGGTCGTCGATCCCGCATACCTGGACTTCGCTTTCCCGAACTACTGGCACTACGACCTGCTGCGCGCGCTCGACTATTTCCGCCGATCGGACGCGAAGCCGGAGCCCCGGATGGCCGAGGCCGTCGAGATCGTACGGTCCAAGCGCCAGCCCGACGGCCGCTGGCTGCTCGACCGCATCCATCCCGGACGCGTCCACTTCGCCCTCGATGGTGACGTGGGTGCACCGAGCCGGTGGAACACACTCCGGGCGCTTCGCGTGCTCGACTGGTGGGAACGCTAGCTTCGACGGGGGCGCATGACGCGTGACGGCCCGGTGAACCGTCGCGCGTCATGCGGAAGGGCGGCGAACCGCGCACGTTACTGTCGGCGCATGTCGACACCGGCACGGGAATGCTCGCGGAGAGCCGCCGATTGGGCCGCCAACGACGCGTTGGTCCGAGCGGCCGTCGTCTTCGGGTCGGTGGCGCGAGGCCAAGACGACGAGTACTCCGACCTTGACCTGATCCTGGTCGCTGTGGACGGTGCGGGTCAGGATCTCTGGCAGCGGCGTCGCGAGGTCGCAGCGTCAGTGCTGGGCGATGACGTAGTCACCACGCAGCAGCCCGCCTGGCAGGGTGAACGTCGATTTCAGGCGTGGACAATCGACGGGCTGCAACTCGACCTGACGATCGTGGAGGGCGTACCGGCGGTCTTCGGTGGGCTGGCCAAGGGTTTCGTCACGATTTACGACCGCGACAACGTCGACGAGCAGTTGACTACGGCGTGCGAATCGTGGATCGCCCCGCACCATGACGCGGCGACGCTCGACGTCGGCACGTGGGCGTGGCTGCGCTACCTGCACGGCCGGCTTCGCCGCGGTGAGCTCTTCGCGGTCCGCGCCGGTGTGCACGACACGCTCATGCACCGCGTCGTACCCATGTTCGGCAGTCAGTGGCACTCGGCGCACGCGGAACTCTCCGACACTGACATGCAGCGCGTCCACGCGGCCGCCCCGACATCGGCCGAACCGGCTGAGCTCGCGCGCTCGTTGTATGCCACCGCAGTCGCGTACGACTCGGCCTTGGACCGCTGGAGCGCGCGTACCGGTCGCGAACGTCCGCATGACGCTCTCGCCGCTCTCACGCTTGCGCGGCTCCGGCCGGCCGAGGCAGAGCAGCTTGGCGACATGGACGTTGGCTCGGATTGATCGATGCCGCGTCACGGCACCCGCGGCCGGTCGTAGAGCTTGCGTGCCCACAGGTAGCCGCCCACCGCGATGACCACGCACCAGATGACTGACCGGACCGCGCTGCCGCCGATCGGCGTACCCATCAGCAAACCGCGAAGCGTCTCGATGATCGGCGTGTACGGCTGGTGCTCGGCGAACCACCGCACACCGGCCGGCATCGAACCGGTGGGCAGGAACGCGCTGCTGATCAACGGTAGGAACTGCGGGATCAGCGTCAGGCTGTTCGCGCCCGCGACGGACTTCGTCATCAGGCCGAACGCAACCGCGAGCCAGGTGAACGCGACCGTCAGCATCGCGAACACGCCGAGCGCCGCGAGCCACTCGACCGGAGTCGCAGTTGGCCGGAAACCGAGCGCTACCGCGATGCCGACCACCACGACGACGCTGATGATGGTACGGATCAGGCTCCCGATGACCTGGCCAGTAAGCACCGACGTACGGGTGATTGCCATGGTGCGGAACCGGGAGATGATGCCCTCTTGCATGTCCTGATTCACCTTGATGGCGGTAAACGCCGTTCCGGTTCCGGCCGCCATCAGGATGACGCCGGGCGCGACGTAGTCGATGTAGCGTCCGCCACTGCTCGGCAGGAAGTCGGCGCCAAGCGCGCTGCCGAAGACGCCGACGAAGAGCAGCAGGAAGATGACCGGCGTGGCGATGCCGCTGACGGTCATCATCGGCGTACGCAAGGAGTGCCGGAAGTCGCGACGCAGCATCGTCGCTGAGTCGGCGACGGTATTTGAGAGTGCGGTCATCGTGAACCATCCTTGCTAGCCACGGCTGCGGCCGGGCGCGGGCCGGGGACCTTGGCGGTCAGGGCGAAGAAAACGTCGTCGAGATCGGGCGTGTGTACAGACAGGCCGTCCACATCGATCGACTCGCGCTCGAGACGGTCCAGCAACGCCTTGAGAGACTGCACCCCGCCGTCGCTCGACACGTTGAGTGCCAACGCATCGTCATCACGCTCGACCGTGCCGAGCCGCCGTGCCGCCTCATCGAGCCGGACGGGATCGGCGAATTGCAAACGGATGTGGCCGCCCGGCACGAGCCGCTTGAGTTCGGCGGGCGCACCCTCGGCCACGAGCTTTCCGCCGTTCAGCACGGCGATCCGATCGGCGAGCTGATCGGCCTCGTCGAGATACTGCGTGGTGAGGAAGATGGTGACGCCGGTCGCGACTAACTCGCGAATGATCTGCCACATGGTGTGGCGGCTACGCGGGTCGAGGCCGGTGGTCGGTTCGTCGAGGAAGATGATCCGCGGTGAGCCGACCAATGTCATCGCGAGGTCCAGCCGTCGCCGCATGCCGCCGGAATATGTGACCACCAACCGTTTCGACGCGTCGACGAGGTCGAACCGATCCAACAGGTCGGCCACTCGTCGCCGCCGCTCGTGCTTGCCGAGGTGGCGCAGATGGGCCATCATCCCGAGGTTTTCCTCGCCGGTGAGCATGTTGTCGACCGCGGAAAACTGACCGGTGACGCCGATGGCACTGCGTACGCCATCCGGATCAGTTGCGAGGTCGTGACCGGATACGAGCACCGTGCCCGCGTCGGGGTGTTGCAGCGTCGTCAGGATCTCGACGGTCGTCGTCTTTCCCGCGCCGTTCGGGCCGAGCAGACCGAAGATCGTGCCATCGGCGACGTCGAGGTCGATGCCGTCCAGGACGACATGCTTTCCGTAGGCCTTGCGAAGGCCGGTTACGGAGATCGCGTGGCGCATGTGATTCTCCTTTGTGGACCCTGGCGCGGTAAGCGCCGCTTCAAGAGGCATGGATGGTCGAGACGGTCCGAATCAGGGCAGGCTGGCAAGCCAAGGCGGCGTGGCCACCATGGCCGAATGTGGGTGAGTTTTAGATGGTCAGGAGCGGTGAATGACGATGTCGCCGTACTTTGTTCGGGCGCGCACTTCGACCGTGGCGTCCGACTCATCGGGCCCCGTTGCGCTGTCGAGCGTGTTGCGGACCGTCCCCGCACCGGCGTCGAGATCGAGCCACGCGGCGGTGCCCGGGGGGATGCCGACGTCGATCCGTCCCGCCGCGGTCTCCAGCTGCACGGAACCGCTGACCGCCTCGCCGACCCGGACCGCACCGCGCGCGGTCCTCGCCATCACGCCGACGTCGGCGCGGTCCACGGAGATCTCGCCGTTTGCTGCGCTCGCTCGCACGGCGCCGCGAACTTCACCGACCCACGTGTCGCCGTTGGAGTTCTTGAGAACGGCCGCACCGCCGATGCTGCCGACCCGCACTCGACCGGTTCCGGTGGTGATCTCGGCATCGCCGCCGGCATCATCCACGGTCACATCACCTGCGCCGGTCTCGATTTGCACGCGCCCGGCGACGCCGACCTGGATCGTTCCGTAGCCCGTCTTATATCGGAAGTCACCCAGCTGACCGTCGGTGCGCAACTCGCCCAACGACGCGTCGCCGTCAATCCTTGACCCGATCGGCACGTGGACGTCAACGGTGATGTGTCCGGGCCGTCCTAACCACAATCCCAAATGCTTAGGGGTACGGATGGAAAGGCGGCCGTCAACAAAGTCGACACTGGTCTGCTCGACCATCTTCTCGGACCTGGCGGAGTTGTTGGCCGGCCGGATGTCAACGACCGCGTCGGTGCGATCCGTGGCGGTGATTCGGATGTCCGCCAACACGAGACTGAACATGACGGAGATTGGTCCGGACGTCTCAAACGTATGCATGGCTGTCTCCTCGTTGCTGGTTCGAGTCGGATCGGCGGCGGGCCATGGCTAACGGACCCAGCCGGTGTAGCGGCGGCCCTCGTCGGCGGGAGGCGGCGAGCCGCCACGCCACGCCCCACCGCCCGGCTCGATGGCGTGGGCCGCCGCCCGTACCAGCCAGGTGTTGATTGAGACCCGCTCGCGCGCGGCCGCGTCGTCGATGCGAACCTTCAGGTCCTCGGGGAGGCGGAGGTTGATCCGAACCGTCTCGCCTTTGTCGGTGCCGGCAGAGGCGTCGTCCGATGGCGCCACTGGTGCCGGGCGTTCGGTCGGGTGCTCCGCCCACGGACCAACCGTCGCGGGCGTGACGACGAAGTTGGGATCGAGCCCGCGCAGCCGCAGCTCTACCGAGCCTGGCGCGAGCTCCCGAGTGATCTCGTCGGCCGCGGCGCCCAATGCCTCCAGCAGGAGCAGCCGGATCGCCGATTCAAGTGGCGCGGTCAGACGATCGGCCAGCGC
>Ga0126377_10004297_pt1 | contig 10336 bp, 15 predicted proteins | sample PanSoiMetPlot_22_FD_92647 | JGI IMG/M metagenome (GOLD analysis project Ga0126377, IMG submission 92647) | Tropical forest soil microbial communities from Panama - MetaG Plot_22 | ecosystem: Environmental > Terrestrial > Soil > Tropical forest > Bulk soil | place: Panama | collected 2016-02-17 | reverse complement strand
CGGAGGGCCGCGAGGAGGTCGAGCTCCACAACGGGTCGCGCACGCTCTTTCGGGTTCTCGATGACTACCGAAAACTGGGCAGCATGGAATTCGACAGGATCGCCATCGATGAAGCCATCGAGGTGCAGGAGCGCGAGTTCCTCGCCCTCATCGCCCGTCTCCGTGGGCAGCGTGGCCCGCGCCGGATGTACTGCGCGACCAACCCGCCCGACGAGGATCACTTCCTCCACCGCTGGTTCGTGGATCAGGCGCGTCCCGGCAAGGAGGTCTTCCACAGCAGCACATACGACAACGCCGATCATCTCCCGCCCGACTACATCCGCGAACTCGAGCAGTATCCTCCCGCGTGGCGGGAGAAGTATCTCCACGGGCAGTGGGGGTTCCTCCCCGAAGGCTCGCCGGTCTTCGACGGCTTCGACCCGCAGATCCACGTCGCCAGGTTCGAGCCCATCGTCGGCTTGCCCGTCATCCGGGGCTGGGACTTCGGCTACGTGCATCCGGCATGCGTGTGGCTCCAGATGCTGCCGTCGGGACACATCCGCTGGCTGCATGAGCTGATGGGCTCGAACGAGGAGCTACGCCTCTTCGCCGCGCGTGTGCTCGCGGAGACGAAGCAGCACTTCCCGTTCGCGAAGAAGTTCGAGGACTACTGCGACGTGGCCGGGACGTATCGGAATGATCGATCCCCGACATCGGTCCAGATCCTCCGCAACGAGTTCAAGCTCGAGCCGTACGCCCGAAAGTACGGCGTGCAGTACACCATCGAGCGGATGCGGGGCCTGCTGCGGACGAAGGTCGACGGCGTCCCGCTGCTCCAGGTGAACGAGCGGTGCCGGATCTCCCGGCGCGGCTTCGCGGGCGGCTACGCCATCGATGCGAAGAAGGACGAACCCTGCAAGGACGGCTTCTACGACAACATGATCGACGCCGGTCGGTATCCGATCACCGCCATCACGCACGGCTTCGGCACCGACGTGACGTCGCAGAGCTATCGCGGGAAGCCGCTGCCGGATTGGCGTCCCGCATCGGGGCTCTGAGGGGAGGGCGCGCCGCATGATGACACGGGAGCTGCAGGCGGCGCTTGCCGATGAGCACTCGCCGCTGCAGGAGGAGATCGTCCCGTTCTGCATGCGTCGGCTCGACGCCGCATCGGACCAGTGGTCGAAACGCTACGACCGCTGGCGAGAAGCCGAGCGGCTCTACCGCGCCTACCGTGTCCCCGACATGCAGGACCAGAAGACGCGGACGGACAAGCTGACCGAGGGCGTCGAGAAGATCGTCATCCCGTACTCGTACGCGACCCTCCAGAGCATCCTCGCCTTCTTCATGTCGATCCTGACGGAGCGCCAGCCCATCATTCCCGTGCGCGGCGACGGCCCGTGGGATGTCACGCCCGCGCAGAACATGGAGGCGATTCTCCATTACCAGATGGAGAACATGTCGCCGCCGGGATCGCTGATCATCTTCCAGTGGCTGCTCGATGCGTGGCGCTACGGGGTCGGCATCGTGAAGAACATGTACACGGTGCGGGAGTGGGTTGACCTGATTCGCACGTTCTCGAGCGACCCGATGACCGGGCAGATGGTCGACCAGCTCGTGGAGCAGGAGGTCACCGCCTACGAGGGCAACGAGGCGATGAACGTCTCGCCATTCGACTGGTTCCCCGATCCCGGTCGTCCGATGAGCGAATTCCAAAAAGGGGAGTTCGTGTTCCATGAGATGCGCCGGTCCTGGATCGAGCTGCTGCAGCGGGAGGCCGAAGGCCTCTACGTCGGCGTCGACCTGATCAAGAAGGGCTACACCGGCATCGGGAGCCGGTCGGAGTCGACCGGGTCGCGTGACAACTCCGACATCGGACGCATCGTCGGCATGGATACGGCCAGCGCCGACGACAGCGATCTGCGGCACGGGCCCAGCGACACGGGGAAAGACTACCCGACGCTCCACGAAGGCTGGATCTGGCTCACCGCGAAGCAGATCGACAAGCTCCACCTGACGCCATTCACGCAGCCCGCCTCGACGCCACGCCTCTGGGTGTTCACCATCGCGAACCGCTCACGCTGCATCCGCGCCGAGCCCGCGAATCTACCGGGGCGGCGCTTCCCGTTCGAGATCACGGAGCCGAACTACGACGTCTACTCGCCGTCGAACATCGGCATCATCGAGACGACCCGCGGCCTCCAGTACCACCTTTCCTGGCTCTTCAATGCCCGGATGATGGCGGTGCGGAAAACCCTGAACAACGAGCTGGTGGTCGACCCCTCGATGATCGAAGAGGCGGATCTGCTGGACCCGCGGCCTGGGAAGCTGCTGCGGCTCACGCGCGCCGCCCAGAATAGCGGACTCATCGACAAAGCGGTCTTCCCGCTGCCGGTGGTCGACGTCACCGCCTCACACGCCATCGACTCGAAGAACGTTCGGGAGATTGGCGAGGAGGTGACCGGCGCATCGCGACTCCTCATGGGGCTCTCCAACACTGGGCGGCGCGCGGCGACTGAAGTGCAGGCCCAGACCCAGCTCTCGAGCGGACGGATGAAGATGCTGGCCGAGATCTTCGTCAGCCAGGGCATGCGTCCCTGGGCGCTCCAGATGTCCCGCAACACCCAGGCGTTCATGGTAAACTCGCTGAACGTCCGCGTCCACGAATCGCTCGCCCGCATCCTCGGCGCGCCATCCATCGAGGTGAATCCGCAGGTGCTCCAAGGGAACTTCACCTTCCCGATCCTCGAGCAGGGCACCCCGACCGATCAGATGATGGAGCAGCAGGTGTGGCGGGAGATCTTCACCACCGGCATGCAGACCGGTGCTGCTGCGCCCGTGCTACAGGCGATGAACTGGTTCGCGGTGTTCGGACGCTTCTTGAAGACAATGGGCATCCGGAACATGCAGGACTACCTCGTCCCCGGCGTGCCGAACCCGCAGCTCACGGTGATGGAGGACGGGCAGGTGCAGGCCCAGGTGCAGCAGGGGAACCTCGCACCCGCTGGCTACACCGAGCCGTCCGTGTCGAGCGACGGCTTCCCGCAGTTCCCGAACGCGGCGAGCGGGAACGGCGCGCCGCCGGGGATCTGATGGACACAGAGCGCGCCTTCACCCGTCGCCAGCCTGGAGTGAATCCGATTGCCCTCGAGCTGGAACGGCTCGCGGAGCAGAAGGCGCTGCGAACCCTCGGGCGAACGGGAGGCATGTTGCCTCGCAGCGAAGATCGCACGGCCACAGACGCTCCCATGGCAAGTCCTGCGGAACTCGCTGCGGAGGCGTATGCCCGACAAGCACCCGCCGGGAGCGTTGGACAACCGCTGGAGACTCCATTGTCCAGCTATCAACCGGGCGATCCGTTCCCACTCTTCAAGTACGAGCCGGGGCAATGGGGTGGTCTCGAGGAAGATGAAGCGTACCAACTCTGGGCTGACCGATTGGCTACAGAGGCCGCACGGCGCGGAATGTTCCAGCGATGATCTGGTTACCGGGCCCGCGCAGCAAGAATCTGGAGGACCGCCGGTTCGAGTGGTCGAGTCCGGAGGAACTGATGCTGGCGTATCGGGACGCCGCCGAACGCGGCGATCTCCAGCAGGCCCCGAGTGACTTCGACCTGCCGCCGTGGCTCGTCCCCGAGGATCCGACGCAAGAAACGGCGCTCAACCGTGCCGCCTTCCGGCGCGCGTTCGGCATCGACCGATGAAGATCAAGCGCGAGGACATCGAGCGCACGTTCGACCGGCTGTCGAAGACCGGCGATCTCGATCTCATCGTCGCCATCCTGCAGGACGCCGCCGCGCTGGTGCGCGACGAGCTCCTGAAGAAGCTCGCCACCTTCCCCGTTGCGGACCAGACCGATCTCTCCGCGTTCGCCTACCGCCAGGGCTGGCTGCGCGGCATCGAACAGGTCATCGCCATTCTCGATCCCAGCCGTATCCGCTCGCTCGAGGAAGCGTCGCGCATCGCGGCAGAGATCATTGCGTTCACCGACGAGCCACTCTGAAGGGGGAGCCACCATGGGTACGATCAACCGGAAGTATTACTTCGACTCCGTCCGTGGAGCCCTCTTCTCCGGGTCGATGAACCAGAAACAGGTCGACGGGCAGAACGCCTTGCTCGACTACGCCGAGCAACTCAAGTGGGACGACCGCTGGCTCGCCTATCTCCTCGCCACGACCTTCTGGGAAACGGCGCAGACGATGCAGCCGATTGCCGAGTACGGGAAGGGGAAGGGCAAGCCCTACGGTGTCCCCGACGGCCCGTACGGGCAGATCTACTACGGACGCGGCTTCGTGCAGCTGACGTGGTATCAGAACTACGACAAGCAAGACAAGAAGCTCAAGTTGAACGGCCAGCTCGTCAAGGTGGCCGATACCGCGCTCGATCTCCAGGTCGCGACGGAGGTGATCTTCGGCGGCATGCGCGACGGCGATTTCACGGGCGTCGGACTCCCGAAGTACATCAACGACTCGCAGACCGACTTCTACAACGCGCGAAAGATCGTGAACGGCCTCGACCAGGCCTCCACGATCCAAGGCATCGCGATCAAGTTCGCGAACGCCCTCACACACGGCGCGGGCTAGTGGACCCGCAGCCGGAACCGCCGCCAGGCATTCCGACCTGGATCGGGTATGTCGCCACACTGATCACCCAGGTCGGCGTCCCGACCGTGCTCGCAGGCGTGCTGCTGTGGTTCGTGCTCTTCCGCTTGGATGGGATCCTGCACCATATCGAGGAGGCGGAAACCGAACGCACGCGGCTGCTGGTGTCCATGCAGGATACGGTCATCAAGTCGCTAGATAACCAGACCGAACGATTCAGTAGCGTGATGCAGCAGAACGTCGAGGTCAACAAGCGGATCGCGGATATCCTCGAGCGGACGCATCAGCGAGGGGCAGCGCGAAGTGAGACCATGCGACCCGCTGATTGAAAGTCAGCGGCAGACGGCATCTCACGATGTCACAGACGTGAGATCCGACCGTTCAGGTGCGAATTCCGACCGTTCACGCAGAACACCGCTTACCCACAGAGCCCTGCAGAACCCTGCAGAGCGATGCTGAACGATGCTGAGGCTACCCACAGAGACCCACAGAGACCTGCAGAGACCTGCAGAGCCGTGCAGGGCGATGGTACGTTCAATCTGGGGTAGTTATCTGTATAACCCGCTACGGGCTTGAGTGTCGCGCCGCCCTCCGTCATGTCCCTCCATGAGAGGAGGTCACACGATGGATGCTTCGACAGCGTTGATCGGCTTCTTCATCGATCTCGGAGACGGCGATGAGTGCTACCGCCTCGATGCCCACCGGAACCTGTGGGTAGACAGCATCACTGGCCAGTGGCTGGAGCGAGAAGCCAAGCGACGAAAGGTCGAGCAGGTAGACCTACTCTGTCAACTCATCCGCGAGCGATGCGGGGATCACACAGACGTGATCACCCCTCCACAATCGCCCACAGGGCGTCGAGTTGGAACGTCGGCCCCGCCGGGGGACTGATCACGCCCCGCGTCTCAAGAATCACCCGACCGTATTCCCACCCCGGCACCAAGGCCCACGTTTTCTTCCACTGGCGCAGATAGATCTCGACCGTCTGATGGAGCGGCTCCACGATCCAGTAGTGCGGCACGCCGAACGCGCAGTACTCGACCAGCTTCTCCTCGCGGTCGCGGATCACGTCACGCGGCTGCGGCGAGATCACCTCCACGACGAGGTCGGGCACGGCACGCATCATGCCGTCGAGCGGCACGTCCTGTCCGCTCCACCAGGCGATCAGATCCGCCTGCCGCACCTGGTGCTCACCCAGCCGGATCTCGGCATTCGTCCACGCCCCGCCACCCTTGTGTCGCGCCCATGGATCGAGCAACGCGTGCAACCACGCCAGCACGGTCTGGTGTCGCCGATTCGGCATCTCCCCCTCCACCACGACACCATCCACCAGCTCGCGGTCCCCCCGCGTCCGCTCTGTGCTCCATTCGAACTGGTCTGCGGTCATCCGCTGATCAGCCTGCGGCGTCGCCATGCCGGGAAGAATACGTCAACCGGAGGCGGTTTGACAATCACCGGTAGACGCCGCCGCCCGGAGCCGCCTTCGGGTCGTCCACCACCGTCGAGGGGAAGCGGTGCTGGTAGCAGCGCCAGAGCACGACACCCGGTCGCAGCAGATCGGGATGCGCGTAGCCGAGGCCCAGCCGCCCGCAGCGCGCACACGGCTCCAGCGTATCGTCGTCCTTCATCGGGTGGCGCTCGAGGTAGCGCCGGGGGCTCCACCGACGCTCGCGGTTCACCCGGCGCGCGGGCCGGGTGATGGCACCGAGTTCCTCGTCGTCAGTCACGCCTCGCCGCGGGGGATGACGTCCGCGAGGAGCTGCATGGCGTCCCACTGCGCCTGGAACGTCGCGGCGCAGAGGATAGCCAACGCCGTCGCCTCGTCGTCGTCGGCGGCAAACGCCCGGATGAGCGCATCGCCCCGGTGCGGATCGCACCAGCGCGTGCCACGTTCGATCTCGGTCACGTCTGCCACCGACAGGCCCGCCCGCTGCGCCAGCGTCGCCCGGTCCCACATCCGGGCACGGCGCAGATGTGTCACGGCGCGGCACAGGGAGTCCATCCGCGTGGGATCGTAGCACGAACGTGGTAAGCTCCGAGGGCAGGACGATGACACGTTTTCGGTCCTGCCTCGTCGCCGTGGCCCTCGCGACGTGCCCGATGCCGCCCGTCACGTCCAAGCGCACGCTCTGCCAGTCGGTCTGCCAGCCACTCAGCGCGTCCGTCTGCGCCGAGCTCACGGGCGCGGCACGGCGCCGCTGTGTCAAGGGAATCACCGACGTCTGCGTCCGCACCGATCCGTCGGTGTGCGCGAGCCCCGACTGCCCCCCCACCTGTCCCGCCGGTCCCCCTGGTCCCGACGGCCTCCCCGGTGCGGCTGGTGCGCCTGGGCCCGCCGGTCCTGCGGGTTCTGTCGGTTCTGTCGGTCCTGTCGGAGCCACCGGACCCGCCGGGCTCGAGGGCCTCCCCGGTCCACCGGGACCGACGGGCACGACCGGCGTCACGGGCGACCCCGGAGTCACGGGACCGACCGGCCCCGCAGGCACCCCGCTCATCGTCACCATCCGGCAGGTGACGCAGAACTTCGGACGCGCCCAGGCAGGGCAGTTGATCACCGTGACGGTGCCGTGTGCGCCGGGTGAGATCGTGCTTGCTGGCGGCGTCGTGCCGACGATCGCGGGCGGAAACGCCACCGACATCTCCCGCGTCCATCTGCTCATCTCGGGGCCCGCAAGCGCGACGGCATGGACGGCGGCGAGCACGCTGACGAACACACTCTCGCAGTCGGCCTCGCTCACCTACGCGGCGTTCGCGCTATGCGCGCCGTCCTCCTGATCGTGCTGGCCGCGAGCGCCGCGCTCGCCAACCCACTCACCAGCACGATGGGCCGCGTCTGCGTCCAGGTGCGCGGCCCGTTCTCACTGCTGGGCCGCGCGCTGGGGCAGGAAGCCGCCATCGCCGTCACGAACGGCCCCACCGCGCTCGCGTCCATGGGCGGGGCGATCGACTCGACCATGAGCGCACTGGGGCCCATCTTCCTCGATCACGCGCAGACGGTCGGGCGCGGGCGCGTGAATCTGAACCTCCTCGGCCAGACGTACGCGCTGACGTCGTTCGACGGCATCTCCCTCGATCCGCCGACACAGACCGTCGTCTTCGCGCAGCCGGTCGTCGCCGCCCGTCTCACCTACGACGCACGCATCCGGCAGGCGGCAGTGGGGCTCGCACTCACCTACGGGCTCCTCGACCACCTCGACGTCTCGCTCCTCTTCCCGCTCGTCTTCACCCGCGTCCGCGTCACCGCCACGAAGCAGATCACCGACGTCCTCCAGAACGGCCGCTTCGTCCCCGTCCAGCAGCCCGTCATGCGCGCCACCGGCGACGCCTCGAGCTTCGCGCAGGGCGATCTCACACTGCGCGGCAAGTACTGGCTCCTCGATGCGCCCGTCGCGCTCGCCGCCACGCTGGCGTTCCAGTTCCCGACCGGCGTTCCGGAGCTCCTCACCGGCACCGGGCACTACTACGTCGATCCGGGCCTCGCAGCCTCCTGGCCCTTCTGGGGCGGGCGCGCGGAACTAGGCGCATCGGTCGGCATGCTGCTCGACGCCTCCCAGCTCTCGTTCTCGAAGGTCAGCTACGGCATCAGCGTGGGCACCGTCGTCATCCCCCAACGCCTCGGTGCCGTGCTCGAGGTGTTCGGCCAGAGCGACATCGCGGCGCATCTGAACCCGCAGGACACTGCCGTGCTCACCCTGCTGTCCAACCGGACGCTCGCGCAGCAGCCCGCGCTGAACCTCTTCTTCACCCGCACCGATCAGGTGAACCTGTCCGTCGGGCTGCGCGCTCCCATCGCCGCGTGGGATGCGCTCACGATGCTCGTCTTCACGACCGCCGTCATCCCACTCAACGATCAAGGCCTGCGCCCGACCGGCGCGTTCCTCACGCTGGGGATGGGGAGCACGTTCTAGACCTCCCACCGCTTGCGGATCCGGCGCACGATCTCCCGGTGCGTCGCCGCCGCCTCCTCCTGCGTCCGGTAGCGGAGCTGGGTGGTCATCTCGCCCTGCTCGCCCAGCGGATCGGGAAACTCCTGCGATGGATAGAACCGCTGCTCGCCCCCTGACGGCAACTCCATCACCTCGACCGTGCCCGCGAAGTACATCGTCTCGAAAATCAGCGGCGGGTCGAACCCGAAGCTGTGATCGATCCCCAGCCAGACCGTCGAGAGATACGAGCCGTCCGGAAACTCCTCCATCAGGTGCAGCCCCTCGCCCGCCTCCTTCATCCGTGCCCACACCAGACAGGCGTTCTTCACATCCCCACGCTCGCCAGGGATCGGGAAGCCGTTGGTATCGAAGAACATCGGACGCCCAATCGGCTCATCGATCATCCACGGGGTGATCTCCCGACGACGCCAGCGCGAGGCGTGGAGGTCGCAGAACGCGAACAACGCTCCGAAGTCAGGGCTCAAGGTCGCAGCACGTCTGGAAGACCAACTCCAAGTGCTTCCGCGCCTGTTCGAGGTGCGAGATCATGCCTGCAAGCTGCGGGCTCCGGTGCTGCTCGAACTCTATCCGCACCCGGAGCAACAGGGCAGCGGCATTCCCCAGCGCGTCGATCACCTCGGCAGGCGTCACCGGTTGTACCCCAAGTGCGTCATCAACCGGTCGAGCTCCTCGAACGTCATCGGACGGTCCAAGGACACCTCCCGGCGCGCGTAGAGATAGCCCCAGTCGTAGCGCCGCTGCAGCTCCGGATCCGTCCACCGTCGCTCGCGGGGCGTCCCCGCCATCCCGTGCTCGATGCCGAGCGCGACGTGCGGATCCTTCAAGTTCACGTCAGTCCCAGCCGATAACAGAACTGCCAGCGCGAACATCCGTCACCGGGTTGCCAGAATGCCTCCCACCGTACGGTGAGCATGATCGCGAGTACGAGTGCGTCGCTCAGGTTCACGCCGCCACCACCCCCCGTACCCGCACCCGGTGCCAGTAGGGCGACGAGCACACCCGGTTCGCACAGCGCACCGGCAGCACGCCGGAGCGCACGAACCACTGGTGCCCGCAGCGCGAACACCAGAGCCACACCGTCCCCACCGGCAACCGCTTCGGCTGCGTCGTCTTCCGCCAGCGCGTCCCCGCCCACAGCATCGTGCCACAGTGCGGACACTCGCGCGGCTTCTGCGCGGGATCGGTCAGATGCCACACATGCTCGCAGGCCTGACACCGCGTCCAGGGCCGCACGACCATCGGCGTCACGCGAGGAACCGTCATACAGGGCCACTCTACCGGTCCCGACTATTCCGGGCAAGCGAGTCCCGGAATTATCGGCTTGCCAGCAGCCGACAATGTCGGGTCTAGTGTTCCCCATGCTCAGTCGTCTCGCCCTCATCGGCTACGCCATCGCCCCGTTCGTCGGCCTCGGCTTCCTCTGGCTCACGCACCGCCCCGTTGCGCCGCCAGCCCCGCCAGCCCCCGTCGGCGTCTGGTTCACCATCTGCCCGGTCGGCGGCTACTGGGGACCCTTCGACACCGCCAACGCCTGCCAGGCAAAGCTCCAGGAGGTCAATGACACCTGCCGCGCCCCGCTCTCCGCGCCGAACGTGCCGAATCCCAAGTTCGTCGCTATCCAGGACATCTGCCGCGACAACTACAACGCCACCCAGTGCGCCTGCGAGTACGACGTCGTCGTCCCCGGTCGCCCGATCCTCCCCGGCTACTACGCGCGCCGCTCGTAGCCGCCCAGCTCGCTTGCTAGTACGCGGGCTTCTTCTTCGTGCTCCGCCCGCCCGTCGGCGCCTTCTTCTTCGCAAAGTCCTCG
>Ga0126377_10004296_pt1 | contig 10337 bp, 15 predicted proteins | sample PanSoiMetPlot_22_FD_92647 | JGI IMG/M metagenome (GOLD analysis project Ga0126377, IMG submission 92647) | Tropical forest soil microbial communities from Panama - MetaG Plot_22 | ecosystem: Environmental > Terrestrial > Soil > Tropical forest > Bulk soil | place: Panama | collected 2016-02-17 | reverse complement strand
TGCCGGATGCAACTGTCGGCAGGACGCGACACAGGGGTGGCCGCGGGACCCACGGCCACCCCTGCTCGTGCGCCCCCCGCACGATTCAACGGGCGTCAAGGCGCCCAAGCACTGCTGACCGATGTCATCGGGGCTCGCCCCGTTCACCGGCGGCGATCCGCTGACACGCCGGGCACAGACCCCAGAACGTGACCTCAGCCTCGTCGACCGCGAATCCGTGCGACTCGCTCGGTGTGAGGCAGGCGGCTTCGCCGACGACGCAGGAGACGTCCACGATCAGGCCGCACCGGCGGCACACCATGTGGTGATGGTTGTCGTGGACGCGCGCCTCGAAGATGCCGGGCGAGCCCGCGGGCTCGATGCGCCGGATCAGACCGGCCGATTCGAGCGCGGCAAGAACGTCGTAGACGGCCTGCGTCGAGATCGTGACGCCGAGAGCGCGCACGCGCTCCGCTACGGCGTCGGCGGTCGCGTGCGGATGCTCACGCAAAACCCGAACGACGGCTAGTCGCTGTCGCGTCACGCGAAGGCCGGCCTCGCGCAGCTGGTCGCTGATGTCGAGTTCGGCCACGTGATCCAGTGTGCCGGCGTGTCTTGAATGAATCAAGTTTGATTCGCCGGCCGCAGTGTCACCGTGCCCGGCCGTCAGACCCGGATTCGCTTGCAGCCGCGACCGTCGGCCGCTCGTCGGGATCGGCCCGGATCGGCCGGCCCGTGCTGCGGGCACGGGCCGACCAGGTCGTCCTACGGACACGGGCCGACCAGGTCGGCAATGCCGATCGGATCAACGACCGCGTGCGCCTTGATCGGCCACACGGCGTCGCACTCGAAGCAGTGCCACGCTCCCGGCGCGGTGTCTGACGCCGTCCGGTGACCGTTGGTTGCTTCGTGCGCTCGCCGGATGCGGTCGGCGAGGTTGTTGCCCATCGTCTTCCCCCACCTTTGGCTGTCTTGCACACCTAGGTTGACATGCGGGTACGACAATTCCACCGGCATTTTCAGTGTGGACACCGCGCGAATGTGCGAGGAATTTCGGCGGCCGTGTCGAAACGACTACCGCACCGCTCGACGTGTCGGTGATTGGTCAACCAACCGAAGGAAGGAACCACAGCCATGGGCAAGCTCGTCGTCACCGAATTCATCACGCTCGACGGCGTCATCGAGGATCCGGGCGGCTCGGAGGGCACCGCGAACGGCGGCTGGAGCATGCAGTTTCCGACCGACGAGGGGATGCAGTTCAAGTTCGAAGAGTTGCAGGCGGCCGACGTGCAGTTACTCGGCCGCATCACGTACCAGGGATTCGCAGCCGCCTGGCCGGCCATGGAGGAGGAGACCGGCGACTTCGGCAAGAAGATGAACGACATGCCGAAGGTCGTGGTTTCCGGCACGCTCACCGAGGCAACATGGCGCAACACGACGATCGAATCGGGCGACGTTTTCGCCGCGGTCAATCGCCTCAAGGAGCAGACCGCCGGCGACGTGCTCGTCGCCGGGAGCGCCAGCCTCGCCGAGTTCCTGCGCGTGCACGACCTCGTCGACGAATACCGGCTGATGGTTTATCCGATCGTCGTCGGTCAGGGCAAGCGTCTGTTCACGGACCCGAGCGCGGTAACCAGGCTCCGGCTCGTCGAGACGCGACAAGCCGGCCCGGACGTACCCTTGCTGATCTTGCAGCCGGTGCGCTGATTGCGCGGACCGCCATCGTCGCGGCGGCGAGTTCGGCAAGCGGGCGCGGCCGGCGCCGCGATCGGTCGTATGTCCCGCGACCTGGGTGGCAGGCGTTCTAGGCTCGGACCGAAAGGCGCGGCGGGTCTGCCACCGTTGAGCTGGCTAGCGAGCCGGCGAACGTCCGGGCGACGCCGTCACCGATAGATGCCCCGTGCGAAACGACTGCCGGGGCACGCCGTTTGTCCCGGTACGAGGAAGAAAAGTCCCGATCGACCTCCAGCGACGTCAAACGGAAAGGAGACGCACATGTCCGATGCGACGAAGTTGTCGGCGGGTACCGATGCGATCCGCCCGTTCATGATCGAGTTCCCCGAGGCTGATCTCGCCGACCTGGGTGCGCGCATCGCCGCGACGCGGTGGCCCGAGAAGGAGACGGTCGAGGATCAGTCACAGGGCGTGCAGCTCAAGACGATGCAGGAGCTCGCGCGTTACTGGGCCAAGGACTACGACTGGCGCAAGTGCGAGGCGAGACTGAATGCATTGCCACAGTTCATGACCGAGATCGATGGTCTGGACATTCACTTCATCCACGTACGGTCGAAGCACGACAACGCCTTGCCGCTCATCCTCACGCACGGATGGCCCGGCTCGATCATCGAGTTGCTCAACGTCGTCGGCCCGCTCACCGATCCGACCGCGCACGGTGGCACCGTGGCAGACGCGTTCGACGTGGTGATTCCGTCGCTGCCTGGGTACGGGTTCTCTGGCAAGCCGAGCAACGCGGGTTGGGGTCCGGAACGGATCGCTCGCGCGTGGACCGAGTTGATGAGGCGACTTGGCTACCACGAGTTCTTGGCGCAGGGCGGCGACTGGGGCGCGATCATCACCGACGTCATGGGTGCGCAGGCACCGCCGGAGTTGCTCGGCATTCACACCAACATGCCCGGCACCCTGCCACCAGAAATCTCCAAGGCGCTCGCGTCCAATGTGCTCGGTGCCGGTGACCCGCGACCGTCGGGCCTCTCGGCCGAGGAGAACCGTGCGTTCGACCAGTTGAGCTTCGTCTACACGAAGGGCATCGGCTACGCCCTCGAGATGGGATCGCGTCCGGAGACCCTTTACGGGTTGGCCGACTCGCCGATCGCGTTGGCTTCCTGGATGGTCGACCATGACGTGCGCAGCTATGACGACATCACCCACGCCTTTGCGGACGGGAAGCCGGTCGGCGGTCTCACCCGAGACGAGATCCTCGACAACATCACACTCACGTGGTTGACGAACACCGGGATCTCGTCGGCCCGCCTCTACTGGGAGAACAAGCTCGGGTTCTGGGACATCAAGGGCGTGTCCGTACCCACCGCGGTGAGCGTGTTCCCGCGTGAGATGTATCAGGCGCCGCGGACCTGGACCGAGCGCGCCTATCCGAACCTCATCTATTTCAACGAGGTCGACATGGGCAACCACTTCGCGGCTTGGCAGGAGCCCGAACTCTTCGCGACCGAGGTTCGGGCCGGCCTCCGGGCGCTGAGGTAGGAGCTATGTCCGATCGCCTGCAGATGCCGCCTTTCGACGGGGCGACCGAGTGGCTCAACGCTGCGCCACTCGAACCCGCCGAACTGCGCGGCCGCGTCGTCCTGGTGAACTTCTGGACCTTGACGTGTATCAACTGGCTTCGTACCGAGCCGTACGTGCGGGCGTGGTCTCGCGCGTACCGGGACGACGGTCTGGTCGTCATCGGAGTCCACACGCCGGAGTTCTCGTTCGAGCACGAAATCGACCGCGTACGGCAAGCGACCGTGGACCGCGACATCGACTATCCGGTCGTGGTGGACAACGACTACAAGGTGTGGAGCGCATTCGACAACCACTATTGGCCGGCGCTCTACTTTGTCGACCGGGACGGCATGATCCGGGACTTCCACTTCGGCGAAGGGCGCTACGAGCAGTCGGAACGCAGCATCCAGCGGCTGCTCGGGGTGGAGCGCGACCTCCTGTCCGTGGCGGGTCGTGGCGTCGAAGCGGAAGCCGATTGGGATCACCTGCGTACTCCGGAGACCTATCTCGGTTACGGGCGCAGCGAGCACCTCGCGTCGCCGGGCGGCGCGGGGTTTGACGAACGCCGATCGTACGATCTGCCGGACCGGCTCGAACTCAATCACTGGGCGCTGGCCGGCGAGTGGACGATCGGGATCGAGAATGTCGCGCTGGACGAGGCTGGCGGGACCATCGCGTACCGGTTCGAGGCGCGCGACGCACACCTCGTGCTGTCGACAAATACGCGGGAGCCGATCCCATTCCGCGTGCTACTCGACGGCGAGGCGCCGGGTGCGTCGCACGGCGTCGACGTGGACGAGGACGGCAACGGCGAGTTGCGGCACGGCCGGCTTTACCAACTCGTACGTCAGGCGGACCACGTTGGTGAGCGCACTCTCGAGATCACGTTCGACGAGCCGGGCGCGGAGGCGTACGTGTTCACGTTCGGATAACTGGCCGTGTCAGGCACAGCGGCGGACAGGAGTAGACATTGTGGACGGTGCGACGGTTCCGGTGGCGGTCGTCACCAGCCGTACGGAGGCCGACCTGATCGTCGGCTTCCTGCGAAACAACGGCCTGAGCGCGGCGGTGTCCGCCGATGACGCCGGGGGACAGGATCCGCAGCTTCAATTGCAGGGTGTTCGCGTGCTCGTTGCGCCATCGGATGAGGCAGCCGCGCGTCGACTGCTGGCCGGCACCGAGGACGCCGTCGAGTAGTTCTGGCTCTCTCTCGCCTCGCGCGCTGCGGGACAAGGCGTTGCCTGCCAGAGCCGCGACTACCCCAGCGACCCGCGGGGAACTATCCAGTCGACCGGCTGACCTGTCACGGCTGCGATGTGCTCGAAGTCGCCGTCGAAGTGAAGCACGGATGCGCCGTTGAGTTCCGCCGCCGCGGCGGTCAGCAGATCCATGACGCCGGCGACCCGGTGTTGGCTGGCCCTTGCGAGCAGGGATTGGACGTGGCGTGCGCGATCGGCGACTTCGTCGTTGCACGCGAGCAGCACCAGCCGATCTCGTGGTCGAAAGATCGCCAGATGTTCCCGCGGATCTCGTGCCGAGTAGCCGAGTTCGAGGTCGACCGTCACGAACGTCGCCAGCACTCCGTTCACGGCGAGTTGTCGCAGCCGTGTATCGGCCTCCGGAACCCGGCGCGCGACGCTATAGGCCGACGTGTCGGCCAGGAATAGCGTCGTCACCGCCGCGCGCCACGCATCACGTCCGCGTCGGTCAGGTCCGAGCCACCCAGCAGGTAGGGATCGTCAAGGATCGCGCGGGCGCGAGCGTTGCGCTCGGCGACATAGCGCAACGCTTCGTTGACGGTGTCCTTCTTCGTCGTCGTGCCGAGCTCGGCCTGAGCCGCTTCGAGGAGCGCATCGTCGAGGTCGATGATCGTCCGCATGGGTACATGATATCAAGATTCGTCGGCGGTATATACGCCGTCGTCGCGGGCCGGCGGTCGGCGACAGCGCCTCAGGTCTGGTCGGCTATCGCGGCGAGGATCTGCGCGAGTTCGGCCGGCTTGGTGAACATCGGCCAGTGTCCCGAGTCGATGTCGACGAACTCGACATGCTTCGCCTTCGCGAGCTCGGGTATCTCGCCGGCGTCGATCCACGCCTTGGCGTCCGCCGGTGAGAACTCAGGGCACACGAGCACAACGGGTACGTCATAGCGGCGCTCGTCGGTTAGCCGTACCACGGCCTTCGCCACACCCTCTGGTACCGGGACCGCCGCCGCCGCGATGCGTTGCTTGGCATCGTCGTCCAAGTCGGCAGAGTCTGGGCCCTCGAACGGTCCCCAACCGGGGAACGCCATGACGCCGTCGGTTACCTCAAAGAAGTCGGCGTAAAGCTGCCCGTCGGAGGACGCGAAGCCACCGATCATCACGACCTTCGCCACCTTCTCCGGCCGTGCGTCGGCGGCGAGCCAAGCGAGCGTACCCGCGGCGGAATGCCCCACCACGACGGCCTTTCCCGGCGCCGCGTCCACCGCGGTAAGCACGGTGGCGACCTGGTCGTCGAGAGTGGCGGCGACGGCGCCGTCACCCTGGCCCGGAAGGGTGATCGGCACGGGCCGGTGCCCGAGTGCCTCGAGCGCGGGCACGACGTCCTTCCAGGCAGACCCCTGAAGCCACAGGCCGCCAATGAGCAGAATGTCCACGATCAGTTCTCCTTGCGCAGCGCGGTCGGTCACGATCGACATAGACGCCCGTCCTCGTTTCGTCGTGGACGGTGCGCCAACAACCCGATCACGCTAGGACATGATCCGGACGATCCGCGTCCGGTTCCGTCTGCTGCCCCCGTGCGGAACTTGACGCGTACCACCCGGGTTGACCGCCGAGCCTTCTACGGCCTATCGTGGTCTTTCAACCGTACAGTTGAAAGTGGGGGCGATGGCCACGGACACCCTGTCCCGGGTCTTCGCCGCTCTGGCGGACCCGACCCGGCTTGACATGGTGACCCGGCTGTCGGTGGGCGACGCGACAGTCAGCCAGCTGGCCGAGCCGTACCGGATGACGTTGCAGGCGGTCTACAAGCACCTGCGGGTGCTCGAGGACGCCGGTCTCGTCAGCCGGCCGCGAGGGCCGCAGCCCCGGCCGGTGCGCCTGGAGGCCTCGGCCTTGGACCTGATGGAAACCTGGCTCGAGCACCATCGAGCCCGCGTCGAGCGCCGCTACCGCCGCCTTGACGCTGTTCTCGAACGGATGGAAGGAGACGGCCATGGACCGCATAACGGAGGCGGCGATCGAAGCCGACCCGAGGCTGCCGCTGATCCGGATAACCCGTGACTTCGCCGCGACGCCCGAGAAACTATTGCGTGCGCACACCGATCCCGAGTTGTTCGCCCAGTGGGTGGGTCCCGACGGGATGACGACCCGGATCGAGCACTGGGACGCGCGTACCGGCGGTAGCTGGCGCTACGTCGCGGGGCGCGAGGGTAGCGAATACGGCTTCCACGGCTGCTTCCACGACGTACGGCCGGACCGCATCGTGCAGACCTTCACGTACGAGGGCGATCCCGACGCAGTAGCGCTGGAAACGTTGTGGTTCGAAGACCTTGGCGATGGCCGTACGCGATTGCGCGCGCAGTCGCTGGTCGACAGCTTCGAGAGCCGCGATGCCTTTCTGCGCAGCGGAATGGAGGTCGGCGTGAACGAGGGCTACGCCAAGCTGGACAGGATGCTCGTCGATGGCACTGTCTGATCGGCCGGCCGAGCGGCACCGGCAGGTTGGCGGCCTGTTCACCGAGCGGGTTCGCGGCACCCGATCGTGGGGCGCGCCATCCCCGGTCGCGGGGTGGGCCGCCCGGGATGTCGTGCGCCACCTGACCGACTGGTTTCCGGAGTTTCTCGCCGTTGGTTCGGGCATCCAATTGCCCCGCGGACCGTCAGTGGATGAGGACCCGGTCGCCGCATGGCAGGTCCACTGCGACGGTGTGCAGACGGTGCTGGACGATCCGGAGACCGCGCACCGGCAACTCACTAACCGGCACATCGGCAGCCTTCCGGTGCCGGCCGCGATCGACCAGTTCTACACCGCCGACATTTTCATGCACACCTGGGATCTCGCCAGAGCCACCGGCCAGGACGATCGGCTGGATCCCGACTTCTGCGCTGAACTCCTCGGTGGGATGGAGCAGATGGAGGAGGCCATCCGCTCGTCCGGCCAGTTCGGCGCGCGAGTCGAGGTGCCGGACGGTGCGGATACCCAGACGCGGCTGTTGGGTTTTATCGGTAGGAACCCATTCTGGGTCTCGCCATAACCGTCCACTGAGGACGAAATGGAATCTCACTCCACGCAGCACGGCCCGGTGGCGGGCGACGCGGCGAAATACCACTTCTGGTTCAGCTGACCGTTGAAGGTCCACTGAATGACGGCCGCACCAGCGGTGAGGCTCGCGCCCTTGTCGTCCATGTAGAGCGTTGATGCAAGGTTCTCGGCGAAGCCTAGTTCCGTGGTGGTATCAAGATTCTTGATCCAGAAGCGTTGCGAGTCGAAGTTATTGCACGTCCATTGGATGAATTGAGCGCCGGCCGTCTGGGAGGAACTCGGGTCCGCCAGGCATTTGTCGCTGTCTTGGTTCCGGAACTCATAGACAACGCTGGGCAGGTAGGCCAGATCCTGGTAGATCTTCCACTCGTCTTGAGCAAGCCCGCAGCGGTCTTGGTAGATCTTCGCGCCGTTGGTGCTTGAGTCGTGTGCAGTCAGGCAGAAGCCGGAAAGGTCGTTCTCGATCTCTGCGAGCCTCACGAACTGCAGGTTGCTCGAGGCCGCGTAGGCCGGCGCACTCGTCGTTATCAGCCCCGAGAAGATGACCACCACCGTCGCGCATAGCAACGTCAGCGCACGTCTGAACACTGGTCGACTCCTTGTCTGAGATCGGTGGGGATAACGGACCGCCCGCACCGACGAGACGTCAGGCACATCATCGTTTCGCTTACTGCGGTGCACTGTCCATAAGAGACACCAGGATTTGCAGGCAGACGCGTACCAGCGCGATTAGGACTAGTCGACGCGGACCAGCACGACCGCCGCGACCGTCGCGAGGCTGGCCCGCAGCGTGCGCAAACGCTCGGGCGGTAGCCTCGTGCGGTGCCCCGACTCGACTGGCCCGATCTGCGTAATGCACGCGACCTCGGCGGGATACCAACGGTCGAGGGTGGACAGATTCGCGAGCGTGCCCTGGTCCGCACGGACAACCACGACCGGCTCGATGCGGGCGGCCTTGCCGCCATCCGTTCCTACGGCGTTAGCCGCATCGTCGACCTGAGGTGGGACTGGGAGGCGAAGAAGCGTCCAAGCCCGCTGGCCGGCGACGAGCGCTATCGCCTCGTCCCGGCGTGCTTCGATCCGACCGGTGACGAGCAGATCCCACCGGACAGCTATCGGCTTATGGTCGACGCCAGCCGGGGCCGCCTAGCCGCCGCGTTTATCTCGATTGCGGACGCCCCGGAAGGCTGCGTCATCGTGCATTGCCATGGCGGTCGGGACCGCACCGGGGTGGTGGTGGCACTCGCGCTACACGTCGCCGGCGTACCCGTGGAGTCGATCGCCGCCGACTTCGCGCTTACGGAGGATTCGCCAGCGATCATGATCGTCAACACGTTCAACCATCTGGAAGCGCGCTACGGCGGCGTTTCGAGCTATCTGGTTGGTTGCGGCGTGCGGCCGAGTCACATAGCCGCGGTTCGCGCGCGGCTCACCTAGGCAGTCACCGGCGCTCGAACCCGTTCGCGACGCCCACTGATGTTGACCGTTTGCCGCGGCCGGCACTCGGACCTTTGCACCGGTTCGCATCCGACGCCTCCAGCGGCGAGAGCAGTCGAGCTTGCGAGCATGGCTTCCGAATATATACGGTGTATATATCCGAAGGTCCGGGGGTGTGTTGTGAAGACAGTAATTGATCTCGACCCGGAACTTACCGAGGCGGCCGCCAAAGTGCTGGGTACGAGGACGAAGAAGGACACCGTGCACGCCGCGCTCGCAGCAGCGGTCGCCGAGGCCGAGCGTCGCGCAAAACGACGGGAGCGCCTGGTCAACAGTGCCGGTGGACCGGACCTCGCTGACGAGACTGTCATGTCCGGCGCCTGGACGTGACCGATCTATATCTGCTGGACAAGAGCGCGCTCGCACGCGTGTCGGCACACGCGGCGGTCCAGATGGCATTGCAGCGGCTTGACGACATCGGCGCCCTCGCGACGACGGCGGTCGTCGACCTGGAGATCGGATACAGCGCTCGTAGCCTCGCCGAGTTTGACTCGATCGCCAAAGATCGCGCCGAGTTGTATCAGGAACTTCCGATCACCCGGGCGGCGACCGATCGCGCCCGCGCTGTCCAGCGAAACCTAGTCAAGCGTGGCAAGCACCGCCGCCCGGGCGTGCCCGACCTGCTGATTGCGGCGATCGGTGAGGTCTATGGCGCGATTGTCGTTCACTACGACCGCGACTTCGACACCATCGCGGCGATCACGGGGCAGCCGGTCGAATGGATCGTGCCACCTGGCTCGGTGCCCTAGAGCCAGGGTCTCGGCCATGAGAGCATCGGCGCTGGGCAAGTTGGGACATCTGTGGGCCGCCAGGGACTCGAACCCTGAACCTACGGATTAAAAGTCCGCAGCTCTGCCATTGAGCTAGCAGCCCGCGATTGCCAGGCTACCCGGAGCCGGTACGGGCGGTGTACCAGGTTACGCCGCGTGCGCTGGCCGGTCATTGCGGTTCCAGGTGTCTTCCGACCAGGTCAGCGGGTACGTCGACGAGCCGCGACCGGACGTACTCGCCGAGGCCCTTCGCCTGGGGATCCGGGCGCGTCGACGATGCCACGCCCTCGCCGAGCAGTCCGACGATCACGAAGTTCAACGCGCCGAGATTGGCCAACTCATACCGTCGGATCTCGAGGCCGGCAGACTCGGGTACGAGCTGGACGAACCGCTCGACGGTCAGGTAGTCACGCAGCCACGGGTACGCGGCCGGGTCACGCGCCCAGATCCCGACGTTCGCGTTGCCGCCCTTGTCGCCCGACCGAGCGCCGGCCACCGCCCCGAGCGGCACCCGGCGAACGTCCGACGACGCAAGCACGCGCTCGGGCGCCGCCGGCTGCACGGTCGCTGGCCGGACCGTTCGCCCCGGCCCGGACGGCGT
>Ga0126377_10004295_pt1 | contig 10337 bp, 9 predicted proteins | sample PanSoiMetPlot_22_FD_92647 | JGI IMG/M metagenome (GOLD analysis project Ga0126377, IMG submission 92647) | Tropical forest soil microbial communities from Panama - MetaG Plot_22 | ecosystem: Environmental > Terrestrial > Soil > Tropical forest > Bulk soil | place: Panama | collected 2016-02-17 | reverse complement strand
CGGGCGAGCAGACCGGCTGGCTCGCCGGGCTGCGCGACCGTCACGTCGGCCAGGCGCTCACGCTCATGCACGGCAAGCCAGCGCATCCCTGGACGATCGAGGAGCTGTCGCACGAGGTTGGGTTGTCGCGCTCGGCGCTTGCCGATCGCTTCATGCACTTCCTCGGCCAGCCACCGATGCACTATCTCGCGCAGTGGCGCATGCAGGTGGCGGCCGGACTGCTTTCGAGTGGCGGTGCGAGCATCGCGGTCATCGCTAGGGAGGTTGGCTACGGGTCGGAGGCCGCTTTCAGCCGCGCCTTCAAGAAACTGGTCGGCACGCCACCAGCGGCCTGGCGCCGGCGGCAAAGCAACAGCCCGCGATAAGCATGGCCGATCATGAGCCGAGAGATAGCCCAATCTCTGAGAAGCGCCTGCCGCCGACAGGGGTGCACATGATAGTCATGCAGCCGTTCGGAATTGATCCGAGATTTGCTGCAGTTGCTCACGGCCGTTAATGGCACAAAGCGTCGATATATTCGAAGATCGCTCCGACTTCCGCTGTCGGGGTGAAAGCAGACCTCTCTTGGAAATCGCCATTAGGCGAGATTGACCCCAAGCCGACATCGTCCGTAGGATTTGCCATACGGCGTTACGGACGATTTCAGCGAATCGCGCAGATCATTCGGCTTTGATGCCCGCAAACTTGATCACCTTCGCCCACTTCTCGGTTTCCTCGGCGATGAGCCTACCGAAGTCGGTAGGCGAGCCCACAAGCCCCATGCCACCGACGTTAGCAAGCCGCGCCTTGATTTTTGGATCGGAGAGTGCGGCGTTGATCTCCGTGTTGAGCTTGTAGATGACTTCATCGGGTGTATTTTTCGGCGCGCTGATGCCAAACCAGACGCTCGCCTCGTAGCCCGGTACGAACTCCCCTACGCTCGGGATGTCCGGTAGCAATGCCGAGCGCGTCGTGGTTGTCACCGCCAGGGGACGCAAGGTTCCTGCCCTGATATGCTCAATCACCGCGGTCATGGAGACGAACATCACCTGCACTTGCCCGGTGAGTAAGTCGGCAACCGCAGGCGTTCCGCCGCGATACGGCACATGGACCATTTTGACGCCGGCCATCATTTTGAACAACTCACCGGACAAATGCGGCCCCGTCCCGTTGCCAGCCGAAGCCATGTTGATCCTGCCCGGATTGGCCTTGGCGTATGCGATGAATTCGGAAACTGTCTTGGCCGGCACCGATGGATTAATTACCATGACTTGAGCCTCGCGACTAATGCTCGCGACCGGCGCGATGTCGCGGATGAAATTGAAGTTGAGCTTATCGTAGAGCGTCGCGTTATTTGCATTCGCCGGGCTGACGAAGAGAAGGGTGTAGCCGTCCGCCGGCGCACGTACGACCGCCTCAGTGCCGATATTGGTGCCGCCGCCCGACCGGCTCTCAATGATAAATGGCTTGCCGAGCCGCTCTGACAGCCATTGTCCGATCAAACGTGCGAGGCTGTCTTGCGTGCCACCGGCTGCAGTCGTCACAACCAAGTGCACCGGCTGCGTCGGATAGGCTTGCGCCCAAGCGATGCGCGGCATGGCCGGGAGCGTAGCAGCGGCGGCTATCAGATGCAGAAATCGACGGCGTGTAAGTTTCATGCCGACCTCCTTTGATCGCGGTGAGTCAACGATCGAAGCTCGGAGCCGAAAATAGATAATGGCGTTATGCGGTGCTAATGATATCTTTTGATAGGATTATATCATTCCCGCAATAGGTGACGATATGCTGTTGAGCGATCGCGTCGGACGTCGGATGACGCTCCACGACCTTCATGTCCTAATGGTTGTCGCGCAGGCTGGTAGCATGAACAAGGCGGCTGCGCTCCTCAATACAACCCAGCCGGCGATTTCAAGATCAATCGGAGAATTGGAGCGGACCATTGGCGTAACTCTGCTTGAGCGCAATCCTAAGGGCGTCGAGCCGACTGCGTACGGACGCGCGCTGCTCGATGGTGGGGCGGCCGCGTTCGATGATCTGCGGCAAGCAGTCAAGAATATCGAGTTTCTTGCGGACCCCACGGCGGGGGAAGTTCGGATTGGCAGCAGTGGTTTCCTGGCCGCCAGCTTCGTGTCCGTTGTCGTCAATCGGCTATCACAGCGCTATCCGCGCATCGTATTTCATATCGTGGCCTCACAGCCGGAAACCCTGCGGCATGAGTTGATCGAGCGTAATGTGGACCTATTGATCGCACGAAAATTCGGTTTCATTGCTGACGACCAATTGAATTTCGAATTGCTCTTCGAGGACTCATGTGTCGTCGCGGCGGGTGCGGAAAATCCGTGGTCCCGGCGACGCAAGATCGAGCTTGCCGAACTGATGGACGAATCGTGGGTGCTGCCGCCGCCGGAACACGCGCTCGGGCCGATTTATTCGGCGGCCTTTCGCGCCAGCGGGCTCGACTATCCTCGCGCGACTGTATTCACCGTCCCCCCGGAGGTACGGTTTAGTATCGTCGCGGCTGGGCCCTTTCTCTCGATCTTTCCGACTTCCGTACTGACGTTTCCCGCCGCGCGCCCCGGGATCAAGGTCTTGCCAGTTGAACTGCCAACGGCCCGCGTTCCAAACGGAATCGTCACCCTGAAGAAGCGTGCGCTCAGCCCGGTCGCACAGCTTTTCGTCGAACAAGTCCGCGAAGTCGCGAAGCCACTGGTCAAGAGAAAATCGTAGCTGCCATTTCTCTTATTGGCCGATACTGTCGAAAAAGTCACCGCATTAGGAAGTGAAATTGGAAATTGAAACGAACGAATCCAGGCGCATGAATTCTTGAATCAATCCTGCGTGTTTGTTCCTCATCTTGAATCGATGTTGTTTGACCGCCCCCGCCAGAATCCTTTTTCGACAGCATCGACCCGTTGCAGTCATTGCCGCGTAGGGCACAACGGAGATCATGGAGTTCGGCGGCTGCGGGGCGGTGGTTGCGGTGAGATCGCTCGATGCTTGGCATGCGCTCGAAGGGGCGACCCCGCTTTCGACATTGATCGGCCGACGACATCTTACCCATCATGCGGAGGGCACGCGCCTTACCGCGGAGAGAATGGTGGGCCCGGCAAGGATGATCGCGAAGAGCTTGATTGCCAGGCGGCCGCGATCCCGCCCTCACCCCCCGCGCCTTTATTCTTTGATGTTCGCTTCGCGAATGACCCGCCCGAATTGCTCGTGCTGCGCCCGGAGCAGAGCGCGGAAATCGGAGCCGCAGAGAGGATCGGGGTATAAGCCCTGGCCCGCGAGGTTGCTGACGATAGTAGGCTGCCCAATCGCGTCGATGATCCAGGCGGCGAGCCGCGACACGACATTCTCTGGCGTCGTTGCCGGTGCGAACAGGCCGTTCCAGAAGTCGACTTCATGTCCAGGGTAGCCGGATTCTGCGATGGTCGGTACACTAGGCAACATGTTGGTGCGGCCGCGGCCGGCGCTCGCGAGCGCGCGCAATTGTCCAGCTTTGATCTGCTCTGACAGTCCGGCATAGGGGAGTAGGAACGCCGTCAAGTGGCCCCCCAACACGGCATTTACGGCTGGAACGCCGCCAGGATAGGGCACGAACGTGAGGTCGAGCCGGGCATCCCGCTTGAGCGTTTCGAAGGCGATCTGAGAGATCGTTGCGGCAGTTTCTGGATCGTGCCGTGGTCGACGTGCAGCAGCCCGGCAAGCATGCGCACCAGGATCTGGAGTGGCGAGCGATGCGCTGGCCGTGATCGGTGCCTCAAGAGCAGCCGCAAGATCAGCCTGCCATTGATTGAGCCTCAGCGACGCGCTGCCGGCAGTTTGGTCCGACCTTCCCGCATTCCTGGTCGCGTGCCTGCATCGCGCTGGCAACTGCCATCTTTGCCGCGGCAACCGACAATGTGTTGCGTAGCAAGTCGGCCGCCTGCTCGATCACTGACGCGCGCCCCGCCGCATGGTCGCCAAGCGATTGTGAGGTGAAGCCTGCGGTGGCAACTGCCGACATCATGCTGAAGCCAAGCCACAGCACGAATGCGGCAAGCGAGGACAGGAGCCGCCCGCCTTGCCACAGCAGTGCCGTGACGGACAGGCCGATCACCGCGCCGGCGATGCGCGACGACTTGTGAGAAGGAAACCGCCCGGCAGGGCACAACAAGTCTTTGGCGCCTAAAGCCAAGCGAGTTGAACTGCCGGCAGCTACGTGTCCGACCGCACAACTGACTCAGCATCTTGTGCACCCCCGGTCGTATTCCAGTCCCCACGACCCAATGCGACCGGGGACCATGCGCACGCTGCGACTTCGTCAGCTTCCGGGGAGGAGTTGACATCATACGCGTGTGGTGGCGACGCGATTGACCCACAGCGGTCCTCACTCCACCTAGCCCCTAAGTCCTAACGATAGGCAATTCAAACTGAAAGATCGAACCTCGGTCGAGGGCAGGCGACACCCAAATACGACCGCCGTGCTCTTCGATGATCGAACGGCAGATGACAAGGCCCATCCCCATGCCATTCGTTTTGGTCGTGAAAAACGGCTTGAAAACCCGATCAATGTTAGATGGATCAATCCCCGTTCCCGTATCTTCAATCGACACACGCACCATACTAGGGTTGGTTCGATGAGTTTGGACTTTCAACACGCGAGTCTGAACTGATCGCATAGCCTCGACGGCATTCATGACAAGGTTCAAGACTACTTGCTGCAATTGCGCCTTGTCGCCTTCCACCACTGAAGCTTTCTCGTCGAGTTGCGTTTTAAGCTCCACGCCATTTTGCTCCAGATCGATCCGTACAAGCCCCAAGACTGTCAGGAAGATCCCGTTAATGTCGATTGGAGCTCTCTCGCTTGTGCCTCTCTTGAACATCGCGCGAACGCTGCCAATGATGTCGTTTGCGCGATGGCTGGCAGCCACAATGCTTTCCAATGCAGTGTGTGCCTTTTCGATCTCAGGCTTCTCCATGCAAAGCAAACGCAGAGCGGCACTGGCTGTTGCTGCGATTCCGGCCAGAGGTTGGCTGATTTCGTGAACGAGAGTGGCTGACCGCTGCTCGGCAGACGTCCTGCGATCCATATAAGTCAATTCGGCTACCAGCGCTTTTTCGCGTGCCTCCGCACTTTTTTGTTCGGTAATATCCCTTGCGATTATTGATGCACCTACAATCCTGCCTTCGACATCTTTAATCGCAGAGATTGTCAGCGAAAGTACAATCGAGCTGCCACCCTTGCGCATACGAACGGTTTCGTAATGCTCGACGCGCTCCCCGCGTCCAATTCGCCCAAGGATCGAGCGCTCTTCATCGTGCCGGTCTGGCGGAATCATAATCGTGATCGGCTTGCCGACCGCTTCTTCAGCCGTATAGCCAAACAATCTCTCTGCGCCCTTATTCCAACTTGTAATGATGCCATCGAGGCTCTTGCCTATGATTGCATCATCACTCGATTCGACAATGGACGCGAGCCGTCGAAAGCGCTCCTCGCTTTCCCGCAACGCTACTTCAATCTGGGCGCGCTCGATGAGGTCCGCGGCTTGTCGAGCGAGCACATCCAACGAGCGTAACGCGAGTTCTGTGGGTTGGTGGGGCTCGCGCCAGTGGGTTGAAATCATGCCCAGCAGCCGGCCGGATCGCGAGACAAGCGGTGTGGACTGCACAGCGCGAATGCTTGATCGACGATAGGCGTCGAGATCACCGGTATCGGCCATGAAGTCACAGGCTTCAGTATCTGGCACCATGACCCGACGTCCAGCTGTCAACGCCACGCCACAGGTGCAGGCGGAATCGAGATGAACTCGCTTCCAGAAGGCTGCTGATTCCGGGTGAAATCCTCTCCAAGCCAGCAGCCGAAGTTCATTCTGCCCGGGATGGAACGTTTGCATACTTCCCATGTGGGAGGACATCACGCTAATGGCGGCCTCGACGATGCGTTCATAGAGGGCGTCGAGGTTGCCCTCTTGAATGAGCAAGGTGCTGATTTCTTGGAGTCGCAGCGAACGATTCGCTCTAGTTCGTGCTCGTTCGTGAGGCTTCCGTTGTCTGTCGGGCATTGCGGCCGAGACGAGACCTTTCATGGACGCATAGTAGCGTGCGAGCGCCATGCAGCTCTTCTCCATATCCAGAAAATAGGCTTTCGACCCCGGGTCTCCAGCGGCTTTCGCCTTACCGCCTGATATCAGCAGTGTGTTCGCGGAACACCGGCCTGATAAGCCTTTCAAGGTCACCCCTGGTCATTCTAGGTGATGCCTCGCGAATAAGGAACCCAAGCGTTCGGACTAGTCATTGGTAGCCAAGGCTTCTCAGATAGGCACGTCCTATAGGATTATCATCGGATAGGCACAGGGCACGAATTTGCAGCTCCGGGGCTTTTCATTTTCAGAGAAAGCAAAATAAGAGGTGCCTCTCGTTATTCATCATTGGGAGGCGCATTAGCTTCGAGCTGAGCAACTAGCTCTCTCAGGCGATCCGGCGCATCTTTATCGGGTTCCAACTCATGTTTTAGTTCCCGCCCGATTTCTTTCAGGACTGCATTCCGGAGCATCTGTTGTTCTTTGTCCGGCATGTACGCAAACGGCCGCGCACCATCGGTCGTTCCGTGTGAAGGAGAGAGACGCAAAGGCCCCCGGTTGAGTTGTGATGCAACCGAGGCCTTCGCTCTCAAAACAATCTGTTCACCCAACGACTTGGGGCGGGGCGCGGGGATAAAAATTGTAGCGGAGGTGTCCGGGCGCGGGGAACAATCCGTCAGTCGGCGTATTATTGCTGATAACCAAAACGGATAGTTTCAATGGCTGTGCCGGGTTCCACCGATCATATCAGGCGGCTGCGGGATTTGGCCGATAAGGCGCGGACGCATGCTCAAGTGATGAGTGACCGTGCCAGCAGGCAAACGCTCTTACGGCTTGCCGAAGATTACGAGGACCTGGCCCGGCGAACCCAATCCTGGGCCGATGAGCGCCTGTCCTAACACTCCTGACCTTTGGATTGCTGGGTATCTGCGCTAAAGCCGTTTGCCCAGCGCGCCCCTCGATAGGCAAACCCCTCAGGGGCGGAATAGCTTGGGTCGGATCATCCAATCAGGGGAACTATTCCAGTCTACATAAACAGGACATCAAACCTACCTGGGGGAGCGCACTACCAGTCCACAATATTCTCTCAGTAGGACTGAGGAGCCATCTAGGGCATCTCGACACGTTTGAACTCTCTCGGCCAAAGTACAACTTTGTGGTCAACACGACCGCAATTCAGACACATAAAAAAGTGGCGCTCTACAACTGTCGAAAGAAACACTTCACTGGTGGTGGCCTCCGACCCCCAAAAGGCCATGTGCCCCCAACAATCACCACAGCGTAAGGGCGTCGGCACTTGCTTCTTGGAATCGGACAACATGGGACAGTCCATAGGACCGAACACGCGGTATCATGTTCGGATAGTGATCACAGCTCAAACGTTTAGTTAAGTTTCTAAACCTTCAGACAATTGACGGCCTTAGGTGTGGGCAGTCGTTGGGCATCTTAATAAAAGCCGATATGTACTATCAAATGATCAACTTGGCCCTTTATGGATTGGCCGCACTCTCGTTCACGCTCGACGCGATAGCGATTAGTCTCCTGTTCATATGAGACCGAGCGGCGGTGTGCGATAGACGATAGGCGTCAGCGGCAATAGATTTTCTGTCCGGCTTCCACCGAGTGTCCGTCCGTGGCCAACGGATACTCAGAGCATCTGTATGGCCAAAGCCAAAAAATCGAAGCCTCGTGACCGCGGACGCGGCCAACGGCCAATCGTCAGAGGGCGTCGAGCGAGCGGGTGGACTGATACGAATGATCGCGGACACGATAGTCAAACTACTTCACTTTCTCCCATACTAGGGTCGTGATGCTTATCCGTCCATCTCTGGGAGACGGTTGTGGACGCGTAGATATGCTCAAGCGTTCGCCATCTCTTGTGATTTCTCTAATTTGTGTCACCGGCTCAAGGTCGCGCGCGGCCTAATGGCTTGGCTTGACCGACAAAGAGCGCTGGGGAGTGGCGCGTAGGACTGGCGGAGAATTTGCGGATCGGATCGTTGCAACGAAAGAGGATTATTAGGTGGGCGTAGGCATTAGGGGTGTATGATGAGTGAAGAACTCAACCCCCACCTTTTCCCGATCTGAAGTAATGAATAAGCACAACCACGCCAGTCGCGACGATGGCGCCCAGGAAAACGCCAGAGCCCGGATGTTGAAGACGCTCAGGGCGAATAGGACGAGAGCGAAGCAACCGATCCACACTGCAAGGTAGATGAAATCTTGCATCGCACGACCGGTGAGATTGCCAGGGGCCAGCTTAATAATCCTGCCAGTTTCTAGTCGGACGCTTTCCCTAGTTTCTTCAGCAGTCGTTCGCGGTCAGCCACGCGCTGGGCCTCCAATCCCTGCAGTTGTCGCAGCAGCTCGGCCGCATCCCACGAAGCCTGCTCAAGCTCGGCGATAAGCTCGCGTTGGTGGGCGATACGGTGTTTGATCTCTAATATGTACCGCTCAGCCAGTTTCAATTTTTCCAAAGTCGACTTCACGACACAATTAAGGAAATCCTGGGCCCGTCTGTTTGGGCCGCGTGCGCCAATCACTTGGTTTTGGACGCCACGACTGGTCAGAAAAATCGGCTGGTGAGTTTGATTGCGGCAAAGGGTAATGAAAAGAGCGCCCGTTGCCGAGCGCCCTCTCCATTCAGAACAGCCGGACAATCAGCGTGACCATCGAGACCCGTTTGGGATGGAAGATCCATCCCAGACTAAGACGGCACGTCGTACCGTTCGGCTGACTAACTTCGAAGATAAGAAACAATCCCATAAGGGTTGCTCCTATCGTCGTGCGCGGGGTCCTAACGTAGCCGACATCGCGTGTTGAGCCAGCGAGGGGATTTTCGGGACGTTTAAGTAGTCTACCCGGTGCCCCCTACACTGACCGCGCGAGAGCGCGATCAGTTCTTCACAAACCGTCGCAGCGCCATCTTGTTGGTGTAGCCGGCATAGATGATGCCTTGGTCATCAACCGTGATCGATTCCGGCGTGCCGATCTCGGCAGACGGGATCGGGATGAACGCAGTCACGTTGCCGTCCTTGGCGCTGCCGATCCGGATGCCTTGCTTGAAGGGCGCATTGCGCTGCGCATCCGACTGCGAGTCGGCAACATAGAGGGTGCCGTTCTTGTCGATCGCCACGCTGCTCGGCCGGCCAAATTGTTTCCACTCGGCGAGGAACTTTCCGTCCGCATCGAAGATCTGCACCCGGCTGTTGACGCGGTCGGCGACAAACAAGCGCCCGGTTGAATCCATGGCAATGCCGTGCGGCGTGTCGAGTTCGCCTTGCGCCTTGCCGTGCTTGCCCCACGCCTTGATGAACTTGCCGTCCTTGGAGAACTTCACGATGCGGTCGTTGGTGTTGCCACCGTGCCCATCGGCAACGAAGATGTCGCCGTTGGGCGCGATCACCACATCGGATGGCCCATCGAGCGTGTCTTCGCCATCACCCGGCATGCCGGGCTTTCCGATAGTGAGCAGGACTTTTCCCTCGGGGCTGAACTTGACCAGCACGGCACCTTTGCCGTTCTTGCCGCGCTCATCGGTGACATAAACATTGCCCTCGCGATCGACGCCAAGGCCATGCGGGAAGTTGAACATGCCGCCGCCAAAGCTGGCCACGAGCTTGCCGGTCGGATCAAACTTCATGATCGGCGCGACGTTCGACTTGCCGCAATCATTCGCACCGCAGCGATCGAACACCCACAGGCTCTTGCCATCGCGATCGACCTCAACGCCGATCGGCGCGCCCATCTTCCGGCCGTCGGGCAGCTTCGCCCAATTGTCCTCCATCTTATAAGGATTGGGTGCCGAATTCGGGTCATTGGACTGCGCGAAGACTCCTGAGATTGCCAACAGCGCGGCGGTGCCGGCCGCAAGTGCAAGGCATGCTCGAGTTTGATTGTTCATGACATTCTCCCGTAAGCATTTCCTTCAGACGAACTGGAACCGGTTGACAGAGCCCTTGCTCTCCGGCTCAGTTCTTGACGTATTGCATCAGCCGCTTGGGACCGACCTCGGCACCGTAGATGTTGCCCTTGGCGTCGGCAGCCACGCCTTCGGCGGCGCTGGTGCCGGTCGTCTTGTCAACTGGATCAGGAATGAAGACCGTCACCTCGCCGGTCTTGGCGCTGCCGACGCGAATACCGCGCTTCCAGCCGTCGTGATTTTTCGATACCGACTCCGATTCCGAATCGGCCACGTAAATCGTATCGCCCGCATCGATGAACACACCGCTCGGGCGGCTGAATTGGAACAGCTGATCGATGAAGTTGCCGTCCTGGTCAAAGATCTGGATCCGG
>Ga0126377_10004294_pt1 | contig 10338 bp, 7 predicted proteins | sample PanSoiMetPlot_22_FD_92647 | JGI IMG/M metagenome (GOLD analysis project Ga0126377, IMG submission 92647) | Tropical forest soil microbial communities from Panama - MetaG Plot_22 | ecosystem: Environmental > Terrestrial > Soil > Tropical forest > Bulk soil | place: Panama | collected 2016-02-17 | reverse complement strand
TGTGCCGACGTGCGCGACTCGCTGTCAACTGCCGCCGTCGTTTTGAATCGACCCGATCTGGCGTCGTGGGGTGTACAGGAAGAGACCTTCTGGATGGCGGCGCCGGAAGCTATCAGATTTCTCACTGAGCAGGCGCGGATCGCCGAAGCCGCGGCACGGACCGGAGACGATGCGGCGCGGGCCTTGTTAGGTCCTCGATCGCGAGCATTCCCTGACACCGGCTACGTGGTCATGCGCTCCAACCGCGACCATGCGGTGCTGGACACCGGCGCGCATGGCTTCATGAACGGCGGCCACGCGCACGCAGACGCGCTATCGCTGACCCTCACCATCGGCGGCCGTCCCTTGCTCGTCGATCCAGGCACGGCCACCTACACGATGGATCTCCAGCTCCGCGACCGGATGCGCGGAAGCTTCAGCCACAACACCGTATGCGTTGATGGCAAACCGCAGTCGATCCCTGCCGGTCCCTTCCACTGGGCGACTACCGCCAGCTCGCGCCTGGAGGCGTGGCGGCATAACGCATGTTTCGATTTGGCCGAGGGTGCGCACGACGGCTACGCACCCATCACACACCGCCGATCGGTGATTCGCGCCGACGATGCGGGCTGGTTGGTCGTTGACGAGATTCGTCAGAGAGAACCCGGAGGCGTCCGCGACGCCATTCACTCCGCTGCGAGTCATTGGCACTTCCATCCAGGATGGATGCTGCGTGCGGAAGGAATAGGGGTGGTGCGGGCGACCCACTTGGAAGGTGCCGAAGCATGGATGCTGTTCGACACCGGAGACCTGTCACTCGTCCATGGCGATGACGAAAGCGGCCTGGGTTGGTATGCGCCCGTTTACGGCACGCTTCTGCCGACATGGAGTGCGCGGGTCAGGCGCGAACTGCAACTGCCATATTCGATGGTTTCGTGGATCGATGCGGCGACGGGGCCCGCGATTCCCGAGCTTCAACGGATTGCCGCCAGTACCGACCCACATGGCGAGGTGATTGGCGCTCGCGTCGTCAATGGCGATTTCGCGGCCGTCTATCTCCTTCGCCCTGACGAATTGTCGTCGCGAGACGCTCGAGGTTTTGGAATTCTCGACTATCAGACCGATGCGCGAGTCCTATACTTCCGCACTCGCGGCCAGATGCTGGTCGCTCTCGCCGTCGTAGACGCGAGCCATGTGCTTGCGCTTCGCGACGGCTGGCTCAGTATCGAAACAAGCGAACCGGTACGCGACCTTCACATCCAGCTGTATGACGACGTGCTGCAGCTATCCGCGTCAGAGCCGCCGCGACAGCTGCGACTCCTTGGAGGCGCACTCCTCGGACTTCGATCCATCCGACTCAACGGTCGTGACTGCCCACTTCCTGTTGGCGATCCCCCTGACACTCTCCTGATATCCGGCGCTAATTGGACGGCAACGCCGCTCGTCCGTTTGGGTGTGCGTTTTGCGTTGGACGAGATGCACCCCTCGAGGGTGTGAAAAGAATTTGCCTTTGAGGGAGAGTGCATGGTGAAGACTTCGTCCAACGTTCCACGGATTTGGCTATTAACGGTATTTCTGGCGACTGCGGCCATCGCAACATCCAATTGTGGAAGCACCGATCCTTCCCCGACTGCTCCCTCAGCTACGCCGTCGCCGTCTCCCGCGCCAAGCCCGACGCCAGCGCCTGCTCCAACCCCTGCGCCTGCCCCCGCACCCGCACCGAATCCCGCGCCATCGGGCAGCGGCAGCCTGCAGGTGACGATTTCGCCGAACCCTGTCCCCTGGAGCGGCAACCTGATCCCGAACTGCTCCTTGCCCAACACATGGACCTATACGCAGGTCCTGGACAACGTCGGCTCGGTGGAAATCACACTCAGCGATCGGGCTGATTACATGGATAACGCACTTGCCACCCAGAAGAGCGGGCTCGGCATAGTGATTCCACCCGGCTCCAAAACGACACTCACCACCCGCTGGTGCAGCGCGAACAACTTCGAACACCACACGCGAACTGACTTCACCGGCAGCGATGCGAGAAACAACCGCATCAACTTCAAGGGGCCTGAAGTCACGTTGTCGAAGAGATAGGGACTGGGGACTAGGGACTGGGGAGTCGGACTTAGAACGGCCAGCCCCCAGTCCCCAGCCCCAAGGCCCCGAAATAGAAACCCATGGGCGGCATCATCGGCAAACTCAGCTTCGACTCGAATGAGGTCCTGGCGCCGACCGTCTTCGATCGAATGCTCGACGCATCGAGTGGAAAGCGCGCCGAGGTGCGTGGCGTGTTTACGGCGCCGGGCATCGCGCTTGGCTGGTGCGGCGTACGGGATGGCCTCGTCGCGCCCGTCCTCGAGACATCTGTCGGGGCGAGCGACGCACGCAACATCCGAGCGGTTGCCGATTCGCAGTTGATCAATGCGGGCGAACTGCGCGACATGCTGGAACGCGGTGGCCACCGGTTGCCGATGCGCACTGACGCGGAACTCATCGCGCATGCGTACGACCGTTGGGGCACGCGCGCGTTCGAACGTTTGCGGGGGCCTTTTGCATGCGCCGTCTGGGACGGCACCAACCGGCGGCTCGTCCTCGCGCGCGATCACATTGGCGTCCGTGGCCTCTATTTCGCGGTACTCCATGGCCACGGCATCGTCTTCGCCTCCGACGTTCGGGCGTTGTTGCGCGATCCTGGCGTCGCGCGCGACTGGTGCCCGAACGGGATCGATAGCTATCTCGCGCTCGGATACATTCCGGCACCGCTGACCGCCTTTCGTCAGATCAGCAAGCTTCAACCCTCGCACTATCTGCTCGTTGAAGGGCGACGGCTGCACCTCGAGGAATACTGGGATTTCTCCACCCCGCGCATCGCGACACGATCGGGTTCGGTCACCGCGATTGCCACCGGTTTGAGAACCGCCGTACGTCACGAACTCACACACCAGCAACACGAGGCGCTGCTCTACTCCGGCGGCACGGCATCATCCGCCCTGTTGTCCGTCAGCCCCGCGACACTGGGAATACCCATCACGGTGCACACGGACGAAGACCCAGCCGAGCTCGCACGGAGCGATAAGGCTGCGTTGATCCTTGGTCGGACCCGTGAGCTCGAGATGCTCGCAAAACCGGTCTCATCACTCGTTGAGACGGTTGCCGCAGCGACCGGTGAGCCGTTCGCCGACCCCTCGGCGGTGACACAGCTCGCGATTTGCACCGCGACCGCACGCCAGACGGACGTCGCACTGACAGGCCACGGAGCCGCGATCCTGTGGGCCGGACACGATCGACCCACGCTGTTTTCGCAGTTTGCTCCGCGAAGCGGTGATGAGTCCGCTGCAACGCACGAAAGCGCCGTGTGGGAGGACACGCGTCGGCGATCCATCTACACACGCGCCTTCGCGTGGAAGGTCCGCGACACGGACCCGTTCAGCTGGCATCTGGAACGCTGGAGATCGCGAGCCGACGATGCGCCGGCCGATCGGGTGCGCTATGTCAACGCCCGAACACTGCTACCGGACAACGTCCTCGCCATTGCCGCCAAGACGTCGAACGCGGCCGGAGTCTCGCTGCGCTTTCCGTTTCTCGACTATCAGATGACCGAGCTCGCGATGCAAACGCCGGTGACTATCAGCCGTCGCGGGGGGTCCGCGATGTACGTCATCCGTCAGCTGTTTGCGTCACGGCTCCCACGACGGCTGCGGCCCCCAGTGTTCCGCCAACCGGTGCGCCATCGCTGGCTTCCTCCCGTGCTCACGGCGCTCGTGCCCAGAATGCTCCTCGGGCCCCGGTTCGACGGACGCGACATCGTGTCGAGGCCGGCGCTGCGACGCCTATGGAACGAACACCTGGCGGCTCACACGGATCACTCGCGGCGCCTCTGGTCCCTGCTAATGCTCGAATTCTGGTTCCGTGAATTCATCGACGGTGATGCGGCGGCCGAACCGCTGGAATACGCCGTGCTCAAGAAAGCGGCCTGACATGTGCGGCATTGCTGGAATCGTTGCCCGCGACCGACTGGCGCCTGACGATGAGGCGCGTGCGGTCGCGATGCGCGACGTCATCAGCTACCGAGGTCCCGACGGCGTCGGCCTGTACACCGATGATCGGGCCGCCCTTGCCCATCGACGTTTGAGCATCGTCGACCTCGCTGGCGGTCACCAGCCGTTGTCGAACGAAGCAGGCGACATCTGGGTCACCTACAACGGGGAGATCTACAACCACGCGGAGGTGCGGCCTCACCTCGAGGCGGCTGGGCATACCTATCGAACGCGCTCCGATACGGAAACCATCGTCCACGCCTACGAGCAATGGGGCGACGAGTGCGTGCATCGCTTCCGCGGCATGTTCGCGTTCGGCATCTGGGATGTCCGCAGGCGTCGGCTGCTTCTGGCACGCGATCGCCTCGGGGTGAAGCCGCTGTACTGGGCGCTCGTTGGTGACCGGCTGCTCTTTGCGTCCGAGATCAAGGCGATTCTCCAGAGCGGATTGATCGCGCGACGTCCAAACCGCGCGGTCTTTTCGGAGGTGCTCGCGACTCGCTCGACCGCGGGGGTCGAGACGATGTTCGAAGGGATCTACAAGCTCCTTCCGGGACATCGCCTGACATTCGAAGACGGGTGCGTCAGAACAGACCGCTACTGGGAGCTGCCCCTGGACGGGCCCGATCCAGAGCTCGATCGCCTCGGCGACGCTGCAATCATCGATCGGTTCCGCACACTGCTGCAGGAATCCGTTCGACTCCGTCTGATGTCCGACGTGCCGCTCGGAATGTTTCTGTCCGGTGGCATCGACAGCAGCGCTATCGCTGCCCTGATGGCGCGCGAAATCGACAGACCGGTTGACACGTTCTCGGTTGCCTTCGCGGATCGCCGCTTCAGCGAGCTGGAGTACGCGCGGGCGGTCGCACGCGCGATTGGCGCGAATGCGCATGAAATCCTCATCGACGACCACGACTTTTTCACTGCGCTGCCGCGGCTCGTCTGGCACGAAGACGAGCCGATTGCCCATCCGTCGAGCGTGCCGCTGCATTTCGTATCAATGCTGGCGCGCCGGCACGTCACGGTTGTACTGACGGGCGAAGGCAGCGATGAACTGCTCGCGGGATATGGAAAGTACCCGCGCGCGGTCATCAATTGGCGAGCCGGGACCGTGTACGAATCCGTGGTCCCCGCCGCGCTCCGCGCGAGGATCGCGCATTCGGTGGTACCGAGGCTTCCAGGCCGCGCGGGACGCTACGCTCGACGCTCGTTTCTGGCAATGCCGCGAAACGTCGCGGCGATGTTCCTGGACAACTTCGCCGGGGTGCCAGTCCGACAGCAGCGAGAGCTGATCTTGCCCGAGGGAATCGCTGGCAAAGACCCGTACGCGTCGTCGCTCGCGTACTTCCACCAGGTGAACGGCGCCAGTGGTCTTCTCGGCCGCCTGCTCCATACCGACATCAAGACGTATTTGGTCGAATTGCTCATGAAGCAGGACCAGATGAGCATGTCGGCGTCCATCGAGAGCCGGGTCCCGTTTCTGGATCACGTGCTCGTCGAGTTCGCCGCGCGGCTGCCCGACAGGCTGAAGCTGCGAGGGTTTACGACAAAGCGAATCCTGCGCGAAGCCGTCCGTGGGCTGCTGCCCCAAGAAATCCTTTCACGACGAAAGATGGGCTTCCCTGTTCCGTTCGCGGATTGGACACGCGACCGGTGGCAACCCGTTGTGCGGGACCTGTTGCTGGATCGGCGCGCGCGCGAGCGGGGTTTCATGAATGCTCACGCCGTGGAACGCCTCCTCGATGCGCATCAGAAGGGCACCGTTAATGGAGGTGACGCTATCTGGGCGCTCATGAACTTCGAACTCTGGTTCCGGACGTTCATCGATGGAGAGGGCGTTCAGACGCTGGCTTCGCCTGGCCGGGAATCGGGAATCGCGATTCGGGATTCGTCCGGATGGCGCAGTCTCGAATCCCGAATCCCGAATCCCGAATCCCGAGAAAGGACCGTCACGATATGAAGGTCGCTGTATTCGGCCTCGGCTACGTTGGCAGCGTGTCGGCTGCGAGTCTCGCGGCCGATGGACACGACGTCGTCGGTGTGGACGTCAATCCCGACAAAGTCGCTACCGTCAACAGCGGCCGCAGTCCTATCGTCGAGCCAGGTCTCGATACCCTTCTGGAGAGCGGCGTTGACGCGCGCCGGCTCCGCGCGACCACCAGCACCGCTGAGGCCGTTGCCGGAAGCGACCTGTCATTGATTTGCGTTGGAACCCCGAGCCGCAAGAACGGCAGTTTGGATTTGAAGTACCTGATCCGCGTCTGCGAGCAGATCGGAGATGCCCTCAAGCAGAAGGCTACCTATCACGTCGTCGTCGTTCGCAGCACCGTGCTACCTGGGACGACGCACGGTCAAGTCATCCCGACGCTTGAAGCACATTCGGGCAAGAAATATGGGGAGGGATTCGGCGTCTCGGTCAATCCCGAATTCCTTCGAGAAGGAACGGCGCTGAAGGATTTCCAGCATCCGCCTCTGACACTCGTTGGCCACAACCATGCGTGGGACGCGGCGCCTACTCGCGCCCTTTACGATCGCATCGAAGCGCCGCTTTACAGCACGAGTATCCGCGTCGCCGAGATGATGAAGTACACCAGCAACGCATGGCACGCGGTGAAAGTCGTCTTTGCCAACGAGATCGGCAACCTCTGCAAGCGAGTCGGCATCGACAGCCACGAAGTCATGGACATCTTCTGCCGTGACGAGAAGCTGAATATCTCGCCGTATTACCTGAAACCAGGCTTCGCGTTTGGCGGTTCGTGCCTGCCCAAGGACGTCCGTGCATTGCAGTACCGCGCGCGCGAAGTGGATCTGGAGATGCCCCTCATCAATGCGTTGCTCGGAAGCAATCAGCTGCAGATCCGCCACGCACTGGACCAGATTGTCGACACCGGCAAGAAGCGAATCGGCATACTCGGGTTCAGCTTCAAGGCGGGTACCGACGATCTGCGCGAATCACCGATGGTGATTCTCGGCGAAGCGCTTCTCGGGAAGGGGTACGAGCTGTGCATCTACGACCGCAACGTATCAATGGCGCGGTTGATGGGTGCGAACAAGGAATATATCGAGCAGCAGATCCCTCATCTCTCGCGCCACTTGTGCGACTCGGTGGATGACGTCATCGCGCGGAGCGATGTGATTGTGATCGGCAACGGCGCGCCCGAGTTTTCCGACGCGGTCGCCCACTGCCGGCCCGATCAGACGATCATCGACCTGGTCCGAATCCCGATCGACTTCGGCGCGCTGCAGGCTCATTACGATGGCATCTGCTGGTAAATGGGCGTCCAGCACGTCTTCCGTTTCTTTCTCACGTGGTGGGGCGCGTACGTCCTCGGCGCGCTGGACGCGAGCATGGTGTTCTTCCTCCCCTTCGGCATCGACGCAGTCGTAATCTACTTGTCTGCGCGTAACGGCGTGTTGTTCTGGATATTTCCGCTGCTCGCCACGGCGGGCTCGGTGACAGGTGCCGCGGTGACCTACTGGATTGGTCACAAGGGTGGCGAGCTCGGTCTCGAACGACTGATACCGAGCGGCCGGCTGGAGCGATTCCGGAAGCGCGTTCAAAAGGGGGGCGCCGTCGCGATGGCCATCCCCGCCCTGCTCCCTCCTCCCTTTCCGCTCACACCCTTCGTGCTGACGTGCGGAGCGTTGAAGGCGAACCGATGGATCTTCTTCCCGACCTTCGCTGCAATGCGGCTGATTCGTTTCGGCAGCGAGGCCGTGCTGGCGCGGATCTACGGTCGCGGCGTGCTGCGGCTGCTGGAATCCGATGCCTTCCAGCGGGTGATCGTCGGCTTCGTCATCGTCGCGGTACTGGGAACGATGCTCTCGGCGTTCGTGCTCTGGCGAAGTACACGACAGCCGCGACTTAGAACTGCGTAAGTGCGAGGGGTGCGACGGGTGCAACAGGTGCGAAGAGTGCGAATGGTGCAATAGGTGCAATTGGTGCAGTGCCCGATAAGCACCCGTTGCACCGTTTGCACTCCTCGCACCTATCGCACCAACTTCCAGTCTCCCGTCCTCGCCAGTTCACGCGCAAAGCAGGCTTCTGCGCGAAGTTCGGCGTCGCGCTGTGCCTGGGCTGAGACCGCGAGCAGCAGCTCAGCATCGGAGGGACAACGCGTTCGTGAGGACGCCGGCCGCCCAGCCGGCGTATCAGAGAAATATCGTGCGGCGCCTACGCGAACCCAAGCGGGACGTCCTGCCAACGGACCCGCAACCAGCAGCTCCGCTACGGCGATTCGCACGGTCGCTTCAATCCCGCCTCTCTGGGCAAGCACGGCGACGGGCGCCAGGTCGATCGCCGTGCCCTCGGCCAATTCGCTCACCCACCAGGGGCGGTTGGTCGCCAGGCGGAAGCTGTCCAACGTCTCGTGAAGACGGACGCTGATGGGGAGGACAGTCGTCCCAAGAGAACGCGCGAGTTCCTCATGCGCGGTGGCGGCCATTCGTTCAAGCGACGAGGCGGCGATCGGCGAGGAACGTGGAACTGTGACCCGAACACCGCTGTCACGAGGCACGAGAGCGGCCGCTGGCGCAACTGCCGGTGCGCGGGCGATCGCCCGCGGTGGCGGCCCCGCCGCCGACGACAACGTCTCGTTCGGAGGGGCAGTCGCTGCGAGCGACGTCAACTCGAGACCCGGGTAGTACTGCGCCAGAATCGCCGCTGCCGCCTCACCCCGCATCGCGCGGCGTCCGGCGCCGATCACGCACATGCCGACGCCGTGTCCGAAGCCGCGGCCGGTAAACCGCAACTGGTCGCCATGTTTCTCGACGGTGAACGCCGTGCTTCTCAGTTTTGTTGCCCCGACGGCCAGGCGGAACTGGTCGCCGGCAATTACGTCCGGTTGCAGCCCCGATAGCCGCAGCTTCGCCACCCGGCCCGACGATGTACGAGCATCGACGCGAATGTCTCTGAGGCGATCGCCCTCAAAGCCGACGCCTCTCAAGACGCGCCGCACGTCGGCTATCGAAAACTCAACCGTCCACTCCGGATCGTCATCGCACACATCATCTGGGCGCGACAGCAAATAGGGATAGTTCGCACCCGGCCACACATCCGCTGCGCGCTCCGACCGCCCACCGCAGGATGCAGAGTAAAAGACCTCGGCGATCTCGCCGTGCCAGGTCAGCACCTGGCTGACGGTCGCCATGGCCGCGCGGCGGGATGTCGGCGTTGAAGGTCGCGGCACCTGACAGTGCGTGCTGTCGCACAGGTCATAGCCGTCGCGGGCGTGGCGGTCGAGGTTCTTCAGGGTGTAGGTGCGAATCGCAATCGCGAGCGCTTGCTGTGCGGCGTCGCCCGCCTTCGGGTCCGCTTCTCCGGCCAGCACGCGCGCCACGTACACCTCCAGGGGAACGAGTGTGATGTGGCCGTCCGCGACGGACCCAAGTCGAATCGTCCGCCCCGTGCTCGCGGCGGTGAGATCGGCCTCTGAAACGTCGGATTGCGCGGGCAGGGCAATGTCGAGCCCAAGAACTACAACCACGAAGGTCACGAAGGACAGCAAGTAAAAGAAGATCCTTCGTGTCGCGTTCTTCGTGGGCTTCGTGTGTTTCGTGGTTAACAACCTCTTCCTGTCCTCGAGCGCTTCACAGACGATTCGTGCACCCGGGCCTGCATCGACACGGAATCAGCCTTTCGCCATCCGTGTAGTAGTTGTAGGTCAGTTCTTCACCAGGATTGATATTGCGTGACGCACGTATCCAGATTGTCTGGCCGATGATATGGCTATAACAATTCGGCGTACACGAATGATTGATAAAACGCGCGAGGTTGCCGCCGACGTTCGCGTCGCGTACCCACCGCCGATTCACCGTGAAGCACCAGATGCACCCGTTCTCGAGATATCTGGTCTCGCGCTTCAGGCTTTCCTTGTGATCGATTAACTCACCCGCGTAATCGATAATCCGCTTGTTTTTCGTGATTGGCTGTGCGGCGAAGACTCCCCATCCATGAACGCTGGAGCGTCGCCGCACGATTTTGGGGAAGTCGGGGTCGTCCACCATCTGTTCAGAGAGGATAACAGGAGATAATAGGCAGCAACATGTCGAGAAACGTCGGCACGCGCGAGGTTGTTCAGGCCTGGGGCCGCATCCTTACGGGCCACCGCCCGAACCTTTCCATCGAAATCACACGAGAATGTCCGCTTCGTTGTCCCGGCTGTTACGCGTATGGCGACGATCATCTTGGCGGCGGCGTCACGCTGCGCGGCCTTGCGGACTACAAAGGCGACGAGCTGGTCACGCGCTTCATGGCGCTCGTCGACGGCCATCGCCCGCTGCACGTGTCGATTGTCGGCGGTGAACCGCTGGTGCGGTATCGCGAGCT
>Ga0126377_10004293_pt1 | contig 10338 bp, 7 predicted proteins | sample PanSoiMetPlot_22_FD_92647 | JGI IMG/M metagenome (GOLD analysis project Ga0126377, IMG submission 92647) | Tropical forest soil microbial communities from Panama - MetaG Plot_22 | ecosystem: Environmental > Terrestrial > Soil > Tropical forest > Bulk soil | place: Panama | collected 2016-02-17 | reverse complement strand
TCGCACATCCAGTGTGTCGCGCTCATACAGCAGGAGATCGATTGGCATGCCGACTGAAAGGTTGGAGCGCAGCGTTGCATCGAACGATAGCAGAATGAGCTTAGCGACCTCACCAAGCCGCATCTCGGGGTGCACCACACGGTCGAGAATCGGCTTACCATACTTGTGCTCGCCGATCTGGAGATATGGTGTGTCGTCAGTCGCTTCGATGAAATTGCCCTCGTCGTAGATTTGGAACAGCCGCGGGGCTTCATCGCCCACCTGACCGCCCAGAATACACGATACAGAAAAGCCTGTTTTGCTTGCGTCGACTGACGGGCCATCGATTTCGCGAACCTCACGCACAGCATCGCCGACAAGACGCGCCGCCCGATACATCGAGTTAACATTCATCAATGTAGGACGGTCAGTCGGTGCTTCGGGGGAAAGTTGCTCGTTGATAATGCTAATCACGGACTGGGAGACCGCCAGGTTTCCGGCAGTGAGCAGCACGAAAACGCGATCCCCAGTCCGGCGCCAAAAATGCAGCTTTCTGAATTGTGAGACGTTGTCGATGCCAGCATTGGTGCGGGTGTCGGCGGCAAACACCACCCCGCGCTGCAGGCGAACTGCGACAGCGTAGGTCATCAGGTTCACTTTCGTTCGTTGTTCATGAATTTAGACTATTGGAGGCAAGGCGCACTCATGATTTTTAGTGCTGTTTTCTTCGGCAGCCGGCTCGAGCAGCTTGCCATGCTGGCAGCCCGCCACGGAGTACCCGCGAGCTACCAATTTCGCGAATTCGCCTCAGCGCTGCTGGTCGGCCCAGATGACGCTCAATGTCGCGCAGGTGATGCCGACGGAGGGCGCGCCGCTGCCACTCAAGTAACTCAACGGCGCGGCGCGAAGGGCGAGTGAGCGGGTCGGGCGCATTCGGCTGGTTGATATCCGCGCCGAGGATGCACTTCGGAAAGCGAATAGTAGGCTGCGGCCGCTTTCGGGGGGTAAAGCGGACATAGACCGGCGATCGGCCCGGACCGCCTCGGTCGCGATCCCAAAGCGGACACAAACGGCCGCTTTTGCTGCGGTGCACGTCTGTGTGATGCGGGGACAAAGTGGTGTGATGCCTCGAAGCCGCAATGCCAGTCGGATAAAGCTAGTCCATGGTTCAAGTGGACCCATGGGAAAAGGCGGCGGACTGCGAGCGAGCGATTAGGCTCACACTTGATCCAGTACACCGCGAAACGCTTAACAATATTCGGGAGTTCTGGATTGCGTTGGCTCAGAAAGGCCCGTTTCTGAGTGATGATGCCTTAGCTACTCAGATCGAAACGATTGGCCGTCTCCACGCCAGCTTTTGCAAAGCTGCAGCGCGTGACTAATTAGGCAGAGAGATCTCCTAGCCGCGCTCCTACTCCTGCCAGTTCCTCATCGTACACACGCGCGATACACACACGCGCCTTGCCGCAGGCAGCGCGATGCGGACCACACAAAAAGCCCCGCCCGAGCGAGCGACCGTTGGGGCGGGGCTAGTTCCGTGTTCGGCCGGACAGCGCGACCACGCCCGGCACGTCCTTGCGCTCAACCGCATCACGCAGCGTCACGTCGATGCCTGCGCCACCCGCAGAATTTTGCGCACGCACCACGCCCGGTGGACGCAGCAAGCACGATGCCCATGCTAACGACGATTCCAACGACCTTCACGTTCATGAAAGCCTCCCTATCAACGCATTGCCCGGTGAGCCATCGTAAATTGTACCCCGGATTGAGCGGCGGTCACATACTGCGCGGGCAACGCGTGATAACATCCCTCGTTTTCCATGGGCGTGACCTTGGAGCGGCGATGGCGCAATGTCTCCGGCCGCAGTGGGACATCGGCCGCATAGTTCGAGCTCGTCTAGTCATGGATCTGCTTGAGACTGCCGACAAGGATTTGCCGCTACGTGACGATATCCGTCTTCTCGGCCGCATTCTTGGCGATACGGTCCGCAGCCAGGAAGGCGAGCCTGTCTTCGCAATCGTTGAGCACATTCGCCGGACCTCGATCCGCTTCCACCGCGACGAAGATGAAGCCGCGCGGCACGAGCTCGAGGCGACATTGAATAGCCTCTCGCATGGTCAAAACATCCAGATCATCCGCGCTTTCAGCTACTTTTCGCAGCTCGCCAATATCGCCGAAGACCAACATCACATCCGCCGGACGAGAGCCCACGCGCTGGCCGCTTCGGCACCGCGGGAAGGCACCGTGGCCCACGCGCTTGCTCGCGCTCGTGATGCGGCCATTTCCCAGTCTAGGCTGGAGAGCTTCTTCACGAATGCCCTCGTTTGCCCGGTACTCACCGCACATCCGACGGAAGTGAGGCGGAAGAGCACGATCGATCGTGAGATGGAGGTGGCGCACCTACTGGCGGAACGTGATCGCGTTAGGCTCACCCCCGAAGAGACGGCGGCAAACGAAGAGGCCTTGCGTTGCGCCGTGCTCACGCTGTGGCAGACCAGCATGTTGCGCGGGAACAGGCTCAAAGTCGTGGACGAGGTAGCTAATGGGCTTTCCTACTACGATTACGCCTTTCTGGGTGAGCTACCTCGCTTCTACGCCGCGCTAGAAGATCAACTCGCTTCGACGGATCCCGCCTGGGACAGCTTTGAGCTACCTTCGTTCCTGCGCGTCGGAAGCTGGATCGGCGGCGACCGCGACGGCAATCCCTTCGTCACAGCCGAAGTGCTGCGACAAGCGTTGGGAATGCAAAGTGAGCGCGCGCTCAAATTTTATCTGGATGAGGTGCATCTTTTAGGCGGCGAACTATCGCTAGATGCGCGGCTGGTCACTGTATCCGATCAGCTGAGGGGCCTAGCGGAGCGCTCGCCTGATCGCTCGCCGCACCGCCGCAACGAACCTTATCGGCTAGCTGTCTCTGGTATCTACGCGCGCCTCGCCGCTACGGCGCGGGCATTCGGGCAGGCAGAGGCGTCGCGCCACGCAGTAGGTGAGGCGCCGCCTTACGCCGAGGCTGCCGAATTCGTTGACGACCTCGGCATTCTTTATCGCTCACTCACGGCCAACGGCTCTGCGCTGCTGGCGCGTGGTCGGCTGCGCAGCCTGCGTCGCGCGGCCAGCACCTTCGGCTTCTATCTCGCGGGCATCGATCTGCGCCAGAATTCCGAGGTGCATGAGCGCACGGTGGGCGAGCTGTTCGAGATGACTCGCGTTGACTCGAACTATCGCGGCCTCCCGGAAGCTGCCCGCATCTCCCTCCTGCGCGAAGAACTCAAGACCGCGCGACTGCTTTCTTCGCCTTTCCTCCACTATTCCGCGGAGACGGCCTCGGAGCTGGCAATTCTTCGCGAAGCAGCTGACGCACATCAGCGTTATGGGAATGCCGCGGTACCTAACTATGTGATCTCGAAGACAAACGGGGTCTCGGATCTTCTCGAGGTGGGGCTGCTGCTCAAGGAGGCAGGACTGTTGCGGCCGCGTGAGCGCCAGCTCGACGTCAACATTGTTCCGCTGTTCGAGACGATCGCCGATCTACGCAACTGCGGCAGTATAATGGACGAACTTCTGGCCGTGCCGGAGTATCTTTGCCTTCTGGAAAGTCGTGGTCGCGCACAGGAGGTGATGCTCGGTTACTCCGATAGCAATAAGGATGGTGGCTTCCTGACCTCGGGGTGGGAGCTCTACAAGGCAGAAATCGCGCTCATCGAGACATTCCGCCGTCATGGGATCACGCTACGTCTGTTCCACGGCCGTGGCGGATCCGTCGGCCGTGGCGGCGGCCCGAGTTATCAGGCCATCCTCGCGCAGCCCTTGGGGGCGGTGCAGGGGCAAATCCGCATCACCGAACAGGGCGAGGTGATCGCCGCGAAATATTCGCAAGCAGAGGTAGGTCGGCGAAACCTTGAGATTCTTGCTGCTGCCTGCCTGGAGGCGACACTCCTGCAACCAAGCCAAGTGGCGCCACGCGAGGAGTACTTCGCAACCATGGAAGAACTCTCCAACTATGCCTATCGAGTGTATCGGAACCTCGTATACGAGACGGCTGGGTTCGAACGGTACTTCTGGGAATCGACTGTTATCGGAGAAATCGCCAATCTAAATGTCGGCAGCCGTCCCGCGTCACGCAAAAACTCGACGCGCCTCGACGACCTGCGCGCAATCCCTTGGGTCTTCGGGTGGTCGCAATGCCGACTTATGCTGCCCGGCTGGTACGGGTTCGGAACGGCGATAAAGGCTTGGCGTGACGCGCGACCGCGCGACGACATGAGAATATTACGGGGGATGTACCGCGAGTGGCCATTTTTCCAAACGCTGCTCTCGAACATGGATATGGTGCTGGCGAAGAGCAATATCGCAATCGCCTCACGTTACGCGGAGCTCGTCGAGGACACCGAGCTGCGCGAAGCTATCTTTCCGCGGCTGCGTGCCGAATGGCAGTCTACGATTGAAATGCTGCTCGCCATCACCGGCCAGCAAGCATTGCTCGATCAGAACCCCTTGCTGGCGCGCTCGATCAAGAACCGCTTTCCTTACCTCGATCCACTCAACCACGTACAGATCGAACTGCTGAAGCGTCACCGTGCTGGCGATAGCGACGAGCGCGTGGTGCAGGCAATCCATCTGACCATCAACGGGATAGCCGCAGGGCTGCGCAACAGTGGCTAGTTTCCCGCCGCGGGAGGGCGGGCTTTCGCGAGGCCTCATCAGCAGCTTTTGCTCTGAAAAATTCGCGCGCGACCGACGATTATCGCCAGAAGTTCTTAAATCGATCCGGCGCAAGTTCGGTGTAACGCACCGTGTGCTGGATGTTCTTGTGCCCAAGCCCGCACAGCTACGTGTAACGCTGATGGCGGGAAATGGGCTAAAGAACACTGGGGTCAGAAATGAAAGCGTTGCTGGCAGCGATTGCCCTACTTTGCCTTTCGACTAGCGTCCAAGCTCACGACATATACAGCAATCTTCGTGATAAGGCTGGGCGTTATTGTTGTAACGGACAGGCGCGACGACGAGCATCCCTGTGATTGCGATTGATCTCGAAAGTGATCCGGTGGCTAGCGGCTTCGTCAGAAGCCTTGCGCGCCCCAGCGGTAACGTCATGACGCTGCGTCTGCGTATGACCCCCGATCGGCTCTTCTCGTGGAAATCAGGTTGTCAACGGATTGCCTCGACAACAGCCGATATGGGCAAGTAGCCTTGGCCAAATCATTACATCAAAAAGTGTGCGGCCGTGGCTCGCAATCCTTTCTACAAGGACCATTGGATCAATATCGACCAGGAGAGATTGGATCGATATGAGCGCATGTTCCAATGGAATCCAGCTTCATCGACTCTTTATGAACCTGCAGGTATTCGCCCTGGGCACATCGTTGCCGATTTCGGCTGTGGTCCGGGCCATACGGCAATCGAAATCGCCAAGTGGGTTGGGCCAGGCGGCCATGTGCATGCGTTGGACATCAATTCAGACTTTGTTTCTCAATCACGGAAAAACGCGGACGCGGCCGGCGTTGGCGACAAATACCGCTCGGCGGAAGATCAAGCCCATCGGTTGCCGGATCTCGTCGATGATTTGGTTCGCCAGCGGGTGGCGCTAATCGTCGGAAATACCCGTTCGGCCAAGGCGGCCAAGGCCGCAACGACGACGGTACCAATCGTGTTCGTGAGCGGCGAGGACCCGGTCATCAACGGCCTCGTCGCCAGCCTCAGTCGACCGAGTGGCAACACGACCGGCGTGAGCTTTCTCTCTATCGCGTCGGTTACGAAGCGGCTTGAGCTGCTGCGCCAGCTTGTGCCCAAGCCGGGCGCGATTGCGATGCTCATGTACCCCGTAAACACTCCTGACGCCGAGAGAGAGCTGAGGGATGTGCAGGCCGCGGCGCAGGCGAGCGGACAGGAACTCATGGTTGTCGAAGCCGGCAGCGACCGCGACATCGAGACGGCCGTTGCAAGTTTCGCCCAGCGTGGGGCCGTTGCACTGTTCATCGGTAGCCACGCGTTCTTCAACTCCCGTCGGGAACGGGTGGCCGCACTGGCGGTCCGTTATGCGCTACCTGCGGCCTATGCGCTGCGCGAGTTCGCCACGGCAGGTGGCTTGATGAGCTACGGAACGAGCATAACCGGTGCATACCGCCTGGGCGGCATCTATGCTGGCATCCTCAAAGGCGAGAAGCCGGTCTCGCTCTCGCCGACGAGGTGATCGAATGACGTGAAGAGGGAGGTTCAAAATGAAACTTCCCCGCCGTCGATTTCTGCATCTGGCCGCGGGCGCGGCCGCGCTGTCGGCGGTGTCGCGGATCGCGCTGGCACAAGCGTCTCGAATGGCCTTGCTGCCATGCTTCTTGATCGGCACCGAGCCATCGCGCCGGGCCTTGAGCTCCCCCGCCCGCGCGGCCAGGAGCTCGGCGTGCCATTTTCAATGCCGGTTCCGCGCTGCTCTGCGGACACGGGGCGGACATAAAACCGGGCCGATCTCTTCGGGAGCGCGTACCACCTACAACCGATTGACACTTCTGGGCTATTGGCGCGCCGGACAGAATAAAACTGCGAACACCTATGTTATTGAGATTCCGTTGTAATTTCGTGCGATTGGAAGGCGATTTGCAGCTCTTGAACATTCCGCAGACCTGCGCGTCGCATAGCCCAAACTACCGCGCCCATTCTCGACTCTACCTGGGCTGTCGAGCGGGATGTCTGCATTCACGGAGACTCTTGGAGAGTGAGCGGACTACTCCGCCTTTAAAAATAGCAGCACCGTGTGCAACCCTTAGGAGAGGTCAATTAGGCCTGTAATAATCAAATAAGGTTTTTGGCAGAACGAACCCAATTCCGGAGAGATCGCATCGTCGTCCCAATTGCGCGCAAGCATTTGTTGCCGGACCCGCTGTTTTTCCGCTGTATTTTCAGCGGTCGGTCTCAAACACGGAAAAGAGAGATTTCGCTGCGAGGCCTGGCGCCGTTCCTGGGCGCTGCGCCAGGCGCTCGAGGCGGCCGTTGCCGAGCTCGAGGAGGACCATTCCTTCTAACAGCAAGTGTGGCGGCCTGAGCGCCACCCACGGACAGAAGCGTGAGCTCGGCGGCGTGACGATCACTCGGGGAGACTTGACATCACCGGGCCCATTACAGAAGGCGTGTACTCTTTAACGCGCAGAAGTCGGGTTTTGGGGCGAAGCGGAAATCTTGTGCTTAGGATCCCCGTCCGGTTGCGATTGTCGAGCCCGTTGGATTGCCGCCCAAATCCGGTGCGGCGCGTAAGGCAGGTCCAGCTTATGAATCCCGAGCGGCGCGAGGGCGTCCATGACCGCGTTGGCGATGGTCGGAATGGCCCCGGTGGTGCCGGCTTCACCGGCGCCCTTTGCGCCAAGCGGATTAGTCGGCGAGGGAATCGAGCGGTCGTGCAGTGAGAGCGTCGGCAGGCAATCGGCACGCGGCATGTAGTAATCCATGAAGGTGCCGGTCAGCAGCTGGCCGGTATCGCGATCGTAGACGCACTGCTCGCCCAGAATCTGGCCGATGCCCTGCACCAACCCGCCGTGGATCTGCGCCTCGACCAGGACGCGGTTGTAGACTTTTCCGCAATCGTCAACAGCGAGATAACGAATTACCTCGAGCGCGCCGGTATCGGGATCGATCTCGACCTCGGCCACGTGAGCGCCGCTCGGAAAAGCTCCCGAGGTATTGATCTTGGCGACGGCGTCGAGCGGATGCGGTCGGTCGCCGGCATACTTACGGGCTAGCTCCTCGAGTCCGATCGTGAGGTCGGTCCCCCGCACGCGGTAGCGGCCACGCTCAAACACAAGATCGTTGGCGGCGACCTCGAGCTCTTTCGCCGCCAATGCCATGCCCTTGTGGATCACCTCCCGGGCGCCGACCGACAACGCGCTGCCGTGGCTGATCAGCGAGCGTGAGCCGAAGCTGCCAGTTCCGGCCAACGCCGGCGCGTCAGGGTCGTTGTAGCGCAGCGCGATGTCGCTTGCGGCCAGGCCAAGGATGTCGGCGACCAGGCCGGGAAAGACCGTCTCATGGCCCTGCCCGGATGGGCCGGCATTGGCGTAAAGCTGCACGCCGCCCACGGCATCGAACCGGATGGCGATCTCTTCCTGGCCGACGCCGCCGGACGGCTCGATGAACGTGGCGCAGCCAATGCCGCGCAATCGCCCGCGCGCGTTCGCCTCCGCCCTCCGACGCTCGAAGCCGTGCCAGTCGCTTTCCTTCAGAGCTTGCGCAAGTAGGCCCTGCGGATCGCCGCTGTCGTAGGTCGACCCGGTCGGGGTCTTGTAGGGGAATACGTCCCGGGCGAGGAAATTGCGTTTGCGTATTTCGATGCGGTCAATGCCGGTGACCCGCGCCGCCTCATCGACTAGGCGCTCGACCAGATAGGCTACGCTCGGCCGTCCGGCGCCGCGATAGGCGGTGCCCGGCGTGGTATTGGTGAAGACCAGCCGGTTCAGTCCATAGCACGCTGGCGTCCGATAGACGTTCACCGCCATACTGGTCGGCGACGCCGCGGTATTGATGAATGGCCCAGCGTTCGAGCAATAGGCGCCGAGATTAATCAGCCACTCGATGCGCATGGCGAGGAAATTGCCGTCCTGGTCAAGGGCAAGCTCGCCGGTCAGTGTGACACCGCGCCCCTGGTGGTCGCTCACGATCGTTTCTGCCCGCGTGCCGGCCCATTTCACCGGCCGGCCGAGGCTTCGCGTCGCCAGAAGAACGGCGACGAATTCAGGATAGATTTCGTTGCGCACGCCAAATGCGCCGCCCACGTCCTGGGCGTGGACACGCAACTGCTCCCGGGGGATGCCGGTGACATAGGCGAGCTCAGCCCGAATGCCGGCGGCGCCCTGGGTCGGCATGTAGACATCGTGCATGCCGGTACGCGGGTCATAGGCCGCGAGGCACGACTTTGGTTCCATAGGATTGCCGGAAATACGCGGTGCCTCGAGCGTCAGGCGCACCACTTGCGTCGCCTTGGCGAAAGCTTCTTCAACCGGTGCACCGTTGCCGTATTCGTAATCGACCGCGAGATTGCAGGGCACGTCGGGATGGATGAGCGGCGCCGCCACCGTCAGTGCGTCCGCGGCCTCAATGGCGGGCGGCAGATCACGATAGTCGACGACGATCCGCTCAGCGGCGTCCTGCGCAGTCGCTTCGGTCTCTGCCACGACGAGAGCTACCGGCTCGCCAACGAAGCGCACGCGTTCATAGGCGAGCGCATGGCGATGCGGGACCTTGATCACCGAACCATCCTTGCCCTTGAAGTGCAAGATCGGACGCGGGCTCTTGAAGCCGGCCTTGATCACGTGCTCGCCGCTGAAGATGGCTAGCACGCCCGGGCCAGTCATCGCCGTGGCGATGTCGATTGCCACGATCTCGGCGTGCGGCCGATCCGAACGCAGGAAATAGCCCCAAGCTTGGCCGGGCAGATCCCAATCGGCGGTAAATCGACCTTGTCCAGTGAGCAGACGCAGGTCCTCGCGCCGGCCTTTGAATGTACCACTCATACCGCCCCCAATGACGTTAGCTCGCTCGTGCCGCGATCCGGATTCGGGATAAGCCCGCCGGAATTGTCAAATGGATTGAAGAGGGGCTCGCAAGTTTTGCGCGGAGCCGAAACACAGTGCGGTGACGACCAACGTTAGCTCAGCGCAGCACCGTCCGCACTGAGGACTGTGCGGTTGTATGGCGATACGGGCAGCATCGCGATATCCCCGCAGTGCAGCGGTCTCACCGGTGGCCCTCCTGTGTTTTCTCTCTACACATAATAGTCCTCATAGTAGACCGCAGGCAGCTTGTAACGCGCGGCAAGCGCGATGATGTGATCGCGATGAATGATCGTCAGCGCGCTCCCGGTCACAATCACGCCACCGTTCGGGCCGCGCGCGAAGCCCGCAACCGCACGTTCGATCTCACCAGCGTCGGTCATGTTGATGGGGCTGGTTTTGCAAGCCGACAACGGATCGGCCTCACTCCCCCTTGATGCCCGCCGCCCGAATCACCTTGCCCCACTTCTCGGTAAATTCGACAATGAATTTGCTGAACTCGGCGGGCGAGCTTGCAAATGGTTCCGCGCCCAAATCGACGAGCCGCGCTTTGAACATGGGATCAGCAAGGGCGGCATTAACTTGCTTATTGAGGATCGCGATGATCTCCGGCGGCGTGTTCGCGGGGGCTCCAATGCCATCCCAACTGCTCGCCTGGTAACCCGGCACAAAATCGCCGATCGGCGGGACATCAGGTAATACATCCAAACGTGTCGCGGTGGTGACCCCGAGCGCTCTCAGCTTTCCCGCCCTGATGTGTGCAATCGACGAAATCACAACGTCGAACATGACTTGAACCTGGCCGCCGATGAGATCCGGCAGGGC
>Ga0126377_10004292_pt1 | contig 10338 bp, 11 predicted proteins | sample PanSoiMetPlot_22_FD_92647 | JGI IMG/M metagenome (GOLD analysis project Ga0126377, IMG submission 92647) | Tropical forest soil microbial communities from Panama - MetaG Plot_22 | ecosystem: Environmental > Terrestrial > Soil > Tropical forest > Bulk soil | place: Panama | collected 2016-02-17 | reverse complement strand
GAATTCGGCTGGAAGGGAAAAGGTGCCGTTCGCGGCAACACGACCAGCACCGACGAAGGGATTCTTCGGGTGATGGGCTAAGAGTGCTTGGGCGATGTCACGGGTGGCTGGTATGCGGCAGGACTTGATACGGCGGACAACAAAAAGTTCGTCTCCGATATCAATGGCGCCTACAAGCATGACCCTGGCTTCTATACTGCCGGCCCCTACACAGCGCTTCTCCTGATCGAAGAGGCGTTGAAGACGACCGGAGGTAAGACTGATGATGCTGCCGCCTTCCTCAAGGCGATGCACGAAGTTCGCCTCACACACGGTCCGATCGGACCAGTGCGACTCGACGAATACGGCACGCCCGTGCTGGACATTCACATCCGCAAAGTGGCACGGGTGGATGGAAAGCTCACCAACACCATCATCAAGACCTATCCGCAGGTGAGCCAGTTCTGGACGTACGATCCAAAGCAATTCATCCAGCAGCCTGTGTTCTCGCGCGACTTCCCGCCGAGCAAATATCTCGAGTAGTCCGGGAGACCCAGCGGAGCTTTGCCATGATGGGGTAAGCGGACGGGTGGGCATGAGGCCAATATGACAGACCCGCGCCCTGTTACTCTGATCACTGGGGCATCGGCCGGGATCGGCGTGGCGCTCGCCCACGTATTTTCCCGTCACGGCCACGAGCTGGCGCTAGTAGCCCGGCGCGAAGACAGGTTGCAGGAGCTTGCCAACGAGATCGCAGCCACTGGTGCTCCGCGGCCGATTGTGATTGCGTGCGATTTGTCGAAGCCTGACCTCGCGCGGCAGATCGGTGACGCGCTGGCGTTGCGGGGGGCCGAGCCTCAATTCGTCGTCAACAATGCCGGTTTTGGGTTGGTTGGCCTGGCAACGGCACGCAACCGCAACGAACAACTGGAGATGATCGATCTCAATGTGCGTGCGCTCACCGAACTTTCGATTGCCTTTGTCGACAGTCTCGTCCGCCATCATGGCGGGCTTCTCAATGTCGGTTCGATGGCCGGGTTCCTGCCGGGACCGGGCATGGCGGTGTACTACGCCACCAAAGCCTTTGTGCTGTCCTTCACCGAAGCGTTGCACAGTGAGCTCACGCCGCGCGGGATCAAGGTCACCGTGTTGTGCCCGGGTCCCGTGCCGACCGAATTTGCTGCACGGGCCGGTATCAGCGATCGCAGCATGGCTCCAAGCCTGCTGACCAAGACAGCGGACTACGTCGCGGAAGCGGGGTATCGCGGTTTGATGGAGGGACGCCGCACTGTTGTGCCGGGTTTCATTAACAACCTGGTCACCGCGCTGATCCGCTTTTTCCCGCGCCAACTGCTGCTTAGGGCCGTCGATGCCCGGCAGCGGCAGCGCAGGTCGGCGCAAGGCACATAGCCGCCTTTCACTCGGTCATATTTGCAAATGCCCGGATAGCGGCTAGTAAATGGCTGGCGCGCGAGCCGCGTCGTATTGCCATGTCGAAGCAGCCCGTTCTTCTCATCCTGCATCAAGAACACTCGTCGCCCGGCCGCGTCGGCCAGACGCTGACGCGGCTTGGCTATCCGCTCGACATCAGACGCCCCCGTTTTGGCGACCCGTTGCCGCAAACAATGGATGACCATGCCGGTGCAGTGATCTTCGGCGGTCCGCAAAGTGCCAATGACAACGAGGAGTTTGTGCATCGGGAGATCGACTGGATCGGTGTGCCGTTGCGCGACAGGAAGCCTTATCTCGGAATCTGCCTTGGTGCGCAGATGATGGCCCGCCACCTCGGTGCGCGCGTCTACCCGCATCCGCAGGGTCATGCTGAAGTCGGCTATTATCCGATCCGGCCGACCGAAGCCGGACGCAACATCTGCGGGGAATGGCCGGACCACGTCTATCAATGGCACCGCGAAGGTTTCGATTTACCTTCCGGCGGCGAACTACTGGCGGAGGGCGATGCTTTTTCGGTCCAGGCTTTCCGTCTAGGGACCGGCTATGCATTGCAATTTCATCCAGAAGTCACGCACGCCATGATGTACCGGTGGCTCGTTCGTGGTGCGCATCGCATGGAATTGCCGGGGGCAAAACAACGTCACGAACACATTGCCGATCGTGCGGTCCACGATCACGCCTCTCGCAACTGGCTTGCTGCTTTCATCGATCACTGGATGGGGTCAGTTCCGCCAATCGGGCCGGCAAGAAAATAACGGTCTGATCGGAGTTATTGGTGCGTCGTCGATCGCGCCATTGACAAATCAATATTCGAACTGATCGTTGCGGCGGGGGGTGGGCCAAAACACGCGGAGGCGTGCGGATAGTGGATTCGGGAAACTCCACCCCTGTCACCGAGCGGCCGCTCCAATCGGCGCTAAGCGCCATGTTGCGCGTTTCGGAGGGTATTCTCGATCTTCTGCCAATTGCGACATTCATCTGCGACGCGCGGGGCACCATACTTCAATACAATCGTCACGCAGTGGCTTTCTGGGGTCGCGCACCACAACCGGGGCAGACGCACGAAGAATTCAGCCGAGGCTCTCTTTTTTTTGAGCTCGATGGATCGCAGGTCCGGCGGTCGATGATTTCTGAGGTGCTGGCAACCGGGAAGTCGGTTCGAGACGTGGAACGCATCGTCGAGCGGCCCGATGGCTCCAGCCTCATCGTGTCCGTAAACGTTGATCCGCTGTACGATGCAAAAGGTAACCTCGTCGGCGCGGTGAACTGTTTTCTCGACATCACCGAACGCAAACGAGTGGATAACGCGCTTGAGCGGTCGCGATTGCATGCACTCGAGCAGGAACAGCGATTCGCTGCGACCTACGAGCATGCTTCAATCGGAATATCCGAAATTGCCCCCGACGGCCGCTTTCTTCGGGTCAACGAGGCGATTTGTGCGATTACCGGATTTAGCCGCGAGCACCTGCTTGCAAACATGCTGTTCACCCATACGCATCCTGACGATGCCGATCCGGATCGCCAGGCATTCCGCAAACAGGTTGCGGGCGAACTCAATTTCTATTCTGTCGAAAAACGATTCATCCGGCGCGATGGACGGGTGATATGGATTTCGGTGCGCTCATCGCCGGTCCGCGATGCCGCTGACAAGTTGCTCTATGTTGTTCGCGTTGTTCAGGACATCACTGAGCGTAAGGCGGCGGAGCAGCGGCAGCGTTTGCTGATGGACGAACTGAACCATCGTGTGAAAAACACCCTCGCAACGGTGCAATCGCTGGCAACTCAGACGGCGCGCGGTGCGGCTACGCCAGTTGCCTTCCGCGAGCGGTTCGAAGGCCGGCTGATTGCACTGTCAAAAGCTCACGATCAGCTCACCATGCACCATTGGGAAAGCGCAGACCTGCGGGAGCTGTTGTCTGGCAGTCTTGCGCCTTATGCCGGCACGACTCGCGATCGCGTCGTCCTTCGTGGCGAAGATGTTCTCTTGCGTCCCCGTGCCGTTCTGACGCTGGCGATGGCGGTGCACGAATTGACGACGAATGCTGCGAAATATGGCGCGTTGTCGGTGCCCGGCGGGCGTGTCGAAGTGCAATGGCGTCCGGCTCGTGCAGAAAACGGCCAATCCTGCCTGCAGATCGAGTGGATCGAGCAGGGCGGACCGAGTGTCGTTGAGCCCAAGCAGCATGGTTTCGGAACTAAGCTGATCGAAGGAAGCATCGCGGCCGAGCTCGCTGGCAAAACGCGGCTCATCTTTCAACCGCAGGGCCTGCGCTGCGAAATCACGATCCCTATGAAGGCAGCGACCGTCGACCTTCAAGTGGGGGCGGGAGGAGATCCGCCCGCTTAGTCTCGCTTCGTGGCACCTTCGTTTTTTGTTTAAATTTGCCCGCATTAGCAGTGTCTCAAATTGCTACTGGCCGAATTGCAAAAAAGCACGATTGAGGCCCGCTCTTGTATGGTACGTTGCGGCGGCAGCTTGGGTGGGTAGTGCAATGTTGGCTTCTCGGGGCGGCGCGCAAGCGGACTTGTTGCATTTCGTGATGATCAAGCCGTCGGCCGACCTGACGGCGATGGCGGAGCCCGCCGAGTAGGCAAGGACCCTGATTGGGTGCTGCAATAGCAAATCGTGTCGTGGTCTCATGGTGACGATACCTCGATTTGGTGGAACGCTTGCCTTCTTAATGAGCTGGCTCGTTCCATGGCACCCAATATTTCGTGTTCGGTCAGCCCACTCTGAGTTGGCCTTCTTTGTCCACCGGCGAGATGCGATTGGCCGGCATATTGCGAAGTACGGGACGCATGAACCGCTCGTGACCAAGTGGCTTTCCGACTATCTGGCAGGGGCCCAACCGGGACTATTTATCGACGTAGGAGCCAACTTGGGTTGGCACGCTTTGCATGCCGCACGGCAGGATTCGATCGAGATGGTGGTCGCCTTTGAGCCCAACCCGTTCAACGCTCAGTTGCTTGAGCGAAATCGATTTTTAAACAACATCACCAACCTGGTTATCAAAGCATCAGCTGCCGGAGCGGAGTGCGGGCAAGCCCGCCTGCACTGCTACAAGGCTTCTAATCTTGGCCGGCATTCAATGGTCACGGACCACGGGTACGAATCGCAGATCGTGCCTCTCGTCACCCTTGATCAAGCACTTGTCGAGCTTGGAGTCGACGACCGTCCCGTGACAGCCCTCAAGATTGATGTTGAGGGCTTTGAGCCTGCCGTCATTGCGGGCGCCAGTCAGACGCTCAAGCGCACGAATGCGGTGATCCTCGAGTATTCACCCGAACTGAGCAGCGCCAGTGGTCTATCGACCGAGGACATGGTGACGCGCCTTTGCGATGCAGGCCTGGTCCCTTTTGCATTACGGGTCGCCGGCGGTGCAAGTCGAGTTGGCATCGATCAATTGCTCGCATTTAAAGGTCAACTCGACATAATTTGGGTCAGGGAGGAGTGTGGCGCCGCCGACGGTGCCACGACGAATATTGCGGTTCGTGGTGATCTTCTTGAATTGGCCGAAGCCAATAAGGCCGTCGTCAAACCAGTCTGACCGAACGATAGGAAAACCAACAATTTTGGCGGTGGATGGTGGAGCCGAGGGGATTTGAACCCCTGACCTCCTCATTGCGAACGAGGCGCTCTCCCAACTGAGCTACGGCCCCGCCAATCAGCAACGATTACAATGTTGCTCGGAACTTGCGGCGAGTGGGCGCCATTTAGGGCTAGGGGTGTGGTCTGTCAAGGACGCGCGGTTTCCGTAACGGTAAGGACTTCGGCTTGTTCGGCTGCAATCCAACCGCTACTTTGCGCCGGGCTTGCGAACAGGCGGACACTCATGCGCTCGATTCTTGATATCATTCTTCTGGTTCTGCAAATCTACATTTGGCTCCTGATTGCGGCAGCCGTGCTGTCCTGGCTGATTGCCTTCAATGTGGTGAACGCCCGCAACCAGGTTGTGGCGACGATCGGCGAATTTCTTTACCGCATCACCGAGCCGTTCCTGCGGCCGATACGCTCATTGCTGCCCAATCTTGGCGGCATCGATATTTCACCCGTGATCCTGATCCTGATCATCTTGCTGATCGAGAATGTCATCATTCGCTACATCTATCCGAATGTCTTCTGATCAATGGCGGCCGCACCCTGGTCGCTAGCTGCTGGCGGCGTGACTCTCGTCGTTCGCCTGACGCCAAGGGGCGGCCGAGATGCAATCGACGGCACCGAAATCATGTCGGATGGACGGGCCGTCCTCAAAATACGCGTGCAAGCGGCGCCGAGTCACAATGAGGCCAATGGGGCGCTGACCAAGCTGATCGCCAGGGCTGTGGGGGTCCCACCGCGCGATGTGAGCCTGATTGCGGGCGCCACCGCCCGCATCAAGCGGCTGAACATCTCGGGCGACGGCCCAACGCTTGTCGCGGCGCTGGAGAAAATCGCTACACCGCGCTAAGGCTTGTCCAATAGGGCAACAGATCATGAGCGCGCGCATAATCGACGGAAAGACGATCGCAGCGGATCTGCGCGGCAAGATCGCTGATGCCGTGCATCGGCTGCGCCGCGATCGCGGCATCGTGCCGGGAATCGCCGTCGTTCTCGTCGGCGACAATCCGGCGAGCGAGGTCTACGTCCGCACGAAATCCAAGGCTGTGGCAGAAGCCGGCATGCGGGCCTTTGACCATAAATTGCCTGCCAGCACTGGCGACTCCGAGCTCATCGCGCTCATCTCCCAGCTCAACGCGGACGAGGAGGTGAGCGGCATCCTCGTGCAACTGCCATTGCCGAAGCAGATAGATGCGCAAAGAATCATTGCGGCTATCGATCCTTCCAAGGATGTCGACGGCTTCCATCCGCTTAACGCCGGACGCCTGGCCAGCGGCCTGCCGGCGCTCGTCCCTTGCACGCCGATGGGTTGCGTGTTGCTGGCAAAGTCGGTGCATGAATCGCTCGCCGGCCTTGCCGCCGTTGTGATCGGCCGGTCCAATATCGTCGGCAAGCCTGTTGCGCAGCTGCTACTCGCTGAAAATGCGACAGTCACGGTTGCCCATTCGAAGACCAATGACTTGCCGGCCGTGTGCCGCGGCGCCGATCTGCTTGTTGCTGCGATCGGCCGCGCTGAAATGGTCCGCGGCGACTGGATCAAGCCCGGTGCTACGGTCATTGATGTCGGCATCAATCGTGTGTCGGGCGAGGGGGGAAAATCACGGATCGTGGGCGACGTTGCCTATGCGGAAGCGACGCAAAGCGCCGGCGCGGTCACGCCGGTTCCTGGTGGCGTTGGTCCGATGACGATCGCGTGCCTGCTGCTGAATACTTTGCGCGCCGCCTGCGCGCAAAAAGGCCTGCCTCCGCCGAAAGTGTGATCAAGCCTGCCAGGCGTAGGCGACTTTATCGAGCGTCTTGGCGCCGAAGCGCTCGGAGGATCGCGCGACCGCACGGCCACCGAGCGCACGATAGAACTCCATCGCGGGCTCGTTGTCGGACAACGCCCACACCACCAGGCTCTTCAGCCCGCTCTGATTGAGATCCTTGCGTGCCGCAGTAAACAGGCGGCGGCCAAACCCGAGCCCCTGGTACTCGGGCCGCAGGTAGAGTTCATAGATTTCGCCGTCGTAGAACAGGCTGCGCGCACGATTGCGTCCGTAATTCGCGTAGCCCGCTACGTGGTCGCCAAATTGCAGGATGGTGATGCGACTACCCTTGCGGATCGCGGAGTCCCACCAGTCTGGGCCACGACGATTGATCAGCTTGTCGAGTTCATTGCCGGGAATGATTCCCTGGTAAGCGGTACGCCACGCCTCGTCGTGCGTCTCGGCGACTTCGACCGCGTCCGAAGACTTCGCGCGGCGAATCTCTATGAGGGTCGTGGTCATTCCGCGATAGAAGCAACGAAATTTCCGGCCTTCAAGCCCCATCGTTAATGATGGGTTAACGGTGTGGATTACTGGTCACAGCTGCCTAAAGGCCGGAAGGGTGGCGCAAAATGATCGTTCGAGGCATCAAGCCGCGGGGCCAAATTGTCCGGTTCCATTTCCGCCGCGACAGTATTGCCGATCAAGAAAGGCGGCTGATTCGATTCGCTCGCCGGCTTGCCGCGCGTCAAACCGTCTCGGCTTCCTTCTTGCGCTCTTCCTTCTTGCGGTCGTTCTCGTCGAGCAGTTTCTTGCGCAGGCGGATCGACTTGGGTGTTACCTCGACCAGTTCGTCGTCCTCTATGTAGGCGAGTGCCTTTTCGAGTGTCATGCGGATCGGCGGGATCAGCCGCACGGCTTCGTCCTTGGACGTGGTACGAATGTTGGTGAGCTTCTTGCCCTTGAGCACATTTACGATGAGATCGTTGCCACGGGTGTGCTCGCCCACGATCATGCCGTTATAAACTTTCCAGCCGGGTTCGATCATCATCGGCCCGCGGTCTTCAAGGTTCCACAGCGCGTACGCAACGGCCTCACCCCGATCGTTGGAAATCAGGACGCCGTTGCGGCGGCCCTGGATCGGCCCCTTATACGGCGCATAGGCGTGGAACAGCCGGTTCATGATCGCGGTGCCGCGTGTGTCGGTGAGCAGTTCGCCCTGGTATCCGATCAGGCCGCGGGTCGGAGCGTAAAACACCAGACGCAGACGTCCGCCGCCCGATGGTTTCATTTCCATCATGTCGGCTTTGCGTTCCGCCATCTTCTGCACGACGATCCCGGAATGCTCTTCGTCGAGATCGATCACAACTTCCTCAATCGGCTCCAGCATTTCGCCGGTAGCGGGATCATCCTTTAGCAAGACTTTTGGCCGCGACACCGACAGTTCGAAACCTTCGCGCCGCATCGTTTCGATGAGAATACCGAGTTGCAATTCGCCGCGCCCGGCAACTTCCATGGAGTCTTTCTCGTCGGACTCGCGAACCCGCAGGGCCACATTTCCCTCGGCCTCGCGTAGCAGCCGGTCGCGGATCATGCGGCCAGTAACTTTGTCGCCTTCCGTGCCGGCGAGCGGTGAATCGTTGACACGGAAAATCATCGCCAGCGTAGGCGGATCGATCGGCTGGGCGGGAAGCGGCGTCTCGACATCCGGCGCGCAGATGGTGTTCGACACGGTTGCGCTCGGCAGCCCCGCGACCGCGACGATATCACCTGCCCCGGCCTCATCGACACCGGTGCGCTCAAGGCCCCGGAACGCCAGCAGTTTTGTAATACGACCGGTTTCCACGACGTTGCCTTCGCGGTCGAGCACCTTGACGTTCTGGTTTGGCTTGACGGTGCCGGACGTAATGCGGCCGGTGACGATGCGGCCGAGATAGGGATTGGCCTCGAGGATCGTGCCGAGCATGCGGAAAGCCCCATCCTCGACCCGCGGCGGCTTCACGTGCCTGAGCACGAGATCGAATAAAGGCGCCATCGATTCTTTGGGACCCTCAAGCGCCGGCGCCATCCAGCCTTCCTTGGCCGATCCGTAGAGGATCGGAAAATCGAGCTGTTCGTCGGTTGCGTCGAGGGCGGCGAACAGGTCGAATACCTCGTTCACGACCTGCGTCGCGCGCGCGTCGGCGCGGTCCACCTTGTTGATCACAACGATGGGCTTCAGCCCCATCTTGAGCGCCTTGGAGACCACGAACTTGGTCTGCGGCAACGGGCCCTCGGCGGCATCGACGAGAACCAATGCGCCGTCGACCATGTTCAGTATGCGCTCAACCTCGCCGCCGAAGTCGGCATGGCCCGGAGTGTCCACGATATTGATGCGCGTATCCTTCCAAACGACCGAAGTTGCCTTGGCCAGAATGGTAATCCCGCGCTCGCGCTCGAGATCATTGGAATCCATTGCGCGCTCGACCACGCGCTGATTCTCGCGGAAGGCGCCCGATTGCTGCAGCAAACGGTCGACCAGCGTCGTTTTGCCGTGGTCGACGTGCGCGATAATGGCGACGTTTCGAAGATCCATTTCAAGTTCCAGAAATCAAAGCGCGGGCCCCATTGGGACCCGCGACGCGGCGCGTTTGCGGCGCAATATAGTCACGGGCGGCACGGATGCAACCGCTCTTAATCGCGCGCCTCGATAAGGTAAACTTGGCGTTTCAACACGCCGGTAGCGCGATCAAGGGGATCGGGCCGTTGGATCGAGGGTTTTTGCCCAAAGCGCCCGATCATCGACGTCCTTCAACGTGACAGTCATCTGCTGGCTCGCTCCGTCGATCGCGATATGGCCGAAAAACTGCAACCCATCGCTTGGCGGCAGATTTTGGCCCTGCTCTTTGCCCGGGGCTTTCACGTATACGAGCTGGGGACCGAAGGTCTTGTCGAGCGCGTTTGGGCCGAACGTGCCGGCGTGGATCGGACCGCTGACAAACTCCCAGAACGGATCAAAATCCTGGAATGCAGCCTTGTTTGGATCGTAGTAGTGCGCGGCCGTGTAGTGAACGTCCGCCGTGATCCAAACCGTATTGCGAACTCCCGCGCGCTTGATGAAGGAGAGCAAGTCGGCAATTTCGAGTTCACGCCCGCGTGGCGGTCCATCATCGCCCTGCGCGACGGCCTCGACGCCCCACTTGCGTGCGCCGTCATAGACCACCATCAGGCTGATCGGCATGTCCGCCGCGATCACTTTCCAGGTGGCCCGCGAATTGACGAGTTCACGTTTGAGCCAGGCAAGCTGCGCGGGACCAAGGAAATAGGCTGCGGCGCCGTAGGTTTCTTCCTTGCCCTCTGCGTTTGGCCCACGATAGGTGCGCATGTCGAGCATGAACACGTCGAGCAGGGGTCCATACGATATCTTCCGGTAAATCCGCCCCGGCTCCGTGAGCGTTTCACGTATGGGCATGTATTCATGGAAGGCCCGGCTCGCGCGAGCGGCGAGGATCAACGAGCTCTTTTCGACATATTTTCTGGCGACCAGCTCGGCACGAGTCATTTGCTCGCCGGGCCACCAAT
>Ga0126377_10004290_pt1 | contig 10340 bp, 4 predicted proteins | sample PanSoiMetPlot_22_FD_92647 | JGI IMG/M metagenome (GOLD analysis project Ga0126377, IMG submission 92647) | Tropical forest soil microbial communities from Panama - MetaG Plot_22 | ecosystem: Environmental > Terrestrial > Soil > Tropical forest > Bulk soil | place: Panama | collected 2016-02-17 | reverse complement strand
TGACGATACTCACTAGATCTACATCACGCAAAGTCACTAGCTCTTGCCAGTCGCGCGCAACGTTGTCGATACCAAACTCCTGGGCCACACTTTCCGCCCGGTCCCGGTGGCCGCTGGCAATCGCCACCACTTTCGCTCCCATGCAATCGCGAAAGCCGGGTATCTGCGTCGTACGGGCGAAACCGGTTCCAACAATGCCAATTCCAATCGGCGAAGCTTTCATCTCTGATCGTCTGTCCTCCCTGGCGTTCTAGCTGCGCATCTCACGATGGAGATAAATCAATCCCAACCACTCTTTTCTGGGTTATTGGCAGTCTCTCGGAAGTTGCGCAATGTTAGCATCGAATTACTCGCAGATGAAAAGCCCATCGACCTTGGATAGTTCGTGTCTAAACTCTCTGCGTCCACTGCGTCTTCGCGTCCTCTGCGTTGAATGTCAGCGTAGATCTCTTTTAACGCAGGGAACGCCGAGACGCTGAGCGCGCAGAGGGTTGAGTCACGAATACTGACCACTGACTCCCACAGCGACTGCCAAGCCACATTGCACGTCTTACCTTGCTGGAGTAAACACCCTTCTGGCCCATCGTAACAACGACATTTTCTTGTTGGCGCAGGAAGATCGTCAACCATTCAACGTCGTCTTCTCTCAGACAACTGATCCCAGCGATTGACAGGGTAGTTTCTGCTTTAGACCGAGTTCACCTGAAAGTCGCCGTCACCTTCGAGAGGAGAAAACAATGAAAGGCAACTTTAGAATCGCAACCCTGCTGTTCTGCGCGGCTGTGCTATTGGGCAGCGCCCTGCGTACCAGCGCCCATCCCAAACCAGTTACCGACTTTACTGATTTCGATGTTGAGTTCAGCAATTGCGTTGAAAGTATTGGCGTAACGCTGGTCCCAACTGCCAGCGCCCATAATTTGGTGCCTGCTCAATTTGTTCTGGTCGGCGAAGGGCAACCAGTCACACCGCTGGTCGTGCGCACCTCACGCTGCGGTATCGCCGTGGCGGGACAAAAAGCAAACGTCGGAGAAATCGTACAAATCGGTGCGGTCATAGTGCCTCCCGACGGCACGGGCGACATCAACAACTACACGATCCTGTACTACACGAGTGATTTTCGCCTGGCCGTCAGACTGCTGCTCGCCGGAGTCACTGCCCAATTTGTGCCTACACTTGACTATGACCTCACTACGCAAAACAACACGCTGCAGGTGAGGGTGCCGCTGCCAGGTATACCGCGGCTTGAGGTCTCGGGATCAGTCACTCCTTCGCCGGATCCGGCGGGCTCCTTCCTCGCAAATTGGTGGCAGGCAACCAGGAATGGTTCCGTGAAGATGAGCACCAACGTTCCGGTTATCAAGATCGGCGGCGCTGATCTAACTCTTTCGACTAATCCGAATGGCCCGCTGGGTCAATTGATTGGCGGAGGCGCCACCGGCTTTCCAATCTTGCAGCAGTTCAATACTTTTGCCACAGCTCACATGGAAGTGCGTTAGGGTCCGCTGAAAAAGGTTAGCTTCAACTCTCTGCGTAAACCTCAGCGTCCTCGGCGTCTTGGCGGTTGAGTGGGTGTAAAGAGGCACTCATTCTGAGACGCCGAGGACGCTGAGGTTTACGCAGAGAGTTGAACTTGAATACTGAGGCTAAGTGAATGTCGGTACTACTGCACCCCAACTATTTTCGCAACTGCCTGGTGCTCTGCAACAGTTTACGCGCGACGTCCGTATCCTGATTCTGCGCGATGCTCCGGCGAAACTCAGCCTCAGCGTCATCGAGCAGCCCTTCATGCGCGTAAATAATTCCCAGCCTCAGAGGTGAGGCACTGATTTCGTTGGGCACTTTAGTTAACGCTGTTTCCCTGTCAGCTGCGAGTACTTTGAAACGAGCCTCACGTGCGGGAGCCGCCGGCGCAGTGATTTCCTGGCCGTCCTTAACAGCGGTGACTTGCCAGAGATAAACGACGTTCCTTTTGAGTGCGTGAGTTGCGGTCCAACTCGATTGTGTTAAGGGGCTACTCTTCTCGATCAGATTGAGGTCTTGATCGAGTATTGCAACCGTATAACTCTGAGCGCCGGCAACGCTCTGCCAGCGGAAGCTCGGACGGGTGCTTCTAACCAGGGTGGCTACTGGTGACACTAAATCAAACCGCACTGAACTTTCCGCGGCACCCAACAATTTACTCTGCCTACCTACTAAGTCACGGAGCGCATTGGGCGAGGAAACCTTCTGTGACTCGAGTGCTTGCTTGATGACTCCATCGTACGCGGAAGCGGCTGTCAGCTCGTTGTTTTCGTTGTGCCCGGGTTGATTGGTATTTGCCAGATTGTCATTTCCGGTCGCAACCTGGACATTCGTACCACTGTTGACCGGTTGGGAATTGGTATTGGCGGTCTGCTGGGGCGCGGGACGCCGGATCAATAAGGCAACTGTCACCATCAGGATGATTGCCGCTGCTAAAAGCGCCAGTTGCGCCGGTCTCTGATGCAGGAAGGCCGCGAGCCTGGTCCAAAAGTTCTCTGGCTGTTTAACTGCAACACTCTGAGCGCCAATTGCCGGATAAGTTGGCAGGTTCTCTTTGAGCAGCTCCAACTCTCGCACTTCCTGCAGACAAACAGCACAGGAGTCGAGGTGCTTCTTGACCCTTTCTTGTTCCGTGGCTGACAGCGAGTTGTCGACGTACGCTTCAAATAATTCGTAATCCAGATGGTGTTGGACCACGTCGGCCGGCTGCAGGTCAGCCAGCATTTGCCGCACGGTACTACCAGTTAACCCTTTCACTGCAGCTGCTTTTTGCTGGCACTCATCACAGATTTCCAGGTGACGGGTCGCCGTAAGCAGATCCTCGGCCGCTAACCGTCGTTGTACTAAAAGCTCGATCGTGGATGCCGCTAAATGCTCCGTCATAATTACCGCCGATAGACCCCCCTCGTTAAAAAAAGATGCAAAACTTGCCGCGATATTCAGTCTCTACTCAAGTACCTTTCAGATACTTCGCCAATCGCAAGCGGGCCGTGCGACGCAAATTGATCACTTGCTGCCGGATCAGCCCGCGTCGTTCTGCGATGGTTGAATCGTCCAGGGGCAACTGCTGCCAGACTTGCGCCAACCATTCCTCTGTTTCGCCGATGGTCTTAGCGATTTGCTTGAACGAGGCCACGCCAGTAAAAAGAAACAAGTCGAGCGCGCTGCCGCCGCGTTCGTCGCGCAAGTTCAATAACAGCGCAGCGCAGTGACCTTCCGACATCTTACCGATTTCAGTCCACAGGTTGCTGAGCAACGAACGATCAACAACTTCATCCTCAACCCGCGGCTCAACAACTGCGGGCAAAGCTCTCACGGTGTCAATTTCGTGGTGTACCGGTTGATCTTCGATCTGCCAGGCTTCCACCACTATGCTGACGAGATCGTCTAACTCAACTGGAGCGCCCGTCCAACGAAAAACTCCTTTAACTAGATCGATCAGGCTGGCATTGACTGCCGCCCCGTTTGGCAGCTCTCGTTCAAACAGGCCAAAGTTCTCCAGCAATTGCCGCAGTCGATCGGGATCGGGCCCGAGTTTGTCGCGCCAGGCCGAGAGTCCGCCCAGCCATTCGGACTCGGCTGTTTCCCAAAGGGCCAACTCTGAATGGTGTCGCAACAAGTAGCGCAACTTGTTTTTGAGACTGAAGCGGCGGGGATACTTTCGCCGCAGATGTTCATAACAAGCGCGGTAAGTGGTGACCGCGACGTAACTGCGAAAGTCACGAATGACTTCTAGCTCAGGGTTGGCGCGCAGGTCCGATAATCGACCCAACAAATTCACCAGCGTCTCACTATGCACATCCTCGGCGTCGTGGTTGGATGTCCGGTTATCTTCTTTGAAGAAGACGCGAAACTTGTAACCAACGATGTTCTTGACGACGGGTTGGGCATGCTGCGAGATCAACTGTGACAGCGCGATCTCAGCTGCTTCATCACTGGGAGCTTGAAGGAATGGCTGCAGTAACGGGTCTACTCGCACCACTTGCGGTCCGCTCGATCAGTTGGCATCACCAATTACCACGAAGGGGGCCCAATAGAATGGATGCTGGTGTTGCTTGTCAGCCAGCAGTCGCAACATCGCCTTGCGCAGAGATTGGGCCTTCGAGGTAGCGGCGAGATGGTTACGGTGAAAATCGACCATCAACTGCGTCGTAGCAGCTGAATCAACCTTCCATTGGCTAACTACAGTCGTGGGAGTGCCGGCGACAAACAGTGCCCAGCTCAAGCCGATCACTCCTTCGCCGGCGCCAACCTCGCCGCGCGCGGTTTCACAGGCCGACAACACCACCAGGTCGGCGTGTAAGTCGAGATTCAGTAACTCCCACGCCTCCAGCAGACCATCCTCTTTCGAGTCGCCCTGCGACAAGACGAGGTGCGAATACATCGGCGACGAATTGTTGATGATGCCGTGCGTGGCAAAGTGCAGGATACGGAATCTGCCGGCTTCCTGCTTGGCAAGATCTTCGCGCGCTTCCGGCCCAACATGAACCTCGCTGCGCGACTGGCCATAGAGTCGGCCCAGAGTCTGTACTTCGCGCTCGGCTTCCGGTAGCGGGTCGAGTTTTTCGTCTCGCTGGCTCGAGCGTGCTCGTTCCATTGTTGTCTGGCCCAGTGACGGATTACCTAGCGCGAGCAGGCTTGGGTTTTCCCGGGTCTTTCCATTGCGCTCTTTACCGATCATCTCGCGCAGCACTGTCAACGAGGGAGCGTAGGAAATCGCGGCCTGTTCGATCAGGTAATGGTTCGACTCGGTGAGCAAAGCCTGGAACGGCAGGTCCCAAAGTACATCGTCAGGAACGATGATCAGGTTGGTCTTGCTCCGCAACAAAGCGGCGGCAGGTTTGAGTAGCACTTCGTACGCCTGCCTGGCCGGCTCTCTTACCAGGAGATTGTGCGAGGCAATTTTTTCCCGCAGCGCGCCTACCTGATCACTCAACTCTTTGCGCTTGAGCGGAATGGTAAAGACCGCGACGTTGGGTGCCGCGTTACCAGACCCGGTTAACACAAACAAATAGGTCTTGTTGTCCGAGACGACATATTCAAGGAAGGCAGTGTTGGCGTCAGCGCTAAGTGTGCTCACCTCATCTGGCTTAAAGATGGCGACGTCACCGCGTTGGACCTTTAACTCGGGATGGGTGGCGTAGAGTTTCGCCTGAAACTCCTGCTGCGCGAGACGCGCCGTTTCAAGTTTAGCGTTCAGATCCCTGACGCGTTGCTGATCCGGTTGCGCCCGGCGTGTTTCCGCACCGAGTTGGGTATTGAGCAGAGCGATAGTGTCACGATTGTTTCGGTCCTCGGCTTTCTCTGCCGCTGTCATCGCTTTATCAATATTTACCCGGCCACTCTTCAGCACATCCAGCAGCGTACGAGCCTTGCCCTGTTCGGCAAACATTAGCGCTTCGCTGGCGTTGCCCTGGGCCGAGGCCAACTCCACCATTCGATAGTAGGGAGAGACCATCCCCTGGAAGAAGCGTTGCTGGTCTTGCTCGCCTCCAGACAACTGGGATCTCATTGCTTCGACAGTGGCAATCGCCTCCTCGTAGGCAGCACGCGAATGGGCCAGATCGCCAAGCGCCAGGTACGCGTTTCCCTCCGTCGTCAGCGCTCCGGTGAGTATTTCACGTAAGCTCAGATCGCGCGCAAGTTTTACCGCCTGCTCAGATTGGGAGATCGCTTCGTGGTGATCACCTTTGAGTTCGTAAGCGACACCGATACTTCTGAGCACTCCGGCGGCCAGGTTCTTCTGGCCTAACTCGTCCCTGATTTGCAGACTCTTGCGAAACTTCTCCAGCGCCTGGTCATAAGCACCTTGTTCGCGGTACGTCGCCCCCATGTTATGCAGCACGCTGGCCTGTTCGTTCCGGTTGCCCAGTTTTTCATTGAGCGCGAGTCCCTTCTGATATGCTTCCAGCGCGTGGTCGTAATCTCCCATGCTGGCATAGACGAGGCCGATATTGTTGAGCGCTCGGGCGATTCCATCCTGATCCTGTCTCTCCTCAGACAGGGCTAAGAAGCGATGTTGATATTCAAGCGCGACGGTGTAGTTACGTTGCAATCGATTGACAATACCAATATTGCCTAACGCACCCGCAATGTCGCCTTTGTCGCCCAACTTCTCGTAAACGGCCAGGCATTTCTGGAAGTATCGCATCGCCGATCCATAGTCACCGCGCAGACTATTTATGATGCCCAAACCGGTTTCCACATCAGCGAGCAACTTACGATTACCCATCTCCTCATACAGGTCTGCACTCTGCTGCAACTGCTCGATGGCCGCATTGGCATCGCCTTGCTGGCGGTAGACGCTACCGATGTTTCTTCGGACCAGGGCTAGCCGTGATGTGTTGCCGGGAATCTGAGCCAGCGGCAGGGCGCGCAAATAGTTCTCCAGCGCCTTCGGATAATTGCTTTGGTTATAGTAAGTGGTACCAATCGCGATCAAAGATCTGAAGACATCCGCTTCATCGTTGTTCTGTTCGCTCACCGTCAACGCGCGCCCGAAAGAATCAAACGCCTGGTCCGATTCCCGTTTGGCGGAATGAACGTTGCCCATCCCCATCAACGAATCAACGATACAAGGCACTTCGTTGAGCGTCTGACAGAGTGCTAATCCCTTCTGATAACTTTCGAGTGCTTGATCGTACTTGCGTTGCGACAACCACACGTTGCCTTCGTAGGTGTTCAAGTCGGCAGTCCCTACACTGTCATTGGTTTGTTGCGCGACCTGACGAGCGAGGTCTAAGGCCAACTGTGCGTGCGCGTAATCACCTTTGTTTCGCAACGTCTCAACCTGGTCAGCGAGACTTTTCCGCAGGGCCACATCCACAAACGCGCTTTGCTGGAACAGAATAGCCTTGCGATCCTCATCACTGGTTGCACCGAGCAGACGGATAGCCAGATCATCTTCAACCAACGCATCGTGCGAGACCTTCCATTGACCTGCCTGTTGGACCAGGCCAAGGTTACGGCTCTGCTGCTTCTCCCCTGGACTGACCTGCTTTTTGACAGGAGTCAGGACCAACGTTACCAACGCCGTCGCTTTTTCTCCTTCGATTCCGAGCACACGCCAATCCCTGGTCTCAATCTGGCTGTTGAGCAAAAAAGAGTCTCTTAGCCTGACTTTCACTGTTGGAAAGTCCGGGGCTTTTTGATCCCACTGCTGTAACGCAGTGCCTAAATCTTTGCTTTGATACGATGCAACGTATTTGGCCACTACCGCGCGCAAGGCATTGTCAGTGGCACCCTGGGTCTGCCCGAGCGAGATGGATGGGAGCCAGAGAATTGCGAAGATCGTTAGAGACCGAGTCACAAAAGGTCGGAGAGTCATAACACCTCTGTGCGCCAGGCTAAAGATGCTACTACGTGAAGAAAGCGAAAACTCGAGTCTTATCTACGGCGTTCGGGGTGGTCCGATCCGTTCGTAACAGTGGCTCTATTCTTACGATCGTTTGCGCCGTTAGTAAAGGAAAAGAAAACCAGGGTGTTGTAGTGGGTAGCCCCGGTGCAGTAGCCCGATGTCAAAGTCTGAGACCACCGGGCTTTAGCCGCGTGGTACTCAATTTCACCCTAGTTCTACATGCGAAATTTGAGTAGAGACCACCGGCTTCAGTCGCGTGGAGTTTCAATTTCCACCTTCAGGCCGAAAGAAAATGGCTGAAATTGAAACTCCACGCGACTGAAGCCGGTGGTCTCTAGTCCTTTTAGTTGGTCCTGGTTGTAGGTCGAAATTGAATAACCACGCGGCTAAAGCCCGGTGGTCTCCGAAGAGTTGATAGAGTCTCGGACACATACGTCCACATTTTTTCCGGCGCAGAGAATATCGCTCCAACCTTTCCATCATCTTTTGGCGGAAGTACTCACTCACGTCGCCCCGGGCCATTCGAGCGCCTGCGACGCCGTCGCCAATTTCGGGAGGAGAAACGATGAAAGACAAATTCTCAAACGCCCTGGCCGCATTGATAACCATCTTCATTCTGGGCGGCGTTGTGCTAATCCACGCCCAAAGCAAAGAGTCACTCATTGACTTGTCTACCTTTGGCGTCGAGTTCACTAATTGCGTCGAAAGCATTGGCGTCACGCCAGTGGAAACTGCCAAGGTACGCACAGCGGTACCAAATCAGTTTGTTCTGGTTGGTGAGGGTCAACCGGTCACACCGCTGGTAGTGCGTACTGCGAAGTGCGGCGGCATCGCCCTGGCAGGACAGAAAGCGTACGCCGGCGAGATCGTCCAGATCGGCGCGGTGGTAGTGCCTCCCGATGGCAGTGGCGACATCAACAACTACACTCTCCTGTACTACACCAGCGACCTGCGCCTGGCGTTACGACTGGTGCTGGGTGGTGTCCCCGCTCAATTCGTACCCACAATTAATTACGACTACCACTCAGCAAACAACTCTCTCCTTGTGCGCGTTCCCTTGCCAGGGCTCCCGCGTCTCGAAGTGTCTGGCACGGTGAGTCCCTCAAACCAACCAGCCGGCTCCTTTGTTGCGAATTGGTGGCAAGTCGGCAGGGGTGGATTCATAAAGATGAGCACCAATGTGCCATCGATTAACATCGGTGGCGCCAATCTCAATCTGGCAGTCAATCCCAATGGACCACTGGGACAATTGATCGGCGGCGACTCGACCGGTTTTCCGATCTTGCAGCAGTTCAATACTTTCAGCCGCGCGCGCCTGCACGTGAGCGACGTAAGCAATGTCACGATCAACTTTCCCGCGGAATTATCGTGGGGGCCGCCGGGAACGACGCTGCCACTGGGAGCGGATATAGTCAGCCCCGCAAACCTTCTGTCATTAGCGCGACAGGATGGCTTTCAATTCATTACCAGTACCGGGCTGAATCAAGCCGTGACCCAGGATCAAGCTCGAGTTGAGGCAGCGAGAAGGCTTGTCTCTGAAGTAGTCGCGGCAAATCCACAGCTTGCGCACCTGGTGCCCTCAGACCCGCCAGAGTCTCCGTTCCTTCATCGCCTGGCAGACGGCAACTACCGCATTAGCTCAGGCGATGAACGCTTCATTACCCACGGCGTGGATTGGCTCTACGAGGCTACCGCCGCCAGCCTGACGCGAACTCCATCGCGCGCTAACCTGGAAGCCAATTTCAAATCACTGATTGATACTCTGCCGCGCGATCAGCGGCAAGGACTACCTGCCGTAACAGACTTGTCTCGTCTTAGCGACTCCGAGCTTGCTACCGCTAACCGTGAACTCGTAATGCGCGTCGAAGCTTTTGTGCCGAATGAGTCGATTGGTGCCTCGGCCTTGAGTCAACCAACCATCAGTCAAGCAAAGCACGGCCGGGTTACGACTGAAAGCCTGCTCACATTTGCCGGGACCGGTTGTCACAACCACGAGTCGCGCAATATCTACGCCACCGTCGATTGGCCGATGAAGCAGTTCACCACTCGCGTTCGCAACCAAGGTAGCCGGGGTACCTGCGTCGCCCACGCTATTGTGGCAGCAATGGAAAGCCGGGTACTGCGACAATTCGGGTTGCAATCAAACTTCTCCGAGCAAGAGCTCTACGCTCGCGCTAAAGGCATCTGGTTTCCCACTCCGCTCTTTTATGGCGACGGCCTTCATGGCGATGATGTACTGGACGAATTGCTGAACCAGGGCACGAAAATCGATGCGGAAGCACGTTGGCCCTATAATCCTTCAAACAGCCGCGTCGACTTCGACCCCCTACCACTGTACACACATTCTTGTGACGACTATCCAGGCTTTTGCTCAGACACCAACCACCAGATGAAGATCGTTTGTACTCCGGGTCCCCAGCCGGTCTGTGGCTACGTGCTGCCACCGGGAGTAAACGGCGGTGGCCTTGATCCGGTGAAACTTACTGGTTGGGTATCGTTGTGGAATTCCTTTGAACCGGAGAATTCACTGGCCTCGATTCGCGCTCACCTCAACGCTGGTCATCCGGTAGTTTTCGCCTTTGCGGCTGACGGTCTCTTCAAGCAAGCAGCCGACCTGCCAGGTTCGGATTCGGTCAGTGTAATTGGTCCAGGTGTGGTCAACTCTACCGGCGGTACTGAAACTATTGGCGGTCACGAGATTGTGATCGTCGGTTACTTGCCGAATGGGCAAATCCCGGACGGTGTTTCGGCGCCTCCGGCTCATGGCGGTGGTTACTTAATCGCCAAGAATTCCTGGGGTTGTAAGGGTGATGGCGGCTACATGTACCTTGCCTACGATTGGGTCGTCGATCAGGCACGCGGCGCCTATGCCGTGACTGACGTCTCAACCACCGCAATTGCCCCTGAGAGTACCCTCGAAATTGATAAATCAGTGGTGCAGACCCCGAGCCAGGTGAATTTA